>CESM01047596.1_pt1 | contig 28939 bp, 41 predicted proteins | sample 361421 | NCBI WGS metagenome assembly CESM01 (sample SAMEA2622219, study PRJEB7988) | marine metagenome | isolation source: saline water (ENVO:00002010), including | reverse complement strand
CATTGTAATTCTCCAGAGCAGCCTGACCATAATTAAAAAAGTTATAAAAAAATGAAAAAAAGCATGTACATATATACTATTTTACGTGTAGATTCTAATATAAATTAAAGGGATACAATTATGTATGAACCAAACCTAAATAAAACTCTATTCAGTATCGTATCAGATGTTATGAGACGTGGCAATGATGTTGAAGCTAGAGGTACAAAGCAAAAAGAAATAACATTTTATAAATGCACAATAGAAGATCCAACTGATTTATTGATTGCATATCCAGATAGAAAGTTCAATCCAGATTATGCAATTACAGAATGGTTATGGTACTTATCTCAACATAAAAGCACAGAAAACATTGGTAAAATGGCTAAGATATGGGATATGATTAAGGATGAAAATGGTGAATGTGAATCAAATTATGGTGAATATCTCATTCCTTCTGGTCAATGGTCTTGGGTAATAAATGAATTGATTAATGATCCAGATTCTAGACGTGCAACTATTGCCATAAATCAACCATATCATAAAGGTAAAAACGTAAATGATATTCCATGCACTCAATACATTCAATTTTTTATTCGCAATGGTAGATTGGATATGGGTGTCTATATGAGATCTAACGATGTCATATACGGTTTTTGTAATGATATATTTACATTTTCATTATTTCATCAGTTAATGTGTAATGACTTAAAATCTTTAGGCCTCGATGTTGAATTAGGTGAATATCATCACCACGCAGGTAGCATGCACATATATGAAAGACATTATGATATGGCAAATAAGATTATTTCAAATGAAGCATCGGTACATTACAAAAAGCAATTACCTAAAATTAAATTGCATTCTCATGTTACATTACAATATATATTATCAAAGGAACTCTATCTTCCCCGAGTTCCAATGACAAAACAAGAAATTAAAGAAAAGTCTTTAGAGTTATCAAAAATGTTATTAGAAGAGGTTTCAAATGGCTAAAAAACAATCAATATTGCAACAAGCAGATAGTATAATAAACGATAGATCAGAAGAGAAAGAAAGAATGTATGGTCCTTTCTCTGAAGGTATGCGTCGTGCTGCTATGATAGCAACTGGTATGACTGGTAAAGAATTTACTGGTTCTGACATTTACGCTGCTATGGTTGCTCTTAAATTAAGTCGTCATTCATATTCATATAAACAAGATAATTTGTTAGATGCGTGTGCTTACTTAGGTGCACTTGACAATTATGTTGACGAATTCGGTTACAAAGATACAGAAAAACAAGTAGAATTAGGAGAACAGTCCAATGAAAGTAAGTAGAATACGAGATGTCAAACTTCCACAGCGAGCAAATGCTAATGATGCAGGTATTGACTTTTTTGTTCCTAATGATTTTAAAGGTAAGTGGTTAGGAAAGAACGAAGGAATATTAATACCGTCAGGTGTTAGAGTTAATGTTCCAGATAATCATGCATTGATTGCATTTAACAAATCTGGTGTTGCAGTAAAAAGGCAGTTATTAGGTGGAGCATGTGTTGTAGACGAAGGTTATCAAGGTGAATTACATATTCATGTTATCAATCTTAGTCAAGAACCACAGGAAATAATAGCTGGAGAAAAGATTATGCAGTTTATTTTGATGCCAATGTTTTATGATGGTGTTGAAGAAGTTGAAGATGGAGAGTTGTTTTCTGAAGAATCAACAAGAGGTGATGGTGGATTTGGTTCAACAGGTGTATAAAAAAATAAAAAAAGCATGTACTTTTAATCCTGAATCGTTTAGATTCTAATAAATAAATGAGGTTATAATGAAATTATCAAGAGTATGTTCTAAGTTCAATAAAGGTAAGTGGAATCTTAGTCTGTTTGGCTATGATGAAAACAATACACCAGTCAGTAAGAAAGTGTTGTATGAAGATTACTTTTATTATGATAAAGAACACATCAAAGATGTTGCCACATATGGCTTCAGAGTAGAAGAAGGTAAGTCATATCCAAGTTTATACGGCAAAGATGTTGTAAAGGTTTATTATCGTTCTATCAAGAACAAGAACCAGTTGGTAAGATCAAAACCAGACAGAATATTCGAAGCTGATATTCTACCAGAACAAAAGTACATACTAGACAATAAGTTAGAATGGTCAAGCTATCGTAACATTATGTTCTTCGATATTGAAACATGGTATGACGCAGATGATCCTGATGGTAATATGCCAGATGCTGCACGTCAACCTATAACTGCAATTGTTGGTTACTCAACACTTGATAAAGAATACTTCGTCTTCTCATGGAATCCTGAAAAGACTAAAGATTACACAGAACCCAAACTCATAAGTAAAGATGGTATCAACTATTCATTCTTCAGTGATGAACAAACTATGTTAGCTTCATTTATGGATTTTGTTAGGTTATCTCATGTCGATGTTCTAACAGGTTGGTATTCAAGTCAATATGATTTACCATATATTATCAATCGTGCTAAAAATATTGGATTGAACCATAAAGCAATATCACCAATTGACGAAATACGAATGTATAAGAAAGGTGACTATTGGAGAATCTATCTTCAAGGTGTAGATCACATTGATATGCAAGATGCATTGCAAGACTTAGGTTACAATCTTCCAAACTGGAAGCTAGCAACTGCAGCTGAAACAATTGTTCAAAATACAGATGTTGAAAAGTTAAAAGAAGTAACATGGCAGAATTGGTTAGATGATTACAAAGGCTTCATTGAATACGCAGTACGAGATGTTGAAATACTAGTTGAGATCGAAAAGAAAGTAAAGATATTTGATTTGTATACATCACTACAAGAAACAGCTGGTCTTGTCAACATGAGTCTAGTTATGAGTAAGTCTGTTGTAGTTGATTCTTATATCAAGACAGCATTCAGTGGCAACATTGTGTTTCCAACACGAGTCACTCTACCAAAACAAAAGTATATGGGTGCCATTGTATTAGATCCAGTTGAACCAGGTGTACACAAAGATATGTCAATCTTAGATTATACATCACTATATCCAACAACTATTATGGCATTTAACATATCACCTGAAACATTCATTGCATCTGAAGATCAATGTATACAAGCAGGTATGAAAATTGATGATGTTATTGAATCTCTAAACAATGAAAATATACCATTCATCGATACTGGTTGTCACGAGGATCTCTTCGGTAAGCGTTATTTGTTTTATGCTCATGAGTACAAGCTTGGCCTTATGCCATTCTTACTTAAAAAGTTGTTTCTTCAAAGAGTTGAAGCTAACGAAAAACTTAAATTAGATACTACACCAGAAGCAGAAAAGCTATCATTGAACGTCAAACAAAAAGCAATTAAGTTGATATTGAATTCAGCGTATGGTGCTATGGGCTTTAACTACTTTAGACTTTACAAACCTGAATGTGCAGATGCAATAACATTTTTTGCTAGAGAAGCATTGAAATATGCAGTTGTAAAGTGGCATACAAACATGGATCATCCAGTAATTTACGGTGATACTGATTCAATCATGATTAAACAAAATGGTTATTCTGTAGATCAGATAAAAGTCAAGCTAGATGATTTCACTGAAATGCTAAAGAACGATTTCTTCAAACAATACAGTAATACACTAAACGAAGACTACTTTATGATGGATCTAAAGTTCGAAATGGACTTAGAATACATGTATTTCGGTAATGCTAAGAAACGTTATTATGCGATTGAACGTGGATCTGGTAAGAGTTATATCAAAGGTCTAAACATCATTCGTAAAGATGCTCCTAAGTTTGCAAAGGGTATTCTAGATGAGCTTGCTGAAAAAGCAGTTAGACAGCAACTTACACTTGAAGATCTAACAAGTCTAAGACAGAAGATTCTTACAATACCGTATCAAGAAATCGGTATCACAAAATCTTTCACTAAGAAGTTCTTCATGTACAATAAGAATAAACCTCAACATCTAACTGCAGCAATGTGGGCTAATGAAATTATGAATGCAGGTGTAGATCACATGGATAAGCCTTTATTATTTTATGTGAAGTCTAAATGTCAAGAAGACTTAAAGCCTAGAGAAAGAAATACAGCTATCTGTTTGAATGAAGAACAGTTGAACTTAATTGACGATAACACAGATAAGTTTGAAATTGATTACGACATGTGGTTTCAAAAGCAAATCTTAGATCAAGTAGAAGAGTTTGCTGAAATACCATCGGTTAAAGATGTCGTAGAACGATATAAAGGAGTTATAGCATGAAGTTAAATCCAGTTAATGTGATTAATGATTCACCAAATGGGACAACCAATAAAGATGTGGACATCATAGATTATATGGAAGAAAAGTATCCAGGTATGACATCTGAGTTTAAGAAGATTCAGAGAGAACAATATGAATTATTTTTGCATAAGCAACACGATTATGGTCCACAAAATATTGCTGTTGGACAAATGTTGCAAAATGCACAAGAAATAAGGTTATCTTTGATGGGTATTTGGTTTAGAATTAACGATAAAGTAGAACGAATAAAGACTATATTAATGAGAGGTGACGATGGATCCTTAAAAGGAGAAGGATTGGTCGACAGTTATAGTGATATTTCAAATTATGGAGTCATGGCACAAGTTGTGGCTAGAGGAAAGTGGGCTAAATAATGGCAAGAGGAAGAAAAAAGAAATACGTAAGACCAACAATTGAGTGTGAGTGCGATACATGTGGCAAAGGTTTAACACAGCCTTACATTCATATAGCATTGGCTAGATCAGGTTTCATAACGTCAACACCAGTTGAAGAAGGAACTAAAAACAGAGATTTACCAGGTGCTAAAACTGGTTATTACTGTAATACTGAATGTTACAGGGAGTCAGCAGTATAATGGAAAAAATAAGTTGGTCACAAGTACAAATATATAATCAATGTCCATGGAAATGGAAGTTAAACTATATAGATAAAATAAGACCAGTAAGTGATTCTATTTATACAATATATGGTAAAGCTTTACATGAAGTGCTTCAGACATACCTAACAGAAATGTACGATCATTCTATCAAAAAAGCTGATGAATTAGATCTGCCTAATTTGTTAGTAGATAGGGTAAAGTTTTATTATGGTGATGCAGTTGAAGCACGACGAGGTTCTCATTTTTCAACACAAGGAGAGTTATCCGAATTTTGTATACAGGGAGCAAAAGCTTTACAGTGGTTTAAAAAGAGAAGAGGTCAATATTTCTCAAAGAAGAACTGGGAACTTTTAGGTATTGAAGTACCACTAAATACAGAGTATAACGGTGTTAAGGTTTTAGGTTTTATTGATGTGTTATTGAGAAATAAGAAGACTGGAAAGTATAGGTTGATCGATATTAAGACTTCTACTAGGGGTTGGAAATACGAAAAGAAAGATCCAATGAAACGTGGTCAGTTAATTTTCTATAAGAAGTTTATAGCTGAAAAGTATGGTTGTGATATTGCAGATATTGATGTTGAGTTCTTTATTGTTAAACGATTGTTATGGGAAAAGTCAGATTTTCCTCAAAAGTACATTCAGAAGTTTGAACCTCCATCGGCCAATGTATCAATTAATAAAACATTTAAAACTGTAGACGTATTTATAGATGAATGTTTCAATGAAGATGGAAGTTACAAAGTAGATCAAAATTTTATGAAACGCGGAGTTAAAACAAAGTGTAAATGGTGCGAGTTTAAAGACAAACCAAAGATGTGCGATAAACTCTACGTGGAAAGTGAGGACAAATGATACAGACAGTTAGGTTTAATACAGAAGATTTTATAGGCACAGATTTTGAAGATGTAGTTTGGGATAAACTGAAGGATTGTAAGAAAAAATCAAAGTTTAAAATTTTATTCTACGTAACGCATAATCAAAATATGAAAGCTGTTACTGATTGCATTATGAAACACGATGATGCTTTATCATACAAGACAGAGATCCAATTAGAAGATCTCGCCATGAAACATCGAGTGTTTTTAGAAGTAGAAAATTCAAACAACCTATTAGGTAATACTGATTATAGATTCAAAATAACTGCTCCAGCTCCAATAAACTTAATGAAAGCTATTGATTTTATGGATGATCATAGGTCATTTACCGAAAATCAAGGCAAAACTGCAATGGAGTTATCTAAAAAGCAGAAAAGAAATGATTCAAATGAGTACGATTATAATAAAAAGTGACATTTTAAGTATATACGACAATATATATAGTTATATATAAAGAGGAATGTTATGATAAACGATATATGGAAACTAACATCAATCAAAGTATTGTCTGATGTTTACAAACAGTTCAAAAATCAAGGAAAGATGAATAATATTACATTACAAAAGCTTGTTAACAGGTCAATGTATATGTACTTAAATGATGAGAACTTTGCAGAAAAGATAGAAAGTGTAAAAGATCTTAAAGAAAATTACAAAAACGGTTATTAAAAGGAGATTCAATGTACAAGGTCGGTGATATTCGTAATGGATACGAAGTGCTGCCGAAAGAAGAACGCAAAACCATACTCTTATTGAGTGATGATATGCGTATGACATCTGGAGTTGGAAATATGTCCAGAGAAATTGTTATACAAACTATTCATAGGTTTAATTGGGTTCAAATCGGCGGGGCTATCAGTCATCCTGATAACGGAAAAAATGTTGATATGAATGAAGACATAACAAACAGAACTGGTGTTCCAGATTGCAATGTAAAGGTACACCCAGTTAATGGTTATGGTGATCAAATGCTCGTAAGAGGTTTAATGGGTCACTACAATGTAAGTGGCTTAATGATTTATACAGACCCAAGATTTTGGGAATGGTTGTTTCAGATGGAAAGAGAGATAAGACAAGATGTACCGATTATGTACTATAATATTTGGGACGATTTGCCATATCCAATGTGGAATCAAAAATATTATGATTCAGTAGATGCGTTGTTTAACATATCTAAGCAAACAGTTAACATAGTTAACAATGTTAGATCAGAGATTGAGCCATGGCAATCAACCTACATACCTCATGGAATAAATGAGGAAGATTATTTTCCCATTGATGAGTCATATGAGAAGCATGACGATTTTTTAAAGTTTAAAGAACAACTCACACGGAAGGGCAAAAAGAAATTTGTAATCTTTTATAATGCTAGAAACATTCGTAGAAAACTTCCAGGTGATATAGTTTATGCGTATAGAACATTTTGCGATCAGCTTACAAAGGAAGAAGCTGATGAATGTTTATTGTTAATGCACTGTGCACCTAGAGATCAGAATGGTACAGACTTACCAAATCTTGTTGAGAATTTGTGTCCAGAATATGATGTTGCATTTTCAGATCATAAATACGAAAGAGAACAGATGAACTGGTTGTATAATTCTGCAAATGTATCTATATTGATTAGTTCTAATGAAGGCTTTGGTTTAATGGGTGCAGAAACATTAATATGCGGTACTCCATTACTTGTTAACGTATCTGGTGGAATGCAAGATTATTGTGGATTTAAAAAAGAAGATGGATCATATTTGACAGTAGATGATTACACGACAGAATGGGGATCTAATCACGATGGTCGGTATAAAGATCATGGTGAATGGGTTTTCCCAGTGTGGCCACAATCTAGGTCACTTCAGGGTTCTGTACCGACACCATACATTTCAGACGATAGACCTGATTTTCAAGATGTGGCTATTCAGTTACTGACTGCTTACAGATTGGGACCAGATGAACTAAGACGTAGAGGATTAGAAGGTCACAAATACGTAATGAATCCAGAATATGGATTTACAGCTTCGGAAATGGGTAGAAGGTTTATAAACGATATTGATACAACGTTTGAGAAGTTCGAACCACGAGATAGGTTTGAAATAACAAATGCAATTACGTATACTAAACCTCAGCCTAAATTTAATGGATTAACACTTAGTAAGGAGATTATTGCAAATGTATAAGCCAACAGTAGTCGTGACTTCTCCAGCTGCAACGAGATCTGGATATGGATCTAGGGCTAGAGATGTTATACGAGCATTGATTGATATTGGAAAATACGATGTGCATGTTAATTTGGTTCCATGGGGTAATACTCCACAAAATGCATTATCGATGGATGATCCAAAAGATAAGATGATCATTGATAGAATAAACTATAATATTGATTTTCAACCTGATGTACATGTTCACATTGTTGTACCAAATGAATTCACACCAGCAGGAAAGTTTAATATAGGAATAACTGCAGGATTAGAAACAACGTTGATACCTCAAAGTTGGATTGACGGTTGCAATAGAATGGATTTAGTATTAGCCAGTTCAAACTTCTCTGCACAAACTATGGTATCTACAGAGTTTAGAAACGATCAAACAAAGGAAGTTTTAAAGATAACAAAACCAGTTGGTGTATTATTTGAAGGAGCAGATACAAATCTATACAAGATTACAGATGAATGTTCTGTACCATTAGCTGAGCAGATGGATAAAATAAAGGAATCATTTAATTTCTTATTTGTTGGACATTGGCTCCAAGGTGGATTAGGAAGAGATAGAAAAGATGTTGGAATGTTAATTAAAACGTTTTTAGAAGCTTACACATCTAAGCATAATGTTGGATTAATATTGAAAACATCTGGTGCTACACCTTCAAAAATAGATTATCAAGATTTAATTCATAAGGTTGAAGAAATAAAGAAAATAGTTAACAATCCAGATCCACCAAACATATACATTCTACATGGAGATCTTCATGATTATGAAATGAATCAACTTTATAATCACCCTAAAGTGAAGGCACATGTTACGTTTACACACGGTGAAGGTTTTGGAAGACCATTATTGGAAGCGTCCTTATCTGCTAAACCAGTATTGGCACCAGGTTGGAGTGGTCACGTAGACTTTTTAGATAAGAAATATGCTGTGTTATTTGGTGGTGGTTTAGTTGGCGTAGGAGAAGACGCACTACCTGAACAAATATTTATGAAGGAAATGAAGTGGTTTATGGTCAATCATAAGCAAGCTGCATCAACTATGAAAAATGTTAAACGTAATTATAGGCGTTTTAAGATTGCAGCTAGAAAGTTAGCTAAGCAAAATGCGGCTAAGTTTTCATTTAAATCTATGGTAAGCCATTTGAACACTATACTTGATCAGAGTCTGCCAAAGTTTACACAGACTGTTGATGTCAAACTACCAAATCTAAAAAAGCTACCTAAAAAACTACCTAAATTGGAGAAAGCATAATGGAAAGAGTTGTAGATTGTCCACACTGTGGAGATGAAGATAGGTGTTTTGAAGAAATGCAAGATGGATACAGTAGCTTTATGTGCTTTAACTGTGGATTCATGAGTGATACAAGGTTTACAGAAGAAAACGAAGCTAAAATGGATAGAGATACTAGCATACTTATTAATAGATTAAGTTGGTATGATGAAATCGGTAAGATATATTGGTTTCCAACTGTATTGAATATGGGTCAAAAGTTAGGTATGATATTTCCAGAAGGAACAGAAGAAGAGTGGAGATGGACCTATGCAAAAACAGTTCCAATTCCAGAAGAAAAGAAAGCTGCAATGGGAAATCATGATTATATGTTAGATGTTGATAATGCAAAAACATATGATAAGTTGGATTTTTTAACTGCATGTAAAGATATGGGAATAGCCAAAGACATCAAATGAAAAACATCTCATGGAATATTGTAAGACAGGGTGATATTGTCCAGTTTAGATATAAGGGTGTTAGACCCAATGCAAAAGCTAGAATTAGAACAGTTTTGGTATTGAATGCAAACCATAAAAAGTCTGTAAAAGATGGAACGGTAAGGTTGGTACACGGTATTGAACTTACTGCAATACCTTCAAGAGTGGGTGTAATAACTAAACAAGAAAAAGAACGAATGGTTGTTGCAGCTGCAGAAGCACGTGGACTGGAATACAGGCAATTGGATAAGTCTGTAGAAAGGATTGCAATTGTTGAAGGTAATGCTAAGTCCATATATGCACAACTTAGAACTATAGTGTCTAAACATGGTAACTATAGGACATACAGATATGATAGAGCCAAGAAATACCCAGTAAGATTAGACACTGAGTATGACTGGCCTAAGGTTTTAGTCGACGAGTTAAAAGTAAAATTTAATTCACCAAAATAAACAGGAGGTTATATGTTAACGGCAATTGGCGATGTAATGCGAGAAGCATATAAACGCGGATGGATAACCACAAGAGATGGGAATATCTCTGTAAAAATGCGAGGTAGAAAAACCTTGTACATCACTCCGTCCGGTTGGAGAAAAACAATAATTCATCCAGAACACGTAGTAAAATTAAGATACGAAGACAATAGAAAATTAATCGTAAGAAAAAATAATGCCAGTGGTGAATTACATATGCATCACTTGATTCAATCTGGAACTATGAGTACAACATCAGTTGTACATTTACACCCAACTTACACGATAGCGGCAATGCATGCAGGACATGATCTACAAAAAGTGGCTAGAGATTTTCCAGAGATTAGTCGATACACCAAAGTAGGACGAACAGTTCCAGAGCTTCCACCAATATCTGAAGAACTGGGATTGGCAACTGCTGATGCAATTGGAACAGGTGAAGGTGAAGATAACATACAGTATGATATTGTTGGACAAGAAGCACACGGTGTATGTGCAGTTGGTTGTAACCCATGGGATGCATTCGAACACATAGAACGATTAGAACATATTTGTCAAATTGTTTTAGCTTCTGGAAAATTATAACAATATATATAATAAATGAAAATAAGTTACGCAGTTACAACACATCAAGAGCATGAGGAAATATCAAGGCTAATACCATTTTTATTGGAACATAAGGATGATGAAGATGAATTGGTTATTGTTGACGACTATTCTGATTATAAATGTTGGGCAACCTTTGATAAAGTAATACACAGAGAAGATGTTACATTTGTTGAGCACCAACTAAATAACGATTTTGCGGTACATAAGAACTTTTTAAATTCTAACTGTACTGGAGACTGGATTGTCAACATAGATGCTGATGAAATGCCTCATGAGCAGTTGATAAAAAACATAAAACTGCTGATAGAAACAAACCCAACAGTTGAACTTTATTGGGTACCGAGAGTGAACACAGTAGATGGAATAACACCTGAACATGTTAGAGCATGGGGTTGGAATGTTGATGATAAAGGATGGGTAAACTTTCCAGATCCTCAGCAAAGAATTTATAAGAACGCAGAGCATATTCAATGGGTTAGACCAGTTCATGAACGATTAATTGGTGCAGTACAAGATGCATACTTACCATTCGAAGAGGAATGGAGTTTCTATCATCATAAAACAATAAGCAAACAAGAACAACAAAATAAACACTATACGGAAATATTAAAATGAAAGCATTAGTAACAGGTGGAGCAGGATTTGTAGGAACAAACCTAATAAATAAGCTCGTAAAAGATGGTCATGAAGTGATCAGTATTGATAACTATTCAACTGGCTTTACTGAGAATCATAACATAAAGGCAACATATCACAACTTAGATATAGCAAAGGTTACAAGCTATACAGCTTATACTAAACCAGATGTTGTGTTTCATTTGGCAGCTTTGGCAAGAATACAACCTTCATTGAAAAATCCAAGAAAATGTATAGAAAACAATTTTAATGGTACGTTTAACGTTGTAGAATGGTGTAGAATAAACAATATCCCATTAGTTTACGCTGGTTCATCATCGATGCATCACGGTTTATACGGAAGCCCTTATGCATGGTCAAAGTTTGGTGGTGAAGAACTTTGTAGATTGTACACGAATGCATTCAATTTGAAAACTGCTATATGTAGATTTTACAATGTATATGGAGATTGTCAACTAGAAGATGGAGAATATGCAACTGTTATTGGAATATTTCTAAAACAGTTTAGAGAAGGAAAGCCGTTGACAATAACATCAGATGGTAAACAAAGACGAGATTTTACACATGTAGACTTTATTGTAGAAGGATTAGTTAGCTGTGCACACGGACTTTTAAATGATACACTCATTGAAGGAGAAACGTTTGAATTGGGAACTGGTAGTAATCACTCGATAAATGAATTAGCTGATATGTTCCCATCAGATTATCCACGAGAATACATATCAAAACGAAAAGGTGAGTACGACTCTACATTGTGTGATATATCCTATGCTGAAGAGGTATTGGGTTATGAACCAAAGGACGTACTAAAGGATTACATAAGGAAGGCAACTAATGTATGATGCATTTGTATTGACGTATGATACACCTGATGGTATTGTACATAAGAAAACTCAGGATCTATTACTAAACCTAAAGACTAAAGGTTACCATGATATAATAGTTTATGGATTACCGTGGGTTGAAAGAAAGAATTTTAAATCTTTAATACCACACAGACATTTTGAACCAATCAATGTTAGCACACGAGATTTATGTGAAAGGTTGGGATATGTATATAGCGCATTGCCTATGGAAGACGTAGTCAGTCAAATGGATGTATACAGTGAAATGTACCTGTTAATTGGTGGAGCTGGAATTCTACCTAAAGAATTGTGCGATACGAACAGGGTAATAAATTCTCATCCAGCCTTTTTACCATACGTTAGAGGGTTGGACTCTTTAAAGTGGGCAATATACGAAGGTCAACCAGTAGGAGTTACTTCACATATAATATCAGATGAGTGCGATGCTGGTTTTCTAATAAAACGGGAAATGGTTGCATTATATTCGTGGGATACATTTCATAGTGTGGCAAGAAGACAGTACGATATGGAAATCAACATGTTAGTAGACGCTTTAGAAGATGTTAAAACAGCTGATCTTACACACGAATTGACAACATCAAAATCTGAAGCACACAGAAGAATGTCACATCAGCACGAAATGAGATTGATGAAAAGGTTTAGAAAGATGATAGATGGGATACAAATCTGATGTTCCTTCATGTTGTAGGAGCAAGACCTCAGTTTATGAAGTTGGCTCCACTTGCACAACAGTTTGAAAAGAAGGGAATGGATTACGACATATTACATACTGGTCAACATTATGATAAAAATATGTCTGATGATTTTTTCAAAGAATTAGGAATTAAGAAACCAGATTATTTGTTGGACCACAATGGTAAGCCATATCCAGAATTGTTGTCTGATATGATAGAGGACATTAGTTACCATATAAATCAATACACAGATGTTGTAGTTTATGGAGATACACTTTCAACATTAGCTGGATCTTTAGCCGCAAGTTTTAGTGGCAAAACTCTTCATCATGTAGAATCAGGTTTAAGGCTTCCAAGTTTACAAATGCCAGAGGAAAGAATACGTAGAATGGTAGATGAAGTATCTGATCATCTGTATTGTATATCTGAATCGGATGCTAAGAATCTATCGCATGTAAACGGAGATGTGCACGTGGTTGGTGACATTATGTACGATAATTTTTTGCATAGAGAAGTTTCCGACTCTCCATTTTATGGTATCATCCCTTATGTTTTTGTAACAATACACAGAGAAGAAAACACACATAAAAAAGAGTTAACGTTTATTATAGAACAGTTAAATCAGCTTAGTAAGACTATTGATATAGTTTTTCCAGTTCATCCTAGAACACAAGCTGCAATAGACGAATACAATATAAGTGTAGAGTTTCCAATACATGATACTATGTCACAACTACAAACTTTACAATACATCAACGGATGTGAGTATGTTATTTCAGATAGTGGAGGTGTACCAAAAGAAGCATATTGGATGAAAAAGAAAAGCATTGTTGTATTAAAGGATTTGGTTTATCCAGTTTTAGAGGAACACAATTATTGTATGAGAGCTGATTATAATAAAATTTTACGTTGCGTAAATAATATAGACAAACTAGATACACCATCATTTATGGTTAAAAACCTATTAGGGTATGGTGACGCAGCGCACAGAATAACGGAGATAATGAATGCATAGATTCGGATTGATAGGAGCCGCAGGATATATAGCTCCAAAACATATGAGAGCAATAAAGGATACAGGAAACGATTTGGTGTCGATATTGGATCCAAATGATTCAGTCGGTATAATAGATAGTCATTTTCCAGAGGCATCATATTTTTCAGAATTTGAACGGTTTGATAGACACTTAGATAGGTCTAGAAGAATGGGAAAGGGTGTAGATTATATTAGTATAGCTTCACCAAATTATTTACATGATTCCCATATGAGATTTGCCCTAAAGACTGATGCACATGCAATATGTGAAAAGCCTTTGGTTATGAATCCATACGCTTTAAATTCACTCAAACAGTTGGAACAAGAAACTGGTAAACGGGTATACCCGATACTACAATTAAGATTGCATCCAAGTATTGTAAAACTTAAGAAAAAAATTGAAAAAAGTGTTTCCAATTCTCATCAAATTGTATTAGATTATGTTACGCCCAGAGGAAAATGGTATAACTATTCGTGGAAAGGAAATCATGACAAGTCAGGAGGAGTTGCAACAAACATTGGTATACACTTCTTTGATATGTTACTTTGGATATTTGGACCAGTTCAAAACAGCTATGTTGATTATCACACAGATACTAAAGCTAGTGGACATTTAGAGTTGGAAAAGGCAAATGTACAGTGGAGACTAAGCATAGATGCAAACGACATACCTAAAATGGGCATAATAAGAGAATGGAAAGCTTACAGATCAATTACTATAGATGGAAAAGAAATAGAATTTTCAGATGGTTTCACAGATTTACACACTGAAAGTTATAAGAATATATTGAATGGCAAGGGATTTACAATAGACGATGCAGAACCTTCACTAAAACTTGTACATCAAATAAGGAACTCTAAAAAATGAACAATGAAAACATTATAATATACGTTTCATCTCGAAACAATTATGACATGTTAGAAGGTGAAGTGTTTAAGAACATAGACAGAGAAGGGTTTGAACTAATAAACGTAGACGATAAATCATCAGAAGAGGAAGTACAAAAGGGCAAACAAATGTGTGACACTGCTGGTATTGTATTCTTAGAGAATAAATCCAGAGGTGTGCAAATGGCAACCGATACTGTTGTTGATTTTATATCCGATAATAGACCAAATTGTAAGTGGATTATTTGTTTTCAGCATGACATTTATCCAGTTAGTAAGAACTTTTTTTCTAGACTATCAGCATTGATAGAGACTGGAAAGCTAGACGAATTTGGTGGAGTAGGTTTTAATATATTGGATAAGGGTGATTATGCTGGAAATGCTTGGGAATTATTTCAAAATGGTGAGATGCCAATTGGTGGAATTGGGTTTGGACACCTAGGTATATCGGATAATAGTGGAAGATGGTTGGCAACAGGAAAAAACTCAACAGTTAGAAATAAACCTGAATTATTTAAGAATCCATTTATATGCGAATTTGCAATGTGGCCTGTGGTAGGGTTAAACGTAAATGTATGGAAGGATAAAGTCATAGCAAGTGAAGACTATCAATTTCACATTTGGTATCCAGATGTAGCAATGCAATTGAACTATAATAATTTTCCAATAGTTCAGCTTCCAAGATTGTATTGTTATAACAATCAGTGGCTCAAAGAAAAATACGGAATGCATTATAACAGTGCAGTTGGAGCAAGACAAGGAGACGCATACCATTTCGGTAGTTATGGAGATCATTTTACCGCATGGAAAGAGAGATGGGGTTGGGACTATGAAAATGTGTATGGAACATTTGAATCTATAAAACACAATTATGAAGGAACATTAATCTACGATTACTACCACCATGACTATGATAATGGACCATTAAAAACATATAATTTTGGAGAATATTAACGATGAAAGTATTAGTAACTGGAGCAGCAGGATTAATTGGTAGTCACATGTGTGATGTACTAGTTAGTAATGGTCATGAGGTAATTGCAGTTGATGACCTTTCATATGGTAACCCGGATAATATTAATAAAAACGTAAAATTTATAGAAGCAGATTGTTCAACCGATTTTGCAAGTTTATCGAATAATTGTATGTGTGAAGTTTCATGTGGTTGCGATATAACTGACATAGATTTCATATATCATTTTGCTTCTGTAAAGAAATTGTGGAATGACATAGATGAAACAAATATTTTAGACGTAAATTTTAGAATGACAAAACAAGTTGTAGATTTAGCTATAAAAAATAATGCTCACTTAGTGTTTGCATCTACTTCTGATGTATACGGAAATCACGATACATTTTTAGAGTCAGATCCGATTACAATTGGACCTTCAACCATAGAAAGGTATTCGTATGCAATGTCAAAACTACACAGCGAACAATACATTTTAAACTTGGTCAACAAAAATAAATTGGATGCAACAATAATACGTGTATTTGGTTGTGCATCAGAGAGATCGGCTAAGAGTTATTTAGGAATGCACGTTGCCCTGTTTACAGTACAAGCAATCAATAGTGAAGAGATAACAATATTTGACGATGGATTACAAACGAGATCTATATCTCATGCTGAAGATGTTGTAAACGGTTTTTATGCAGTGATAGATAATAGTGTTAGAGCAAACGGAGAAATAATAAATTTAGGAACTGATCAGCAAACAACGATAAAGTATGTAGCTGAATATATTACTGATAGAATACGATATTCAGGTAACATAAAATATGTGCCAATGGAGGAACGATTTAAGGGATACCCAGAAATAAAGGTTAGGTTTGCAAATTTAGATAAGGCTAAAGAATTATTAAATTATAAAGTAACTAAAACAACAGAGGATGTTATGGACGAAATAATTGAGGCATGGGCATGAGAGCAGCAGTTATAACACCAATTGATCACTTACCGAATGTAAAGAAGCTCATTGATAAAAAATTAGGTGATAATAATGTGTACTATTTACAAGGTAAAGTGACTGAAGGGAACGTTGTAAATTTTGTACAACGGGCAAAAATAGATACAATAATATGTAACCCAAATGAACAGCAATTCAAGATAGGTGCACGAATATTGAGTAACGGTATAAAGAGAATATTGACATGCTCAACAGGATTAAATCACATTGACATGGAGTGGTGTAAATTATGGAACATAGAAGTTTTGTCACTAACCAATGATCATGATTTATTACAGCATTTACCTTCAACTGCAGAGCTAGCGTTTGGTTTGACATGTGACTTACTCAGAAACATTACAAAGTCATCTCAATCTGTGATAAAGGGTGAATGGAGTTACACGCCATATGTTGGAAGACAGATGAGAGGAATGAAAGCTGGAATTATAGGTTATGGACGATTAGGTTCAATGATGGCTAATTATTTTCACGCTTTCGGCATTGACGTATATATTTATGATAGAGATCAAGAAATAATGACTGATCCAACGTTAATGTATAACAACTGTACATTAGAAAAAATGTTTACGGATTGTGATGTTATAAGTTTACACGTTCATGTTAATGATACAACAATTGGAATGGTAAACAAAGAATTGATTAACAAGTCAAAAAAAGGTTTTTATTTGATTAACACTTCGCGAGGAGAAATAGTAAAAGAACCAGATGTTGTAGATGGTTTAAAATCTGGTAAAATTTTAGGTTATGGAACTGATGTTTTGGAAGATGAGTTTGGAGACATAAACGATTCTCCAATTCTACATGCAGCTAGAGATGGCCATAACGTTATAATCACTCCTCACATAGGAGGAATGACATTTGAAGGACAAGAAAAGGCATACACATGGGCAATAAACAAACTCTAGAGTTACCACCAAAGGTATGGTTAGATGAGGAAACCATACAAAAGGCATTCGAAGAAATAGACCAATTTCAAATAGAAATGAATCCTATGGTCTATCATGAAAGGTGGTCAATAAAGGATTGTAAAAGAATAATCATTGTGGGTCCACAGAGGAGTGGAACTACGTTTACGTCTAAAGCATTTGCATGGACTATGGGATGGGAAGTGGTAGATGAAGATGCATTTGATGTTATTAATGTTGATAAGTTTACAGATATAATACGAAATAGGGATAGAATTGTTGTACAAGCTCCAGCTATGACACCTCACATACACAGTTTGGCAACTGAAGATGATATGATTATTTTTATGCATCGAAAGTGGTCAGATATTATAAAGTCAGTGTACAGAAAGAATGGTAGATTAAGCGATTGGATATTACAAGAAACAATGTTTGACGTAGAACGTTATCATTACTGTAAATTGGATCCAAAAGCTGGAGATGTATTTGATAATGTAGTTGATAAAAACTCATACTACTTAAATGCATTTTATTCAATGTGGAAGAACTATCAAAAAGATATTATACCAAACTGTGTAGAATTAGAATACGAATCAATGAGCGAACACGATTTATGGATAGATAAATCTAAAAGAGGGAAATTTCATGAAAAGCAAACGACGTTATAAAATATTAACGATCATACCAGCTAAGTTAGATTCTACTAGACTGAAGGAAAAGAACATTCGGCAATTAGATGGCAAACCTTTATTTCATCATAGTATAGATTATGCAAAGGATTCGCGTCACCTAAATACTATAGTTGTATCTACCGAAAGCGTAAAGTTGGCTTCGATGATACCAGATGGTGTGTATCACCACTATAGAGATTCTTCTCTTTGTGGAGACGTTGAAGTGGTAGAGGTATATTTGGATGTAGTAAAAAAATCAGATTCATATTACGATTATGTAGTGTGTCTCCAACCAGATAATCCAAACCGTAGTAACACATTAGACGAATGTTTGGATTACATGATATCGAATAACTATGATGATCTGGTTACAGTGAATGAAAAATATAAAAGAAGTGGATCTGTCAGAATATTCAAATACGATGACTTAGTAAATGAAACTGTTTCGAAAAGAATGGGTATCATCAAAGATTCAGCAGTAGACATACATTATAAAGAAGATTTAGAGGCAATACAATGACTAAACTAATAGCAGAAATAGGTTGGAATCATATGGGAGATATGAATCTCGCAAAGGAAATGATTGCAGCAGCAAATGAAAGCGGTGCAAATAGTGCCAAGTTTCAAACATGGTCTGTTCAAAGACTTAAACACGGGTCTTGGGACGATGATGGTAGATTAGAGATTTATAAGAAAGCTGAACTAAGTTTAGATCAGCATTTTGAATTGAAGGAATATTGTGACAAAGTAGGTATAGAATTTTTATCATCAGTGTTTTCAATACCAGATGCTAAGTTACTTTCAGAAGTTATAACGCACACTGTTAAGATTCCAAGTGCAGAATCCAGGAATATACAGCTATTGAGATATGCTTATCACACGTTTGATCATGTATATTTGTCTACGGGTACAAGTACCATAGATGAAATAGCTGAAGTAACACGTGGTCATGAACATAAAACTACATATTTACACTGTGTTTCAGCATATCCATGCTTGTTTAAACAGAGTAATTTAAATAGGATAAAACATCTTAAGGACAGGTTTGGTGACAACGTAGGTTTTTCTGATCACTGTAGAGTAATCGATCCATCGGTTTTAGCATTGAATTATGGAGTAAAGGTTATAGAAAAGCATTTTACAATAGATCAAAACTTACCAGGTAGGGACAATGAAAACGCAATACTTCCTAAGGATATGGAAAATTTACGAGGTTGGATAGACGTAAATGATATGTGTCATGAAATCGATACACCAGATTATCAAGATTGTGAAGAAGATGTCAGAGAAAATTATTCAGGGAGGTTTGATGGATAATGTATCGGTTATAATCCGTTCTAAAAACGAACAAAATCATATAGGTTTTGCAATACAATCATGCTTGGATCACCTAAACAATCCACAAATAATAGTTGTAGACAATGAATCAACCGATGATACATTGGGAGTAGTAAATTTATTTGTTGACAGAGCAGATATAAAAATTGTATCTATTGAAAAAGACCAGTACACACCGGGACGGTCTATAAATATGGGTGTACGGGAAGCCGATCAAGATACGTGTTTGGTTTTATCTGCTCATTGTCAAATAAAGGCTTTAGTTGGTTACAATTTCTACAAAAAACTAGATGCATATTGTGCAGTATTTGGAAAGCAAACACCAATCTATATGGGAAAGAAAATTACACCTCGTTATATTTGGTCACACTTCGGGGATGAAGAAGTAGTTAACATGCATTCTAAAATAGAAGACCGATTGTTTCTGCATAATGCCTTTTGTTTTTACAAACGCGAAACATTGGTGGATCATCCTATGCCAGAATCATACTCTGGAAAGGAAGATAGATATTGGGCAATAGATATGGTTGATAATGGTCATAAATTCTTGTATTGGCCACGATTGCTTACTTATCACTATTACACAAACAATGGTGCCACATGGAGGGGAATGTCATGAAATTAGCGGTTGTTACAGCATTGTACACTGATGATCCAAACAAACTATACGGGGACATAATACATTACGAGCACGATAAAGATAACGTTGACTATATTTGCTATACAAATAGTGATCACATAAGTAATGATTTTTGGGATGTAAGAAAGACAGATGTTTGGAGAGATGGTAGATGGTCAGCTAGAAAGATTAAAACAGCTCCTCATAGAGTATTGCCAGAATATGATGCATGGCTTTGGATGGATGCACAAATATACTTTACGTATGATCCAGTTTCTTTAGTTGAGAAGCACTTAGGACAATACGATGTTGCAGTACACTCACACAGTGATAGGACTTGCATATATCAAGAAACTCAAGCAGCTCTTCAAAGACCAGGAACAAAGAGAGATATAGCTGAAAAGGTTATACATCAAGCAGAACAATATAAGAATGACGGTTATCCTGAAGGAAATGGTTTGTATGAGAATGGAATATTGTTTAGGAAGAATAACGATAACGTTGTAAAATTTAATGAGATGTGGTTTGAAGAGACTGCTAAGTGGAACACAGAAGATCAAATATCTTTTTGTTATTCATTATGGAAAATGCCAGAAATTAAAGTAAACAGGATCAATAAAACATTTATAGCTCATCAACCTCAAAATAATTTAGAGAAAACAGATGAATTTTATACACTACCGAGGGCAATGAGACATGTCGGATAAATGTTTATTAATACTTAGTAACCCAAGAGTATGTGAAAAGATACTACCAATAATTCCAAAACTATCTAAAACATTTGATATTACTATTTTTAAAATAGGTGAGTATAGTGATGATACACCATGGAATGGATCATTAGATCCAAGAGCAATAGACATGTTCAATTATGATATGTATTGTGAGAATGTAATCAATGGTCCAGGTTTTAGATTCCATGGAGATAGATTTACGGAAGATTTAAACGACTATGTTGATGTAACAGATTTTCCACTAATACTATTTGATGATTGTAAGGAAATGTCAGAACTGAAGATGCCAGCATTGTATCAAAAGGCAAAGGCAAATGGATGTTTAGTTATTGGTAATCATCATGGAAACCAAGAGTTTAACCAATCTGGAATATTCGGTCATACTGGGATGAAGAAATCGTTTGATAAGATATTTGTGTTTGGAGAAAAAGAGAGACAAATATTCTCACAGGTTTTTGACCCAAAAGATGTATTGGTTGGCGGAATACCTGGTAATGATTCGTTATTCGACGCACATATGGAACATAATATTAGTAACCATGTTGATTCACATATATTGGTCATACCTAACTTTTTAGGAAACAGATCTCACCCATTTTCTAGAGCCATGGATGAAGATTTTGTAAGAGATACACAATTAGAACAGTTATCACAAGAGTATGGATTACCAATTGTCACCAAAATTAAGTCACGATTAGACGATCCAAACAGGGAAAGAAATATTGAGTACGTAATGGATTTGATTCCAAACGGAGAGGTTGTTGTAGATAGTGATGATATAGACACATTGGTTGCAAATTCAAATGTCGTGGTGAGCGCATTATCAACGTTGGCATTCAAACCTATACAGTTTGGTAAGAGAACGATAGTAATTGAAGGAACTGGACAGGTCGGTAATTTTTATGATTATAATTATTTGGTGGATCCAGCTGAAGTCAACATGATAGAAATAGTTAACGGTTTCGAACAAGATAGGGAATTTATAAAGACAACTCTTGCTGGTGGAATAGATTTTTGTGCTAAAAACATATACATAGAAGAATTATTGAGGACATACAATGAAAGTAATATATAGAATATCTGATGGTGGTTACGCTAAGGAAAAACCAGATTATATAGACAACGAGAAATGTTTATTTAATGCATCTCTCAGATTTGGTGCTAGCAACATTCATGTAATTGCAGATGGTTGTGGACCAAGAACTATGAAGATGATACGTAAAGAGTTTCCAAAGAGCAGCATAACTAAAGTACAGGTTGGACATGGTGCAGGTACATTTAATATTGCCTTAGATATGGCATTGAATCAGTTTAAAAATGAGGACTATATTTACTTCTTAGAAAATGATTATCTACACAAAGGACAAGCTAGAGAAGTGCTTCAAGAAGGTATAGATCTCGGAGCATCGTTTATTGCATTGTACGATCATCCAGATAAATACCTAGACCCAAGCAAAGGTGGTAATCCATACTGTGAAGGTGGTGCTGAGGATACAAGAGTTTATTTAACGAAGACATGCCATTGGAAAGTGACCAATTCTACAACAATGACATTTGCAGCAAGAGTGGATGTGTTGAGAGAGACAGAGCCCATACTAAGAAAGTGGACAACTGGAACATATCCAGAAGATTTTAAAATGTTTTTAGATTTAAGAGAGAATGGACATCTACTAATATCATCGATTCCAGGTTTTTCTACCCATGGAGAAACAGCATGGCTGTCTCCACTAACTGATTGGAGCGTACAATGATTTCAGTAATAATACCAACATATAAGGAACCAGAAGCTTTAGATTTATGTTTAAGATCTGCAGTGGAGGGAATGAAGACTAACTACGAAGAGATTATAGTAGTCGTAGATGGGACGTATGATGTAAACAAAGAAGTGCTTGACAAATACGAAACAGTAAAGTACATTGTGTTAGATGAAAACTATGGTACAGGACATGCAATCAATATTGGCGTTAGTTCTGCAACACAACCATATGTTTTAATTGTTAATGATGACAATGTATTTCCTCGTGATTGGGATAAGAAGCTTGTTGGGTACTGTAACGAACAATGGGTTGTGGCACCAAATCACATAGAACCGTACGATTCTATATTTGAACAGTTTCATATAAAAGATTTAGGAAGAGATCCAAAAACATTTGATTTAGAAAAGTTTTGGGATTACGAAGAAAGTATATCCGAGAAAGAAACAGATGTTACAGGTTCAACGTTTCCAGTGTTGGTTTCTAAACAGGCATTTCTATATCTTGGAGGGTGGGATACCAACTATCCTACACAAGCTGGATTAGTTGCTGATTGGGATTTCTTTTTGAAGGCTACGCTAGCAGGTTTAAAATTGATGAGAACATATCAATCTCACTTCTATCATTTTGTATCGTTAGCACAAAAATCAACTCAACAAGAAGAAGCAAATAGATTAACAGAGATAGAGTGTCACGAATATGCTAAGTGGAAGTGGGGAGATTATATCAAGCATGACCCTAAAACTAATGCTAAAAGCATATAAATACGATATTTAGTATTATATGATACACGAAGAACACAAATGTGAATGTAAAAACTGCAAATGTCGTGAAGCATGCGGCTGTAGTTGTTGTGATTGTTAATTTTAAATGGTTAATGGAGAACTGTTATGCCAAAAAAGCCTGCGTCGTTTGAATATAATGCGACACTAGTTAGAGTTTTAGATGGAGATACGATTGATGCGTATATCGATCTCGGTTTCGATCTTAAAATAAAAAAACGAATTAGATACATGGGTATTGATACTTGGGAAAGTAGAACTCGTGATTTAGATGAGAAGAAAAAAGGATTGGCTGCAAAGGCTCGAAATAAAGAGCTTTTAGAAGCTGGTGTTTTTAAAGTAATATCACACGGAACTGGTAAATTTGGTCGTGTATTAGGTGAGGTTTATGTTTCACCAGATGCTGTTGGACATGAAATTGCTGAGAACGTAGACAAGACATCAGATGGTTTGGTCAGTATAAACGATATTCTTATCAACGAAGGACACGCATACGAGTATGATGGTGGTAAAAAGAAAGTATTTCAAGAGGAAATAAAGTCAGAAAAAGCTGCCAAAAAAGAAGACTTAGTCGATAAAAAAGCTGAAGAATCTGCATAAAAGCATGTACATTTAACGGAGATACGTTTAGATTCTAATATGACAGAGTTTTATATATTTCTACCAGACGATGATAAGAGTACCTTACAATACGACACTAATATTTTAGGTCGTGAAAGCTTTGGTACGTTTTATGCTGAAAGAGGTATGCAAACACTCGAGCGCATAATAGAAAGGAAGCCTTCTTACCTCAAAGATACAGAGATTGTAACAGATGCAGGTACGAAGTATTCCATAACTGAGTTTTTGGATCATCTTAACAAATTAAAGGTATTATTTAACTAGGAGAATATGATGAATAACGATTATCACCTTTACGCTGAAGAATATGAGAATGATGAGATTGATGAAGTCAGACGAAAACGTCATAGGTCATCCAAAAAACTTTCATATCCTCAACACAAGCATCTAAAGGAGTCTAAGAAAAATGGAACAAAGTATCCTAAAAAACCTAAACGGAATCGTTCTCGGTAGTTTATTATTATTTTTTATTGGTTGTGAATCACCGCATGAACCGGTTGATGACAATCATGGAACAATCTATGTAACGGTTGAATACATACCAGAAATAGATTTAGGATCAAATTGGCAAACTCTCTATACTATGTGGGGAGTTGCCGAATCCAATGATATGGACATTACATATACAAGAGTCGAATGGGAATCTGATATGTTTTGGCATATAACCGATAACAGTGGATACTTTAGATTAGATTGCAGAGAATGCGAAGAGGGTACATGGTATGATGAAGATGGTACAACATCACGAGATACATTTAGTGAACATGTATATGTACCAGTTACAAACCAAGTTTCATTAGTAAGAGAAGATGGAGAGTTTAACAATGTGTTGGCTCCAGTACAATCAATGGTAGGTCAGCACATGTGGTTGTGGTGGTCTATATCAAGTACAGTGATTGATTCACAAAGGATACAAATTAGGTAAAAAGATAGGAGATAAACGATGGCAAGACCAATAGGAGGAGACTCTAGTGGAAGAACAAAGGCTAGAAAGAAGCAAAGATTAGGATTAGGTAAAGGTACAAAGTACGGTAGGATTGGTGGTAAACGATATAAGAAAAGATACAGAGGACAGGGAAGATGAAGTATGTTGTAGTAGAACGAGCCACTGATAATATTAAGGGCAAAATAAATGCTGTAGACGAAAATGGTGTGATAGTGTATTTTACGGATAAGATGAAGATTTCAGAAGAAAACTTTAAGAAGCAATTCTATGTTACAACTGAACCTGAATGGCAAACTGGATTTAAAAATAATCTACAAAATCGTCAATTAGATAAACGAAAGTTTGAATGGTGGAAAGACGAAGGCACATATTTGGATATTGACTCTTGATCAATAACAATATACAATATTGGAAGGACAATCATAAGACATGGTTATCTGATAATCCTTTCCAGTACTGGCAGATTGATAGTATGTTAGATGGTGCAGTACTGGATAATATAGCAGACTATGATAAGATACAAAAAGCATGGGATCATGTCAATTCTATACCAGATCCATCAAAAAGGTGGGGATTATCTGAGTTTTGGAACGATTTAGAAGGAAAACGTGGATTAAGTAACGTTACTGGAGATCAAGAGATCCATGAAGTTTTGAAGTATTTGAATGGTGATGAATTTGTTGGGTTTCTAAGACACATAACTGGAATATCAGACCTAATAAGTGATGATACATTTTCAGGAGGTGGAGTACACATAGTACCGAAAGGCGGAAAGTTGGGTGTACACTGTGATTTCAGTATACATGATGATCAAAAATTCAATGGTTATTGGAGAAGAGTTAACGTGTTACTTTATATGAATCATGATTGGAAAGATGAGTGGAATGGTCATTTAGAATTATGGGATAAACCACGTAAACACGGTGGAGTGTGTGTTAATAAGATACGACCAGATTTTAATCGAATGGTAATATTTGGAACTAACGAAAATTCATGGCACGGTCATCCTACACCCTTGGATTGTCCAGAAGATAAGAAACGTATATCGTTGGCTACGTATTATTACTCAAAGCAATCAAGTAGTGATACAACGAATCATTCTACACTGTTTGCCGAGTCGGATGATCATTTGGGTTGGATGAAAGGTCAAGGTTTAATAGACTAACAAAATGTTACAGCTGTTACAGTGTATATTGTAACAATTTGAACAACTAATTAATAGGGACTTCGTGTCCCTATTTTTTTGCATTATAACTTCAACAATAACTTCACTTAAAAAATAATTTAAAATAATTTCCCCCAGTGAGGACTTTGGCATACTTTTTTCTATATACCCTATAGGAAGACTACTATTAACAAGTAAAAATACAAAAGGAGCATTAAAATGTTCAAAACAATAATCAAAATCATAAAAAAGATGTTCAAAACACTTAAGAGCAACAGAGGAAACTCTCTTGCTGAATTCGCAGTTACAACTGCAATGATGGCTACACTAGCTACAACTGCTGCACCTAAATTTGGTAATGTTGGAGCAGCTGCAAAAGAAAAAAAGTCTATAGCTAACATCGATAAGATTTTAACAGTTGCAAACAACTACTACAACCAAGCTGTGTCTGAAGAAGGTAAAGGAAGATTTCCAGGACAATCAAAGTATGATCAAATGGTGGGTGGAATAGATCTAGGAGATGGAGCACTTACTGATGAAACTCTTGAAGCATATATTGAAACAATACTTGAACAAAAAGATTCGTATGAATCTGAATTAGGTGAGTTTGTTTACGTATTCTCATCAGCAAGTGATGACGATGACGCTTTACAAGGCGATTGGATGAACCTAGAAACATCAGTTGGTTTTAATGCAGGTGGATCACTCGATTTCAAGAAAGACTTTGGTAACCAAGGAATCAAATCACCATTTCAGGATGGTTCGTATGCTTACTTAGTAATACCAGGAAGTGGTAGTGGAACAGATGCACAAGCACCTGCTCTAGTCGTAATAGACACTGAAAACCCAGGAAATTTATTTAAAACTTTAGTACCGTAGACAATTAAGTTTACGTTAATAAACGAAAGGCAAAACAATGAACAACATATTAAAGAACACATCAAAAGGTTTCACATTGATTGAGCTTGTTATGGTGACAATCATACTTGGAATCTTAGCTGCTGTTGCAATACCTCGATATCAGCAAACTGTTGATAATGCAGAAGCAACTGCAGAGAAAACATTTGTAGACATGGTATGGGCAGGTGTAGAACAAGAAGCTTCTGAAAGACTAACAGATGATGGACTCGAGGCATGGCCTTACAATCCACTAACAGTTATTGGTAGAAGCCGTAACATATCAGTTACTCTGTTTGAAGGTATACCTGATGAAGATAATGAATGGCAGTTTAGTGTAGATGCAGTTGGAACACCAGCAATATTCCACCACAGACGAAATGATGAGATCTATTACTACAAATACGATTCATTGACATTCGAGTTAGACGAAGAACCTACTCTTTATACAAACGAATAATTAATGGGGGAATTGCTAACCTTTTCCCCTATTTATTAAAAAAGAGGACGTATGAGACTTAAAATCACTGATGATATTTTAGAAATAATACTATTTGGTTTAATAATGGTTACTTTAGGGCTTGTGTTTTTTCAAAGTGACGAGCCCACTAAAGTACAAACTGAGCCAGATATTGCTTCATTTTCCGACTTCCCACTACAAGCATGGCAGACTACAGACTTACACGGTGGAGATTGCATAAAGATTAGATACATGGTAACTAGACCAAATACTCGTTTATTTATGATAAATGCTGATGGTAAACGAGTTCACATGCAACCAATATCTTTAAGTCCAAGAAGAAGTGAAGACAGAATAGAAACATACGTATGGAAATTATATCGTACAGAGTGGACAGACAAAATCTCACCTGGAGAATATCTAATAGTGGTAGGAACAGATCACGATAGACGAGCCGCTCATCCCAACCTTTCAATAAAAGTAGATGTGATGTAAAAATGAAATACTTATTTATAATATTATTAAGTGTTGTGTATTCTCAAGACATTCAACAAACATCTGAATTTAAAAGAGATGTTGCATACGGAATAGATTGTGATGCTACAGAATACAGAGATTATAAAGGTTCACCTGCTTGGAAAGGTTATGGTGGATGGATATCTGAATGTGATTCAATTCGTACAACACGATTAGATGCTGAGTTTGCTTTAAAATCAAAAGAAAGACAAAGACAAAAAGCAATTCAAGATAGTATTGATATAATAGAATTAGAATCTATAGATTTAGATTTAGATGTTATGTGGGAAAATACGGTATGGCAAGAAATAGAAGAAGTAACAGAAGTATACGCAGAAGTAGAACAAATCACAGCAGTTGCGGGAGTTCGTGGAGCTGAAGCAGAAGATGAAGCATTAGCTCTTTTATATTATAGACGAAGTATGAAAGGACTTACTATATTAGATTATCAAAAAGCATATGGTAAGTTAAAAATCAAAAAAGAAAATCTTATCAAGATTGACCCGAAACACCCTTCTCTTAAAAAGATAAATAATCTTTTATCTCAATTACAAATAAAAATCAAAAATACTTAAAAAAACGGTTGTCCTATATACATATTTATGTATATATTTAGATGTTAGTTAAAGAGAAAAAATAAGGAGTTTCTAAATGGCTTATATGAATCAAGAAAAAAAGAAAAAGTTAGCCCCAAAAATCAAAGATATTTTGAAAAAACATAATATGAAGGGTT
>CESM01236033.1_pt1 | contig 29126 bp, 26 predicted proteins | sample 361421 | NCBI WGS metagenome assembly CESM01 (sample SAMEA2622219, study PRJEB7988) | marine metagenome | isolation source: saline water (ENVO:00002010), including | reverse complement strand
TCAATTAGTATTTTCTTTTCTATAAATTCAGAAAATTTTTTTTTAACCAATTTAAATTTTTTATTACCTTCCAATTTTGTCTTTTTGTCATAATCTGGATTAATTATGTGTAGGAATGTATAGGGATTATTATTTAGTTTCTCTTTAAGTGTTTCATTAGAATAACTCAGATATGATCTAGATGCTACAAGATTAACTTTGTCTCTAGTGGGTCGTGTTGCTTTAAATTTTTTAATTATAGCCATTAGTGTCTTTCAAAATAAGAAATTATTTCTTGAGATATTTCAATTCCAATTCTCTCTTGTGCTTCTATTGTAGCTGCCCCAATATGTGGAGATAATGATATTTTTGGGTGCATCATCAGATGGATTTTTGGTGTAGGTTCATTCGAATATACATCTAAACCTGCATAATTTAGCTTTCCTTTTTCTAATGCAAACATTAATGCATCTTCATCAATTAAACCTCCTCTAGACGTATTTATGATTCCAGCTCCATCTTTCATCATACCTATTTCTTTAGAACCTATAAAAGCTTTTTTAGTTGTTTTTGGTATATGTAGTGATAAGAAATCAGATTTATTTAATACTTCTTTCATTGGTAAACATTTAATTGTGAAGGAAGTTTTAGCTCCATTAAAGAAACTAAGAGAAATATCAGCTTCTTTAATATTCTTATCATACGCTGCTATATTCATTCCTAGGGCAATAGCTTTTTTTGCAACTGCTTGTCCAATCCTTCCAAATCCTATTATTCCTAGTGTTTTTTTTGAGAGTTCTTTGCCATTTGAATATGATTTTTTTAACTCTTTAAATTTAGATTCACCTATTAATGGCATTTGTCTATTAGAATCAAATAAATATCTGACCATTCCAAATAAATGAGCAAATACTAATTCTGCTACTGATTCTGTAGAAGAAGATGGAGTGTTAAATACTTTTATGCCTTTTTTCTGTGCGAAGGAAATATCAATATTATCCATTCCAACTCCTGCTCTGCCAATTATTTTTAAGTTTGGACATTTTTCTATTAATTCTTTTTTAACTTTGGTTGCGCTTCTCACTAATAATACTTGATATTTTTCTTTATTTATTACACTTGCCAAGTTATCTTGTTCAACCCTATCTGTACTTACATTAAAACCATTTTTTTCTAAAATTAATTTTGCTGATTTAGATATTCCATCATTTGCTAAAATTTTCTTCATATTACCTTTTTTATAGTTTTTTCATGATATTTGCTAGTAAATTTACACTTTCAATTGGCAGGGCATTATATATTGAAGCTCTATAGCCTCCAACAGACCTATGTCCATTAATTCCATATATACCTGCTTCTTTCCACATTATATCAAATTTATTTTTTAAATTCTTATCAATTAAATCGAAAGTTATATTCATATTAGATCTGTCTTCTTCTTTTGCAAACCCTTCAAACAATCTATTTCTATCAATCTCCGAATAAAGTATTTCAGCTTTTTTATTATTAACTTCCTCGATCCATTCTATTCCTCCATGATTTCTGAGCCACTCTAAATTAAGCATTGATACATAAATTGAAAAGACAGGAGGTGTGTTGAACATACTTTCTTTATCAATATGTGTTTTGTAATTTAGCATTGTAGGAATATTTCTTCCTGTATTTCCTAAAATATCATCTTTTACTATTACTAGTGTACATCCAGCTGGTCCTAAATTTTTTTGAGCTCCTGCATAAATCAAATCAAAATTATTAATATTAATTTTTTTACTAAAAATATCAGAACTCATATCACATACCATTAATGTAGATAATTCTGGAAATTTTTTCATTTGAGTTCCATATATTGTATTATTTGACGTGCAATGGAAATAGTCAGAGTCATTTGGTATTTCATAATTTTTAGGAATATATGAATAGTTTTGATCAGAAGAATCTCCAACAACGTAAATTTCCCCAAACTTTTTTGCTTCTGTTATTGATTTTTTTGCCCATGTTCCAGTATTTAGATATGCCGCTTTTCCATTTTTAAATTTCATTAAATTTAGTGGAACCATTGCAAATTCTAAACTAGCTCCGCCTTGTAAGAATAATACTGAATAACCTCTAGGAATTTCTAATAACTCTATAACTAAATTCCTTGTTTTATTCATCACTTCAACAAAGGAATTGCTTCTATGTGAAATTTCTATCAAAGATAAATTTTCATTATTAAAGTTAATTAAAGACTTAGAAGCTTTCTCTAATACTGTTTCTGGTAAGATACAAGGTCCTGCGCTGAAGTTATGTTTTTTCATTTTACTCTTTCAATATAATTACCTTTTGCAGTATCAATTTTTATTTTGTCTCCTTCATTTATAAATAATGGAACTTGAATTTCTGCTCCGGTTTCAGTTGTAGCTAATTTAGTTGCATTTGTTGCTGTGTTGCCTTTTATGCCAGGTTCTGTATGAGAAATTTCTAAAATCACATGTGATGGTACTTGAGCTGACAATGGAATACCTTTGTCAGCATGAAATAGAACTTCTACTATTTCACCTTCTTTAAGAAAATTTCCATTTTCAATAAAATCTTTTTGCATTAAAATTTGTTCATAATCATCTAAATTCATTAAATGATAATCATTTCCTTCACAATAAAGATATTGATACTTTCTGTTTTCTATTCTAATAACATCAATTTTCACACCTGCTGTAAAAGTGTTTTCTAATAATCTCCCAGTATTAAGATTTCTTATTTTTGTTCTAACAAAGGCTGGCCCTTTTCCTGGTTTTACATGTAAAAAAGATTCAATTTTCCATGGATCACCATTATGATTAAAACATAATCCGTTTCTAAAGTCTGCTGTTGTTGCCATAATTTAATTTTGTTTATATCCTTTCATTATACCTCTTCCAGAATTTCTTATAAATGAAGTTATTTCATCTCTTTCAGGAGATGATTTTAATTCTGCCTCTATTTTTATAATAGCTTGAGTATTATTATTATTTTTTTGAAATAAAATTCTGTAGATATCTTGGATTTCCGTTATTTTTTCTTCTTCAAAACCTCTTCTTCTTAATCCTATAGAGTTTACACCAATGTAAGACAATGGTTCTCTAGCTGCTTTTACATAAGGAGGAACATCTTTCCTTACTAAAGATCCTCCAGAAATCATAGAATGCTTTCCTATTGTAACAAATTGATGAACAGATGAATTCCCTCCTAAAATTGCATATTCTCCCACTGTAACATGACCTCCTAATGCAACTCCATTAACTATAACACAATTATTTTTAATTATACAATCGTGAGCTATATGTGAGTAGGCCATTAACAAACAATCTTGACCTATTATTGTTTTCCCAGAAAATGAAGTTCCCCTGTTGATAGTTACACATTCTCTTACAGTTGTATTATTTCCAATTAACACTATTGATTCTTCATCATTAAATTTTAAATCTTGAGGTATTGCTGATATTACAGATCCTGGAAATATTTTGCAATTTTCTCCAATTCTTGCGCCTTCCATAATTGTTACGTTTGATCCAATCCATGTGTTTTTTCCAATAATAACATTATTTTCAATTGTAACAAATGGTTCAATAACTACTGATTTGTCAATCTTTGCTCCAGGATGAACATATGATAATGGTTGATGCATATATTATTTTTTTGCAATTTGAGCTAAAAGGTCTGCTTCAACTACAATTTTATTGTCAACAAATCCTTTTCCATGCATGTGACATAACCCTCTTCTAATTGGTGAGATTAATTCTAATTTAAAGATTATTGTGTCCCCAGGTGTAACTTTTCGTTTAAATTTAGCATTATCTATTTTCATAAAATATGTTAGATAATTTTCTGGATCTTTTACTGTACTTAATATAAGTACTCCACCAGTTTGAGCCATTGTTTCTAATTGTAATACTCCAGGCATTACTGGAGCTCCTGGAAAATGTCCTTTAAAGTAATCTTCTTCTTTTTTAACATATTTTACTCCAACAATAAAGTCTTCTCCTAGATCTCTTATCTCATCAATAAATAAAAATGGTTCCCTGTGAGGGAGTATATTTTTAATTGATTCTTTATTATGTAGAGGGCTTGTATTAAAATTAATATAAGGAGCTTCTGTTTTCATTTTTTTATTGATTATTTCTTTTATTTTTTTTGCAAATTTAATATTGTGATAATGACCAGTTTTATTAGCTATTATTTTGCATTTTAATTTATATGAAGTTAATGTAAGGTCTCCAATTAAATCTAACAACTTGTGTCTTGCCGCTTCATTATCAAATCTTAATTTTATATTATTTAATATTCCGTTTTGATTTCTATTTATATCTTTTTTGTTAAAGACTTTTGCTAAATTACTAAGTTTTGTTTTATCTATTTCATTTTCAACAAAAACTATAGCATTATTTAAATCACCTCCTTTGATTAGGTTCTTTTCTAATAGTATTTCAAGCTCATTCAGAAAACAAAATGTTCTAGACGAAGATATTTCAGTGTTAAAGTCAGAAATTTTCTCAAGTTTTATGTTTTGAGTTCCTAATACTTTAGAATTATAATCTATTGTTAAATCTATTTCAAATCCTTCTGAAGGAAGCGCGATTATTTCAGTATCACTATCTTTATCATAGTACCTAATTTTTTTTTCAATTACATAAATCTTTTTTTGAGCATTTTGTGAAATAATTCCAGTTTTTGATATCTCATCTGAAAATATTTTTGCGGAACCATCCATTATAGGAATTTCTTCATTATCTATATTTATATAGATATTATCAATATCGTTTCCTGAGATTGCAGCAAGTATATGTTCTACAGTTTTTACTAATACATTCCCAACTGATAAATTAGTACTTCTTTCAGTAGATATTACATTTTCTACATCAGCTTTAATTTTTAAAAATTTTTTGTCTGTCCTTATAAATACAATTCCTGTATTTTCTGGTGCTGGTATTAATGTCATATTAGTAAAAACACCGGTATGAATTCCATGTCCAGAAAATGATATGTCCTTTTTGATTGTTTTTTGTCTTTCCATTACATTTCGTTATTCTTTTTTAACGATTTTTTAATAGATTCTAAGGTTGCATACATTCTAGGAAGTTTTTTGAAAATAATGTATGATCTAAGAAAATCTTTCTGATTAAAAGCGTACGGGCCTTGAATTGTTTCTCCATCTTTGATATTTGATCCGACTCCTGTATGTCCAGCTATTTTTACATTATTTCCAATATTTAGATGCCCAGCTATTCCTGAAGATCCACCAATCATACAATTTTTTCCAATCTTAGTGCTTCCAGCGATGCCTACCATTCCAGCTATTACAGTATTTTCTCCAATTTCTACATTATGACCAATTTGAATTTGATTATCTAACTTCACTCCATGATTAATAATAGTTGATCCCATTGTAGCTCTATCAACTGATGTATTAGCTCCTATTTCTACGAAAGAATGTGTAATAACATTACCAATTTGAGGAATTTTTTCAAAATTCCCTTCTTTTTTTGGAGCAAATCCAAATCCATCAGAACCAATAACAGAACCAGAATGGATAATATTATTTTCTCCAATTACACAATCATTATATATTTTAACACCTGGATATAATATAGTTTCTTTTTTAATAATACAATTGTCTCCGATAAAACAATGTGGATAAATTTGCACATTTTCTTCAATAACAACATTTTTTCCAAAATATGAGAAGTCTCCAATATAACAGTTTTTTCCAATTTTATAGTTTTCTTCAAATGAAGCTAATTTGGATATTCCTGTTTTATTTGTATTTGAATGATATAATTTCAATAACTTGATGAAACTATAATAGGAATCCTTTACTACTATTAAGGACGTATTTACTTTTTTCTCTAAAGTAATATTTTCATCTATTATTATTGCGCTTGCTTTTGTATTGTAAACATGATTTGTATATTTTGAATTTGACAGGAAACAAAGATCTCCTATGGAAGCATCTTCAATTTTTGATACTGAACTTATTTTAACTGTTGGATCTCCTACAATTTTTCCATTTATCATTTTAGATATTTCATCAATTGTATATTTCATTTCGCGAATTTAGTCATTTTCTAGTAATTTATGCTTTGGATAACACAGGAAGTATTTATTAATTGTTTTGTTCAATACTGATAGATTAAATTGATCAGAAGCATCTGTAATATCTTTAATCTCAGAATTTTTTGTTAATATATTTATTCTATTGTTGTCATTATTTTTATGATAGATGTTGTTACTAACTTTTCCTGAAAAAACAAGATATTCTGCTTCATTTTTTGAAATATTATATATAATAGAAATTTTTTTTCTGATTGAATTAATTTTTTCTGAACAGAATTTCTCATCTTTAATTATTATTTTTAAAGGTCTTCTATTAATTATTGATTGAGAGAGCATAGAAATAACAAAATCCTTATTATTTATCCAATTTTTTAAACAGGAGTATATGTCATGATCATCAAGTTTAGAAAAAAGAGTTAATAATTTTTTATTTGTATTAAAATCATTTATAGTATAGTCATTCTTTAAAAATTCGTTTAATGTTTTGGAACAACTGATTTTCTCCCCTTTTTTTATAAGTTTTTTAGCTCTTTTAAGAATTTTAATTAGGGTATTCTCAAATGAAAGGACTGTCTTGTGTAAATAAACTTGCCAATACATTAATCTTCTGGCTATTAAAAATTTTTCAATTGAATGTATCCCTTTTTCTTGGATTACTAATTGATCATTTATAACATCTAACATATTAATTATTCTATCTGAACCAATGTTTCCCTCAGTTACACCAGTGTAGAAGCTATCTCTTTTTAAATAATCTAATCTGTCCATGTCTAATTGAGATGAAACTAATTGATGTAAAAATTTTTTTGGATATTTATTGTTGAAAATATTGATAGCTAAATCAAGTTTTCCATTAAATTGATTATTTAATTTTTCCATGAATAATCTTGATAAAGATTCATGAGAAATATTATTGACAATACTGTTTTCTAGTGCATGAGAAAATGGACCATGTCCAATGTCATGCAATAAAATGGATATTTTTAAAGCCTCTTCTTCATCAAATGTTATCTTATGTCCCTTATTCCTAATCTGAGCTATTGCTTTTGACATTAGATGCATACATCCTAATGCATGATTAAAACGAGTGTGATAGGCTCCTGGATATACTAAATACGAAAGACCTAGTTGAGAAATCCTTCTAAGCCTTTGGAATAATGGATTTTCAATCAATTTATATATAATTCCTTTATCTAATGAAATAAATCCATATATTGGATCGTTAATAATTTTGTTCATTTTTACTTTGTCATTCATAGGGCAAATTACGTATATTTTTTTAATTTTTGTAATTGTATATAGTTAAAAACATGATTTCAATACTTTGGATAGATGATGAAATAGAACTATTAAAGCCTCATATTATATTTTTGCAAGATAGAGGTTATAAAGTTCTTCCCATAAATAATGGAAATGATTCATTAGAATTAATTGAAAAATATCATTTTGATTTAGTTTTCTTAGATGAAAACATGCCAGGATTGTCAGGTTTGGAAACATTAAATTTAATTAAAAAATCAAGACCAAATTTATCTGTAATAATGATAACCAAGAGTGAAGAAGAGTCCATAATGGAAGAAGCTATTGGTTCAAAAATTTCTGATTATCTTATTAAGCCTGTAAATCCTAATCAAATATTACTTTCAATCAAAAAAAATATTGATAAGGTAAGATTAATTGAAGAAAAAAACACAAGGGATTATCAGAAGGAATTTAGAAGTATTAGTTTGAGTTTGTCTAGAAATTTAGACAAGGAAGAATGGGTTGAAGTTTTTAAAAAAATAACTTTTTGGGAGCTTGAATTAGAGAAGTCTGGAGATAAAAGTATTGAAGGAATTCTTTCAATGCAAAAGAGTGAAGCTAATTCACAGTTTTTCAAATTTATTAAAAATAATTATAAAGATTGGATGCATGGAATTAATGCTCCATTACTATCTCATAATTTAATCCGTAAAAGAGTTGTTCCTTTATTATCTGATGATATTCCAATATATTTTATTGTAATTGATAATTTAAGATTTGATCAGTGGAAAATTATTGAGCCTGAAATATTAGAAGATTTTGAATTAATAAAAGAAGATATTTATTATAGTATTTTACCTACTGCAACTCAGTATTCTAGAAATGCAATTTTCTCAGGACTTTTACCATCAGAGATTAAGAAGAGATTTAAAGATAAATGGAAAGATGATCAAGATGATGGTGGTAAAAATATGTACGAGGAAGACTTTTTATTAGAAAACCTAAAACGACTTGGAAAAGGAAATTTGAAATGTTCATATACGAAAATTACAAACATTGATTTTGGAAGAAAAGTAACTTCCAGAGTTCCAAATATGAAAGTAAATGATATAAATGTTTTAGTATATAATTTTGTTGATATGTTATCACATGCAAGAACTGATATGAAAGTGATCAAGGAACTTGCTGATGATGATTCTGCATATAGATCTCTAACATCATCATGGTTTATACATTCTCCTCTGAGAGAAATATTAAAAGAAATATCAAAACAGAAGGCAAATGTTGTAATTACTACAGATCATGGAACAATTAATGTTAATAATCCTTCAAAAATTATTGGAGATAAAAATGTTAATAATAACTTAAGATATAAACAAGGTAAAAATCTTAATTTTAAGAATTCTGATGTTTTTGAAATAGATAATCCATCAGAATATTATCTTCCTAAGCAAAATATAAGCTCTAAGTATATTTTTGCAAAGGAAGATATGTATTTTGTTTATCAAAATAATTATAATCAATTTGCTAACATTTATAAAAACACATTTCAACATGGTGGTATTTCTTTAGAGGAGATGTTGATACCAGTTATTGAGCTAAAAAGTAAATTAAAATAATGAATTTAGTAGCAAATTGTATTACAGAAATGCCAAGTATAGCAAATCAGGTATGCCCATTATTTAATGTTCATGATGTTATATGTTTACATGGGACAATGGGAGTAGGAAAAACTACATTTATAAAAGAGTTATGTAGAGAAATTGGTGTAGTTGATAAAGTCAGTAGTCCTACTTTTTCAATAGTAAATGAATATCACAATTTGATTGGAGAGTCAATCTATCATTTTGATTTTTATAGAATAAATTCTGAAACTGAAGCTTATGATTTGGGATATGAGGAGTATTTTTATTCTAAAAATTTATGTTTTATTGAGTGGCCAGAAAGAATATCCTCTATATTGCCAAAAAAAAGATTAGATATTTTCATTAAGAATATAGATGGAAGTCGTATAATTAATATAAAAAGATTATGAAAAAAGATAATGTTTATGGTACTTTTGGAATTCTTCCGAAAGAAGAAATGTTAGAAGTAAAACAAAATTTTAAGAGTTTAAGAATTGGTGTTCCAAAAGAAATATCCTTTCAGGAAGAAAGAATATCATTAACTCCTGATTCAGTTTCTTTGTTAACTCATAATGGACATAAAGTAATAATAGAGACTGGAGCTGGTAACGGAGCTTATTTTACTGATAAAGAATATATTGATGCGGGTGGGGTAATAGTTTTTTCTAAGGAGGAAGTATATGAGTCAGATATCATTGTAAAAATAGAGCCTCCAACTAAATCAGAGTTGAGATTAATGAAAAAAGGTCAAAATCTTATTTCAGCTATACAATTACAAACTAGAGATAAGAGTTATTTTGATCTTCTATTGAAGAAAGACATTACTTCAATAGCTATAGAACATATTGAAGATGCTGATGGAAAATTGCCATTACTAAGAATATTAAGTGAAATAGCAGGAAATACTTCTATGTTGATAGCATCAGAGTATTTAAGTAATGCAAATTCTGGTAAGGGATTAATGCTAGGAGGAGTCACAGGAATATCACCTACTGAAATTGTTATTATAGGAGCTGGTACTGTTGGTCAATATGCATGTAAAACAGCACTTGGATTAGGTTGTAGAGTGAAAGTCTTTGATGATTCTCTTGCTAGATTAAGAAGATTAAGAGATTTGTTAAATCAAAATATAAGTACCTCAATTTTTCAACCTAAATTTTTAAGAAAATCTCTAATGAGAGCTGATGTAGTTATAGGTGCATATCGTTCTGGTTATGGTAAAACACCGTGTATTGTTAGTGAGGATATGATTGAACAAATGAAAGATGGATCAGTTATAATTGATGTTAGTATTGATCAAGGAGGTTGTTTCGGAACATCTAAAGTTACTACTCATAATGATCCAATATTTATAGAGCATGGAGTCATTCATTACGGTGTTCCTAATATAACTTCTAGAGTTTCCAGAACATCTTCTTTGGCTGTATGTAGTATTATATCTCCTGTGCTTCTAAAAATTGGAGAAGAAGGAGGGATCAATAATTTAATTAAAAATGATCAAGGATTAAGAAATGGTGTGTACTCGTTTAATGGTATGATGACTAATAAGACACTTAGCCAGATGTTTAATTTACCATATAAGAATTTAGATTTAATAATTACAGCGTACTAATATGTTTAGAAGGTTGATATTTTTTTTCTTTGGATTCTTAATTAGTATTATGTTTCTGTCTATTGGTCCAGAAAACAGATTAAAAGATACATTTAATGCTTATATAGATTATTTGAATCCAGACAAGAGGGTTGTTGGACAGATCATGTTATCAGATACTATTTTATATTCTATTAACACTAAAGATGAAGTTAATAAATTCCTTGAAGGTTCATGGGTTAATTATGACAAATCTGATCTCCAATCATATCCAAAAAAATTTACTTTTGAAAACATTATAGATTCTGAAAAAGCAAATCTTTTTTGTTTTTTTTATGATAATGAGTTTTATTTAGATAATGACACAAATCGAAGATATACAAAATCAATTTTTACTGAGGTTAATTTGGGAGTAGAAATCTCCAAAAGATCTTATAAAAGTTACTTCATTTTAGTAATAATGTTTTTTATAATAATGGTTCCTGTGATATTATTATTAAAGAGAATAATTAAAAAATCACAATTTAATCAATAAATAGCGTTTTTTTCTATTTTTGCAATATATAAATAATTGATAATAATTATGTTTGAAAATTTATCTGAAAAATTAGAAAAAGCTTTTAAGACATTAAAGGGTCAGGGTTCTATTTCTGAAATTAATGTAGCTCAGACTATGAAAGAAATCAGAAAAGCTTTGATAAAAGCGGATGTCGATTTCAAAACCGCTAAGACTTTTACTGAAAAAGTTAGACAGAATGCTTTAGGGCAACAAGTTCTTACTTCTATAGAGCCGGGACAGTTATTAACAAAAATAATGAAGGATGAACTTACTGAACTTATGGGAAGTTCACATTCTGAAATTAAAATTATTTCTAATCCATCAGTTATCTTAATTGCTGGACTTCAAGGCTCAGGTAAAACAACATTTTCTGGAAAATTAGCAAATTTTTTAAAGAAAAATAAAAAAAAGAATCCATTACTTGTTGCATGTGATATTTACAGGCCTGCTGCCATAAATCAGATTGAGGTACTTGCTAATCAAATTGGAGTTTCTTTATATAAAGAGGAAAATAATAAAAACCCTAATAAGATAGCATTAAATGGATTATCATATGCTAAGAATAATAATTTTGACATTGTAATTGTCGATACAGCTGGTAGACTAGCAATAGATGAAAGAATGATGAAAGAGATCTCTGACATTAAAAATTCAATTAATCCAGATGAGACTTTATTTGTTGTTGATTCAATGACTGGTCAAGATGCAGTTAATACCGCTAAAGCATTTAATAAAGAATTAGATTTTGATGGTGTAGTACTAACTAAGTTGGATGGTGATACACGTGGAGGAGCTGCTCTTACAATAAAGTCAGTCGTGAATAAACCAATTAAATTTATTGGTACATCAGAGAAGATGGATGGTTTAGATGTTTTTCACCCTGAAAGAATGGCTTCAAGGATACTTGGAATGGGTGATGTAATTTCTTTAGTAGAGAGAGCTCAGCAACAATTTGATGAGGAGGAGGCTAGAAAAATGCAAAAGAAAATTGCAAAAAACACTTTTGGTTTTGATGATTTTTTAAAACAGATACAGCAAGTAAAAAAGATGGGAAATGTTAAAGATTTAATGGGGATGATACCTGGTATGAGTAAGGCTGTTAAGGAAGTTGATATTGATGATGACGCATTTAAAAATATAGAATCTATAATTTTTTCTATGACAGTTTATGAGAGACGGAATCCATCTATAATTAATGGAAGTCGTAAGAAAAGGATTGCGATTGGAAGTGGGACATCAGTTCAAGAAGTAAATCAATTGATGAAACAGTTTTCCCAAATGGGAAAAATGATGAAAATGATGCAAGGTGGTGGAGCTAATAAAATGATGCAAATGATGAAATCTAGAGGAAATATGCCAAGAATATAGTATTATGAAAATTTTAGATGGAAAGAAGATATCAAATGATATAATTACAGAGATTAAGGGTGAAGTTGATAATTTAGTTAATATTTTCAGGAAACCTCATCTAGCTGCAATTTTAGTAGGCAATGATGGTGCTAGTGAGACTTATGTAAATGCTAAGGTTAAAGCTTGTAATAAAGCAGGTTTTGATTCTACTTTAGTCAGGTTGTCAGAAAAAATTACTCAAAATGAATTGCTATTAGAAATTGAGAAGATTAATAATGACTCGTTAATAGATGGTTTGATTGTTCAGTTGCCATTACCATCACATTTAGATGAAATTCAAATTACTGAATCAATAAATCCTAAAAAAGATGTTGATGGATTTCATCCATATAATATTGGTAGGATGAATTTGAATATTGATTCATATTTACCAGCTACACCTTCTGGAATATTAGAGTTGTTATCTAGGTATAAAATTGAAACATCCGGAAAGCATTGTGTTGTTATTGGAAGAAGTCATATTGTAGGTACACCAATTAGTATTCTTATGTCAAGGAACAATAAAATAGGTAATAGTACAGTAACTTTGACACATAGTAGAACAAAAAATCTTAGCGAAATTACTAAGTCAGCAGATATTTTAATTGTTGCTATTGGTATTCCAAGATTTTTAAATTCTGAAATGATAAAAGAAGGAGTGTGTATTATTGATGTAGGAATTAATAGAGTTAAATCAACGAAAACTAAAAGTGGTTGGAAGCTTTTGGGTGATGTAGATTTTGATTCAGTAATAGATAAATGTTCCTATATAACTCCAGTGCCTGGAGGGGTGGGTCCTATGACTATATCAATGCTTTTATTGAACACATTAAAATCATATAAGAATTACTCATTTAATTTATTTACTAACAAATAATTTACCTTTAATAAAGACTTTCTTTATTAGATTTCCACCAAAATTATAATGTAGATAAGAGTATGAAGGAATTTTCTTTGTGATAAAGAAATTTGCTTTTTTACCAACACAAATAGATCCTAACTCTTTTTCGGCTCCCATAGCGTATGCAGAATTTATTGTTGTCGCGTTAATTACTTGTTCTGGGGTCATTTTTAATTTGATACATCCAAGAGATGATACAAAATTCATACTTCCGCTAGGGCTTGACCCTGGGTTATAGTCTGATGCTAATGCTAATGGCAATCCTCTTGAAATTATCTCCTTAGCTGGGCTGTATTTTATTCCTAAAAAAAAAGAACAGGTTGGTAAGGCGGTAGGCATACATTGAGAGTTTTTAAGAGCTTCAAAATCTTCTTCTTTCATCTCTTCTAAATGATCTACAGATAGAGCTCCTGCTTCAATTGAAGCTTTTACTCCTCCAATGGAGTTAAATTGATTTACATGTGTTTTTCCTTTAATACCATATTTATTTGCTGCTTTTAGTATTTTTATAGTGTCATCTACTGAAAAATAATTTTTTTCACAAAAAACATCCACAAAATCTATAAGATTATCTTCAGCAAATTTTGGTAGCATATCATTAATTATTAAATCTATATATTTAGATTTATTATTAATAAATTCTTTAGGAATAGCGTGTGCTCCTAAAAAAGTAGATTTAATTAATATGTCATATTCATTTTTTAATTTATTTATAACTCTAAGAATTTTAAGTTCTGATTCTAAACTTAGTCCATATCCACTTTTTATTTCAATAGCTCCAGTTCCTGTACTAATAATTTCATTTAATCTTTTTTTTGAGAGATAATATAGTTCTTCTTCAGAAATCTCTCTAATTTTATTTGCAGAATTTAGGATTCCACCACCATTTTCAGCAATTTCTTGATATGACAACCCATTAATTCTTCCAACAAATTCTTTTTCACGACTTTCAGCAAAAACTAGATGAGTATGTGAGTCGCAATAAGTTGGAAAAACAGTACCATCTTCAGCATCAACTATTTCTATATTATTCCAGTCTTCAATACCCTTCCAATCTTTCATGCTTCCAAAAGAAGTAATAATTCCATTTTCACATTCTATAAATGCATCTTTAATTGTATTTATATTTGACATCTGTTTTCCAGCTGCCCATTTTTTTGATATTTTTTCTGTCTGAATAAGTTCAGATATATTTTTTACTATTAATTTCATATTCTATTTTATTCTGCCAAATTACAAAATTCAGATTAATCTTTATTTCTATATTTGCATTATGGGAAATTCTTTTGGTAATATCTTTAGGTTGACTACTTTTGGTGAATCTCATGGAAAAATGATAGGGGGTGTTATTGATGGGTGTCCTCCATCTGTTGAGTTAGATTTTAATTTTATTAACGAACAATTACAAAAGAGAAGGCCTGGGCAATCATCGATAACTTCACAAAGAAATGAATTAGATGATATAGATTTTGTTTCGGGTATTTTTGAAGGTAAAACAACTGGTTCTCCAATTGCTTTTATAATTAAGAATAGAGATTATATAGAAGAAGATTATAGTCATAAAAAGGATAAATTTAGACCTTCACATGCTGATTTTACTTACTACAAGAAATATGGAAATATAGATTATAGAGGTGGGGGGAGATCTTCTGCAAGAGAAACAGCTAATTGGGTTGTTGCTGGTTCAATTGCTTTGCAGATTTTGAAAAATAATGGAATTGAAATTAAAGCTTATGTGTCTTCTGTAGGAAGTATTAGTTTGACTAAGTCATACAAAGATTTAGATTTATCTATGATTGAGAAGACAATTGTTAGATGTCCTGATTTAATGATTGCTAAGAAGATGATTAAAGAAATTGAGAAGGTAAGGAAAGAAGGAGATAGTATCGGAGGTTGTATTAAGTGTATAGCTTCAGGAGTCCCCCCAGGCTTAGGTGATCCCGTATTTAATAAGCTTCATTCCTCATTAGCAAAATCTATGCTAAGTATTAATGCTGTTCATGGATTTAAGTATGGGTTTGAATGTATAGATATTTCTAATAGTAATGGTAGTATTGTTAATGATATAATACTAGATTCTTCAGGAAAAACAAGATTTAATTACTCTGGTGGTATTCAAGGGGGTATTAGTAATGGAAATGATATATATTGTGAAGTTTTTTTTAAGCCTGTATCTACAATTATGAAAACTCAAGAAACTATTGATAAAAAAGGAAGAAAGACTTTGTTAGAGGGTAAAGGAAGACATGATTCATGCGTTGTCCCAAGAGCAACACCTATTGTTGAGAGTATGATGGCTCTTACATTACTAGATGCATATTTAATTAACAAAATAAATGTAATATAATGAAGAAATTAGCTTTACATTGGAAGATAATAATAGGAATGATTTTAGGAGTTTTATATGGATTAATTGCTTCAAAAACAGGATTAAAAGATTTTACTAATAATTGGATTGATCCGTTTGGTGTTATATTCGTTAACTTACTTAAGTTAATTGCTGTGCCTTTAGTGTTTGCTTCAATCATTAAAGGAGTTACTTCTTTGTCAGATATTTCTAGCCTCAGCAGGATTGGTGGTAAGACTATTGTAATTTATTTGATTTCTACAATTATTTCAGTAACTATTGGATTAATTTTAGTAAACACATTGAATCCAGGTAAAGATTTCGATAGAAACTCTATTGAGGAAAATGATCTTATTGAAAATGTCTCTAGTAAAAATATAGAAAGAGCTTTAGATTTCAAGGAAGATGGTCCATTGCAATTTTTTATAGACATCGTTCCTACTAATATTTTTCTTGCAGCAAGTAATAATAGAAATATGTTGCAAGTAATATTTTTTGCTATATTATTTGGAATATCAATAGTAATGATTCCAAAGGAAAAAACTATTTATGTTAGGGGTTTTTTTGATGGAATAAATGAGATTATTATAAGGTTGGTAGATTTAATTATGATTTTGGCCCCTTTCGGTGTATTTGCCCTTTTATCAAGTTTATTGGTAGAATTCGGAGCTTCTGCATCATTATTTGTTTCATTAGCTAAATATTCATTAACAGTAATATTAGGATTATTATTTATGATTTTTATAATATATCCATTAATTCTTAAGTTTTTCACTAAAACGGGATATTTAAATTTCTTTAAAAGTATTTCCCCAGCTCAGATGTTAGCTTTTTCTACAAGTTCAAGTGCGGCAACTTTACCTGTAACCATGGAGAGATGCGAAGATCATCTTGGTGTCTCAGAAGAAATATCTTCATTTGTTCTTCCTTTAGGAGCTACTATAAATATGGATGGAACTTCTTTATATCAAGCTGTTGCAGCTGTTTTTATCGCTCAAGCTTTTGGAATAGATCTAAATCTTACTCAACAATTAATTATAGTAATGACTGCTACTTTTGCATCAATTGGTTCTCCTGCAGTTCCTGGGGCTGGAATGATAATGTTAGTAATTGTTTTAGATTCGGTAGGATTGCCTAGTGAAGGATTGGCTTTAATTTTGGGCGTAGATAGATTATTAGATATGCTTAGGACAGTTGTAAATGTTACTGGAGACGCCACGGTAGCCACATTAGTAGCTTCTTCAGAAAATCAAATTAATTATAATTTAAATTCTTAGATATTATGAGGTTATTTTTTTTGTTATTACTTTACATAAATGTTTTTATTGTTTCTTCTCAAGAAATAGAAAATTGTTTTGTTAATAATAAGAAATATGAAAAATTATTAAAAAAAATGAACGATAATCTTTCTCATTATACATTTTCAGAAGTAGATAAGATTTTAAAAGAAATAATTAATGAAGAAGGAGTTTCTGCTCAAATATTAGATTTTTATGCTTTAATTTATTTTTTAAAGGATGATTTTCAAAAATCAAGGAGTTATTCATCTAAAGTATTAGAATTTTGTCCAGATAATTTTTCAAATTCAAATTTTATAATGGGTTTTTTAAGTTATGAATATAGGGATTATGATTTGTCTGTTGATTTAATTTCTACTTCTTTATCATTAGGATTAAATGAGAGATTTAATGATCAGGCTGTACTGATATTAGAAAGAGCAAGTATTCTTTCAAAAATAATGAATGATACTGTTCCATATAATCCTGAGATTGTTGAGGGAATTTCTACAGAGGCTGATGAGTATCTGCCATTAATATCTCCAGATCAAGAAATGGTATTTTTTACTAGAAAGGGTAAAATTGACGAATATGGACTATTTAATAAGAAGTCAGAGGATTTTATTTATTCTACTGGAAACTTAGATAATTTTAATTCAGGAGAACAGATGCCGTATCCTTTTAATCAGAATAATAACGAAGGTGGGGCGTCAATTTCTATTGATAATAAATTTTTATACTTCACGATTTGTAGTAAGTACGTTTCTTCATATAATAATTGTGATATTTATTATGTTGAAAAATTAGAGGATGGTAAATGGTCAGATTTAATATCACTAGAATCAATAAATCAATCTAAAAGTTGGGAGTCACAACCTTCAATATCTCCAGACGGAAAGACTCTTATCTTTGCTTCAGATAGAAAAGGAGGTTTTGGTGGTATAGATTTGTATTTTGTTAAAAAAGATGAAAATGGATTTTGGGGTCAACCTATAAACATGGGTTCAGTTATCAACTCAAGATTGAATGAGAAATCTCCTTTTATGCATATTGATGGAGAAACTTTATATTTTTCTTCTCAACAGTTTCCTTCATTAGGAGGTTATGATATATTTTACTCTAAGAAAGGTGATGATGGTCAGTGGCAAAATCCTAAAAATATTGGGTTTCCAATTAACACTGAATATGATGATTTGGGTATGTTTGTTACAACTGATGGAAAAACAGCATATTTTTGTTCTAATAAATTAGATGGAGTTGGAGGTTGGGATCTATATTCTTTTTCATTGCATGAAAAAATACAACCTGAAAAGGTGTTGTTTATTAAGGGAGATATTAAGGATTCTGATGGAACTTACATTGATAGTGTCTCAATAAAATTAAAAAACATTACTACTAATGAAATTACAGAAATCTCTGTAAATGGAGGTAAATATGTGAGCGCATTAACTTTAGACACAACTGATGATATTCTAATTACTTTTAATAAAAAAGGTTACGCTTTTAATTCGCATTATATTTCTCATACAGATGAGAGGTTCTCATCACCTGCTAAATTAGATGTGGAAATAGATAAACTTGAGAAAGGAAAAACTTTTGAAATAAATAACATTTATTTTGAGACAAATTCTTTTGAAATAAATAAAGTTTCAGAGGTTATTTTGTTTGAATTCTCTGATTATCTAATAAAAAACCCAAATTTAGAAATTGAAATCTCAGGACATACTGATAATATTGGTTCTAGAGAAGATAATTTAATTTTATCTACAAATAGAGCTAAGTCTGTATATGAATTTTTAATTAATAATGGTGTTGATGCAAGAAGGTTGTCTTATGTAGGTTATGGAGAAGATATGCCAATATATGATAATAACACAGTGGAGGGTAGGTCAAAAAATAGAAGAACAGAATGTACAATTATTCAAAAATAATTATTTGTACTTATTTTTTGTGTTTTACCTTTTTTCTTTAATTCTTGCTGATTTTCCAGTAAGTTTTCTTAAGTAGAATATACGAGCTCTTCTTACTTTTCCTTTCTTGTTTATTTCAATTTTGTCAATAAGAGGGGAGTTAATAGGAAATATTCTCTCCACTCCAATTCCTGATGACATTTTTCTTATTGTAAAGGTTTCAGTAGTTCCCGATCCTCTTCTTTGAAGAACAACGCCTTTAAAAAATTGAATTCTTTCTTTGTTCCCTTCTTTAATCTTATAATAAACTGTTATAGTATCTCCTGATTTGAAATCAGGTTTTTGATTCATTTCGTTTATTTCGTTAGAAATTTGATCTTTCAAATTCATTTTTCTATAATAATTTATTGTTTATTCAAAATAGTTTGCAATAATAATAAATTATTCTTTATAAAAAGAAAATACAAGATAAATTAAATTATTATTATTTTAAAAGATCTGGTCTTAATTTTTTTGTTATTTCTAGTGATTTTTTATCTCTCCACTCATTAATTAATTTTGTGTTTCCAGAAGTCAGTATCTCAGGAACTTTTAGACCTTTATAATTGGAAGGTCTGGTGTAAATTGGATAAGATAGTAGATTGTCTTGAAAAGAATCATTTAGAGCAGAAGTTATATCAGAAATTGATCCAGGTATTAATCTAATAATTGAGTCTGTTAGAACTATCGCAGCGGTTTCACCTCCAGTAAGTACATAATCTCCAATAGAAATTTCTTTTGTAATTATATTGTCTCTTATTCTCTGATCAATCCCTTTATAGTGTCCGCATAAAATAATTATATTCTTCATTAATGATAATTCATTGCATGTTTTTTGAGTTAATTTTTTAGAGTCTGGTGTTAGATAGATTATTTCATCGTAATTTCTTTCTGATTTAAGTTTTGCAATGCAACTATCAATTGGTTCTATACTCATTACCATTCCAGAACCTCCTCCAAATTGATAGTCGTCAACATTATTATTTTTAGAAAAACCCCTTAAATCATGAGTGTGGATTTCTACTATTTTTTTTTCAATTGCTCTTTTTACTATTGAATGAGAGAATGGGCTGTCAAAAAAATCAGGAAAAATTGTAATTATATCAATTCTCATAGTTGCAAAAATATAAAACAAAATGATATAATTTAAGTTAAAAAGCTATTAAATCAACACTGACAAAATGTCAAAAATATTTTATAAATTGCTATTAATCAAATTATTATAATAAATTAATTAAATTATCAGTTAATATTATATTTAAAAAACATTATATTTAGTAAAAATCTAATTTATTTTTGTTTGCTATTATGAATTTTAATTAATTTGGCGAAAAATTAATATTACAAAAAATATAATAGATTATGAAAGAAGTAGTAATAGTATCAGCTGTAAGAACTCCTATTGGTAGTTTTGGAGGTACTTTATCTAAAGTTACAGCAACAGAATTAGGGGCAACGGCAATTAAAGGAGCTATAGACAAAATAGGAATTTCCTCTGATTTAATTCAAGAAGTTTTTATGGGTAATGTTTTACAAGCAAATTTAGGTCAAGCTCCAGCGCGACAAGCTTCAATTAAAGCTGGACTTTCACCTTCTATTCCATGTACTACTATTAATAAGGTATGTTCTTCAGGAATGAAGTCAATAATATTAGCTGCTCAGTCAATAAAATTGGGTGATAATGATGTTGTTATAGCTGGTGGAATGGAAAATATGTCATCAGTACCTCACTATTTGAATAAAAGTAGAACAGGTCAAAAATTAGGAGACATGAAATTAGTTGACGGAATGGTTAAAGATGGCTTAACCGATGTTTATAATAAAGTTCATATGGGAAATTGTGCTGAAATTTGTGCTAGTGAAATGAATTTCTCTAGAGTAGAACAAGATAATTTCGCCATAAATTCATATAAAAAATCTAGTATCGCTTGGAATGAGGGTCGATTTAAAAAAGAAGTTATTCCTGTATTAGTACCTCAAAGAAAAGCAGATGATATTATTATTAGTGAAGATGAGGAATATAAGAATGTTAAAATAGAAAAAATACCAAAATTAAATTCTGTATTTGACAAAGATGGAACTATTACAGCTGCAAATGCATCAACATTGAATGATGGAGCTTCTGCTTTAATTCTTATGAGTTTAGATAAAGCTAATGAATTAGGAATAAAACCAATTGCTAAGCTAGTATCGTATGCTGATTATGCTCATGAGCCTGAGTGGTTTACTACTGCTCCTGCTAAAGCAGTAGACTTTGCATTATCTAAAGTAAATCTAGATATTACTAATGTTGATTACTTTGAATTGAATGAAGCTTTCTCTGTAGTTGGTTTGGCTAATATTAAATTATTAGGTATTGATTCAGATAAAGTAAATGTTAATGGCGGTGCAGTATCTCTAGGTCATCCATTAGGAAGTTCTGGATCTAGGATTGTTGTAACATTAATAAATGTGTTAAATCAAAATAAGGCTAAAATTGGTGTGGCTGGAATTTGCAATGGAGGTGGAGGTGCATCTGCTGTTGTAATTGAAAGTTTTTAATATGAAATATGGAGTTTCTATTCTCTCAATCGTTCCTATGAGATCTGAACCTTCTGATAAATCTGAGATGGTAAATCAGATATTATTTGGAGAATCATATAAAATATTAAAGGAAAGAAAGAAATTTTCAAGGGTTAGATTATCCCATGATAATTATGAAGGCTGGATTTGTAATAAACAGATAAATTACATAGATATCAGTGAATATAATCAATTAATTTCTTCAAAAAAATATATTACTACAGATATTTTAGATATTATTAAGTCAGAATCTACTCAAACAATTGTAATGGGAAGTATTTTACCAAAAGTTGAAAATGGCATATTTAATTTAAATGATAATAACTTTAATTTTTCTGGTGGATTCGTTCAACAAACTAATATTATAAAAAGTAAATTAGTTGAAAATTCTATGATGTTGATAAATACACCTTATTTGTGGGGTGGAAGGACTCCTTTTGGTATTGATTGTTCAGGTTTTACTCAAATAGTATATAGATTAAATGGATTTTCAATTCCTAGAGATGCTGATCAACAATCAGAAATTGGTAATACTTTAAGTTTTGTAGATGAAAGTGAACCAGGAGATTTAGCATTTTTTGATAATGATGATGGTGATATAATTCATGTGGGTATTATATTAGAAAATAATTATATAATTCATGCTTCCGGTAAAGTAAGGATAGATAGGTTAGATCAACAAGGAATATTTAATTTAGATTTAGGAGTTCATACGCATAAACTAAGACTTATTAAAAGTATTATTTAATATTCTTTGATAGTATTATATATTGTATCTCTTTCTACAGGTTTTCTGCCGACAGATTTTATTAGACTTATGATTTCTTTAGTGTTCATTGTTGGGTTTTGTTCTTCTGCTCCAGCCATTGAGTAGATTTTTGTTGTATCATGAATAGTCCCGTCAATATCATTCACACCAAAACTTAGTAGACTTTGAGAAGTTTCTTTACCAATCATAGGCCAATATGCTTTTATATGTTTGAAATTATCTAAATATATTCTAGAAAATGCAAATATCTTTAGATCATCAATTATTGAAACTTCTTTTAATTCAGACATTTGATTATTTCCATTTCTGAATTTTAGTGGAATGAAAGCATTAAAACCATTTGTTTTATCTTGTAAATTCCTGAGTCTATCCATATGATCAATAATTTCTTTTCCACTCTCATAATGTCCATAAAGAATAGTAGCATTAGAAGCCATACCTATATTATGTGCAGTTTCATGTATTTTAAGCCATTGAATAGAGCTACACTTATCTTTACATATTTTTTTTCTAATTTTTTCGTCAAATATTTCTGCTCCTCCTCCAGGAAGACTATCTTGACCTGCTTCTTTTAATATTTTTAGACCTTTTTCATATGATACTTTAGCCTTTCTGCACATAAATTCTAATTCTACAGCTGTGAATGCTTTAACATGAATATTTGGTCTTACTTTTTTTACTTCTTTAATTAATGATACGAAGTAATCTAATCCCATTTTTGGATGTACACCTCCTACGATATGAACTTCTGTAATTTTTTGATCTTCGTGATCAATTATAGTTTGTATCATTTCCTTTTGTGTAAACTCCCATGATTCTTCTTTCTTAGTAAGCTTTCTTGAGTATGCGCAAAATTTACAATCAAACACACAAATATTAGTAGGTTCTATATGAATATTTTTATTAAAGTAAGTAATGTCTCCATGTATTTTATTTCTAATATTGTTCGCTAGTAATCCTAATAATGATAGAGAAGCGTTATTAAATAGTATTAGTGCCTCATCATTTGAAATTCTTTCACTTTTATTGATTTTTTCAATAATTGGATATAGATTATTACTAATATTATTATTAAAATTTTTTAAGGAAATCATTATTTTATTTTGTTATGATTATTTTTTCTAATTTATTTCCATTATTAGTATTTATTTCAATAAAGTAAACCCCATTTTTTAATTGAGGTAAATTTATATTGATAAGACTCTTAGAACTAAGATTTGTATAAACTATTTTCCCAATCATATTTCTTATAATTACTAATTTTTCATCATAATTATTTGGGTCTTGTATTAAAATTTCTCCATCACTTGGGTTTGGGTAGATTCTAATATTGCTATTATACATGTTATTAAATCCTACAGTACCTGAGCAATTGACGGTTACATTAGAATTCTTTAATGAATTTCTAAATCCATTCATAGTTCCAATCATTACATTAGCTTGTTTTTGAGTAAACATCCAAGTATTACTAGAATATGCCATGAAATTCTCATCCATATCTAAAACATTTGTATTGAAGATATTTGGATAATTAAGGTCATTACAACTATTATTGTTAGTGCTAGCATCTACTTGACCAAAATAAATACCTTTTGATGCTGGAGTATCATCAATATTACCTCCCCAATTTACATCATCATTATCGCAACAAATTGGATTTCCATTATTATCTGTCTCTTCACAAAATGTATGTAATAATCCTAAATAGTGACCTATCTCATGAGTAGGAGTCCTTCCATCATTTCCAGGAGCAGAAACGCCAATTGTTCCAAAATATCTATAATCTATGACTAATCCATCTTTCCACATGCTAAAAATAACACTTCCAGGTAAATAAGAATAACCTAGTGTTTGTCCAGCTCCTTGATTTGTCAAATCACATACCCATATATTTAAGTACTTTTGAGGATCCCAACCAGGTTTTCCATCAGGATTTTTTTTCATATCATTACTTTCAGTATCTACATTAAAATTTGTTTTATTTGTAGATGTTCTTGTTATTCCATTTGTGGGGTTCCCGTCTTCATCTATTGTGGCTAGACAAAATTGAATTTGCACATTAGCTGATATGTTTGAAAAGGTGTTTCTAGGTGGATTAGGGAATTGTGGATTATTCTTATTAAAGTCTTCATTTAATATTCTTATAGCATCTTCAATTTGAGCATTAGATATATTTGTTCCAGAACCAATATTTGGATGTGAATTTCTATGAACTATATGAACAACGATAGGTATTGTTATATTATTTTTATTTTGATTAGAATTCTCTGAAATCCATATTCTATTTTCTTCTACTATCTTATTTATTGAATCTATAATTTTGGTATTATTTTTAATTTCTTTCTCCACAAGAAAAGTAGTATTACATTTTTTGTAATCTTGAGCAAAAATTGAATTATGGAAAAAAAACAGTATTATTATAAGTGAATTTTTCAATGTATTTAATATTTTGTTATTATTATTTTTTGTCTAATTATATCATCCAAAAGTATGATTTCTAAAAAGTATATTCCATTTTTTAAGAATGATAAATCAATTTTATTTCCTAAAATTTTTCTATTGTCAATATTTCTCCCATTAATGTCAAATACTTTTACTATGTTATTGTTAATGTTTTCATATTTTGTAGTAAAATATATTATACCATTACTTGGATTTGGATAAATAGTAGTATGTATTTTTTCTGTTTCTATGTTTCCTAGTGACGTAACGCAGAAATGTATTGTATCTATATAATTAAAGTGAGTTAATTGTGCTAATTCAGTATTATTTAAAATTTTATTCACTTTGATATTTCCTTGTCCATAATTGCAGCAAAAACCATCTCCTTCAGAATCTGTAACTACCAGCTTATAACAATTATCAATTAAACAATAATTGTAAATATAATATTGGTTATTTAATAAATTTTCTGAAGAATCAATAATAATATTATTATTATCTAGAAGATACCATGATGTTTCATTTGCATAATTATCTGTATTGAGCGTTATATTTATTTGAGTTCCATCATCAGTAGTAAATAATCTATAGTCATTATTATTTGTTAAATTAATATCTTGTTGCCCATTAGGATTTAATAAATTTGCTTCAATAAAATGATTGTTACCACCAATAGGTAATGCAGAAATTGATATTGTATCTGATTCTCCAAATGATAAATTTCCATTATAATATTGATATTGATATCCTGAAGAATTTATTTTATATTTTATCTCAGCTGTAAAAAGATTATTCTGTGATAAATTGGTAATCAATACTTTAGGGAATATTGGGTTATTACATCCATTTATATGACCTATTGGATAAATAATTTCAATCGAAGCATCTATATTACTTACATTTACAGAGTCACAACCATTTGAGGAGATTAGATTAGAACGATATGTATAAATACTGTTCCATACTCTATCTCTTTGTCCTTTAGTAAATGAATTCATACAATTATCATTAGTATAATCCATAAAGTTCATAAACATATCACCATTATTTGAACAGCTAATATGAGGATGAACCTTGCATCCAAAGTTAGCTTCCTCCTGTATTGGCGTATCATAAACAAAATCATCTCCGCAGTTATTATCTCCCCAAGTATGGTATAAGTTAAAATAATGTCCTAACTCATGAGTAGTAGTTCTTCCCAAGTTGTATGGATGAGTAGCTGTTCCAATTGTCCCAAATCTTCTGTAATCAATTACTACACCATCTGTGTTGATATTTCCGGCTGATGGAAATTGTGCCCATCCTAAAATTGAATTACCAATATTACATATCCAAATATTAAGATATTTATCAGTGTTCCATGCATTTGATCCTCCTAATGAATTATAATGAATGCTAGTGTCATATAATTGAAATTCAGTAATATTAGTAGGCACCCTAACTATGCCAGTAGACGGGTCTCCATTTTCAGTTCTTTTTGCTAAACAAAATTGGATTTGCATACTCTCAACTATAGTATCAAAATCATTAGGAGTGTTTACAGCATCAGCATTTGTTCTGTTAAAATCTGCGTTTAATACGTCTAATTGACTAATTATTTGTTGATCTGAGATGTTTTGTTGTGGAGAATTATATACTACATGAAATACGACAGGAATTGTCATAGATTGTTTAAATTGAAAATCTTTTAATAAAAGAACTTTTTTTTCTGATTCTATCCTGTTGATTTTTTTTTCTGGATATAATTTAAAGAAATGATTCATTTTTTCTATGCTACCACATTTTCTTTGAGAAAATATCATTAAGTGACTTAGCATAATAATTACAAGAAAAAACTTTTTCAATTGTATAATTTATTTATTGTTTATGCAAAATTAAGCATTTATTATTCTTCAATATATCCAACATCACTTAATGTTTTTAGAAAAGCAATTAAATCCAATTTTTGTTGATTGGTAAGATTTAATCCTGTTCCTAATTTTTTCATTAGAGGATCGATTGTTGATGAATATACTCCACCAGTATTATAATGTTCAATAACTTCTTCTAATGTTTGGAATCTTCCATCATGCATGTAAGGAGATGTATATTCAATATTCCTTAAGGTAGGGGTTCTAAACTTGCCTAAGTCTGAATTGGAACCTGTAATTAGACCATATCCTAAGTCTGAAAAAGGTTCTGTATCTAGTCCATTATTATGAAACAAATTGTCAGTAAATAAGTTTGTTGAATGGCAATGGAAACAGTCTCCGATTTCTGAATTGAAAATTGCATATCCGTTATATTCAGATGGAGTCAAATTTATTTCTCCCCTTAAAAATTTATCATATTTACTGTTGCTAGAAATCAAAGTTCTTTCAAATTGAGAGATAGCCTTTACCACATGTAAAGAGTCTATATAATCTATATTAAATGCACTTTTGAATAGGTTTAGATATTCTTGATCTTGATTTAGAGTATTTTCAACATTATCCCATGTATTGTGCATTTCAATTTTATTTCTTATAGGTTCAAATGCTTGATCTTCTAAAGTTGTTGCACTACCATCCCAGTTAAAAGAAGTATTCCAACCTAAATTAATTAAAGCAGATGCATTTCTAAATCCAGGAATTCCATCAATACCAATACTGTATTGTCTTGAGTCTGAAAATGAATTTATAACTTGATGACAATTAATACATGCTAATGTGTTATCAGCACTTAAGATAGGGTCATTAAAAAGTTTTTCCCCTAAGGCGACCCCTTCAACAGTAAGTGGGTTATCTTTTGGTATTATTAAATCAGGAAAATAGTCAGGTATGTCAATCAAATAAGGTGTTGTAATATGATATTCACATGTGCCATTATTTATTTCAGCTTTAGGATTATAGTTTAATGCATTAATATCTGTACATCCTTCTTTTTTGCATGAAATTGTACTAATTAGGATAAGTAAAGTGATTATCTTTCTAATCATAGAAAATCATTCTTCAACATTAATTAATGATACTTTGAAAACATCTTCAAAACCATTTTCCATTAATTGTTGCTGGAGTAATTCATTATTCATTATGCCATCTGAGGTGATAATAATTTCATTTGGATTATTATACCAATTATTTATATCCATTGTAATTTGGATATTATGAGTTTTGCCATTTTCACATGAATTAAGATTTAAAGGAAATGATTTTCTAATTGAGTAATCAGTTCCATTTAATCCTCCAGTATGAGTAGCGTAAAAATTTGAGTCATTGTTATATTTTCCTTCTAATTTCATATAATGATATCCACCTCCCATAAATTCTGGCCAAAACATTTGTAAATGGAAATTATCATTTAAAAATTGATTGCTAATATTTTTTATTGAATTTAATCCAAAAACAAATTCAATATTAGCATAATTTCCTTTAGTAATTTTTTCTGGTATAAATAATTTATAGCTATTTGTATCACTAGAGGTGACAAAATGAGTTTCAGCTATATTTTCCAAAACATTTCCTTCTTCATCTGTAAGAGAAATATCAGAAATAATATAAAATAGATTAATAACGCTATAATTTTGACCAGAACTTGTTGTATTAATTAAACTATTAAAAATTATAGGATTCTCATTCGCAATATGATTAAAATGAATTTGTATGTTATCTTGAATAAGTTCTTCAGGTTCAGAGCAATACATAATAGATGATATTATAGAAAGAATTAAAAATATTTTTAAAAGATTTTTCATATTCAACAGATTAATGCGAATATACAAATTTAACTATAAAATAATTTGATTAGAATTATTATTATCAATAATTTTTGCAGATATTTATATTAAATTTAATCATGTTATTATATTGTGAATTCTAAAGAAATATATGTTGAAGTAGTTCTTCCGTTGCCTTTAAAAGGAACCTTTACATATCGGGTTCCATATCAATTCAATGAAATCAAAATTGGGCAAAGAGTAGTAGTGCAATTTGGAATAAGGAAGGTTTACACTGCTATTGTAATAGAAATACATAATCAAAAACCAGATAACTATAAAATAAAAGATATAATATCTATTTTTAATGAAGATGTCTTAGTCTCGAGTGAACAGTTGATTTTTTGGAAATGGATTTCTAATTATTACATGTCTAATATTGGAGATGTTATGAATATGTCTCTTCCGTCAAGCTTAAAATTAACTTCAGAGTCAAAATTAAAAATTCATTCTGAATTTGATGGAGATTTGGAACTAATTACCTCAAAAGAAATGCCAATTATAGAATTAATTTTAGAAAAAAATGAAATTATTCTTCAAGATTTATATGATTTTTTTGATTATTCTGTATTCAGTATTATTAATGAATTAATAAGAAAAGAAATAATTAATGTAGAAGAGAAATTAAAAGATAAGTATAAAATAAAAACTTTGTTGTTTGTATCTCTAAATAAAGATATAGAATATGATAT
>CESM01176246.1_pt1 | contig 29167 bp, 19 predicted proteins | sample 361421 | NCBI WGS metagenome assembly CESM01 (sample SAMEA2622219, study PRJEB7988) | marine metagenome | isolation source: saline water (ENVO:00002010), including | reverse complement strand
TTCAGCAACCTCTACTTCATTAGAAGTTCCTGAAAATGTAATAGTTCCACCTAATGCTGTAGCAGTAGAGTTAGAACCATCGGTAACAGTAATTGATGAATTTGCTAGTTTTGAATTTGCAATAGAACCAGCAAGTTGTGCATTTGTAATTGTTCCAGTTAATGATGATGTCGGGTAGTTTGTAGCATCTGCTAAATCAAAAGCTGGTGTTGCATCAGAAGCACCTAACGCTAGTGATACTCCACCGTAAGATACAGTGCTATTAGATAGTTTTGTATTAGCTATCGAACCAGCTAATTGTGCATTCGTTATTGTTCCAGTCAATGATGATGTCGGATAATTAGTAGCATCTGACAAATCAAAAGCTGGTGTTGTGTCTGTATCTCCTAGATTTAGTGTTACTCCACCTACAACTATGCTTGAGTTTGCTAACTTACTGTTAGCTATAGAACCTGCAAGCATATCGTTATCTACAGCACCAGAAGCTATTGTTGTTGCTAGTGCTACTGCACCAGAACCATCAAAGCTAACAGCACTTGCAGTAATATCGCCAGTTAAAGAAAAGTTTTGTGGAGAAGCTAAAGCAGTTGCTGTAGCAGCATTACCAGTTGTAGAACCAGAGCTACCAGTTATATTACCTTCAACATTGGCTATTAAAGTTCCTGTTGATATAGTTAAGTTCCCTGTTGAAGCACCTGTGAATGAACCTGTACCAAGTTTAAATTTATCTTCGCTTTCATCAAATCCTATGAATGCATTATCAGCACTTCCTCTTTCTATAACTAAACCAGAATCGTTTGCAGGTGTTCCAGAAGTACCATTTCCAAGTTCTATAAGTGTGTCGGCTACAACTGTGTTAGTAGTATCAATTGTTGTTGTAGTTCCATTTACTGTCAAATCTCCAGTAATTGTTGCATTACCAGCAACTTCTAAGCCAGTACCATTTAATAATTGAAAGTTTGTAGTTTTTAATCTTGCAGCTATATTGCTTGAACCATTTTTTATAGTAGCAAATTCAATAAGTCCATCTTCAGTACCAGCAGAAGAGTCATCAATCTTACCAGTTATTTTTGCATAAACAGTAGAAGCTCCACCATCATCTTCACCTTTAAACTTTATTTGTCCTAAGTAATCTGCATCAGCAGGTGAAGCACTATCCCTAACTAAATTAATTATAGGTCCAGCAGATGAGCTAGTACTTGTTGATGTAATTGTAATATCACCAGTTGTATCAATGTTTCCTGTACCTGTAATATTGCTTGAATTAATATCTAAGTTACCACCAAGTTGTGGAGTTGTATCTTCTACTAAATTGTTAATAGATACTGCTTGAGCATCACTATCTGTATATTGAGTTATTGTTGTAGCAATTGCACCAGAACCAGAAATAGTTATTCCTGTACTTGCTGAGATATGAGCTAATACTTCAGCTTGTGAAGGACCTGTATAAGTAATAACACCAGTACCTGAATCATAAGCTAAAGAACCGTCACCTCCACTATCAGTTACTGATACAGCACCTCTTGCTCTAGTATTTGTAAAATATAAATTTGTTGAACCTTCTGTAACATCATCTGAATCACCAGATAATTCTGATAAAGCATCTTTTGTATCTATTTGAGCATCAACATAAGTTTTAATTGCTTTTGCAGAAGCTAATGTATCATCACTACCACTAACAGAAGATATGTCAGTATCAAGTACACCAGATTTTAGATTTGCTACATCAATGTTAGATATGCTGTTACCAGTTCCCTCAACATCAAAGGTTTTATTTGTAAATGTCATTGTGTCAGAAGCAACGTTTGCTGTTTCTGTGTCTACATAAGCTTTTACAGATTGTTGTGTTGGAAGATGAGTAGCGCTATCAGATGTCATATCATCTTCATCTTTAGTTGCTACTGTGAAGTTAAGTCTGTCATTTGTGTCGTCATATGCAACATCTATAAATGATTCTGTACCACCAGTAACCATTCCACCGACTTTATCGGTAAACGCTTCTGTTATTTCAGATAAATCTGCAGTAAGTGTTAATGTTCCAGCATTATCATCATAAGCTGTATCTACACCAGCGCCACCTATAATTAAAGCGTTTACTCTATCATCAACTCTTTCGTCTGTATAGTATTTATTTGTTCCTTCAGCTAAGTTTGATGTTGTTAGACCAGATAAGCTTGATACAGTACCTGTTACATTACCAGTAAGGTTACCTTCAATATTTGCTATAAGAGTTCCAGTTCCATGTCCTGTTGCTCCAGTATCTACTAATGTATTTGGTTCGCTTTGATTACCTGTCCAAAGAATAAATTTATCAACAGAAGCATCCCAAGTAAAACCTAAATATTTTGTTGTTGAGGATTCTCTATATTCACCATACCAACCTAAATCAACTGCATCTGAAGTGTTTCCAGAACCAAGTTTCATTAAAACATCTTCAACACTTACTGTTGCAGTGTTTATAGTTGTTGTATCTCCTTGTACAGTTAAGTCACCTGTAACTGTTAAGTCATTTGATATTGTTAAGTTAGTAAAAGTTGGAGAGTTTGATGTACCAAGTCCTAAAGAATCTCTTGCTGTAGAACCACTTTCTGTTGTCCAAGCAGAGCCATTAGAAACAATAAATTTTCCGTCTGAATGTGTTAGACCTGCAATTACTGCTAAGTCAGCATCATAGGCTTGAACATTAACACCAATAGATATACCTAAAGCAGTTCTAGCACCAGAAGCCGTAGTAGCACCTGTACCACCATCATCTAAACCTATAAATTCTGAACCTTGTAGTTCAGCAAAACCAATCGCATTACCTGCGTTATCGTAATTTACTCTTACTGGCGTTTTTTCTGACATTATTCTGCTACATCCATATCTATTGTATGCGTTGACCCAGAGCTATCTAATATACTTAATTGTAGTGTAGAGTTATCCGATTTAGCAGGCATTAAAACATCACTGGTAGTTCCTGAACTATTAGTAAGTTCTAGCGCTCTTGTACTAACTCCTAAATTTGCTCCACCACCTGATATATTATTTACTCCAGATGTTGTTACATTGTAAAACTTATTTCTAAGCGGAACTCCTGTATTTGTTCCTGTTTGAGCTACTACTGGTACTTTACTAGACATTGAAAAAGTTTTGGGTATATTGTTTTTAAGCATCATTTTATTTGTTGCTGTATCAGTTTCTAAAGTTACTTTATCTCTATCATCTGCATATCTAGCATCTGTATTTGTTTCATCTTCAGAGTCAAATGTTACAGTATCAGTTGTACTTCCTGCTTGTATAGTGTTTTGTCCAGTTGCAGCAACATTTTGAAAAGCATTTTGATTAGCATCTCCAGATGTAGAAGCAGCAATAGTAATAGTATCTGTTGAACTATCTGTACTAATAGTTACATTTGAACCTGCAACTAATGTAAGAGTATCTGATGAACTATCAGCTACTATATCTGTACCACCAGCGTTTATTGTTTTAAAAGCGTCTGATACACCACCACCACTAGCAGTTATTGTTATTCTGTTATTACTAGCGTCAGTAGTAAGAGATATTCCTGTGCCTGCAACTAAATTTAAAGCTTCTGATAGATTGCCAGCTTGTACTGTATCTTGACCAGATATAGTAAAACTTCCAAAAGCATATTGTTGTGATGGTTGGTCTGTCCAAGATAAATTACCAAATCCATCTGTTTTTAATATTTGATTAGCATTACCTGTAGTACCATTTAAAAGAAACTTACCTGATAATAAATCTAAAGCACCATCAGTTGTAAATTGCGCTACTGCAGTTGAGTCTGTTGCAAATATAACTTTTTTAGATGCATTTGTTCCAATAACAAATGTACCGTCAGATATAATTGTTTGACCATCAAGAAATAAATTATCATCTACTGATGCAATTTTGACAGTAGCATTGCTAGTAGTAAATCCGTAAGAGCCATCTAATATGTGGTCAGCCGAAAGGCTTCCACTCATTTGAGTCGTCGAGGTATGTGTTACATCAGCCATTTATAAACTCAGACCCGAAACTTCCTCCTAACTGCCTGTATATTGTTTTCAATCTATTTATTTCATCTATAATTACATTTACTGCTTCAAGCCAATCCATATATTCAGAATGATTTTCATCTAATCTGTCTACCATTAACTCAAAATGTGCTCTTTCAGCAGCTGCTATACGTTGTAATACATAATCTTTTTTAAATTCATCATTAACAAATTTATATTCAATTTGCCAAGGTTTTATCTCATTTGGTTCTTGTGATTCTTCCATTATCCCTCCAATACCTCGATTCTAGCAGTTAAATCTGAAATCTGTGTGCTTAGTTCTTGTATGGATTTTATTAATGGACCTATAAATTGATAGTAATTTATATGAGGGTGTCTACTGCTATCTACTTCATATTCTTCACACTCTTCTACAGTATGATGTAAGTAGTTTCTAGTTTCCCCTCTTGAGTTTGTGTGTTTAAAATATTCATCGCAACATTCATCTTCACAGTAATAGTCATTTTCTAATTCACTTGTACTGCAAGCAACTACATGGCTACACCTATCAAAGTATTGATACTTATCTTTTCCTATTTCTTCTACAAAGTAATAACCATCCCAAGAATTATCAGATAGTACAGTTTTTAAATCTTCTGCAATCATACCTGTATATTTCAAATCACTATGGTCTTTAGTTATATAGTTAAATTCTTTTGTAACCATAGAATTTATAAAATCTAATCCTAAAGTATTTTCAGCTACATTTTCTTTTACATTTTGTGAAGATGAATTAATAAGTGTTCCATAAAATATACCACCATGATGATTAGCCGCATATATGTCAGCAAATCTATCACTATTACTGTTACCTATATCTGAAGTTGAAAAAGAAGGGTCTAAACTTCCTACATGAATTGTACTATTGTCTGTATTAGTTGTATTTAATGTTATTGCATTACCTATTGTTGTAACACTTGTTAAGAAACCTGTACCACTAGAGCCCATACCAACACTTGTAATACCACCACCAGAGTGAGAGTGGTCTGACCTAGATACAGTTGAAGCACTACCATTTCCACCATAGCTAACATGTGTACCATGAGAAGAGTTAGCTTTTCCTGATAAAAAACTATCTACTTCTGATTCAGTATAAAATTCATCGTGATGGTCACTATCTGCGTGTGAATTACCGGAAGAAGATGCCCAATAAACTTGAGTTCCATCACTGTGTAAAATATCACCACTATTACCATCAGAACCATTTTTATCTTTAATACCGTGTGGTCTTATCATCATATTAAATTGTGCTGTATCAGATGATGAATTACCTGGCCCATCAATATATATTGTTGGTGAACCAGCAAAATCTGTTTTTATTCCAGGAGCATCAACACCTAAATGAAAATAATCATCATCTGTAGAAACATAAGCAATTTTGTTATAATCACTACTTCCTGATTGATTTATCCAATACATTTGTGCAGAGCTAGAATTAGGGAAATCACTATCGTGCCAAAAACCCATAGCATCTCCAGTACCGAGACCATCAAACATAAGTTGCATGTTCCCAGCACTGATAGCTGATTTAGTTAAGGTTAATTGGTCTTTTACTTTAACTTGATTATTTGTAGATGAAGCATCTAAAATTAAGTCATTACTATGTTCATATATTCTTGCACTACCAATATCTAGTTTTTGAGTATCTACTGTAGGTGGGTCAGCTGCACCACCTTCTATTTTTAAATCTATTTTGTAAGCAAAAACAGTAGCAGTATTATTATCAAACCTCCAACCGGTATCTGAAGAAGCGTCATAATTTGAAGATTGCATTCCATCTGCATCAATTACTATTCCTCCTATATGTCCTGATACAGCATATATTGCACCTGCACTTGTTACATAAAATTTTGTATCTGAGTCATTTTGAGCAGTGCTAAAATTATCAGAAACTCCTGTTCCTATCCAGAGATTACCGCTTGTATCTACATTAAAATTTGCCATATTATCCTATGTGTATTGACCCAGCATTTATATTTAAAGTACCTGCTATTGTTGCTCCAGATGCAACTAATGTTCCATCTGTGTCTACTCTAAATGGAGAACTTCCAAAAACAGCATTACCCATATGTAATTGACCACTACTGTTTACTTGAAAAGCATTACTTCCTATATCTATTGTAGCACCAGTTATAGCTCCTCTAAACGTTCCATTATTAAATTCTACAGTACCATCATTGTTTAGAATAAAACCTTGTGAACCAGCTGAATAGTTGCCCTTTATGGTTGTATTACCAGCATCTAGTTCTAAGTTACCTGCAGTTAGTTTATTACTTGCAGCAGTCCATCCACCGATAGTTCCTGTTGTAGCTGTTATATTACCTCTAGCTACTATGTCGCTAAACTCAGCAAAACCATTAGGGTAACCAGATTTTTGTTTTTCTATTATCCAACCTGTACTACCTGCAGAGTAATTATCTGACTGGATAGTATCTCCTATTTTTGCATTAGTGATTGCAGCATCAGTTATCTTTGCAGTTGTAACAGCTAAGTTCTTTATTTTAGCTTCTGTAATTGCAGCATCAGAAATAAATGCAGTATCAACTAAAGTTCCAGCTGCTTGTTGTTGGTCAGAAGGAACAGATTCGTTACCTGCATTATCTACTGCTGTAAATCTAAAGAAGTGTGAAGAACCATTTTCTAAAGCTATTTCACCAACTACAGGAACATTATTTCTTATGTTACCAGCAGAAGCAGGTATTTTACCTTTGGGTTCCATGCCTGTAATAGAGAAACCAGTCTGTGTAGATACATAAACATTTAAATGATTTATATCATTTTGTAATGTGAAGTCTACTACAGGTGAAACTGCTTGTCCTTGGTCATCAACAGCTCTACCTAAACTATGTACTATTTGAACTCTTAAAGCACCCGGTGTTATTGTATCAGCAGGCCCAGGCTTAGAAGGAGCATCAGAGTCAACAGCAGTTGTAATTGTTGCAGATACGTAATCATTAAAGTCACCATTACTATTTACAGGTTGTACTCCAACTTCATAATTAGTAGCAATATCTAGTCCTTCTATTGTAAATTCTTCAGTTCCCCAATTAACAGTTAATTGAGTATATGGGTCTGTACTTGCAACTTTTCTATATCTAATACGATACATAGTTCCATTTTGAATAATTGTTCCATCAGTATTTAAAGGAGTGTCCCAAGTGACTTTAATAATAGCTCTTGCAACTCCTAAAGCATCTTCTAAAAATCCAGAAACTAAAGCTAAGTTACTAACACTTTTAGGTTGAGAAAATTTATCTCCAAGAGTTATACCACTTGTTACTTGACTAAACCTTAAATCATCCCCAAGTTTTAAAGGTAAGTCACCTACTTCTAAGGTTGTACCTGCAGTTTCAAAACTAACATAAGGAGTAAGGTCAACATACTCAACTAAATTAGATGAAGAAGAACGTAATCTTCTTAAGTAAATACCATAACCAGCTTTAACAGGCCATGTAATTGAAGTAACTCTTATTTTTTCCGGGTTTATAAATTGACCTTGGTAAGATACTTCGTATTTAGATGTCCTTGTAGGGTCTTCTGTTACTTTGTCATCGTTATCTTCAAAACCTAAATCAGGGTCATAAACAAAGATATTGTCTCCTACTTCAAAGTCTCCTTGTATGTCGTAAAAATCTAAATCTAAGTTAATACTTCTTTTTGTTCTTTTAAGTTCATTTAAAAATGCAAGGGCTCTTTCTTCCCTTGTCATATATGGATGGTCAGGTTCTGTTACATATATTGCTCTTTCTAATTCTTCACCATTAAGACCTCTATATGGATTGTTATCATCAATAACATCTAAAGCATCATATTTACTTCCATCGCCATAATCTGCAATATATTCAACAACTGATACATATTCAGAAGCATCAAAAGAAGACTTTATAGCAGAAGGATTTAAACCAGTTATCGAAGGGTCGTCACCACTATTTTCTCTTACTACTAATACTGTTGGGTCTAAGTTATGACCAGAAAATAAATTTTCTCTAGGTCCTACATCTATTAAAAGCTTGCCTTGATTAGTACCACCTGGAATTGGTCTAGGTGTATCATCTGCAGAAGTACCTATTCTCATTTTGTACTCAACATCTAATTGAGTTGTCATTTTATCCATTGCACTTTTAACAGTTTCAATGTGATGTTTACCATAATATGCATTTTGAGTTGTTTCTACAGTAGGAGCTGAAGTAGGAACAGTAAATGTAACAGTTCCATCGTTAGCTATATTAATTTGTCCTTCACCTTTAGTCCATTTTAATCCATCGATATATCCATGAAAATAGTCACCACCTTGGGATTTACCTATTGATAAGTCCATTCCTGCAACATCATAATTTTTTAAATCAGGTGTAGGCACTTTAATACTTTTATCTGATTGAAAAGTACTGACCATAGTTCCATTTTTAAATGTATAAAAATCTACACCTTTACGAACAATTGCAAAGTGATTCCATTGTCCGTAATTAATTGTTCCTAAACTAACACCATCTGCTATATCAAAAGCATTAGTTACTCCACTATTTGTAGCAGGAACTATTTCAGATGACCTTATATAAATTTTAGATGTACCAGCACCGCTAGTATTTAACCCAAATATAAATGAAGGTAAACTGTTATGAGTAGTTTGTGCAAGAACAGGTCCATGTTTAGTTGCTGTTCTAGGTGTTGTACCAAGAGAAGTATTACCATGAAAAAAAGAATTGCTATCTTGCCAAAACTCAGAAAATACTGCTTGGTATGTATCAGTCAATTTATAGTAATTTTCATCACCTTCATCCGTTTCAGTTATAGACCTGTCACCAGCATAGTACTCAGGATAATCAGTAGAATCCCAACCAGAAGCAGTCCAAAAATCAACACTAGGTCTAGACATAATATCGTCAACTATATCTTGTATGTTTTGTGATGTTGATACAGTATATGTTCCGCCAGGATTACCAGTAACATTGTAGTTCCCAGTATTACCTGTAGAGCTACCAGGTTGTCCTACTTGATATTGTCTTTTGTTTAAAAAACTTGTAGGTATAGATAAGCCTGAGTACCAGTTATTATTATTTTCTGCATCTAAGTCTCCTAAAGAGTGTGTAGTTGTAGTTGAACTATTTTTAAGTAGCCTGTTTATGTGTTTTTGATATCTATTAGCCATACCAGAATTAATGTAAAATCCACCACCAGTTTTTCTGATAGAGGCAAAAAACATTAAAGATGCAGCAATATCTCCGTATTGACCATCTAGTTGACTAGCATTAGTAATACCAGTCCCATCTTTTTGTTTATAAAAATGTGCAAATAAAGATTTGCTAAATCCAGCGTTACCTCTGTGATAAGCAATAGCTACCATAATTTCAAAATGTGTTTGAGCTAAAGTAGTATCATAAGGAAAACAATCTTCATGTCCAGCCATAGCACTTTTCACTGCTGCTACATAACCACCAGATTTAGTACATAACCATAGAGATTGTGCTCTTGCATGTGAATAGCTGTATCTTTGATTGCTATTAGAACTATCGTTACCTGTATATTTAAAAGGTAAATCTTTACCTGTTTGTAATGTACCGTTATTGTCTAGCCAATAACCTCCATTATTATTTACTAAAGCAGAATCAAAACTAGCAGGGAATGTATATGTAGTTCCATTAATTTCTATTCCATTAGTATAAAAAGCATTAAAAAACTGGTCGTAAGTCATTCCATAAGGATGAAATGTTGCTCCCATACCAACAGTCAATGTACCATTAGGTTTACCATGTAAAGTAGGATTATATGGAATACGTGAACCTGATACACCGGTGTTAGAACTTAAGTAATTAACTCTTCTTTGATATTCTTTAGAACCATTTGTAAATTGGGTTTCATTATAAGGGTCTTCATGATGATACCAAACACCTTTTGCATTGTGTGTTGAATTATGTAGTTTATCGTCCATTGGAGGTTTTAAACCCTCTGCTAAACTTTTACTAATTACTAAAGGATATTTATCGTCATATACATATGGTACAAATCCTTCATCAGGATAAATAAGATTATCTATAAAGGTATTGTCTACTGTTGCGTTTGCTAAATCAAATTGAGGCATAATATCACGGTGCTAACCTGTACTCCCACCATTCGACAGTAAAATCATCTGAATGTAAAACAAAATCTGGTTTATATTTAACAGTTAAATGTGCGTTAGTATTTTCAGTAAGATTAAGACTAGTGTTCCCAAACTTCTTTTGGTCAGTAGATATTTCTGCACTTTGATGAAATTCAACTTTGTGTTTTCTATCTGTTTCATCAGTAGTAAATTGGTCTGTATCAGAACCTTCAAAATTTAAAAGTAAGTCAGTTTCTTGTATTGTTTTTTCAGTAATAGTACCGGGAAACACACCTCTTAATGTACCAGTATCATTACGTCTTAATATTCCATAAGGCTGTCCATCATCATTGTTTATAAAATACTCTAAGGAAACACCTGTATAATCTCTTGGTCTAGTAGAGGCACCAGCATCAGTAATAGGCATACCTTTGTTTTCATCATCTCCTAAGTAAAAATTTAATCCAGCTCCTTCTATGTAAGCTACATCTGGTTCCAATGATAAAGTTCTAATTACTCCGACATATTCAGACATAGGTAATATAACCTGGTCTACTCTGTCTTGGGTTTCTACTTCTCCATTAGTTATAACTATTTGGTCAAAAGGTTGTATTGCATTAAGTATTGCATTTGGAACTAAAGATAAATCTAAAGCAACGTTGAAACCACCTTGAGCCATCAACTTTTCTGTAACTGACATTACGCTTTAATTAACCTTTGCTGTTCATTAACATTATCTATATATTGACTATATAAAGAAGCAGCGTCATTGTGACCTAAAGGTTGACTAGTACCAGGGTCTACTAATTCGTATCCTAAAAAAAATGGAAATGAAGCAGATGAAGAAGCTCTAGTTATAATACCTTTTTCTGTTAAGTTAGTGTCTGTCGATAATTGGGCAGTACTACCAACTATCCAGAAATTACCATCTTCAGGGCTTGATGTTCCGTCTTTCATATAACCATTAGTAATTGTACCATCTGCAGCAGCTGTAGTTGGTGCAGTTACTAATCCAAAGTTTATTTGTGTTCCAGATGTTGCATAATTTGAAATAACAGTAGCAAAATGTGACCCTCTACGTAATGAAAAGTCAACTACTAATCTTCCAGATTTATCAGTATTTTTGTATGTAGTACATCTTACTATTACTAATTCTGGCTTATTTACTAATATCTGAATTCTTCTCCATCCAGAAAAATCATTACCTTTTTGACTACCAGATGAAATAAGGCCTTCACTAAATACCCATTCATGTTGTGTAGCATATTGGTTTACATCCCATATGTAACTACTTACAGTTGCTGTAGTTGCACTTGTTCCAAGAACTAATTTTATAATTCCATTATCTAATACAAGACTATCTCCAACATTCCATGAATTAGCATTTTTACCACACATGATACTGTTAGTTGTTGTTTCAGTACCTTTTGTAAGATGAGCGGTTGAACCATTGTAAGGACCACCACTTATAACTGGAGATGGGTGTTCTAAATGAGTACCCATAGATATTTGACATGCTCCTTTGTAATAATCTTCAATATCCACAATATATTGAGCATTATTATTTCTTAAACTAGCATCTTGTTTTAAATATAAAGTAGTTGTATCAGTAGAACTAGTAGAAGTTATATCTCTAGCAGTTCTGGTGTTAGATGTTGGCTCATCTGCATGAATGTATGCGTAATGATTTCCTGGAGGTACATGAAATTGTTCTACCGAAGTTGCAGAAACATTAAAATCATTTTCTAGTAAAGAGCCAGTTAGTCTAGATTCAAACATTACATCACCTTCTCTACCAACATATTCCATTTCTACTGTATAACTAATACTTCCTAATAAATATTTTTGAACATCTACAGATGCACTAGCTACTTTAACATATCCATTTAAACTTGAATCACCATCATATCTAAAAGGAACATGTTCATCCATTTGAGCCATAGATTGAAGTTGGTCTCTAATATATTTAACGTGTGACAAATCATGTTCTTTACCACCAAGAACACCAGCTATGCTTAGTGTTTTACCATCAGAACCTGCACTATGCTGTAGGGAACCTGGTGAAGTCATTGAAAGTCTACCTATATGTACTTGAAAAGCCATTAATTTCTCCTCACGCTACCGCCTGTACTACCTTCCCTATCTAATCTAGATAAAGCTTTTCTAATTTCGACAGCAGCTTTTCTAGCTTGTGATGGGTCAGCTGGTACACCAGTAACATTTACTGATAAGTTTTCTACTATTGTATTATTACCACGTCCTCCGTGAGTTAGTGGTTTTACTAAGAAACCAGAACCTGGAACAAACCTTACTTCTTCAGGACCATACTCTCCAACGAGAGCCCTTCTCATCATATTGTCTCTACCACCCATTGCATATTTTTTAGGTTTGATATGTGTCATGTCAGGCACTCTTCCACCCATCTTAAATCCTTTAGCTCTCATTCCCATATGTGCACCAGGTATATAATTAAATGCCCCAATATCATTACTAAATAAATTAGTAAGCCAATCAGGAAGACCAAATCCCCCTCCACCATTTCCAGAATCAACATTTATATTTATATTGTTACTACCAGCTGGAGTACCAAATCCATCAGGGTCTAAATTGTCATCATTAAAAAATTCATCTCTAATAGGACCATCTCTTAAAGCAGCTTCTCCTTCTAAAAATAAGTTTAATAATTGTTTGTAAGCACTATCTTGCATACCTAATAAACCAGATGCCATAAGTTCTTTACTAAGACCTTTGGTTATAGATTCTGCATTTGCAATAGAAAAAGCTAATTGACCATCATCAGTTTTAACTGTTCCTACACCCATTGCATTAATTAATGTTTCAAATATACCTGCATAACCATCTCCAGCAAGTAAATCTTCTGGTCTATTTAATCTGTTTTTAACTCTGCCTGAATCTATCATGTAATCTGAAAATTTATCAATGTTAGACAAGTTTGTTATTTCTCTACCACCTCTACCACCTAGAGATTCATATAAATCCATAAGTATTGGATTATTAGTCATACCGAGCAATCCTTGATTCATAAGAGTACCAAAAGAAGCACCTTCAAATGGAGTACCACCAGTTACAGCTTGAACTGCACTCATGTACATATTAGTAAAGTCAGCTAATCCACCCATGTCCATCATTTCATCTAATTCTTTAGAAAATAATAATTCTGATAAATCTTGTACCACATCAGATATTTGTGTCTTTAGTCCACTAAAATCAAAAGTTCCATCTGCAGCTAAAGTTGTTATTGTGTCTATAAGTGTTCCAACCCTTTCATTTACACCACCAAAAGCAGTGTCTAGAGCTTTTATTTCTTCTTGATACTCAGGTGCTTTTTCTTTAAACTCTGCATAAGCTGCCTCTACAGCTAAAACACCAGATGCTACTGCTTCTTCTGCTTCAGCTATACTATTAGCTCCAGCTTGAATGTCTAGTTGAATTAGTTTTTGTTCATCTAATAACCCAATATATGTTTCCCTAGCAGCCACTAGTTCTGGAGAAGTTTCTAGTATTTCTTTTTCATATTCTTCTTTAGCATCAATTGCTTCAGCGTACTCTAATAAGAACAATTCTTTTTCTGTATCAGTTTTAAATTCTCCTTTCATGTCTCTAAGAACATCTTGTTCTGCTTCAAGTTGTAATGCAGAAACTATACCTAGATTAAACATTCTTCCAAGTTCAGAAACTTTTCTTTCTTGAGCTTGTATATCTAAAGCTTCTCTTGCTGTAAATTCTTTGTCTAATCTACGTTTTCTTTCTGCTAAATCAATTTCTCTTTGTAGAACACCTATTCTTTCTGCAGCAGTAATATTTCCTTGCATTCCCTCAACTTCAAGTTTGACTAAATTCTCTTTAGCTTTAGTCAATCTATCGGTTAATGTTGATTCTCTTCTAAGAACAGCAGCATAATCTTGTTTTGCTTTTACTAGATTTCTAGCTTGATTAGTTTGTGCTCTTTCAGCTCTAGTAACATTAGTAATAATCTGGAATGCTTCTTGCATTCTTGTAGTTGCTTTTTCATAAGATTTAGATAATTTTTCTGCAAACATATCAAGATTTTGCATCATTTCAGTTCCCAGTGATTTTAATAACCCTTGAGCTAAAAATTCATTTGGAGCAAACTGACTATTAGAAGCAATAATATTTGTTAAGTCACCATAGTTTGTGCTACTACCTTTATAATCTCCAACTAAATCTAGATTCTTTGTAATATCTTTAGGGTTAGTAGCTCTTTTAAGTACATTGTTAAAGGTGTCTTTTAGTTTTATTTCACCATCTTCAATACCAACAATAACACCATCAATTAAAGGTTGACCAATTGCTTTCCTCATTAACTGAGATGGAGAACGTATTATAAATAATTTTACTGCTCCATCAAAAGCTTTCATTAATATGCTAGCAAATGCTTCAGATACTTCTTCTGACCTATCATTAAGTCCTTGAAGAATTCCTTCAACAGACCTTTCACCAAGAACGTATCCCATTTCTTCTAGTCGTGCTGCATCTGCACCTTCTGCTTCATCTGGTACAATTTCAGATACATAATCTGCACCACCTAAACTTCTAAGATATATTTCTTGCGCAGCAGCTAATGCAGGATTATTTAAAAATTCTTCAGCCATGCCTAATCCACCAGAACCAACTCTTGCAAGTTCTGCTGCTAAGACAGGTTTACCTAAGTCACCCAGCATTCCTGTAACTTGTTCAAATCTAGTTTGTTGTGCGTCTTTTTTAATAGTGTTCATTAAAACATCTAGTGCTGTCATGTCTTCAAAAGCATCTTCAGGTAAAGGAGCTGTCAAAGCTACTAATGATTTTCTTGCTTCTTTAAATGCTTGGTCAAGTCGAGCAGCTAATTGTAATGCAGCAGATTCAGTAATTCCAAGTTCTTCTTGTAATTTTTGAGATGTTAACTCTGACTGCTTAGTAAATCTATCGTAAGCATCTAAATATAATTGTGATATTTTTTGATAGTTATTTCCAACTCTTTTAACTTCTGCTTCTGTAACTATTCCTGTGTCTCTAAAGTCTTGTAGTCTATTTTTCATAAACTCTTTAACTTGTTTACCTATTTGAGAATTTTCACTTAAAGTACTGTTAAAATTATTTCTTATACCTTCAAGTGACATTCCTATAACACCTTCAGCTGAAGACATAGCTTTTGTTAAATCTAAACTAAATTTAGCAATGTCTTTAGCATCAAAAGGAAGCTCATCTATAGTATCTACTTTAAATATATCTAATAAACCTTTAGTAACATTTGCTACTGCAAGTTCTTGTTCAGTTCCTAAATCTCCAAAGAAATTTTCAAAAAATCCGACTTTAGCGTACCATTGAGATAAATCTTTTGTTAATTCTTGAAATACATTTGGGTCATCTATATCAGTTAGACCTAGTAAGTCAATTAAATCTACAGCAGCTGCTTCTTTACCCATCTGTTCTTGTAATGCAATTAACATTGCAGAAGAAGCTCCAGAAAATATATCTGAAGGTATATTTACTCCGCCAACATCCTTTTCAGAAAATAATACAGAATTTATTACATCTTCGACAGTAGGTAAATTACCAGCATTCTTTCTTAATACTTCTGGGTCAATTGCATCTATTAATACGTTACCAATAGCACTTCCAATTTCTTTTTTAATTATTTCTTGACTTCTACCAAATTTTCTTGCTTCTACTTTTATTAATGTTTCAAGTATAGACCCTTGATTACCAGTTCCTGCAATAATTATGTCATTTAGGAATGATGTACCTATTTCCTCTGCAGCATTTCTTTTTGCTTTTTCTAATTGAAGTCCAATATCTTTAATTTTCTTTTCTGCCGCTTCTAATGTTGCTGTATCAGTTATTGAAGACAATGGTCCATCAGGAGCAGTTAGTTGGTCAAGCTTAACAGTTTCCATTTGTATTTCTCTTAATTTTTCAGATACTGTACCTAAACTATTAGCAAACTCTTCTATACCTCTAGACCTACCGCCTAATTTAGCTATAAGAGCAAATATTCCTTGAAATACAAGTAGCTGGACTATAACTTTACCAGCTGCAAGTGCCATTCCCTTTAGAGCACTTGTAAATCTGCCCATACCAGCTCTTGCTTTATCAGTAGCATCTAATAGTTGTAATTCTTCAAATGTTAAATCTTTAGTTGTTTCTGCTCTATGTCTAAGCTCTGCTATATGGTCTTCAAAAGCACCCATTCTTCCACCAAGTGCAGCTCCTCTAAATTTTCTCATTTGACGTTTTGTAAGACCTGCCGGGTCTATACCTGTCTCAGCTTGATTTCTCTTTAGTAATGATTTAATCTGATTGTCAATAATTTGTTTATAAGTTAAAGCACCTTTATTTTTCATGTCTTGTCTAAAGATAGCTAATTCATCAAACATTTTTTGACGTTGGTTAATTCTTGCTTGAGATTTGACTTGCATAGCCTCAAGCTTTTTAATAGCGCTTGCTATTCGTGTTTGTCCAGCACCTAAGAAACCACCTTCAGGTCTTAAACCAGATACTCTACTTCCAATAGAACTTCCCATAGTTCTTACTCTTCCCATTAAAGATGGTATTGCTGCATCACCTTCACCAACTCGACCTTTAACAAAAGTAGCTAATTGACTAGCTTGTAGTCTTTGTAATAATGAAATAGTTCCTTTAACAGCAGTGTTATAGGTCTTAACAGCATTAGAGTCAAACATTCTAAATAATGGGTCTTGTTTCATTCCAAAAGCCATGCCTTCTCTTAATTGTCCAGCAACTTTCATAATTGGAGCAGATAATTGTGCTATACCATCTTTGAATCCGTTAATCCAAAGTCTTGCAAAATCTCTGAGTCCCCTAAAGATAAATCCAAATTCTCTTCTCATGAAGTTTCCTATACCTTTTATTCCATCTTTAAAACCATCAATCCATAGTCTTGCAAAATCTCTAAGTCCTCTAAATATAAAACCAAATTCTTTCATAAAAGAAGAAGCTAAACCTTTTATACCATCTTTGAATCCATTAATCCAAAGCATTGCAAATTCACGTAAACCTCTAAATATAAATGAAAATTGATTACCAAATTTTTTAGCTTGAGCTGTAGCTTTTTGAAATACATCTGTTAATCCAAGTCTTATATTTTTACCCATAGCCATAGACTTATTACTTATAGTTGTGATTTGTTTACCTAATACTTTTGCTTTATTTATAGTTTTTTCAAATAACTTTACACCTTCTAATTTTTCAAGACCCTTTGAAGATGCTCGTAACCCTGCAATAGTAGCTTCACGAGGAGCTGTTCTAGCCTGAGCTCTTAGTAACTGACCTCTTGCTCTAGCTTGACCCATTCTAGTTGGTCTAAATGTTTGGATTCCACCAAACATAGTTTCTCTACTAAATCTTGAAAAGTAATCTTCAGAAAATGCAGCATCTTTAAACCTTTTCTCCATACCACGCATAGTGGTCATACTTGACATAAGTTCTGATTTCTTAGTTTCAAATTCAGGTTTTTTCATTTGACCAGCTAAAAATCTCTTTCTAAGAGCAGCCATTTTCTTTCTACCCGCAGCGGTCATTTGAACATCTTCTGCTTTATCTGTACTCATTAATAAAGATTGAGGAGTTTGTCCACCAAATATTTGTTCAACTAATTGAGGTTGAGCTAATGTATCTAAAGCTCTCATAGAGAAACTACTACCAATACCAAGATTACTTAATCTTTCTTTAAAGCCTTGTGGACCTAAAGTATTAAAAGGAAGTCCAAGTCTGTTACTCATGAAACTTCTAGGAGCCATTGCTCTTGCTAACATTGGGTCTATTTGTGTACCATCTTCTCCTGTACTATAAGCTAAAACATTTGAAGCAGTAAACCTACCAGCACCTTTTGCTCCAGTATTATATGCAGTAGCCATTGTTTTACCAGCAATAGTTGCTCTTTCAGAAAGAGTAGCAAACATCCTCATGTCTGTAGCTGCTGCAGTTACTGAAGCTCTAACAGATTTGAATGCTGCAACAATACCCATTACAGGAATTATTGTTCTAGTAAAATTATCTGCTAAATTTAAAGCAGTTCTAGTTGTTATAAATAATATGTTATTTAAATCTTTAACAATTTTTTTAGCGCCATCTAATTTATCTAAACCAAAATCTATAAACTCAGCTTTAAGTATATTTTTACCTTTTGCTAATTCTGAGAATAAAGTTTCATATCTTCTTTCTGCTTCTTCTGTTAACGCATTGTTTTCTCTATAAGCTACGTTTGCAGTTTCTAACGCATTGTATAGTGTGTCATTTGCTTTTGCTAAAGCTAATATAGCTTTTTGTGTTCTAACCTGTCCTAATCCTAGTTTTTGAAGTACTGTAATATTTGTTAAACCAACACTACTTGTATCATCTAGTCCTTTTATAAAAGCAGCAACAGCTTGACTGGAATCTAAACTGTATAATTCCTCAAAAGCAGGAACTGACATTCTTGCAACTTGAGCAAATAATTTAAGATTATCTCCACCCTGAGCCATAGCTTCTGAAAGCTCTGACATCAATCTCACTATTGCAGTAGCACCAGCTTGTGATGGCTGACCTATAGCTCTTAAGGCAGTTGAGAATGCTAATGCATCAACAGCAGCATTATTCATTTCGCCCTGTATCTGAGCAGTAGAAGTAGCTATTTGCATAGCAGCATTTACTATTTCAGATTCTTGAGCAGCAAAGTTGTTACCTAAAGCAACAAGAGAAGAACCTAAGTTATCTAATTCATCTACAGTACTTCCGGTAATTTCTTGAAGTCTGGACATAGCCATAGAAGCATTTTCTGCAGATAAGTTTGTTGCTACAGTAAGTTTTTGTATTGTATTTGTAAAAGCTACAATGTCGCTAGCAGCAACACCTAACTGACCACCAACGGAAGCTATCTCTGTAATTGCATCAGTTGTAACAGGTGATTGTTTAGTTAAGTCACGAAGTTTTTTACCTATATTATCAAAAGATTTTTCTATTTGAGCAGTCTCACCTTTTATGTCTAAGGTTTTCTTTACTCTGACAAATTGCTCTTCGAATGAAGCAGCTGCCATTGCACCTGCACCAAATGCTGCAACAATACCAGCACCTGTGGTCATAAAAATTGTTTGTGAAGCACGAGCTGCTGAAGCAACCCTGCTCATTCTGGTTCTAAGTGAATTAAAAGAAGTAGCTATTTCGTTATTAGCACGTCTAAGTGAATTCTTATCGTAACCTGCTTCGATTACTGCACGTACTTTAAATGCGTCTACTGCTGCCATGTTTTACTCTTCATTGGAAATATCTTTAAGGTTTTTTTTATTCCCTAGCCCATCGGACTGGGCAATAAAATTATCTAAAGATATTCTACTACGTGGTTTGCCGCTTCTACCGGCTTTCCTGTCTAATTCTTTTTTGTAACTTGAAGAAGAATACATTCTATCTATATCACCTCCTTCAACATCATCCATTTCTTCAGCTTGTAAGTATGCTTCATAAAATGGTGAAAGAAATATAGATTTATCAAACGGCAATCCAGACAATAAAACCATGAATTTTCTCCATGTAATATCTAATGGGTTATCTATTTTATACCAGCGAATGTAATCCGCTTCTACCCCACTCCATCTCTCTACTATGTCGCTAAGAGAAAAGTTTATGCTTTTGGGTCTGCTTCACCTTCTGAATCAACTTCTGCGTCTTCTTCATCAGAAATGTTATATGCTTCTAATAAGAATTGTAATAATGAATCAAGTTGAGGCCATGTTGCACCTGCATCTAGCATTTCATCTAGATTTTCTTTACCTACTAATGACTCAAGCCATACTGGTAATTGATTTGCATCCATCGCTCCGGATTCATCCATGTATCTCATTTGTGTAAGAACTACACGAGCTGGTAATTGACCAGGAAGTTCATATTCACTACCTGCAATTTTAAATTTAATTGGTTCGCCATCAGCTTCAGCTACAGCTGCGTCGAAATCCTTGTATTTTTTGTCGACCATACCGACCTATCTCCTATTCGTAATCTAATACTTATATCAACTATTAGTTGACATCAAATGTTGTTGTATCGTTTGTATTATCAACGATTCTGAAAAGTTGAAACTTTCCACCAGCATTACCAACACTAAATGTTGCATCTGGAACAAGTAATTTAAACTCAGTCGCAATAACCACTTTTTGTGGTGCCTTTGCATGAGACATTGAGAATGCACCAACAGATACCATTCTAGGCATTTGAATGTGCCTATCTGCACCTGCAGGACCTTCTGTAATAAGTAGTCCAGCTAACTCAGCATGTTCGTTAGTATCTGGTGCTATTACTACATCGTATCCAGCTGCAAAGTTGCTGTCGTTTTCACTTACGTGACCGTCAGCTTGTCCCATTGCTATTGACAAGTTTTTAAGTGAAGCCTGTGATAGCTCACCCATAAGTCTTGCTTCCTGAGCAGTTTTAATTGTCTTAATTGGGTCTACTTCTTCTGCGACTAATATGTCCTCGAATGTTCTATCCATTTCGAGTGTCCAACCGTCTTCGGAATATCCGATATCTCGCCATTTTCCTGCATCTACTGCTTCCCAAGCTCCTGAATTGTCACCTGGAAATGCGAGAGAAGATGTTGTTCTATCAGCCACATAAAGTACACCAGTACCGATTAATACTTCATTAATGGCACCGCTTGTATATGTAGGCATAAATTAACTCCTGCTACTCTTCTTCTGTTACTATATCTTCGAAGATATCCTCTTTCAAGGAATCTACATTGTCGTCCCCAATATTCGAACCAGCTTCATTGTCTTCCACTAATTCGTCATCAGCAATGAAGATATCCATGTTATTTTCTAACAATCTTTCTCCATCTTTGACATCAACCTCAACCCATGAGCTACTTGTGAACGTAATACCTGTCACAGTATCACGTACTGTGTCAGCCTTTGTAAACAAAGGACTTACTTTTATTTTCATCTTTTTACTCATAATGTTAAATGGTATAGTACCTTTACGTTTTTTGTGGTATTTTGAAAAATTAAACTGCACGATATGTCATACCTATAGAAAAGTCGTATCTACCTAAACCACTAGCTACTTCTTCAACTCTTGTTGGCATCTGTATTATGTCCATACCGTATATTTTTGCTCTAGTTGTAGAATCATCTGTTTGTATATATTCATTTTCCATATTAAAACATTCTTTTAAAATTACGTTTGCTAAGTTCATTGCACCACCATAATCAGGATTAGCTTTAGTACCATCACTACCCCATTGCCCTGCATAAGCAATTATAGGAAATATAGCTGATTGTATATGGGCTTGTGATGATGGCCTTACTAAAATACCACCTGCTCTTACAAATACTAAAAATGGTAACTGTGCATCTCTAGGTAATCTAGTAGATATTCTTGTACCAAGTAAGTCAGTTACAGGTGTTTTAGAAAGCAAAAATTTTCTGAATATAATTTCAGCGTCTGGTGGTACGGGTTGTCCTGTGGTTGGCATGATATTATATTAATACTATTTTACCAACTAGGAGTTATTTTAAACATAGGATTACCATCTGAATCTTTAAATATTACTCCTCCTCCATCACTTAAGCCAAGTGCAGCTGTAGGGGTAGCATCCATAATTTCTTTTTGTAGTTTCTTATAATCAGTCAAACTCATAAATGTTACGTCTTTAATAGTATTAGATTTAACCATTTTTTTATTTAAGTTAAAAGAAGGAAATAGTGAAAAAGCACCTTCAATTAATTTAAATGATTCTGGTATATTCTCTTGTGTCCTAATACCATCTAAGTTTTTAGGTGTTACACCATAAATCCACTTGACACCATCGCCTGCTATACCTGATTTTTGCATAGGGGTGCTCATAGAGTAGTGATATACGCCTTTTAGAAATAAAGCTCTGTCATAGTCATTTCTAAAATATCCAGTCCTAGTTCCATTATGTAATATTATTGCTAGTTGGTTTACCGCATTCAATGGCTTGCCTTTTACATTCCTTCTACCTTGCCAAAATAGTTGACCTAAATAAAATGGTTGCATTGATTCTGAATTACTAATTACACGCATTATTCTTTTGTTACCCTGTTCTAATAACTTTGCTCTAGTAGCATTTTTAACACCAAGTTCTTCAATGTAACTTTTTCCATATTGAGGAGCAGTAGTATTAACTGTTTTGATAGTTAAATCATCGACATATGCAGCAGCAGCTCCTTGAACACTACTAGTTAATTTGTCTCTTAACTCTCCTCCAGACGATGCATTAATAAAATCATCAATTACATCTGCTCCATGTCTTCCAACATATAAGTCCATTAAAGTATCATCTGCCAAAAGTCTATCTCTTAATTGTTGTGCATTATGAACTGCTCCTATTGAACCTTGTTTAGTACTTACTATTTTTTCTGCGCCTCTCATAGGGTCTGTAGCAAAATCTCTAAAAGCTTGTACACCTGGGTCGTAGTAATCTTGTAAATCTGATTCAAGTTGAGTAAATGGTCTAGATGTTCCATCTATACTGTCATAAACAAATTTATTTTCTGTAATTACTTTTCTTCGACCTGTTTCAAAGTCTTCTTCAATTATGTGTGCTTTGTAAGCAGCATCTTCAACAGAGTAAACAATATTTACAGAATGAACATCTTCCCAATTTATTTTTTCAGCATTTGCATTGTAAAACTGTTTTATAACATCTTTATCTACTCTTTTTTTATCTGCGTATCTTTTTGCAATAAATTGAGTTGCAGTTGCAGCATTGATTTTTGCCCTTTCTACACTGTAAGCCTGTGATTGAAGTAACTGTCTAAATTGACCTTCGCTACTATCTAAACCATTTATGTTTTTAAAAAATATACTATTGTGTCTATTTTGAAACTTTAATGTTTCTTTTCGTGCAACTTCTGAAATAGCTTTTTCTATAATACTTTTTGTTTGCGTATCAACACTGTTCATTAGAGGGGTCAATCTTTGTGTCATAATTCTTTGCAATTCATAATTTAATCCATGTATAAAATCTTTACCTAAGAATATTCTTTTGTATTCATTAATAGGATGTCGAGGGTCATTTAATGCTATATAACCACCTCTAGGACCTCTAAAAGGACCACCATGTGCTTTAGCTAAATTAAATGCTTTTACAAACCCTTCCCAACTATCTTCTAATATTGCCTTAATTTTTGGGTCATCAGCTGGATTTAGATTCATGCTTAAATCAAATCCAAATTTTTCTAAAAATATCCTATCACCTTCATTTCTAGTACCTAGTGCTCTAATTGCTTGAGGTTCTATACCTGTAAATTTAGATGCTTGTCTATAATCAATCTTTCCAGTAAAAGGATTTTTAAAAATATTTACCATATTTTTCATATCACCTTCATTAAGATTTAAAACAGGCATTTCTCCACTAGCCATACTTCCATTAGCCATGTTTTGATAAAATGTTCCATAAAACTTTGTAACTCCAGGTGATTTACCACTACCGTGTTGATATAGTGTATCGGGAGTTGTTTGTTGACCAGATAATTCACCTAGTTGAACTCTTTCTCTTTTACCATAATAACCAACGGAACTTTGATTTACCTCTGCAAAGTTAGCTATACTTCTACCTGCACCATCAATGTCTGTATCTTTCATTATTATATTTCCAGTTTCTCTATCTATCATTGGTCCATCAATACCTAAATCTCTTTTTTGATTATTGTCCATCATTCGAAACACGTCTTCAGCTCTTACAGTTCCTACAGCACCAGATTGTCTAAATAAAGCTAAACTTCTACCCATGGCAATACGTGCTTCATTTGCATGGTCTGAACCTCTTATGGTTCCTTTTTTATTTTGAATTAAACCTTTAAAATCTTTTTCCATTTGAAGTATTCTTCTAACTCCATCTTTACGAGTTTTCTTAAGTTGTTGTTCTTCTCTTTTTAAATTACGTCTAACTTTTACACCAGCTTTGTCAGAAGAACCTATATCATAAGGGCTTCTTATTTGATAAACACCCTCAACACTACTAACCATTTTGAATGTACCAGTTTTACCTGCAGCAGTTGCTGTAAAAGAACCACCACCTGTATCAAAAATACCAAAAAAAGCTGCTGCTCTAGTTCCTGCTTTACCCATAAAGTTAGATGCTAAATAAAACATACCATCAGTTCTTTGGTCTAGAGTCATGTTTCTATCATGAGCAGGACCACCAAACTCAATAGAAAATATGTCTCTAATACCATCTGCTTTTTTAGACTTAGGTGATATACCACCAGCAGATACTTGATATCTAAATAAATAATCTGTACCATCATTTTCATTTTTACCTTTTCTTTCCATTCTGTGCATATGAATAGATTTTTGAATTTGTATTCTTGTAGGAACATAGTTATGTGATGTCCTCATTTTTTGAGACCTACCACCTTTCTTTTTTGCAGTACTGTCAAATGCAGGGTTAGAAAATGTAGATAATCCTCTTTTCTCTATAGTTTTTTTACCAGATTTTCCGTTTATAGTGTAATCAAAAGTACCGAATACATACTCTAATAAATCATCGTCTTGCATACCTACTAAAAGTTTTGCAATTTCTTTTTCAGCATCTCTAAATAATTTATTACCGCCTTGTTTTTTAGAACCTCTTGATTTTATTGCAGCATTTAATAATGCATGTGTTTGAGTAGTTCTTGCAACTTTAGAGTAATTATTATGTAATGATTTTATTTTTTTATCCCACCAAGATACATCTTTTCCATAAAGTGTGTCACCTTCATTCGCAAATGCACGACTTGTACCTCCAATTTGGTTTTTAAATTTTTGGTTTGTAGCAACTTTAGGATTACCTTTAGAATCAAAACTTACACTTATTCCAGGGACTTTACCAGTAACAATGTCTATATAACCTATAGAATGACCTAAACCCATAGTTGTAGGAGAAGCAGCTTTACCTGCATGATAAATATTATTGACCATACCCTCAGTAACTACACCAGATTTAGTAGAGTGCATTCTTAAACCTTTAACTCCTTTATGTTTATTTGCATTCATTGTTACTTCTCTTAAATATTCAGATTCATAAAAAGGTCCAGAAGCAGGCCTAAATCTAGCTTCAGTAACATTAGGTGTTCCAACTATATATTTAGCAATTTGGTCAGCTTTGTTAAAAGAGTTTATAGTCACTGCTTCACTTGTTCTTATTGCAAATGCTCCTTTAGAAATTTCACTTCTTCCTCTATCAAAGTTAATCATACTTCCCAATATTCCACCAGTTTCTTGATATCCGTTATTTACTAACCATTTAGAAAATCTTTTTATTGCTTCACGTTCTGTAGCTCTACCTACAATTTCTTTACCTATGACATCTGCATTTATTGTTAAAATTGCTTGTGATAAATATCTAGCTGCATTAGCAGGTCCTTTTACTCCTTTAAGAACTTGCTCAGATGCCATATGACCAAATGCCTGTAGAAATCTTTGTAATTCCTTAAGGCCATCATCATTTAAAAATAATTGTGTGGGTGCAGCTCCATTTCTTCCTGCATCTTGTTTTAAACTTGCTAAAAAATTGTTTCTTAATAAAGCTTGTTGTTTTCTCATTTCAGATGTTGTAACACCACCAGTAATTGTATTTATATTTATATTGTCTTCTTTAGTCGCTTTCCTTACGCCAGTTGATGGGTCTGTTTCTGTTACTTTAGGATTTCTTGGCGCAACTAATGTACCTTGACTTCCTAGCTCTTTATAATTACGTGTCTGAGTAAAAGCAATTAATTGATTAACTTTATTATATTCTGCTTCACGCATCATTTCAGTTCGAGCTTTTTGTGGTAAGGTCATAATTCTTGCGTCATCTTGGTATTTATGATTAGCAATTGCATTGTCTAAAACATTTGCAAGTCTTTTCTGAGTACCTCCCATTCCTTTATCTAATATGTCTGTATCGGCAATACCCATTTTTGACAATACTTTGTCTATTGATATTGGTAATTCTGAAGGTTGTTCAAATGTAATACCTTCAAATATTTTTCTTCCTTTTTTACCTTGACGTATATTAGAAGCAACTTTCTTTCTATTTTTATCTCTGCTCATTACTTGCATAATTGGGTTATCAGTAAAAGGATTAGGAGCATGAGTATATGCATCAGCAAATGTTCTATTACGCCATGCAATAAATACGTTGCCTTTTCCTGGTATCTGTGCTTGATTTAAAAGAGTATTATCCATACGGCTAGGATTTATTTCTTGAATTAAACTCATTACTATACCACCAGAACCAACAGACCTAGCTTGTTTTAGTAATGCAGATGTTTCTCTACCTATAACAATGTTTGTAGCTCTGTCTATTGGTGTATTAGTTCTAAGAGCAGAAGTAACTTGAGGTCTTACTTTACCAATAACTTTTGCTGCACCTAATAATTTTTGACGACTAAGTATTTGACCACCTAAAACATTAGAAGGATTTCTAAGGTTCTTTTTCAAAGCATTTAAGTTATTAGAATATTGACCAATTAAATAAGGTACAGAACCCAAAGCAGCAAAATCAACTCCAAATGCTCCTAGTGTAGATAAGTTATAACCTACTGCATAAAGTAATTCTTTTCTAGGAAGATTACGTAATGATTTAAATAAAGGTATTTTACCTTTGCCATAATTAGGGCTTTTATCGGTAAGTGAGAAACCACCGGATTTAAAGAAATCTTTAACATATTGACCAGGTCTATAAGCCATTAGTCGAATCTATGACAAGTTACTATTACCCCCAGTACTCTATTGTCTCTTGTTAAAGATTTTCTAACACCATCAATTTCATAATATTTTGTATTATCAACAGTATCTTGTAATCTCATATCTGCTTTTATGTTTACATCACCAGGACAACTAATAATAAAATTTGTAAGTATAGTATTTTGACCACTTCTGTTTTCAACACTACCTAAATCCTGTATATGACATTTGACATTTGATAAAGCAGTTTGCCATGAATTAGATTCTAACCCTCTTTCATCTAAAGCAGAATCATCCAATGTTTGAACATTTATTGTGTCTGTATATAAACGTGTTGTTAATTTTCCGACCATACCAACACTTTAACAGTTGAATTACTAATTTATGGTATCAGAGACCTTACTGTCAATACTTCTTTTTATTCTTCTTGATTTAGATTTACAAATTTTGCAAAAAGGAACAAGTCCATCTTTATACTTTCTATTACGAGTAAAAGAACTTCTTGATTTTTCTTTTTTACACAATAAACATAATTTTTTATCATTTAAAACATTTGAAGTTTTTTTAGTTAAACAATTAACACAATACGGAACTAACCCATCGGCATATTTTTGACTTTTACTAAATTCAATAGTGTCTTTATTTTGATTACATTTTTTACATATTTTACTAGTAGGATTTAATTTTTTACTTTTTGCTATATTTTGTGCTTGTGTAATTAAAGATTCAACTTCGGGGTTTTTTCTCATCCACGTCATAAAAGCATCTCTACCAATAGGTAAGTCTTCATAAAGTTCTAAAGAAGTTAGAGTATGTTTTCCAGATGCAATATCTTCTGATATCTTTTTTGCTAAGCTCATGTCTAATTTATATTTAGACTTTACACCAGATTCTAACTTTATTTGCCTAACTCTTTCAGCAGTACATCCCCATTCATCAGCCCAATCTTGTAATTTTTTATTAGGAAATTGCAAAAACATTTTTCTTGCTACTTCTGGTGTTGGTGCTTTTCTTATAGGCATAGCCTATATTTTAGCTAAATAAAGAAACTTTTTTTGTATTGTCCTAACATATTTAGGTCTGCACCTGAAAGTATTGCTACTGAATTCATACCTATATTACCTACATAGTTAATCTGATAATCTCCAACAGATTCTGAGTCTGTAGCAGTAAAGTTACCAACTTGACTAGCACTAGGTTTTTGAGCAACTATCTCATTTGGTTCTTGTTGAGCAGAAAGAACTAATGCAGATTCAAGTAATCTTGCTGCAGCTCTAGCAGTAACTACTCTAAAAGCATTAGGTAATGCAGGCCCTGTTCCACCACCAGTGTTATATCCAGCAGTATAATTTACAGTTATGTTATCTGGATGTGAAAATGACCACCTAGAACCTATTCTTCTAATACGTCCATTTGAATACCATAAAAAATCTTTTTGATTTCCGTATTCAAGAGTAGTTCCATCTTCCACTACAGATGTGACTCCAAAAACAGGTCGTTCATCTAAGAAGTATTCTCTAGTTTGATTGCCTGAAAAAGTCTCAGTGTGTGTACCGTAATCTACTGAGTAACCAAGATATTCCCTAATAGCATCTTCAACTACAGGAATTAATTCGTTAGTTAAATGAGATTCTAAGTCGCTGTGAAAGTCTATTAACGCAAAGGTTTCTACATCAGCAGCTGTACAGAAAGCCATTGTTAGACCTCCTGACTACTTGTCTTCTTTTTCTACTTTGACAGCTTTATTTTCTACTGGTTCTTGAGCTTTAGCTTTTGCTGGCTCTGCTTTCTTAGCAGGAGCTTTCTTAGCAGGAGCTTTTATTGCACCTTGCTCTTTCAACCATGCAGTAGGGTATTCGTGACCTGCTTTCGCAATCAAGTCTGCTTGAGCTGATGGTAAATCAGCTGGAACACCTTTCCAAATCTTACCGTCAGGTAATTTATAAATATTTTGTTCTGGTATTGTATACATAATAATCTATCCTAACCTACTTCCCACGCTTCTTTGGTTTTTTAGGTCCTTTCTTAGGTTTATATTTGCCGTAACCCATAATTTATCTTCTCCTAGGTCGTCGTCTTGCTCTTACTCTTCCACCCTTCTTCATTCTACGAGGTCTAACCCTACCACCCATACGGTATGATTTAGGTCTACCCCTCGGCATTGTCTACTTCCTTCTTCTCATCAGAAACTTTTTTTGCCTTTTTTGGTTCTTTAATAATAAAATCTTTTAATATTTCTTCAGACTTTTTAAAAAAATCTGAATCTCTAACTACCATACCAAATCTCTCTACTTGGTCTTTGGCAGTATCTTTGTTTATATATTTCATAAATCTCCTTCTGGTTTTAAGGGCGAATACA
>CESM01026084.1_pt1 | contig 29402 bp, 25 predicted proteins | sample 361421 | NCBI WGS metagenome assembly CESM01 (sample SAMEA2622219, study PRJEB7988) | marine metagenome | isolation source: saline water (ENVO:00002010), including | reverse complement strand
TACATCTACAACATTTAATCTCCAAGAAGCGGAAACAGTAGAAATTGGATTTTCCTTAATACATCCAGCACCACCTGAACCTGGAAATTATGAGATTGTGATCACAGGTACTGATATTGATAATTCAATACAGTCAGTGCTAAATTTGTATTTTGAAGTCCCTGTTCTAGCAGAAGCCGAAGTGGAGATGCCGGGTGGTCAGGTAATTGCCAGTCCTATTGATCAAACTCATATACAATTTTATGTAACAAATGATGGCAATGGTCCACAGACATATGATGTCGAGTTAGTGTCGCCATCTGGATGGCATCTTGGGCTTGATTCTATAGGTGCGTTTGAGGGCTCTTCTCATGGATCTACAGGAACTCTGGCAGTAGGTGAAACAAGAGCAGTTGATGTTACGATTAATCCTCCTGGTGCAATGATCCCGGCCGGATCTGTTTTCGATGCAGCTGTTAATGTCAGATCTCGTGTTAGTAATGATGTATGGAATATCGATTTGCCAATTGTAGTTGAGGCTATTGACCAGCTATCTATGACGCCAATAAGTGACGGTATTGAGTATGAAGTGCCTCCTGATTCAATGTTAGAATTGAGTATTATCTTTCAAAATAATGGTAATAGAGATTTAGAGTTAAATCCAATACAAAGAGCAATTCCTGGCGGGTGGTCATTAGTAAGTTCACTCCAACCCGTTATCATTGATGCGGGATCAAATGCAGAATGGACAGTAACTCTTCAAGGGAACGGAAGAGCAGTAAGTGGTGATTTTGGACTTAGTTTCATTAGTGATGATGGTTTTACAATTGATTGGAATAGAACTCTTGATGTTCTTTCAGCTGCTATCCCATCTATCGCATTTCATCAAGTAGCCTTTTCTGATGGCTCAACATCAGATTCACCACTTGGGCTTGGTTCGCATCCAGTAAGTCAGCCCTTTGACCTCTCTTGGCTTGTTGAAAATGAGGGAACTTCACCTTGGAGACCAGATACGTCGATTCTACTTCCTGAAGAAGATTGGTCTGGAAATTGTCCATCCACTCCTTCAAGTATTGCACCAGGTGCTAGTGTCATTATTTGGTGCACAATATCTATTCCAATATCTGTAGAGGCAGGAACTGAACCAATAGTAACTCTCAGAATGATCGGTGAGGGAATAACTGCTGAGCATTCAGTGAGCCTTCAAGTCGCTGCACTTTCCGCAGTAGAGTGGGAATTAATTTCAGAACCAGTGGCATTCCAAGGTTATGCTACTCAATTAAGAATTAACATTGAGAATGTAGGTAACGCCCAAATCAATCATCGCTTAGATGTCTCTGCTCCTTCTGGCTGGGATTCTGTAATTAAGGATGGCATTTTAGTCATATTATCGCCGGGTGAAAAGACCAGCATTAACATCGAGTTCACACCAGATTCCGGATCTGATGGCACAATAGAGATTTCTCTAAGTAACGCATTAGAGATAGAGGGAGCCTCATATCAGTTGAATATTGATGTACAACCAAGCGTTAGTGAAGACAGTTCCTTTGATTATGCCTTGATTATGATAATTGTGTTATTAGTGATTATAATAATCGGTGGAACTGGTTTCTATGTATACAGAAATAATCCATCAACGGTAGATAATATATTGTCATCTGAAGCAGTGAGCAAAATTGCAGGGACTCTGAATATGACTGATGAAGAAAGCAGTTCGGGAATAGAATGTTGGGTATGCAGTAGAGATATATTTGTTGGTAATGCTCTGGCCTGTTCTGAATGTGGAGCGCGCTATCATAAGGCTGGTCAAGTAAATGGATGTGACATCATCAGCATAGGTAAATGTCTCCATTGTAATGCAGAATCGGAAGAACTCGTTGATGCCTAAAATACGCGACCCTATGGGGTCGCCGAAGCCGAAGCCCTTAGAGGGGGACCTAAGTCGGTGTATCGATGAATAGGGGAGTCTCAGGCCGAGTTATCGTCATATTACTCCTTTTGACGATTGTTTTTCCACTTGTCTCAGCAGACGTAGATCCACGCCTCAGTGCTAGCCCCAATGCTCAAGAGGCAGATGCCGATAACCCCGCTGAGTACGATATCACTGTCCACAATGATGGTGATGATGACATGGTAGTCTCACTAAGTACTCAACAGGATGCCTCTAATTGTAATGGATTTAGCTCATCAATAGAACAAGTCTCAGGTACGGTTGAAGCAGGGAGTTCAGAAACAGTTACTCTAACAGTCACAGTCAATGATCAAGCGAATGGTGAATGTGAAACTACAGTACAGGCATCTGCTCAGGTTTCAGGAGGTGCTCCTGGAGCACCTCAGAATGCTGATATCACTGTGACAACTACTGCAGGAGATGGTGGTGGAATATATTCTGTTAAACTCACCACAGATGAGCAGAATGTCGAGTATGATAGTGGCGATAGTGTTGTTTGGGATGTAGAAGTTGAAAACACTGGAGAACAACAGGCCAATGTTCAGCTAGAAATAACATCTGAAGATGATTGTGAATCAGATGACCTTACTGCAGAGGTTGATCCAACTTTAGTTCAGTTAGAATCAGGTGACACCGAGACGGTCGAAGTCACAGTAGACATACCCGATGGCAGTTCAACAGAGGCGGGATCCCATTGCTTCCTTCTAGTAGCTACAGTTTCCAATGATCCAAATCAAGCAGATAGGGCCACTGATAACCTAACAATGAGACTTGATGTTCCTGAAGTTAAGGAATGTGATGCCGAATTATCAATTTCATCTCATAATCTGGACCCCGAAGAATCAGCAACAAATAGTATCTCTGTAGAAAACATTGGGAACACAGAATGGACAGCATCAGTTCAGGCATCATCACCAGGTAATGATATTTCTGGATGGGTACAGTTTGATAGTCCAAGATCCTCTTTATTGTCTAAACCAGGGACTTCTGACGATAGTCATACATTTTCTTTCACCACAACTCCCGATGATTCTGTAGAGGCCGGTTCTCAAATTGAAATTAAAATCCAAGCAAGATCAGATCAGGGCGTAGGATGTGAGAAGACGCTCACAGTGACTATAGGACAAGTACACGATGCCAGAATGAGCCTTAGTACTTCTAGACTTTCAAATGTAGAACCAGGAGGGTCAGGTTCAGTAACTATAACTCTTGAGAATCAAGGAAATGGACTAGATACTTTCTCTATGACCACTCTTGACATGCCAGAAGGGTGGCAGGTTTCATTTTCTAAATCATCAGTTACAATCAATAGCAAACATAATTCAAATAATGAAGATTCTCTTTCGGCAACAGTAAACGTTCCATCTAATGCTCTTGCTGGAGACAATACTGTGACATTTGGTGTGACTGTTAGTGGATCTACAACTGTTCTTGCTAGCAAGGATTTGACTGTATCAGTAGCCGCACGTCATGATTTGACTGTAGATATGCCCTCGACACAACAAACAGGTCGTTCAGAACAAATTGTGCAATTCCCGATGGTCATAAAAAATACTGGTAATATAAGAGACACTTTCAAACTCCAAGTTTGTGATCCTAATGACCAAACTGGTTGTAACCCGCCTATGTGGGATGCCTCTTATTCTGATTCTAATGGCAATTCTATATCTCAAATTGTTTTGGACCCAGGAGAATCCAAAGAAGTATTCCTTGATGTTACAGTTGAGGGGGAAGAAGATGCTGATTCCGTTCAAATTCTATCACGTGTGGTCATCTATGGAAGTGGCGAACAAGTTGAAAATGAAGTCTCAGTAATTGTGTCAAATTATGATTATGGTATGGCAATCTCTCCAGAAATACCGGGTTCTATTTCAGGAGAAATTGATGTTGTGCTCCCACCAGGTGGGGTCATTGATGTTAATTTTTACATTGATAATACTGGTAATTTCCCAGGAGGCGACAAAGCAGTCATAACGATGAATGGTATGGAGTCATCAGTTCTTCGAAAGGTCTTGGTAAATGGTGTAGTTACTTCTGATAATATTCAGATACCTACTGGGGAGAGGGTCCTCATCACAGTTCAACTTGAAGTTTTAGAGGGCGTTTCAAGTGGAACAACTGGTACAATCAAGATCAGTGCTGCTTCTGAAAAGAATGCTGCTGAAACAACTACTGTAGATCTAAATTTTGAAGTTCGTACTATTCATGATTTACAATTTACATTGGAAGGTAATGATTATGCAACTACTGATGATCGTAAGAGTGTAGAATTTACTCTCTATATTACTAATCATGGTAATGTTGTCGAGGATGTACAGATAATCACAAGCGATTCTCTCAGAGGATGGACTGTGAATGTAATACCTGATGGTTTTGATCTTTCTCCAGGTGAGACGAACACAGTGATTGTTAGAGTCACACCTCCTGCAGATATGATACAAGATGATACGTATCGATTCACAGTAACTGTTCAGCCAAAGGGTATGCCTGTAGCAGCTCAACCACTTGACCTAGAAGTGACTGCAGAAGTAACTCCTGGATTGAATCTTCTGAGTGAGGCTAATGAGAGAATTTTGGTCTATGGTATGACTGCAATTGGTGCCATTCTAGTTATTGTTCTTTTTATTCGTTCACGCTATGAGAACAAGAAGATTATAGCCGCATTAGAAGCGGTCCCAGAAAATACATATAATGAATAAAATCATTTATTTTTTACCAAAGAAGGCAGTTCTTGTAATCTCCTTCGTCAAGCCTTTCAACACACAAACTTATGACCATATTTCTGCTGGGTTAGTCGTCGGTCCCTACGGGACCGTCAGGTGTCAAAGGTGTCAACCGTTCCAGAAGCCTATCTAGCGCTAGCCGTGATGACTCTCGTAGGTATTGGTTTTCCAGTAATGAGTTTCATTGCTTCTCGCTTCCTTAGACCAACACCTAGTGCTAATAATAACTCAAAATTACGCTCTATACTTCTTCCTGGATATGAAACTGATCAGAGCCTCTACATACGTAGAGAAAGCACTTATGAGTGTGGTTCTGACCCACTTGGAGATGCCCACATTAATTTCCATTTTCAGTACTATTGGTATGCAATCATCTTCCTAGTTTTCGATATAGCATTTATGTTTCTGGCATTTGGTGGCGTAATTGCAATAGAAGAAAAAGGTCAAGACATAGACGTCTGGTCTGCCATGTTTACTCTTACGACATTCATCATCTTGATGAGTTTGGGTGTTTGGCATGTGTTTCGTAAACGCGGACGAATCTACATATGAGGTGATTTATTGAGCGATGACATTCAGAATTTTTCGGTATTCAATAGTCGTATACTAGTAGATACTGTAGGTGATGTTACTGATGAAGCATTACGTGCCAGCCGTCTCAAAGATGTGATAGGAGTTCTTGGTGGTCGTTTATTCAATTGGGGTCAGCGAAAGTCATTATTTCCTCTCCACTTAGGAATAAAGTGCTGCGCTCTAGAGATGGCTGCTGCAGGAGCTAGCAGATTCGATGCAGAAAGATTTGGAGTATTCTTCAGATCTAGCCCCCGTCAGTGTGATGTGCTCCTAGTAAATGGACCTGTGTCTAAGAAATTTGCAGACCCAATAGTACGACTCTGGGAGCAAATGCCTGAACCTAAGTGGTGTATCGCAATGGGCGAATGTGCAATTTCAGGAGGGCCCTATTTCCAATCTTACAATGTCCTTGAAGGAGTTGATACCATTATACCAGTAGATGTCTATATCCCTGGCTGTCCTCCTCGACCAGAGGCGTTGATTGACGGTTTTGGTAAACTGCGTGAGAAGATTATCCGCATAGGTGCAGTTCCAAGCGAGGTGCGTCCTATGAGTGAGGCGCCGTTAATTATCGGAGATGAGTAGGAGGTTTTCACTTGGGCAAGAAAGTTTTTCCTGAAGCGCAGCATAAATCTGCTAAATTACTAGTTGATGCTATGTCTGGAATTGATGGAGTAAATGCAGCAGTTGATACAAGATCTAGTGGTACACAGGAACGACATACTGTCAGCGCAACTTGTACTCCTGCATCATGGCGCGAACTTGCTGAATCTCTTTCATCAAATCATAATATCGATTATTGCTCAATGATTACTGGAATTCATTGGCCTGAGTCTAGTGACAAAACATGGGAGGTGGTTTACCACCTAATGCGCACAGGAGTGACAGATCCAATAATTGAGAATGGAGTTGTACAGCCAAATATAACCGACACAGATTCGCTTAGTGGCGATCTAGTCCCTCTTGAAATTCAGATTAGTATTGCTCTTCCAGATACTCGCGAACCTAGAGTTTCTTCAGTACAAGATATATGGGTAGGTGCAGACTGGAATGAAAAAGAAACTTGGGATTTAGTGGGTATAGAATTTGAGGGCCACGTTGGAATGCGTCGTGTGTTAAATCCTCATGAAACACCAGTTGGATATCATCCTCTTCAGAAGCAGCATAAACTTCGTTATCATGGCTTTGAGGAAATGTATGATGATGCTCAAGGATTCCTAAGGAAACCAGCAGATTCTGGTAAGGTTAAGTGAGGGTGATTTTAATGGCAGAGATGTGGATTTCAATGGGACCTCAACACCCAATGACTCATGGACTTTGGACTTTGAAAATCAAAGTAGATGGGGAAACTGTAGTCGACGCAGAACCGGATTTAGGATATATACACCGAGGTGTAGAGAAAATATGCGAGGCGAGAGATTTCACTCAAATAACTACTTACTGCGACAGACTCTGTTATGCCAGTGCAAACACATGGTCTCATTCCTACATATATGCCGTCGAAGATTTACTTGAAGTTGAAGTTCCAGAAAGAGCAGAATATATTCGCCTGATTGCAGTTGAACTACAACGTATAGCAAGTCACCTGATGTGGTTAGGTGCGTATGGGCCCGATATCGGTAATCTCTCAATTATGGTATGGTGTCTCCGAGAGAGGGAGATGATGATGGATCTTCTTCAGGAACTTGGAGGGTCGAGAATGCACTATAATTTCCCTCGCATAGGTGGTGTAAAGCGAGATTTACCTCATGGATTTGCACATAGAGCCACTGCAAAAGTCAAGTTATTTCTTGATCGAATTCAAGAATATGAAGCACTATTTGATGAGAGTACTGTATTCTTAGTACGCAGCCAGGGTGTTGGGTATGCAAAGCCTGAGGAAATGATCAATCATGGCGTTACTGGCCCTAATGTTCGTGCAGCTGGTGTAGACTATGATGTGCGCTGGGCGCACCCCTATTCAGTTTACAGTGAACTTGACTGGCAACCATCGGTAGAAAGATCCTCAATAAAAGGTGCAGATTGTTATGATCGCTATCGAGTAAGAGTTGAGGAAATGCGTATGAGTGCTCTAATGGTTCTTGAATCTCTCCAGAAAATCCCGGGTGGTGCCGAAACTTATCATGAACCCGGAGATCCAAAAATATTAGCTAAGGCACCTTCGAGAGCTAAAGAAGGAACAACTGGTAGCCATCACTTCGAGGATAGTAGAGGCGAATCTATGTTCTATTTAGTAGGCGGAGGGGATGGCCGAGGAAAGATGCCTTATCGGGTTTCTATACGTTCTCCAATGTTCATAACTATTCCATATGCTGCAAAATGTATGATTGGCTACAAGGTAGCTGATGTGCCTGCTATCATGGGTTCTTTCGATCCATGTATTGGAGAAACAGACAGGTGATCTAGGATATGGCAAGTAGTGATTGGTTAGACATTCGTGGGTGGGTGGACTCTCTTGTAAGTTGGTCCATGGATTCTACTCACGACATTCTTCCATCAAGTGGTGTAAATTTGGGTCCTCTTGGAATTATAAATATTCAAAATGAATTTGCAAGTATTCAGTCTCCTCTTGAGACATTCTTCTTTACGACCATAATGTGCACTATTGTTTTTGCAACTATGATGTTGACACTAATGGTTGTACCATACATAGAACGTAAATTCATTGCTCGTTTAATGGATAGATTAGGCGCAACAACTAGTCTGCGTAGTCTTTGGGTGGGAGAAGGCCATACGACTGCAGGACATTGGTGGAATCAACTTCCATTTGGGATTGGCGTGCCTATTGGATGGATTAATGGAATCCTTAATTCAACATTTGGAAACAAGTCAAAACATATTGCAGTTGATCGCGTAAATAATCGTGGATATCATGGATTAATAATATTCCCCGGATTTTTCCAAGCTCTTGCGGACTTCCTAAAGTTTGCAACTAAGGAACATATGGTCCCAACTAAAGCAGACCGCTTAGTCTTTGAAGTAGCGCCTGTGATCATTATAGCTACTACGATAATGGTTTATGCATTTATTCCATTTGGGCCACACATATGGGCTGCTAATCCCGAATTATCTCTTGTTTTTATGATGGCAGTATTTGGTGTAGCACCTCTGGGTGTTTTCTTTGCTGGGTGGGCCTCTAACAACAAGTATACTCTGATTGGAGGAATGAGATCAGCAGCACAATTAACTGCTTATGAAATCCCACTTTTAGTTAGTGTACTTGCAATTGCAGTGGTTAGTGGATCTTTCAATATATTAGAGATAGTAGATTTCCAAATAGAGGTTAGCAATACTTGGAACATATTCATACTACCTTTAGGTGCTGCTTTATTTCTCATAACTATGATCGCTGAAGTGGAGAGGATACCATTCGATATGCCTGAGGCCGAAGCAGAGTTGGTAGAGGGTTGGTGGACAGAGTATGGTGGAATTAGATGGGGTCTAATGTTTGCGGTAGAAATGATGCGTGCTTATGCTGCTTGTATACTATTTTCTCTCTTCTTCCTAGGCGGTTGGCAACTTCCATTTGAAGACTCTCTAATTTCTCTGCCAATAGTTGGAGGGGCCTTTGAATTACTTGCTAATGCAACCCCTGGACTTGTTGTTCTACTTCTCAAGGCCTATCTCATGTTTGCCTTTTTCGTCTGGGTTCGGGCATCACTTCATAGAATACGCACAGATCAGATACTTGAATTTGGATGGCGTTGGTTACTACCCGCATCCATCATTAATCTCGCAGTAGCAATCTGGCTTCGTCTAGAGGTATGGGATAGTTCAGGCCAAACGTGGCCAATTTGGGCAGTACCATTTCTATTCGGAAGTTTCATCATTGCCTTCATAGTTCTAGCAATTGATGAAGATAAAGAAGCACTTGAACTAAATCGAAGAATGTATCATACTCAGACTCTAAACAAGGCTAGTCCGGGTACTCATAGAGATTGAATAGGTAGGTGGAAATTATGAACGAAAGAGTACCTGAATACAATACAGGACACCCACACGCTGCTCCAAATTTCCGTAATTTGATAATTAAGCCAATGTGGATGACAATGAAGACGGCCTTGAGAACTGTCCCATTCCTAGGAAAACTCCGTTTCCTCAAGAACGACTATCATGGTCAGCAAATAACTATGATTGATGAATTTACACAAGATAGAATTGGAAATAGCCATCTTTCAGATGGCCACACCTATTCAGCAGACCGTGAGTCAACAGACCTTCTCCCATTCCTTGAGCGTCCAGTTACAGTGATGTATCCTTATGAACGTCTTGAAGATATGGAACCATGGCTTTTTGTTCCGGGTAATTACAATGGCAGAATTGGAATAGTTTGGGAAACATGTACTGCTTGCAAGGCTTGCGTAAGAGCTTGTCCTAATGATTGTCTACATATGACTTCAGAAGTCAGAGTAAATGTTCTTGATACCACTGAGGAAGGCGATGACTGGCATGGTTATGGTTCAGAAATAGAACCAGGTGGATTTGCAGCAAAAACACGTGAAGATTTCTCAGAGATCGAAGATTTCGACCTTATTAATGAGCATTCTGCAGTACCTCAACAGTACGATTTCGCCGAAGTAATTGATGTAAGTGGAGACACTGCAACAGTACGTTGGATGGATGGTTCTGGGATTCAAGATGTTGCTACCAATGATCTGAAACATGCTGAAACCGACATAGTAAGTGGTAGGATCGACATTGGTCGATGCATGTTTTGTGGATTATGTGCCGAAGCATGCCCATTCGAATCATTCTTCATGACTAACGAATATGATGGCATGTCAGGTTACTCACGTGAAGACCTGTGGTTTGATGCAGACCGCACTCGTCTTCTTCCTGCTGTCCATCAGGAACGTGTAGACATGGAACTGGCGAAGCGTGCTCAGAAAGAGAAAGATAAGCGTGCTAAGAAGGCGGCAAAGGCTGCTAAAGAAGCTGAGGCATGATAATATGAATATTGATTTTGAGGCTATTGCTTTTGTAATCTTAGCCTTAGCTGCAATTTTTGGAGCACTAGGTTGTGTTTATGCAAGAAGAGTGGCACATTCTCTTCTTTCTCTTATGATGACATTCTTTGCGGTTGCAGGTGTATTCGTACTAGCTCATGCTGAGATGTTAGCCGCCATTCAGATACTTGTTTACTTGGGTTCCGTAATGCTAGTGGTTCAATTCGGAGTAATGTTGACTCGCCGACAAATTCAAGATGGTGATGTAGAATGAAGGCCGTAAGTATATTTGCGAAAGTTGGAGTATTTACTTTCGTTCTAATACTTCTTCGAGAGGTCATGGAACATCCAATGTGGAGTAATTCATCAACACCTGTTGCCCCAACAACAATTGATTTTGCAGTATCTATTCTTTCAGATTGGGCAATAGCAACTATTGTTCTTGGCATTCTTCTATCAATGGCAATGATTGGCTCTTCTTATCTCGTACGTGATGAGCGTCTGGTAAACTTACTTTACGACATGGGTGGTGATGAGTAATGATAGAGATTAGTTGGATTGTTGGTCTTGGCGTAATCTTATTCGGCATAGGTTTAGTCGGTGCTTTTAGTAGGAAAAATGCAATAGTAGTTTTGATGTGTATCGAACTTATGCTTAATGCAGCAAATCTCAACTTTGTCGCAGGTGCTCTATATTATGAATCTGTAGATGGATGGGTTTTTGCAGCAATTGCAATTGCTATAGCTGCTGCAGAAGTAGCAATCGGCCTTGCAATTTTACTTTCTTTGTACAGTACACAAGATACAATTTCTCTTGATGAGGCAAACTTGTTGAGAAACTGAGGTGATAATATGGGCGAACACAAACAAGAATGGGACAGACTCCTATACATTCTGCCGTTTCTATTGATTGTCCCTTATTTGTATCAGACAAATGAAAGTTCTACAGATTATTGGTGGCTAATAATAGCGTCTCCATTCACATTCTTCTTCATTGTCGCTATTGTAGGACAAATCTGGAACAAGAATGATTTTTGGGTTAATAATCTAAAAGAAGGAGGTATACTAGGTCTCGGGGCTCTTTCCTTATCTCTTTCGACATCTATTTGGATGGTTTGTGACTATTTATCTGAACATGGCCATATTGAAACCGGAGAACCATTTTCATGGCTTTCATTTGATGTTCTTACTTACAGTGATGATAGTTGGTCCATAGCCTCATCAGGATTTAGCGGAATAGGATTCGGTATTTATCTAGATTCTTTGAGTATAATGCTGTTGTTTGTTGCAACTTTCTTGTGCTTTTTGATCTGCTGGTTCGCAATTGGTTATATGACCACAGACTCAATAAATGATAATTCAAATCATAGATTCTTTGCCGAGTTTGTCCTATTTAGTATGGGCATGTTTGGTATGGTACTAGCTGATAATTTCCTGTGGTTGTTCATATTCTGGGAGATCATGGGTCTTTGTTCTTACCTACTAATTGGATTCTATTATTGGAAACCCAGTGCTGCTTATGCAGCAAAGAAGGCATTTCTAACAACTCGTGTTGGTGATGTATTCCTTATGATTGGTTTACTAATGCTTTACGACATATATGGATCATTAGACTTTGCAGTGGTGTTTGATCATCCAGATACAGGAGTGGGAGGTGTTGCCGTAGATTCTGCTGAACTGCAGACCGCTCTTCTAATGTTATTTATTGGTGCAGTAGGTAAATCCGCTCAGTTTCCATTACACGTATGGTTACCTGATGCTATGGAAGGTCCAACACCAGTTTCTGCCCTAATTCATGCTGCTACAATGGTTAACGCAGGGCTATATCTCGTTGCACGCATGGTACCATTTGTCGATGTTCATCATCATGGAGTTGCGGGCATGGAAGATCTAGGACTGATTGTAGCCTGGGTAGGTGGTATTACTGCATTTATGGCTGCCGCAATTGCATTTGTACAAAATGATATCAAGAAAGTACTCGCCTATTCTACAATGAGTCAACTTGCCTATATCTTCACAGGACTTGGAGCTGCTCTTTGGCTGTTTAATAGTGACAAACATCACGCTGGTGCTCTTGTCTTTGGCGGCTCTCTTTTCCATCTCTTCAATCATGCAATGGCAAAGGGAATGCTCTTCATGGCAAGTGGTTCTGTGATTCATGAAGTTCATCATGCTCATGACCATCTTCATCATGGCCATGATGATCATGATTTTGATCCCCAAGATATGCGTAATATGGGTGGTTTAGCTAGTAAGTTACCGGTCACTGCGACCGCGATGATGTTCGGTTCGATGTCTATTATTGGAATCCCGCTGATTGGCGGATTCTGGTCTAAAGAAGTAATAATTGCAAAAACGTGGTATGCTTATTTCCATGGAGCTGAGGAGCTTATTGGCCCTGCTTTATTACTTCTAGCAACTGCCGGAATGACCGGATTTTACATGTCAAGAATGTGGTTTATGACGTTCGCTGGAGAACCAAAGAATGAACTTGTTGACCATGTTCATGAAACCACGCCTTGGATCAAAACTCCTCTTGTGATACTTTCAATAATTACTGCAATCGGAGGATTTGGGCTTGCTCTCTATGGAATGGTTGACTGGCTTTCAGGAGAAGAAAATCACTTATCAATCCATAAATCCACTTTCCTAGATCAGGTAATATATGAATTGGAGCATGCGTTTTTGCCAGAGGATTTACAATTGAGATATGTAGGATGGACTACAATCTTACTTTCTTTTATCATTGGCCCGATTATGGCTGCACGTATTTATGGAGGTTCTCTCAAAGAGGGGGAAAAAGCAATACCTACAGTTCACTGGTTAACTTCTCTATCAGGTAAGTTTGGTAGTCAGAATGTTGACGAATTAGCTAATTCGCAATTAGCAGAGGCATTACAACAGCGTCTTTACTTTGACGACCTGTATGAAGGTATTCTTGCTCGTACAATAGTTCCATTCTCTAACTTTGCAGCTTGGTTTGACAGAACAGTAATTGATGGATTAATTAAACAAATTGAGTCTAATTCGGTCTTGGGCTCAGTTCAGATTCGGAGAGTAACAACAGGTAGTGCTCGAGACTATATTCTGATGGCAGCAGTAGGTGCATTGAGTATATTCGCTCTTATTTGGGGGGTGAATTAGTGATAACATCAGATCCTCTCACATTCATAACAATCTCTCCAATTGCTCTTGGTTTAGCGTTGTTAATTATTCCTAATATAGCACCTCCAAGTATGGCTGACTATATCCGTCGAATCTCTCGTCCATTATCGATGAGTCTTGCCTTAGCAATTTTCGCTATTGCTTCGATGCTTTTCTTTGGTCAGATAGGTGATATAGATTGGTTGAATATTACACAAGGTAGCTATGTTTTCCAAAATGAACCCGTTATTTTGCTTGAATCAATAGGTGTGCGTTGGACAGTAGGGGCAGATGCCCTTTCCTTCCCTATGATTTGGCTTACTGCCATGCTGATACCAATTTCCATGCTTGTTGAATGGGATGCCAAGAAAGGACATCTTTTCCATCCTCTGATACTTATTATGGAAGGTGCATTACTTGGAGTGTTTGTAGTCCTAGACTTATTCGTATTCTATGTATTCTGGGAATTAACATTGATACCTATGTTTTTCCTGATTCTCATATGGGGTGGAGATGATCGACGTTATGCTTCTATGAAATTCTTCATCTATACCTTCACTGCTAGCGTTTTAATGCTAATTGGAATACTTGTAATGTACTTCAATACAAATGATCCTAGTTTGGCAGGTACTCTGACAGGTCATCACTTTGATTTGGTATCTATGACAATTCAGTCTTCGGGTGATGGGTTAATTGCTAGTGAGGGTTTGAGACACTTTGTTTGGCTTCTTCTATTGGTCGGTTTTGCAACCAAGATGCCGAGTGTACCTGTTCATACTTGGTTACCAGATGCTCACGTTCAGGCACCAACTGCCGGCTCTATGTTATTAGCAGGTGTTATGCTTAAGATGGGGGCATATGGATTCATTAGAATCGCTGTTACTATTTTCCCTGAATCGACTATTATCTTTAGTTCTCTTTTGATAATTCTAGGTATGGCAAGTCTAGTCTATGGAGCCATAGTTTGTATGGGTCAGACTAATTTGAAGAGAATGGTTGCTTATTCATCAGTATCTCATATGGGATTGATCTTTCTTGGTATAGCCACAATGCAACCTCTTGGTATTGCAGGAGCGCTATTCATGATGTTTGCTCATGGCATTATTAGCCCACTACTATTCGCAGTAGCAGGTGCTTTCAAACATCACTATCATACTTTGGAGATCGGATCAATGCGAGGCATTGCACATCATTCTCCATGGCTAGCAGGACATATGATGCTAGGATGGATGGCAAGTCTTGGTCTTCCACTTTTGGCCGGTTTTGTTGCCGAGGTGGCAGTAATGATTGCTTTTTGGATGACCTTTGGATGGTTAGTTTTACTTCCAGCCCTTACTCTAATAATAACAGCAGTCTACTATCTAACAAGTATGCAAAAGACAATATTTGAAGGAGGAGATCCTCATGTTGGTATCCTCCCCGAATCATTACACGGAGAAGAACCTCGAGATATAACATGGCATGAAAATATCGGTATGTTAATCCTTGGTGCGATGACAATAATATTCGGGATTATGCCATTTATTTTCTGGGATATGATGTCTGAGTGGTCAACTGATTTCATGGTCGAGACTTTGATTTCAGCAATGAATTCTCAGGGGGTGAAACCTTGATTCTAACATTTGAGGAAATGCAGGTTATTTTACCTGAATTAATCTTGGTAATAGGTATACTTCTTTCTATACTTCTACCTAATATTGGGAATGCAAAAATGCGTTTCCCACTCACTAGAACTCGTTTTCCAATACTAATTGGTGGTACTCGTTTCAAATTAACAGCAGATCCTCGTTTACCTGGAAGAATGACTGTAGCAGTATTTTCCCTGGCGTTCTTATTTTCCTTCTTAGAAATCAATTCTGCCTCTGGAACTATAGGTGATGTAATCGAGGTAACTCCATTTACTCGCTTAATGTCATTTATTTTCTATGGTGCTTTACTGCTTGCATCTATAGCCACTACTTACAGAATGCCAGCAAAAATAACTGCTAGAGCCCCAAAAGATAACGACTCCGAAGCTCGTTCAGAAGCTTTAATCTCCGCTTTGATGGATAATCGTAGACAAGTAGATTTCTACATATTAATGATGATGGTGGGACTTGGAATGAGTCTAATGGCTATGTCAACAAACCTTTTCTTTATGTTTGTCTCAATAGAACTGGCTAGCCTTGCAGCCTATGTTTTGGTCGGCTTCCATAAAGAGGAAGCTACTGGTGGTGAGGCTGGTGCTAAGTACTTCATAGTGGGATCAGTAGCAAGTGCTACCGGAATCTATGGTATGTCGTTAGTTTATCTCTGGGCTGGAGATCTCGACTTCGATACTCTCGCTAGTTCATGGGCATCTATGGAAGGGCTAGATCCATTTGCACTAATTGGAGTTGGTTTGATGTTAGTTGCATTTGGTTTCAAGGTAAGCGCCGCACCTTTCCATCTTGCCGCACCTGATGCTTATGCTGGTTCCTCATCTCCGATTGCCGGTGTTCTTGCAACCGCATCTAAGGCGATGGGATTTGTTGCTCTTTTCAGAGTTCTTATTCAGATAACAATGCCAGATGAGGGTGAAGCATTCTGGTTTGTACTTCTCGCGATAATTGCTATTATAACAATGACTTGGGGTAATCTTGCTGCTCTAACTAGCATTAATCCTAAGCGTATTCTTGCTTACTCAAGTGTTGCACATGCTGGATATATGTTAGCTGCAATTGCAGCTATAGGGAGCGGTCTAGGAACTCATGAAGCAAATGAAATAGTAGTTACCGCAATTGTATTCCATCTTACTATTCTTGTTCTTTTCAAACTGGGGGCATTCCTTGTATTGAGTATGTTGGAAATTGAGGGAAGAAGTCATCGATTAGAAGATCTACATGGTCTTGCCAGTAGAGATCCAATGATGGCTGGGTCAATGTTTGTATTCATGTTAGCACTTGCTGGAGTACCCCCTCTCTCGGGATTTTTGAGTAAGTTATTGATGATTAATGGTATTGTAAACATCAGTGCAGGAACGGGAAGTAGTTCAGCCGATGCAATAATTCCATGGGCAGAATCTGTAGATCCAGTGTTCTGGCTTGCAATTGCTATAGTCATCAACAGTGCATTGTCTTTATTCTATTATCTACGAATTTGTCTAGTTATGTTCTTTGAGGAATCTGAATCTTCGAAACCACTTCACAGTGCATATTTTCTTCGTAATGCAATTATGGTCCTAACTGTTCTAACTGTATTCTTTGGTATTGGTCCCGGATCAGAATACCTACTAGAACTTGTAACCGATGCAGTATCTACCATGTGAAATCACATTATACTGAGGCATGGTTTCACATAGGGGTCTCTCGACCGACGGCCAATGGCGCGTAGAGAGGAGCGTGTAGATACCGAGTTGTTAGCGCAGCTTGAATCTGGTTCCGGCGATAGGATAAGAGTCCCTCTTCCTAATAAGAAAATAAACGAGATGTTCGCTATTGCAGATCAGATCCTTGGCGGTCGTAGAGTTCGTGCTGTATGCGAAGATGGAGAGAGTAGACTTGCTAGAATTCCGGGTAAAATGCGTCGTCGTCAGTGGGTCCGTGAGGGTGACCTAATCATAGTACAACCTTGGGATTTTCAAGAATCAAAAGCGGATGTTCGTATGCGTTATACAAAGACACAGTCAATTTATCTCTCTCGCAAAGGTGTACTTCCTGAAATCGTCGATCTTTTTGGTATGTCAGAAGATCAGTACAATGATTCAGATGATAAATCAATTTCAGATGAAGGTAATAATGTAGAGTCAGAATCTGTCGTTCAAGAGATACATTCAGAAGATATTGAGAATGAATTAGTTGAGGAAGAAAAGCCATCATCTCCCACTCCAGTATGGTCTGATGACGAAGATGATGATATCGATTCTTTCTTTGGGTGATTCCTATGGTTGATCCCAATTGGGAAGATTTTGACCCAGATAAGATAATGAAATCTTCACGAGAACATGACTGGATGAATGAACCTCGCTTCAAGCGTATGTTTGAGGAAATTGAAGATAAAATTCAGGGTGTATTAGGTACTGGAAGATATGAATGGGTTGATCGACGTGTTTTTGATGCAGTATTTGATCGTTCAACACTTCTTTCTCTACACAAATTAATGCAATCAGGAGATATAGAAACAATTGATTATCCAATAGCTAGAGGTAAAGAAGCACATGTATTTCATGCCACAACTAATCATGGTCCAGTTGCAGTAAAAATATTTCATACAACCAATGCAGTATTCAAAAGTCTAGCAAAATATATTGATGGAGACCCTCGTTTTGGTGGCCTTAAGAGGCGCCATCGTGAATTAGTTAAGATATGGGTGCGTAAGGAATATCGGAATATGCGTAGAATGAGAAAACATGGTATTAGAGTACCTCAACCACATGCTATTCTCAATAATGTATTGATAATGGATTTAGTAGGTGATCAGAATGAGCCAGCACCTCGCCTTAGAGATATATCTGTTGAAGATCCAATGAAAGTATTTGATGAATTATTGGAGATCCTGGCCGTTTGTTGGCAGAATTGTGATTTGGTTCATTCTGATTTTAGTGAGTACAACATACTATGGTATGATAATCAACCTTGGATAATTGATGTAGGGCAGGCAGTGGTTAGTGCTCACCCTTCTTCAAATGAATTTCTTGTTCGTGATGTTACTAGGTTAGTTGATTGGATAAAAAAGAAAGGATACAATGTGAATCTTGCAGATTCTATGATTAGGGTTCTTGAAGATCCGGTTCCTGAATACCCATCACTTCCTAGTGGGGATTAAACGAGGATGACGGGTGGGCTACTTCTGTGGAGTTACTTGCACGTATACCTAAAGACCGTATCGCGGTCTTAATCGGCAAGGGCGGCCGTACACGGAAGATGATTGAGAAAGCATGTGCTGCAGAGATAGAAGTAGATTCTACTACAGGTGATGTTTCTGCTGATTGGGGTTCTGAAAAAGTAGATCCAATTATTCGTATGAAGATGCCAGATGTAATTCGTGCTATTGGACGAGGACTTGCACCTAAAAGAGCAGTAAAATTACTCGAAGATGATGTATTTCTACGTATGTATGATATTCGAGAATGGGTAGGCCGCCAACCCAACCAAACCCGTAGAATGAGAAGCCGTTTAATTGGAAGAGATGGAAGAATCCGAGGTCTTATTGAGGAAATTACAGATACTGAGATGGCAATTTATGGTTCTACTGTACTTGTAATTGGAGATGAAGATGGCCTTGCTCTTGCAACTCCTGCAATTGAAAGTATCCTAAATGGTGCTGAACACGGAACTGTTTTACATGGGCTAGAACAGGACCGTAAGCGTATGAGAATCCAATCAAGAAGCCTTGAATCATACGATGTTTCTGGCGAATCAAGTGATGATTTTGATGTTCTAGTACCAGGACTTGCAGATGCTAGACGTAGACGAGAGAGACGTCACAAATCATCCCAAGTAGACCCTGAAAATGAAGAGGAAGTTTCCGAAATGCTCGAGTTAGCTGATGATGAATCTATTTCATTTGAAGAGGAATGACACGCCGCCATTTCTAAGCGATAGTATCGATTCGGTCAACCATGCGCAACCCATTGGAAGAGTGGCTCGACTATGAAAAAATTGTCATTCAAGCGCTAACACTCATCAGCGGAGTTTTCTTTTTGGGGGTTGCTCTGAATGAGATTTCTTTTACAAATCCCCTTTCTGATTTTGTTTACACCTACTACCTCGATCCAATTATTGGTGAATCAACTGGAGATTCAGGATATAATTTGGTTAACACCATGACTTATGGAATAGTTCTGGCAATGTTTACCCTAGCATTATCCGGTTGGCTTAGAAATCTCGGTATTGATGGCTCAGATACTACTCTTCTGGCTTTACTACCATTTGTTCTCTGGGCTGCATTTGGTGAGGTAGTTGAAGATGCGAGGATGTTTGGAGACTTCTTCTCAGCATGGTTTGTTTCCCCCGGAGTTCATTTTCAAACTGCTGCATGGGTAATAATTTCAGGAGGGCTAGGTTATTCATTAGCAAACAATGACTCCTTAGATGAGGAAGAAAAGGATAGAAAGGTAAATACTTTGGTGGCGCTAATAGTTGCTTCCCAATTCATCATCTATGGAACATCTATAGAAGGTAGTCGAATAGTCGAATCAAAAGACATATCACTAGAAATCATGCTTTTATTTTCGATAATAGGGATTACTATTCCCTATTGGATGAAGAATGTTGGAGAGTACTTTGATCATATCCAACGGACTGTGTATTTTTCAGGAGTTGGAGGTAGTTTAGTCTTATTTGGGGCACTGTCCTCCTACATGGTCACTGCTTCTCCCGAACCGAATCTTACTTTCTGGCCAGTTTTAGTAGTAGTTGGGATACCAACAATTGTTGCAGTAATTATGTTTAGACAAGGATCTGAAGCTGCATCAGTTCTCGCTAAGGAAGGAATAGTTGCAGGTATTCTTCCACCAGGAATGACTGAGGAAGATTATATCAAATTAGAATCCCCTGAGAAAGATTTGATTGAATCTCTAAGGACAAAGGCTACTATGGCATATCCTGTTGCAGTACTTCCTGTTGCAGGACAATTACTTGATGGACTTGCGACTTGGATTGGTATAGATGCATTTCCAGGTTACGGAGAGAAGCATGTTCTTTCTCAGAAAGTAATTGATGGAGGACTTTGGGCAAATGAAAAACTGGGTCTAACAGAAATTGAAATATTAGATGAGGGTGTATGGCTCTTTACAATATTAAAGTTGATAATAGGAGGTATAATTTTCTGGTTCTATTCGTTAGCAAATTTCGAACACCGTCAGCAGCATCTTCGCCTTCTTATTGGTCTTGCTTTGATGGTTGTAGGCATGGCTCCTGGTTTACGTGATGTAGGCCGACTAATGCTTGGTGTGTAATCACGACATCATAGATGTCGCATCCATTCAATTGAAGGGATTGACCTTATCTCAAGGGTTGAGAGTCATGGACAGATTGCCCTCGCATGTTGATCGGTCGAGTACTGATTGGGATAGAAGAAGAGAGCATAACCTGATGCTTGCAGAGGATTTGAAGAAGAGACTTTCCACTGTTAAAGAAGGTGGTGGAAGTAAGTATGTTGATCGACATCGAGCTCGTAAAAAGATGCTTCCAAGAGAAAGAATTTCCGAGATTTGTGATCCTGGAACGCCATTTCTCGAATTATCTAGTCTTGCTGCTAATAGCCTATATGATGGAAAAGCCCATTCTGCAGGTGTAATCACAGGAATAGGTTTAGTTCATGGCCGTGAATGCCTATTTGTTGCTAATGATGCGACTGTAAAGGGCGGCTCTTACTATCCAATGACAGTTAAGAAACATATTCGTGCTCAAGATATCGCTGATGCTAACAATTTACCTTGTATTTACTTAGTAGACAGCGGGGGAGCATTCCTTCCTATGCAGGACGAGGTATTTCCAGACATAGGACACTTTGGTCGTATATTTCGTAACCAAGCAATGATGTCTGGAAAGGGAATTCCCCAGATAGCTGCAGTTCTCGGAAGTTGTACTGCGGGGGGGGCATATGTTCCTGCTATGTCCGATGAATCCATTATCGTCAAGGGTAATGGTACAATTTTCTTAGCAGGTCCACCATTAGTGAAGGCAGCTACTGGTGAGGAAGTCAGTGCAGAAGATCTAGGAGGTGCTGATGTCCATACACGTAAGTCAGGAGTTGCAGATCATTTTGCAGAGACTGAAGAAGATGCATTGCGTATGGTAAGAAATGTAGTTGAGAATCTTAACATCGAACCAAAGCAACGTCTAGATGTCAAGCAAGTAGAGGAACCTGCTTATGATCGAGAAGATCTAATGGGGATAATACCAACTGATAATCGAACTCCATTTGATGTGAAAGAGGTAATATCGAGGATTGTTGATGGTTCTAGATTCCATGAATTCAAGCCACGATATGGTAATACACTTGTTTGTGGTTTTGCTCATATACATGGTTACCCAGTAGGTATTGTAGCCAATAATGGCATCCTATTTTCAGAGTCTTCTCTAAAGGGGGCCCACTTCGTTGAATTATGCGGTCAAAGAGGAATACCACTAATTTTCTTACAGAATATTACTGGATTTATGGTAGGTAGAGATGCAGAATCAGGTGGGATCGCTAAAGACGGTGCAAAATTAGTCACAGCAGTATCTTGTGTACCCGTTCCTAAGTTCACAGTTATCATTGGTGGATCTCATGGAGCAGGGAATTATGGTATGTGTGGTCGTGCCTACGATCCACGATTTTTATTCATGTGGCCCAACGCAAGAATTTCTGTTATGGGTGGCCCTCAGGCAGCAGATGTATTGGCTACTGTAAAGCAGGATCAACGTTCAAGAGAGGGGCTTCTACCTATGTCTGAATCAGAATTAGATGAATTCAGAAGACCAATATTAGAGAAATATGAAAATGAAGGTTCTCCATACTATTCTACAGCCAGACTATGGGATGATGGAGTAATTGATCCCCGTGATACAAGAGACATTCTTGGATTATCAATCTCTGCAAGTCTAAACGCTGAATTCCCAGATAATAGTTATGGAGTATTCCGGATGTGATTATGTTGACGCCCGTAAAAATGAGTGACAGAATCCCCTCGACTGAGTTATGTAGCCTTGATATTGATTCCTCGATAGCACGAATTACATTGAGACGTGAAGATGTTTTTAATGCATTAAATGTGCAACTTATTTCCGAGTTAGTTTCTATTCTTGATTGGACAAAAGATAGATCTGTTGGTAAAACAGGATTTCTCAATGATGACGAGGGTAAACCATTCTTTCGAGTTATTGTATTGAGAAGTGATGGTAAGCATTTCTGTGCTGGAGCAGATATCAATATGATGAGAGACGCAGGCGCTGCTTCAGCAGAAGAAAATCGTGTTGATTCTGAGCGTCTTGATCGTCTTTTCAATTCATTATGGGCACACCCTTGCTTCACAATCGGTGCCGTTCAGGGTGTGGCTCTTGGTGGCGGAGCCGGCTTAGTTGCCTGTGTTGATCATTCAATAGGTGAATATCGTACAAGAATAGCTCTATCAGAAGGTAAACTTGGTATTCTTCCTGCAGTAATCGGACCATATGTGTATCGAAGATTAGGAAGTGCTCAGTTCCGAAGATTATCTATGCTTGCGAGTAGAGTAGGTGCGGAAGAGGCTTTACGGGTCGGATGGCTTGATGAATTAGTAGAATCCCCTCTTGATTTCGATCAGGCTATTCAGAGGATAATTTCCGATGTTTTATCCACTGGACCAATGGCTGTTGCTGAATCTAAGAGATTATCTCTGACTTTTGACGATTGGAAAGGAAGCGATCAAGATTTACGACTTTGGACTCTCGATAAAACAAGTCAGATGCGAGGATCAGCAGAGGGTCAAGAAGGGCTTTCATCTTTCCTTGAGAGACGTAAACCAGAGTGGGCTGATGAATCTTAGTGAGGTTGCTATAATGACTCCAGATTGGATTGAATCAGCTCCTAAAGCATTTGATTCAGTATTGGTCGCAAATCGCGGTGAGATTGCGGTAAGAGTTCTGAAAGCCGCTAGAGAGGCCGGTATTAGAGGTGTGGCAGTATATTCTGACCCCGATGCAGGTTCTCTCCATGTCGAGACTGCTGATGAGGCTATTCACCTTCCAGGGGATACTCTTTCTGAAACCTATCTGAATGCTGAAGAAATTATCCGTGCTGCGATATCTACAGGAGCTAAGGCGATACATCCTGGATTTGGCTTTCTTTCTGAGCGCTCTGAATTTGCCAAAGCAGTAATCGATGCGGGAATAATTTGGATTGGGCCTCCTCCTCCAGCTATTGAGACAATGGGTGACAAAATTTCAGCAAGAAGAAGGATGATTGAATCCGGAGTTCCAGTAATTCCTGGTGAAGAAATTGCTATGAGTGGCGGAATGGATCATCTAGGTGTTCTTGCTGCTTCTGCTGCTAGAGTGGGCTATCCTTTGTTGCTCAAAGCCAGTGCAGGGGGCGGTGGTAAGGGTATGCGTTCAGTTCATGAACCAAAAATGCTCAGAACGGAATATGAGGCAGCAGCTAGGGAAGCTACGGCTGCATTCGGTGATGGAACAGTATATGTCGAACGCCTACTTACAGGCGCTCGACATATTGAAATTCAGGTTTTAGCAGATTCATATGGGAATTGTATACATCTCAACGAAAGAGATTGTTCACTACAGAGACGCCATCAGAAGGTCATAGAGGAGGCACCCAGTCCTGCCGTGACTCCTTCAATACGTGCTGCAATGGGCGAGGCTGCAGTGCAGGCTGCTAAAGCGGTAAATTACGAAGGAGCAGGAACAGTCGAATTCCTTCTTTCAAATAATGGACAATTCTTTTTTCTAGAAATGAACACAAGAATCCAAGTTGAACATCCAGTAACTGAGATGATTACGGGTGTAGATATTGTACAGAAACAATTTGAAGTTGCAGCAGGAATGCCAATAGGTATTTCTCAGTCAGATGTGGGTATAACTGGCCATTCTATGGAGGCAAGAATATATGCTGAAGATCCTAGTAAAGGATTCTTACCCGCAATTGGTCCACTTGCAATGTGGAGAGCACCCGAAGGACCAGGAATTCGTGTTGATACTGGAGTTAGAGAGGGCGATGATGTTACTGTAGACTTCGATCCAATGCTTGCAAAACTTATTGTCCATGCACCTAATCGTACAGCAGCTGCAAGAAGGTTAGATAATGCCCTAGCAAATTTACGAGCTCTTGGTGTTGTAACTAATATTGGATTCCTACGTCAAATGTCACAGCATCCTGATTTTCTTTCAGGTAACATTACTACCGATTATCTTGATTCAAAAGATATTTCTGAATTTTCAGAACCCGATACAGACCCTTCTATTCTAATCGGTATTGCGGCTGCAGCTAGCCGCTTTGGTATCGACCGCATGTCAATGAATATTGGATCTGAAAATATAATTGATGAACATACAGGCCACTCTGGAGATCCATTTAGGACATTGTCGAGGTCTTTCCCCTGAGGTTATGATATGGAATGGGTAATCGGAGAATCTAACGAGCGATATACTGCTAAGTTATCGAGTTCTGAAGAATCACTTATTCTTACTTCATTAACTCTTGATGGGGTCGAACAATCTCATTCTGAGGTCAGTTTCAGAAGAGATTCCCAACCAGGTCGAATCTTGGTTGAAATCAATGGTCAGGCTAAGTTTGCACTTGTCGCTAAGGTTGGCGACAATTGGTGGATCCATATTGATGGTCGTATACACATTGTTCATGGTCATGAACCAGGTAGTGTTGACAAAGGTCCCGGAGAAGGTGGTATGACCGCGCCTATGCCTGGTGTAATACTGGATGTTATGGTTAAGGAAGGTCAGCGGGTTAGAGAAGGTCAGACGTTGCTAGTAATGGAGGCTATGAAGATGGAACACAGGATATTAGCACCAAAACCAGGAGAAGTAATTTCTGTTAATTTCACCAAAGGGGAAAGAGTAGATATGGGGGCAACCTTAGTTGAACTCGGAGAATGAAGAATCTAACTACTTATTGTAATATATACAATCCATATCCACATTGAATATAGAATAAATCCACTAGCAACATAGACACGTGCTCTCCAAAGAAGACGATTATTTGTCAAAGATATACGTGCGTGAACAAATCGGCCTAGAACATAAATCCAAGCCAATGCGAATGTGATATTATCGACGGAGTCAGAGATAGACAAAATAGACAGGCAGGCGACGTAGAAGAGTATTGGAACCTCAAATAAGTTGACAAAATGTTGATCCGCTTGTAATGAATGTCTAGGAGGTTTTTCTCCTTCGTATGTTTTGTAGTAACGCCAATTGAAACCTTCACGTACAACTTGATCTCTTCTTAGTCTCATAGTGATTCCAACTATGAATGTCAAAGTCACCATGGCAAACATCGGTAGTATCATCAATTCACTATCCATGACATTCGGATAGTGGGAGATAATTTCAGTTAATCGCTTATTTTTAGTAATGAAGGCGGCATTGGATTCAATAGTGACCCCTGATACGAGTTATTGTGAATGAGTTCGACGTAATCATTGCTCTCTGCATGGGAGTAGGTCTTGCTGCCGCATCTGGTTTTCGAGTATTCTTACCTCCGTTTCTACTTTCAATAGCCGTTAGAGCGGATTCTATAGATGTTAATTTGGTAGACACTCCCTTCGAATATTTTGATTCAAATGTCGCAGTAATTCTGTTAGGCGCCGCCACTATAGTTGAATTCTCTGCATATTATGTGCCATGGGTGGATAATTTACTAGATTCTATTGCAACTCCTGCAGCAGCAATTGCCGGAACAAGTATGACTGCTTTAGTGTTAGAAGGAAATACTGATCCAGTAATACAATGGTCCTTGGCAATAATTGGTGGTGGTGGTGTAACCACAGCAGTTCAGGGTGCAACAGTAGTTACTCGTGGAGTCTCAACTGCATTAACTGGAGGGCTTGCTAATCCAGTAGTTTCTACGGGAGAGAATATTGCTAGTATAATTATGACAATATTAGCAATTGTTTTGGCACCTATTGCAGCCATATTAGTTGTATTCTTGATGTACAAGATAATTACCAAGGGTGCAAGTAAATTAGCAAAATCTTCAGCCTAAGTCAATTTACGGATTTTAGTTTACTTTGCCCATTCATGAATGGTATTAGGACATCTGGAATAGTAACACTTCCATCTTCATTCTGATTTTGCTCAATTATTGCGACTAATGCTCGGCTAGTTGCTACTGCTGTCGAATTCAAAGTATGGACTGTCTCATTACCTTCGGAAGTACGATATCGCATCCTTAGTCTATTTGCTTGGTAATCTGTACAATTTGAGCAAGAAACAACTTCCTTGTAAGAACCAGCACCAGGTAACCAAGCTTCAAGGTCATATTTCTTGGCAGCAACTGTGCCCATATCTCCGGTACAGATATTCACAACACGATAGTGTAATCCAAGACTATCCCAGAGTGAAGTAGCATTTTCTAGTAACTCTTCATGATGACCCCAAGAATCTTCAGGTTTACAAATAATAATCTGTTCAATTTTAGTAAATTGATGAACTCTCCAGATCCCACGATCCGATAGACCATGTGCTCCTACTTCTCTACGGAAACAAGGTGATACTCCAACCATTTTTATCGGCAACTCAGATGGTTCAATTATTTCGTCCATCCTCATTGCAGTGAGTGGGTGTTCACTAGTAGCTATTAGGTAGTACTTATCTGGCTCAATACCATACATTACAGTCTCAAAGTCTGCCAGATCTGTTACTCCCTCGTAGGCATCTCGATTCATCATCAATGGTGGTTGTACAAGTCTGTAACCGCGTTCAATTAGAAAGTTAGCAGAGTAGTTCTGTAGAGCCATGTCGAGACGAGCGAGGTCACCTTGTAGAAAGTAGAATCTTGAACCAGTAACCTTTGCTCCTCTTGGAAGATCCACCCAACCATTCAATTCAATCAAATCATTATGAGTTTTTGGATCAAAGTCAAAGTTGCTCTTTTCCCCATGTAAACTGTGTAATGTATTCTTTTGATCATCTTCTCCAATTGGTACTGACTCATGCATTACATTTGGGACTCTCATTCTAATCTTATCTCTCTCAATTAAACAAGAATCGGCTTTTTCAGTTAGAGCGTCAATCTCACTTCCAAGAGTTGCAACTTCAGATAAGATAGTGTCCGCTGCTATCTTATCCCCTGTTTTTTTTGCTTGGGCGATTCCTCTGGCCGCTTCGTTTCTTTTCTTTCGTAGTTGATCTACATCATACCTCGTCTGTCTCCATTCTTCATCCAGACGAATAACGTCCTCAATGTCATCATAAGGCATCTCACGTTTGTCATGATCTGCTCTAAGAATATCCACAAACTCTCGGAACATCTTCATGTCTAGCATGCTGATCAGTCTCAAGGGCAGGCCATTCATCCTTCAATGAATCGCTCTATAGAAGCCCGAGGAATGTGATTGATTGGAATAATTGAGATGGCCCAACCACTATTATTCCAGTAATGGTGTAACCTAATATCGCGCCGCCATTCAACAAAGGTAGTCCCGGTTGGGGGTTACCTTGTGCGACAAATGTCATTAGTGCCATATATCCAAATAAGCCACCAACTAAAGTTCCAATTCCAACTATTAGTGGTGCTAGATACATTACACCAAATATATTCCAGATTTCACCTCCCCAATCTGGAAGATAGGTCACAGCCGAGATGACTAACATCCCTGGGAAAATCACATCACCTAATCCCATGAAAAGTGCATCTCTACTCTTTTTCTTTGGAATTAATTTTACATCTGGTAGATTAGGTGATATCTGAACATCTTGAGGATCGATTCTTCTCATTATATCTGCTTCTTGATCTAAGAAGGAATAACCTTTCTCTTTAGGAGATACTAGTAAAACAGGTAACTTCAGTCCAATCATGGTATCTGCTAATTCAAGCATATGTTTTGATTTATGAACGGCCCAGTAATCATAAACTGCTGCAAGAATCATGAAGAAAATAACCAAAGTTGGTACAAACGATATGCCGATCATTACTATTACACCAGAACCAACCATTACACCTACTGAATTAACAACCCACCACTCGGGATATAGGTATAGAAAAATCATAGCCGCAATTGTAATTATTAAAGCACCTCCAAATACACTGGCAGTGCTATCAAGATTCAGAAGATAAAGGAATAAATTGGTAAATGGAAGAACTGAATAAAACAAACTTAGCCCCAAAGCAAACATGACAAATCCTTTGATTATTGCCCCTAATCCTTTACGTGCTAGCCAAATAATTACAACTGTGAATATACCAATCATCATTAGTTCAAATAATATATTTGAGGCCTCACTTGATCCTTCTTCTCCGAAAGCTTTTGCTTCTTCAAAATTCCATGCAGGCTGAATAAATAGGCCTATTGCTATGGTCCCAACAAACATAGCAGCCATACCGACCATAGATTCCCATTGCTCGCGCATCAACTCAATCACACTTGCAGAATCGTCCGACACAACCTCCACGAACTTCAAGGACCATATCACCTTGACCCGTTCGCGGATTCAGTTGATCGGCGGAGAGTTGATGCGGATGAATGATCGAGAATGGCTGTTTAAGCGCCAATTCGCGGGTATTAGTCTCGGCCTAGAAAGAATTTCTTTACTTCTTTCTCATTTAGGAGATCCCCATCTTGATTTTCCTTCAATACATGTCGCCGGAACTAATGGCAAGGGTTCATTATGTGCACTTCTTTCAAGTTCTGCATCAAGATCCGGACTGAAAGTTGGTTTGTTTACAACTCCTCATTTAATGATCATAGAAGAAAGAATTAGAATAAATGGAGAACCAATTTCTAACTCCGATTTTGATCTTCATCTTAGTAGAATAAGAAAAATTAGTGCGGACATTTTCAATACTATTAACGACGAACCAACCTTCTATGAAATCACATTTGCTATAGCAATGTTAGCTTTCAGTAATTCGGAGGTGGATCGTGCAATAATTGAAACTGGACTGGGCGGAGAAGGTGATGCAACTAGAGTTGTAGATGCCGATCTTTGTGTTATCACTAGAATTGGTTTCGATCATACTGAGATTCTTGGTCCTACTCTAACTGAAATTGCTAGTGCTAAGGCAGGAATTCATCGACCAGGAATACCTATTATTTCTTTGATGCCAGATAATCATGAGGTCCTCGAGGTATTCAAGGGAATAGGAGAAGATATCTGGTTTCATGAGCCTAGTCCTGATTTATCACCCTGGGAAATTGCATTTGAATTCGCATCAAGAATTGCCAAGGTAATGAATTGGAAACCACCTTCTGAGAATTGTAATTGGCCGGGGAGGTCACCAAATTGGCCTCCAAAATCTTGGTTCAAGGTTCCAGTTTATGCAAGCGCCGCCCATAACGCTCAAGGATTTGAAGCGGAAATAAGATCAATTACTAATCCAAGTATTCTTGTTATAGGTTTAACACAGAAGGATAATTTGAAGCAATCACTTCATCCTCTTACTATATCTTTAGTGAATAAAGAAATGTTTCCAT
>CESM01089292.1_pt1 | contig 29484 bp, 17 predicted proteins | sample 361421 | NCBI WGS metagenome assembly CESM01 (sample SAMEA2622219, study PRJEB7988) | marine metagenome | isolation source: saline water (ENVO:00002010), including | reverse complement strand
GATAATGAAACGTCAACTGTTAACAAGTTTAGAAGAAACCAGAAAACATCTTTTCCATACATATGGTTGGAAAGCAATGTTGGTCATTGGAGGTGTTCATGGAACTCAGTTATATCTTGATAATGGTGATTATGAACATCATCAATGTAGAGTAATCAATCCAATTCAACAACTTGGATTACATGATGCAGCTGCTACTGCCTTGGCGCATGCTTTAGTATGCGGCGCCTCATTAACAGATGCTGCTTGCTTGGCACACGCAGCATGTGAGGTAATTCTTGGGGCAGAAACTAGTAGGGAATTTGTATCTAAGGACGTATTGGCAAACTGGCTTGATGAAGTTAAGTGGCAATTCCAAATCAGTAATAGGTGAACATATGAGTTGGTGGCTTTGGCCAACTACCGCAGATGTTGGTATTCGTGCTTTCTCTTCGAATCCGTCAATGCTAATCGACGAATTAGTACATGGTATGCAAAATATTGTACTATCTGAAGAAATCAACCTTAATGTTGATGATCATATTATTGGTGAAATTGAATGGACACATCCATTAGATAGAACAATGGATAGATTAATTGTTAGAATTCTAGAAGAAGTACTCTATAATTCTGAAGTTGGTAATAGATGGATTATTAGTTCTAAATCAATGATAAATGAACACAGCGTACACATTGTTTTTTCATATATTGATTCAATGAGTGTTTACCGTGATGTTGAGATTAAAGCAGTCACTAGACATTCACTAGAATTTAGAGAACTATCAGAGAATGAAACTATCGAAAGTATAGATGGATTACCTGAAATGATAGGTCCAGGATGGTTTTCTTCTGTTGTTTTTGATCTTTAGTGGGCACGTCATCGGTGGACACGCGTAGCCTTCAGTAATTACTCAGGGTTTCTCCGTCCCGTAATCCCGAGGCATCCATAGCTCCCAGTCGGGCTGTTCGCTTCCGCGCCTGACCTGGTTCCCGGGTGAATGCCATTGCTACATCCCTCCGGATGTAGATCTGGCCAACCTGGATCTCTCGGGGTCGAAACATCGCCGTCCCCCCAAACATTACTGACGGTTCGTTTGAGCCGCCCTCAGACTTCGGACCACCATTATTGACGATTTGTGGAAAACAGGACACGTCATCTTCCCTCCTAGCCCATCTAATGGTTGGAATGACTACATATCAATCCGACGGAAGAAATTATTCTGTATTTGATGGGTCATACTTACTTGGACAGCCTGTCTGAATTTCATCAGCACGAATAATAAATTCGTTATCAATTATTTTTAAAATTCCTTTAACTGATACCATTTTTCCTTCTTCAAACCCTATTGGTATTGCTAGTCCAGAAATGTCGATATCAATCTTATCATCTATTCCGACAAGAGTTACGATCGAAGAATCTGCATCCATAGTACCATTCATAATTGTTCCACGAATATGAATACGTTCACCTAAATGTGAGTCACTATCATCCATAATTTGATCGATACTGTATTGAGGCATAGGCCGTATAGAAATAGACATCATAATCATGAATGATGTTAGAACGATTCCGACTACTAGCAGCCTGCCTAGTCGGGTTAGGGCCATATTTGTCGGAAATACACTATGTTCTTGAGATTTATCAAGAATTAGATTTTCTATGCGAATGTCCTATTACTTGATTGAGATTATTGTAACCATGTTCTTTCATTTTACGAATTAGACCTTTGTTTATTGATTTGTTTACACCAGGACCTTCAAAAATTAGTGAACTATACAATTGCAGTAAACTCGCTCCCGCAGTAATTTTTTCCCATGCATCATCTGCATTTGAAATACCACCGACTCCAATTATTGGTAACTTACCGTTCGTATGTGAATAAAGCAAATGAATAATTTCAGTTGAACGCTCACGTAATGGTTTACCAGATAATCCTCCTTTTTGATTCATAATTTTATCATCAGAGGGTCGTGTTATAGTAGTATTTGTAGCTACAATACCTGCGCAATTATTAGATATTGCAGTTTCAGCTACAGCAATAATTTGTTGATCTGTTAAATCAGGTGACACTTTAACCAGAATTGGTTTTGGAATGAGATTACAATCTTTTGCAATTTTATTATTACACTCATTACAAGCATTAAGAATACGATCTAATTCTGAATCTTCTTGTAATTCGCGTAGGTTAGGAGTATTAGGACTTGATACATTTATTACAAACAAATCAGCAAATTCCCATAATCGTTCAAGTGTACCGGAATAATCTTTGTGTGCTTGATCATTAGGTGTGATTTTACTTTTACCTAAATTGATACCGACTGGAATATTAGCCCATTTTTTTGATTTTTGCTTTGACAGATTTTCCGAAATCTGCAAAGATCCAGGATTGTTAAATCCCATACGATTAATCAATGCCTTATGCTTGTTACTTCGAAACATTCTCGGCTTTGGATTACCTTCTTGTCCATGGAATGTAATCCCGCCAATTTCAATCCATCCAAAACCTAAGTGTTCCCAATTAGGTATATTCTCACCTTTTTTATCCATTCCTGCAGCTAATCCGATAGGATTGTCAAATTCAATTCCAAATAAAGATGATTTAATAGAAGGAGAACCAAACAACATTTTCAAAATTTTTGAGTATCCTGGAATATATGCACATCTAACACGTAATCGGGTCATTGCTATTGAATGAATAAATTCAGAACTTAATGGAATAATTGACATTATCCGCGGAGCCAATATCCTCCATAATACTCCCATTACACTCTACGGTATGACGACATCCTTCAAGTGTTGCGCTACATGGGGGGTCCATGGAGCCGTTCACTCAAATTGAAATGGCAATGCGTGAATGGGCTCGTCGATTTTTGAAACATGATCGAATATTAATTAAATCACCAGATTTACTCAGTAATCAAATTCTATCGTTACATATTTTTTTCAATGATAAAGCACCTTCGCAGTACTCAGAAATTAGTCACATAATTGATGTTGATGACAAGATTTCTTTATACTACAATGACGTTCTTATTGGTCAAATAGGTGGCCAACAGCCAAGCACTATTTCTTCAGTTTACATACCAACTGATGATATTAATGATACATGGAATATTATTGATCGAATAATTAGGGAATTGATTATGGCAGGTTATCCGGGATGTATTGGATGTGGTGGACCTGGTGCAGAAGAAGAATGGGATGAAAAATCACATAGAGAATTCCTCATTAATTCATAATTTTCCTAATGAAATGTATACATTTCAATGTCTGTAATCTAATAAATTTTTCAAACGAGGGTTCAAGTATCGTCGTCTTGGCCGTTCAATTCATGTCAATTGTCATCATTGCCGAAAAACCTAGTGTTGCTGATGATTTGGCAAATGTTCTGGAGATAACTCAGAAAAAGGATACTCATTGGTATAGTGATGAGATTATCATTACATGGGCAGTAGGCCATCTATTAGAACTAAAATATCCAGAAGAATATAACTCAGAATTGAAGGATTGGAGGAAATCTCTAGATACTTTACCATTCGTACCAGAATCATTTGATTACAAACCAAAACATCGAACAAAAAAACAACTAAATGCAATTCTGAAGATTATCAAAGATAAATCAGTAAATGAAATTGTAAATGCCTGTGATGCTGCACGTGAAGGTGAACTAATATTCCGATCCATACTGAAGTATTCAGAAATAGATAAACCGATTTCCAGAATGTGGATGCAATCTATGACAAGTCAAGCTATGTTGGATGCATTTAACAATCGTAAATCAGGTAAAGAATATGAATTACTTAGTGATGCTGCATTTGCTAGGAGTTATGCTGATTGGATTATTGGTATGAATGGATCTAGAGTAGCTAATCTAAGACTTCCAAAAAACAAGAGAGATAAAACTAGTAATTCGTTAGGTAGAGTTCAAACACCAACATTAGCCCTCGTTGTAGATCATGAATTGAAAATACTATCACATATACCAGTTCCATACTGGCAATTATTTGCGACATTCAAAGCAGGCGATGCTATATGGTCTGCTAGGTGGGAACGTAAAGGACACAAGGATGATCCAGAGATACCAGAAAAAAAATCTTATCGAATTATGGATGAATCTGAAAAGAAATTGATTGAAAAGTCGATTAATACTGGAGAATCTGTTGCAGTTTCAGAAATTCATAGAATTAAGAAAGAAAAACCACCACTCAATTATGATTTGACTAATTTACAAAAACGTGCAAATTCAATTTGGAATTGGTCCGCTAATCGCACATTAGGGGTTGCACAAGATTTGTATGATAAATTCAAACTAATTACTTATCCTCGTACTGCCTCAAGGTTTCTTACAGATGATATGAATGATCAAGTTTTGAAAATTATTGACAATTTATCAAAACAATCAGATTATACTGAGCATACGAACCGTATTTCTAATGATGGCTTAAAGAATACAAAACGGAATTTTGACAATACAAAAGTAGGAGACCATTTTGCTATTATACCTACAGATAATGTTCCTACTTCTAGTTTATCAGGCGATCATAAAAAATTGTATGATTTAATTGTAAGAAATTTCCTAGCATCATGGCATGATTCTTCAGAATGGAAAGTAACGAAACGAATTGCAGAAATAAATAATCAAACTTTTGTTAAGGAAGTACAGACTCTAGAAGTACCTGGATGGCGTCATGTAATTTCCAAGAATGACAATGTTCCTGAAAATTGGGGGTCAATTCCATCTAATCCTTGCGATGGATTGATTGAATCTCATGAATTCACTGAAGAACAATCAAAACCTATTAACCGATTAAAGGATGCTAGTTTATTACAACTTATGGAAACCGCTGGAAAATATATTGAGGATGATGAAATTGCAGATTTAATGAAAGACAAAGGTTTGGGCACTCCTGCCACAAGAGCATCAATTATCGAGAATTTGATTGATGTTCGCAAATATCTTATTCGATCGCGTAACGGTTCGATTAGTGTTTCTTCTCAAGGTATTCGAATCATAGAAGTGTTACGTAGAATTCCCGTTGACTGGATTACATCTCCCGAACTGACTGGTCAAATGGAATCATCATTACAATCTGTTGAAAATGGTGAACTACCTGTTCAATCATATATTGACAATATAATTTCACAGACTGATGATATGGTTGAAAGAATCCGTTCATATGATAGAAATGATTTGTACAGTGATCAATCACCTATTGGTAAATGTCCTTCATGTGATTCAGATGTATTTGAGAATACATGGTCGTATAAATGCGCTAAAAATGAATCTAAAGATTCAGGATGTTCCTTTGTTTTCTGGAAGAATACTTCTGGTCGTTCATTCGATCGAACTACTGCTACAAGGTTGTTAAATGAACGCACTTTGACTGATTTACATGGATTCTTTAGGCAGAATGGTGATAGTTACAATGTAACAGTTGAATTGAGTAACGATGGTAAAGTAACAGCTAAAGGTGCAGGAGAAACTACTTCTTCATCAACTGATGCAGAATTATGTTCCTGTCCTGCATGTGATTCTGGAACAATTAGAATTACAGAATTCAATTATTCTTGTGATGATGATGAATGTAACTTTAGAGGATTGAAGAATATTATGGGTAATAGATCAATAACTCCTGATGAAGCCATGACAATTCTAACTAAAGGAAAATCAGAATTATTTGATGATTTTATATCAAAAAAAGATCGCCCATTTAGTGCATATCTAGTATTACAGAAAAATAGAGTTGCATTTGAATTCCCTCCACGTGCTGCTCCTGCAGATGCTAAGAAATTTGAGGTTGCATCTGGTATAGTAGCAGTTTGTCCGATTCATAATGCAAACATTATCGAAACAGAAACCCATTATACCGCAGAAGATTCTTCTTCGGGTTGTAAGATTCATATTCTACGTTCAATGTCAAATAGAGATATTACACGTGAAGAAGCAAAAACGTTAGTCGAAAAGCGAGAAGTAGGGGCTTTCGACGATTTCATATCTAAGAAATCCGGAAAGCCGTTTACATCCATTTTGTACTTGCGTAAAGACGAAGCCATAAGATATAAATTCGCAAAGAAGTGATTCTGTACTAGTTTACAAGTAAGGTTCATGCCATATAGGTATAACAAATGGTCATGGATGTGCACCATTATGACGTATTAGTCGTCGGTGCCGGCCCTGTTGGAGGATATCTCTGCAGGGAATTGTCTAAATCTAAATTATCAGTTTTACAAATTGAGGAACATAATGAGATTGGGAGACCGTTTCAATGTGCAGGACTTGTGACTCCATCTGCTATGGTAAAAGTTGGCCTTGAACACACTACTCTAACAGATGTATGGGGTGCACGAATGCATTCTCCAAGTGGGATAAAAATTCAGATTGGCAACCCGAATAGAATCCGTGAACATGTAGTTTGTAGAAAAATGTTTGATGAAGCTGTAGTTCGACAAGGTCTCGCTGAAGGGACAGAATTGTGGTTGAACACCACAATTATTGATGCTAAGAATTCTACTAATCATATCGATTGTACATTAGACAGAAACGGATCAACTGTGCAAATCAAAGCTAAACTGTTGTGTGGAGCTGATGGAGCTCATTCTTGGGTTAGAAGGCATGCCAAATTGGGTCGGCCTCCTGAAACTATGATTGGATTCCAAACTGAAGTGGTAGGTTATCCCGGTCTAGAAGGGATTTTAGACATGTATACAGGTCATGATATTGCTCCAGGTTTATTCTCTTGGGTAATACCAAATGGAGATACACACCGAATTGGAATGTGGGTTAGGACCAAAGATGTCGATATTCGATCATGTGAAATGTTGTATGATTATCTCATCAATAATTCGAAATTTTCATTCAGATTTGATAATATTACAGAAGTTGCACGTTATTGTGGGCCAGTACCTGCTGGTGTATTGAAGAAAATTGCCAGAGAACGTATTCTATTGTTTGGTGATGCTGCTGCAATATGTAAACCTACGACAGGTGGTGGTATAGGTCCAGGATTTGAACAAGTGGATCTAATGTTACCTGATTTGATTAAATGTTTTGAAAAGAATGATTTTTCTGAAAGAACATTAACAAAAGTAGCCAAAAATATTGATGGTATTCGTAAACACCATAGAAGAGCTAGACAATTACGTGATCTATTCCTAACAGAAGTTGATGATGATGAATTAGACGAAATATTCAGAGTATTTGCTCGTCCAGAAGTTATTGAAATGATTAACGAGATTGGTGATATAGAGAAACCCGTACCTTTGGGAATCAAAATGATGAAGGAAATTCCTGAATTTCGTAAAATGTCTATGAAAGCCGCATGGACACTACTTACTGGTAATTAGGATAGACACCTTCATTCATCTTACCATTCATCGGTTAACATGGGCAAGGGAATTACCGCATTGATTCTCGTTATGTTGATGTTACTACCTGGCTGTATGGGTAGCGATAATGTAGATGAAATTGAAGTAGAAGAAGAATTATTTTTACCACCAGTACCAGTAGTTTCCATTACACCCTCCAATCCTACAGTAGATGATCAAATCACTGTTACGATTCAATGGTATTCCGCAAAAGGAGGATCTCACCCATATTCGATATACCTTGATGATAATTTAATCTCTGAAGGAAATACTGTTGGAGATTTACCCGATTTAGAAATATTAAATTCAACAAATATCGGTGATCATAGAATTACAGTTATTGTAGGTGTTGAAGAAAGTATTCAAAAATCAGCAGATTGGACCTTTACTACTAGTGAAAGACCCGTTATTGAACCGATTTTAACTCTACCATATTATTTTCAATTAGATTCTCCAGGTTGGACACCTCAATTTACTATTGAATTAATTCATCCTAATGTACTATCAAACGAATGTTTCACAGATTTTGCTTTAGATAATTCTAGCATTTCAGATGAATTAATTAATTACAATGAATTAATAATTGAAGATAAAAAAATGTATACAATTGTCGTTTATGCTGTTACAAATATTGATTTTACTATCAATATTGATTGTGGGAACGGACAAATTTCAACCGGATTAATTCCAATTTTTGTTAATGACCCTGCACTAGCCGATTCCGATGGAGATGGTATTCTTGATTCTAATGACCAATGTGATAGTACATCAGGATACACTAGTTCACCTAATACTGATCATGATGCAGATGGATGCTACGACTACACTGTTGATGACGATGATGATAATGATGGAACTAAGGATGCGAATGATCGATGTATTCGAGGTGAAATAAATTGGAATTCGTCGAACTCCGCTGAAGATTTTGATCAAGATGGATGTCGTGATTCTTCTGAAGATATGGATGATGATAATGACAATGTATTAGATGAGAATGATTTGTGTTTATCAGATTCATTTACATCTACAGGAATTACAGATCATGACAGTGATGGATGCAAAGATTCTACAGAAGATTATGACGATGATAATGATGGATATGATGACTTAATTGATTTATGTCCAAAGGGTTCAATTTCATGGATTCCATCAAATATTACTGATTATGATTCTGATGGATGTAGGGATATAGATGAAGATTCTGATGATGATAATGATACAATTCCAGATGTAATCGATCAATGTGATTTTACTACCTTAGGATCACAAACTGTTGATCTTAATGGGTGTGATGATGACCAGAGAGATTCTGATTCTGACGGGATAGTCGATTCACAAGATATTTGTAGAGATACTCCATACGAATATATTAATCAAATCAATAATATCGGTTGCGCTGATATTGATTCTGATGGTGTATATTCCAATGTCGATAACTGTCCAAATAGTCCAAATCGATGGACCATTGATACCAATGGGTGTGCGATTATTCAAAACTCAATTGGTTGGAATACTGGTCCTTATCAGGCTAATGCGTTTGGCACTGTAGGAGACTTTTCTATTTCAACGACTACAGGTACGTACAGTTTTTCATCTTCTTGGACAGGTGATAATACACATTTGTTTATCTTTAATTACAAATCTAGTTCATACATGTCTAGTTTATGGAATCAAGATGTAGGGCAATTATTAGCTAATTCACCCGATAACGTAATTATCGTATTTGGTTCATTCGATAGCGATTATTCTTCAGATATCAGTTCAATGGAAAATAGAGTTCAGAATTGGTTATCTAATCAAAATCAGGATGTTCAGAATTCATGGAATGATAGAATACTATACATGGATCAAAGAGCAACTTCTTCATCAGGTAGTTTAGGCGATATTATCAATGAATGGAGTACATTTTACTATGGAATAGATAGATTCCAACGTTGGAGGCAAATAGGTAATTTACTTGATTGGAGCCAGGGTAACAGCTGTTGTTACAGATTTCATTATATTGGTAATGAGCCACAAATGTGGAATTCTGAATTTATTACTCAACTTCGACCCTTAGATCCTGGAATAACAACTGTTCAAGTTTGGACTGGGGAACGACATCAAGGTGGTTGGGGCTCTGGATATTCGTCATTCATGAATGCCTCATTGCCCGACGCTATCACTATGGAACTATTCGATACTCTCGAAGTGCATCATGAGCATCGTTGTACTGATAGACGTGATCGATATGGTATTGATGATGATGGTGATGGTTCTACTGATAGATATAGTGGATGTCATGAATGGGACCGTCTACAGAGAATGAGTCTATGTGATAACACAACTTCAAACTCGTGTGGGATCGAAGTAGTCAGGTACATTACAACATATGGTCGAGAAGGTCAATGGACAACTGATATCTCACCATACCTATTCATGTTCCTTGACGGTGGAGATCGTCGATTCAAGTATTCAGGAGCCGAAGGTGGAAATCTAGTTATTACACTAATGTTCTCATCATGGGATGAGGATGATTCACGCCCTGTCAGAGGCGAATTAGCATTCAACATTGATGGAGATAAATTCAATTCAAACTACAACAATGAATCTACATTCGATAGACGACATGATGTTGACAGCAATTCATGGCATTCTGTAAGTATAGTCGCAGCAATAACGGGTCATGGTTTTGGTCAGGACCCGAATAATTGTGCAGAATTCTGTAATCATGAGCACAGATATTCAATGAATGGATATGATGTTACTGAGGACCATCCGATGGCGGGAAATTCCAGTGTTAATAGTGACCAACAAGGTTGTAGGAAAACCACTGGTGATGGAACTGTTGCTAACCAATACGGAAGTTGGCCATACGGACGTGCCGGTTGGTGTGCTGGTCTTGACGTAAAATTGTGGATTTATGATATCAGCCATTGGATCAATCCATCTGGTACCAATGAACTTCACTATCAGGCACTTTTTGATGGGGCAGAATATCAAGAGACTTCGACAAATCCATACATTGTCGGAACAGTATGGATCGTTTATGAGCATAATATGACAAATCAAAATTCTGGTGCCTTCAATTCATTTGATTCATCAGTACAAACTCATGGCATGATTACTGCAAATCCCGATTTGAATGAAAATGCACTGATTAAGACTTCATAGGCACTGGCGTATTCATTTCTTCAAATTCACATACGATTGTATCTAAGTGATTATAGTCACTATCCCTCTTTATTGGTGTGAATCCACATCTAGCAATTGCTCTCTGTAATTCTACTTCACTTGCTAATACTTTGGTAGTTCCCGACGCACTAACTACGTTTTCTTCCATCATAGTTGAACCAATATCATCTGCTCCTGATTCGAGTGCAATTTGAGCAACATCGATACCCATAGTTGGCCAAGATGCTTGAATATGAGGAATATTATTCATAAAAATACGTGAAATGGAAACTTGGCGAAGATATTCAATCGGCCCTGACCCCAGTTCTCTACGGTTAGCACCACGATTTCTCCTACCGAAAGAGTTGTTTTCTAATTGAACTGGCCACGAAATGAATGATGTAAATCCTATTCCATTATTTTCTAATGAAGAACATTGTAATGAACGAATCCGCTCCATGTGTTGAATTCGATGGATCGGTTCTTCACCAAAACCGAACACACATGTTGCAGATGTTGTCAAACCATGATTTTGTGCTTCACTCATAACCTTCAACCAATTATCAGCACTTCCTTTCTTCGGAGAAATATCTAATCTTACTTCATCAACTAACATTTCAGCTCCACCCCCAGGTAATCCATGTAATCCTGCATTCTTCAAATGAAGAAGTACCTCGCTGGTTTTCATTCCAGTTACTTCTGCTATACCTTCAATTTCGATGGGGCTAAAACAATCTAAATCAATAGATGGATGATTCATTTGTAGATATTTGATTAAATCTGTATAATATGATAGTGGTAAATCTGGATTTACTCCTCCTTGCATCAATACTCTCGATCCTCCAATTTCTTCAAGTTCTCTAATTCTTGCAGAAATCTGTTCATTAGATTGAGTATACGTTTCCTTATGTCCTGGGGGACGATAGAAAGAACAAAATTGACAATTTATTGTGCATATATTCGTATAGTTCACATTACGATCGACTAGATATGTAACATAATTACCGGGATTGTGTAATTGTCTAATTTTCCTTGCTACTTTTGAAAGTGCAGGTTGTGGAGCGTTTTTGTATAATTCAAGACAATCTTCGATTGATATTGGTAGATGATTGCCATCTACAATTAAGTTATCAAGAATTTCATGCCAAGTTCTCAAATTTTTCACCTGATCCAATCAATGATTCTATCTCATCGATTTCCTTTGGGCAAGACGAAGTTAAAACAATAGGTCCTTCTTCAGTAATCAATATATTATCTTCAATTCTAACACCTATACCTGAATATCTTTCAGGAATAATTACATCATTTCTCCAACTTGCAAAATATAATCCTGGTTCAACTGTAAGTACCATACCATTTGAAAAAACAGGGCCTGGTTCATTATCTCCTTGTCTACCTCCTCCTACATCATGAACATCGAGACCAAGTAAATGCCCAGTACCATGCATGAAATAATTACGAAATGGTCCATTGAAATCTTCACCCAACGCTTCATCTAATGTACATTTTAAAATTCCTAAATCAATTAATCCTTGAGCTAAAACTTTTGATGCTGCTTCATGAAATGATTTCCATGGAGAGCCTACTTGGCATGCATTAATGGCAGCTTTCTCTGCAGCCAATACTAAATTGTAAATTTCTCTTTGAGGTTCAGTGAATTTACCATTAACAGGCCATGTTCTGGTAATATCTGATGCATAACCATCAATTTCACAACCTGCATCAATCAATACTAAGTCTCCGTCATTAATATCGTCTTGATTAGTAGAATAATGCAATATTGTTGCATTATCACCACCGCCAACAATAGATGGATATGCCCATCGACTTCGATTAGAAACAAAATATCCTTCAATTACAGATTGTAAATGACATTCACTAACCCCAGATATACCTGATTTCATTGCAAGTATATGGGCTTCAGATGCTAATTCTGCAGACTTTTTCATAATTTCAACTTCACTTTCAGATTTTATTATTCGCAGTGTGTCAATAAATGGTCTAGCATCTAAACAATCGACATTATTATCGTAAATTAGATTGTCAATTTTTTCACTTATACCGTCCAAAAAGTAAACAGTTTCAAAATTATCCAATTGAATATACTGTAAAAAATCATCATTAAATGAATTAATACTGTACGCATCATCTATTGGCATTTGTCTAGATGCGTAATCTGGTCCAAGAATCCTGCCTTCCCAAATCTCTGATTTAGTATTATTTTCTTTAACATACAATGATGTTTTCCATCCAGATTCAAGATTCTGGGCAACCCAAATTGATCCCGGTTTGTCCCATCCAGATAAATATAGAATGTATGAGTTAGCTCGAAAAGGAAAATTAGTATCATTAGAACGACGCATCTTGTTATTAGTTGGAATGATAACTAATGATCCCAGAGGTAATTGATCAAGGAACGCTGCTTGTCTACTACAGTATTCATCATGTGAAAATGGAAGAATCACTCGCTCACCGTACTGTTGCACTAGTCTTCTGTTCTTGATTCTGTGGTTTCTACTGTAGATGAATTCCATTGTCGAATAATAGGTGTTTTAGATGATTTACGTGACATGTAGAAGAATGAGATAATTGTGCATAATAAAATGAATACTGAAATTCCTGCAACAATTTTAGTAGGGGTTGACGAATCATTAGGATCCGAAGGCGTACCAGCAATACCTATAGTGACTGTAACCCAATCAACCGCACCGTCGTCATCTTCGACCATGAGAGTTAATTCATGCATCTGATTATCATTATCGGGACGTGATAGAATTCTATCGATTCCGGACATCATTGGATTGCCATCTAAGAACCAAGTATATGTTAAATCATCAATATCGTTTTGTGTGTCAGTTGAATATCTAGCATCAACATTCCAACTAAGTTCATTTGTTAACCTAATTACTTCACCATCATCAACAGGTACTGAATCTATCCTAATATTGGCCTCTGGTCTGATATTAATGATTGAAATTATGATTGATTGCGTAGTTGAATGAGATGCTGAGTCAATTATTGTTAGATTGAATTGAAATTTTCCAGATTTACTAGCATCGTAAGTAAATATTCCATTAGAATCTCCAATGACTGAAATTGGTGTTGAATATGGATCATCTATTTGCTGATATGACCAAAAATACTGAAGATTTTCTCTACCCCATTTAGGATCATATGATGAAGATGCATCAATAATCAACAATCCTATCTTTTCATTAATTGTTGAAGGTGCATCGATATCAATAATTGGTGATAATAAATCCAATTTTGAGTTTATACATCCAATAGTATTACTCCAGTTATTTCCGTCACCTAGTTGATAGAAAATAGAAATCCATCCATCGTCATATGATGAAAGATTGAAAGAAATCATTGACTTCCCATTAACAATATCAATATTAGATAATTGAATGTCGTCAGTACTTATGTTATCTAAGGTAATAGAATTTTGATTTAGTACTCCATTTTTACAGTATTCATTATTTTCATTATTACTAATTATTGATGATCGAAGAATGTATAGTTCAATCGTGTTTGGAAAATTAACAACACTTGCAATTTCAATTGTTGATGTGGTGATTATATCTATATCATGAATAGGTAATGTCATTCGAGTATTGGTTTGTTCACCGTTATTTGCTTCAATAATTAATCGATGAACTGATTTATCACCGTTTTCTGAATGTAAAAAAATTTCCATAATACATAGACAGGGACTAATAATATGGTGATTTACAGGAATATTGTAGTTTGAAATTGATTGATTTATCACTATTGATCCATTATATCGAATAGTTCCTTCATCAATTACTGAATATGTAATATTTACAATACTTGTAGACATCATATTCAATGATATATTGATAACACCGCTTTCTGTGAATACCTGGTAATATCCATCATCAAAATCAATTAGTGATTCACTTGAATAATGAATTTGAGAATCACTAACCAATTCATCCGATGAAAATGGTACCAATGTTAGTATCAGTGATGCCAAAATGATGGTAGTCAGCTTGGTACCCACATGCTACGTTTACCCATTATGGCAATAACAATTACTTCAAAATGTTCGATTAAGCAAAATCATCACAGATTTCACCTTGTTTAGGGAATGAACTACTATCTTTAGGATTTGAATTATAATCACATTCACATCGGTTGCTTATACCGTCACCATCACTATCTATGTTAGCATCACTAGGGTCCATAGGATCGAAAGAGAAGTAATATTCCCAACCATCCCACATTGTGTCGCCATCGGAATCCTTGTGAAACACTTCGTATCCATCTAACAATCCATCAGGACATCGATCACCATTACACATATCAGAGTCATTGTACACAGGTGAGGTCCCATTTTGATATTCTTCATAGTTAGTATAATTCTCTAAATCATCGTAGAAACTAACACCATCGGGACTATTAGGATCAATATGGCATGTTCCAGTACCACCATTCCATGAAGGGCAATATCGATTCATTAAGGCAGTACGATTGAGACCATCATTATCAAAATCTTCATCTCCGTCTAATATTCCATCTAAATCAGAATCTGGCATTCTAGGATCAAGAGGGCCTCTAGCTCCAATTAGTTCCAATGACATATTGTCAACTAGTCCTTCATTCAAAGCAGCCTCAGTAGCTGCAGTCTCCCATCCATCAGGTAATCGATCCCCATCAGAGTCGTCGTTAACAGGATTGGTGTCCCACCTATCTGGAACTTCTTGAGTATTCAATAATGAATCATTATCGATATCGTATAATCGATCAGGAGGTGTATTCTCAGCAGGATTTAATGCCCAACGTCCATTTTGTGGTATATTGAATCCGCTAAGATTCATTTCACTAACAAAATATTTCGGATCAGGTTGGCCATCACCATCTCGGTCTCCACCAGATTGGAATCCAGTTCTGAAATTATCCCATAACCAACCTCCTGGTCCCTTCCCACACTCTGACATAACTTCACAACCAGGTGGTAGCCAATTGCCTGTAGAAATCCATAGTGAGTGAGTTTTCTTATTATCCATTGTACTAGTTACTTGCATCTCCCATCCATCAGGCTGTCCATCACCATCTGTATCGTTATTTTTAGGATTAGTCATATCTTGCCAAGGTCTTGGTACAAATAATGTTTCAGCACCATCATTTAATCCATCATCATCAGTGTCAGAATTATTCGCATGAGTAATGTACTGGTCTTCACCAGCAACTACCTCTTCACCATCTGCTAAACCATCATTATCTGTATCAAACATTGAAGCATTAGTAGTATAGTCGTATAATATTCCATTGTATGTCATTTGATGTCCGTCGATAACCTCAACTCGATCATGTAAACCATCAGAATCTGTATCTTCATTTGATGCATTTGTAGCATGAATATAGTATTCATCTGCATCAGTTAATCCGTCATCATCCGTATCTATTGATCGAGGATCAGAAGTAACTAAGATTTCTACAACACCCTTCTCAACAACTAAAATATTCCACCCCTTTACTTCGATGCCATCTATTAATCCATCATAATCAGTATCTGGAATTAAAGGATCAGTAGATCGACCTACTGCCACACCATCATCATTGAATTTAGATTGATATTCGTCCAAATTGGTGTACTTCTCTGTTTCTTCAACGATTGTCATCCAAACATATGATCGAGTCTTTACCTCATTCTCTACAGTAACATCATCAATCGGGTCTTCAGTTCCCATATCATCAATTCCATCATACAATTTTTGTGCAGGAATTGAATACACATATCCACTAACTGGTGCCTTCAATGGAATGTTAACATATTGGCTATTTTCTACAATCTTTGCCCAAGCTACAGTTGTATTCACTGTAACGTATTGTCCCAACTCCACAGTAATTGATTCAACTTCGGCAGTACCTACTAATTGATCAAATCGAACAGCTCCATCTCCATCAATATCGTAACCATCCATATCAGGATCTTCTACAGAATCATCAAACTTAGGGTGTAGACCTGAACTAAATTCCCAGCCGTCGGGCATACCATCATTATCGGTATCTGGATCAGATGGATCAGTGAAATTTTCAGGGCCCCAATTAATGGCTACTTCATATTCTGCCAAATTACTTAATCCATCATCATCACCATCGGGAAATGAATCAGATGCATTTGAAGGGTTCAATAAATCATTGAAACAGTATTCGAATCCATCTGGCATACCATCTCCATCAGTATCCCAATCACTAGGACCGTTTAGACGGCCGTCGCCATCCATATCTTCGGAGAACCATGAAACATCGGATGCACTTTGTAAATTACTTGAGAAGGGCCCTAACATGCCCTCAAGAGCAGGATTTTGTCGAACTCCACAATGATTTTCTAATGTTAATGAACCAAATGTAACTTCAACTTCATCTGAAATTAAATCGTTATCGCTATCCTGTTCCAACGGATTAGTGCTATATTGTTCTTCGATATAATTATTCAACGTATCCTGGTCTAAATCGAGTACAGCATCACATGAATTTCGTCCGATTACTGTGAGATTCAAATCCCACTCTTCTTGTCCAACTGATTGAATTACTGATGCTTCAACATCAGGAGTCAATAGTGAGCAATCCCAATTACCATCTAATGGGTCGAATAGTCGAATTGTACCTGTTGGTGTAATTTCTTCATAGGTATATTCACTCTCCCAACGATCATTCAATCTATCTCCATCAGTGTCCTTTAGGTTAGGATTAGTGCCAAGTTCAGCTTCTTCTCTGTTTGTTAATCCATCGCGATCGGGATCTCCATCAGGACCATTATTCGGATCTGGAAACGTTTCATTTTGTTCCTGATCATCTGTATCTGGAGCATCTGGATTACCTCCAGTAATCTCATCATTTGATGCAGTACCATCATCTAAAGGATCTAAACCATTAGCAATTTCCCAACCATCACTAAGGTCATCACCATCAGTATCAGGATTTCTCCAATCAGTTCCATACAAGGTCTCTTCCATTCTATCAGATATGCCATCTCCATCTTCATCATTGCCTTCTTCAAATGTAGATTCTTCATCAAAAATCAAGTCATTACTTGCAGGCTCATAACCACCTACCTCAGTAGTTGAAATTCCAGAATCTACGACAGTATACGCACCTGCTAAACAGAGTGTAGATACAATCGCTACAACAGCCCATTGATTGTGGTCGAGTGGCATATAATCACCATACCCTCATATGGGGCATCTATCGCAACATCAGATGGGATAAAAGGTTTCACAGAACTTGATTACACAATTAATCCAGATTTTGAACGATTTCACGCCTGGATTTTATTATAATTTCAACAATATTTTCTTCAATTGATTCTACATGAATAGAGCCCAGTATGCCATTATTACGTTGCCATGCATGGAGAATTATACCTGCAATTATTGGCCATGGAATATTGAATTGAAAAATAATTCGATTATCACTGTCAAAATTGTTGGCAGATACAAGTTTACCCAAACCATTCGATTCAATTCTATGATTAAACCACAACTTGAATTGTTCATAGTTATCCAAAAGATATCTTTGTTCATCTATGTTACATGCTCGAATTGATGCTATGCATACAACATTATCCAACATATTAGCAAAATCATTAATCTCAATTAGTGGATCATCTACATTTTTAATTGATAATTCATTTAGTGTATAATAGAATTCATGAAACACTTCAGTAGGTATTGTAGTAATCGGAATTCCATCTCTAGAAGGCCAACCTACACCTTCATCAATATTCAATGATATTGGGATTTCGTGTGTAAAATCAAGGGAACGTTGTTGTACTCTTGTGTATGGAACATCAATTGGCTCAAATGTTACAGATGCATTGGAGCCTCCATCATCCCTCCAATGATATCTCAAAGATTCATTGATTAGTGATTGTAAATATGCACATATTTCGCCGACTTCTATCGATACCATGAGTGGTCTTTCGATATGGAATGAATAAGGCCATTGAATTGATGTTACTAGCCCTCTACCAAGATATACACGTTCAGATGCCCATTTCTCAAATGCATTAACATAATGTTTTGTTTTTGAAATACCAAAAAATCCTTTCTTTGCATCCCATTTTGAATATGAAAATTTAAGGGAATTAGATAATGATGCATGTGCTAATCTTCTAGCTAATGTTGAATCAACGATTGATTCTAACTCATGAAAGAATTGAAACAACCACTCATTTTTACAACAAAATATACTACCATATTCATGGTGAATTATACCTTTATTTTCAGAATGTATAATAGAATCTAATAGTGGATGATGAATATTTGTTGAATCGTCAGAATTGGTTACTATGGGCATATTATCGTTCCGTTACAGAGCCTCTTCTGAATTTTACATTCAAATCACCAGGTGATTTTTTGGCCTTTCTTGGTGGACCCTTAACTTGTGGTTTCTGAGATGGTGCTTCAGTTCGATGCATTGGCCTATAGTGTACTGGACCGACCAATCTTTCCATTGCCGGCATATCAGAGTTGTAAGGTTTAGGACGTCGTAGCCACCATCGATTAGGCAATGGCTGAGTTCTAGGCAAATCACTATCTCGAAGAGATTTCATCCTTTCAACCATGAATGCTTTCCATGCTCTTTCACGCATTGGTCTATTACGCTCTATGAGCCAAAGTGGCATCCCGACATCAAAAATAATGCCACCAATTTCAACCAAGATTCCACTCATTAAGAGGTGGTTACCGATTGGTGAGCGACTAGGGTCACCAACGATTTGGTTTTTCCTAAATCGATTAGACATCATTACCATTAATGGTTGATTTCTATGCTTGACTTCTCTTCCTGCTTGGTTTTTAAATCGAACAGCTGCACCATGAGTTAGTAATAATATAAAAGAAGTAAAACCTGCATATCGTGTATTTCCTGTTTCTAACAATATTACCGCACCAATACTAAGCCATACTAATGGAAGAATAAACCATCGAACTACTAATTGAGCTAATGATATGCTAATATGAGGCGGTACCATTCTTTCTACAGCTTCATGTGCAACTGCTAACGCATTTGCATTAAGCGCTTCATCCATTCCACCCTTTACTGCTAATCCAACGTAAGCATTAGCTGGTGCTTGATCTAACCACGGTTTTTTATCGGCAACTGAACCTACGGCAAGAGCCACCTCAAATTCATTGACATCAGCCTTTAATCCAAGAATAGATGATAGTGCCATGACTCTTGGATCTTCAGGAGATACCTGTTGTAGATCTCTGAATATTTCCAAAGCATCATGCCATTCCCCTATATCTAGACAACATAATGCACATGCTATTCTTGCTCTTACACTATTTGGATATCTTCTGACTAAACCTACTGCAAGTTGTAATGCTTCATCTGATCTTCTCTGTGCTCGTAATTGAGCTACTGAAGAAATAAGGGCAATATGAGCAAGTCTGTTACGATGTACGTGTCCAATTTCGCTCATTGGATCCCATGATTCTAATTTAGATTGTAATTCCTTAATATGGTCAATGGTAGGTTCATTCTCCCAATCATACAAATCATCATCTGTTACCCGGTCAGCCCACGGATCTAACCATTCTGAAACGAATTCTACTAATTCAGGTTCCTCATCATTATCATCCATAATTAGCCCTTTCAGTGTTACTTTAGCCGCATCTAATCTTCTAGAAGCAATATGGCCTACTGCAATAATCATTCTAGCTTCATCATCCTCTCCACCTTGTTGAGCGAGTACGGTTTTAGCTGTCTCAATTGCATTAGGCCATAATCCACGCATGGCATATTCAAACATCCTTGCGCGTGTTCGCTCTAATCGCAGTAAACTCTCATCAGCCGATACAGAATCTGTTTGAAAACGACGAAGAGTTGCAATATCGTCATCAATTGCAGCACGCATTACATAATCTCTAATCCAATTTCCACTTGTTGTTCTAGCAGCACCACTTCTTCTTTCATCGGGTGCTAAATCAAATTTAGTAGAACCAACTGTATTCCATCTACCAATAGATAGTAGCCAAGTCAAAATGAATACTCCTTGACCCACTGCAATAAAATTCCAGGTTTCTTGCAGAAGCATTAATTCTACTTGTGCAGCTGTTAGGAATTCGGATGAATTAGCATAAGGCATTAATTCAGCCCATTCCTTGTATACTGTCATAATAAGAAGTAGAACTGAATATCCAGCGAATCCGGCCAATCCAAATGCAATAATCCTAGACTGTACTATACTTTCAGCACGAATTTCTCTAGGCTGGCCTAGAACAACTCCACCAATTCCTCCAATCACCTGACCACCTAGGAAGAGGTTCCTAATCATTTCAAAAATTAGAGCTAGTCCCACTACTGATACATTCAACATTAGATAAGCGGCTAAAACTAATGAAAGACTCTTTAGATCTACTAATTTACTAAGAAATTCATTACCTTCTACGAACATCAATAAAGTATTTCCAATTATTCCTCCCAAGTCAAGAATAAATCGTAAATTATCTGGATTTTCTAATCTAGTCCATGCTAAAGTAATAATTCCATTTAATGCAGCAAGTGGCATTGTCCCTAGGAATAATACCAAAATTGTAGAATTTATTCTTTTGACAATTGTAGGTTTATCAGGATCAATCGGAGTTGGATTGCCTCTAATTGTACGATATTTATTACGAACTAACATGTTCCAAGATGCGCCCATTATTCTTCCATATGCCACTATTGTTGGCAACATGAATACTAGTAGACCCAATGATGCCCATTCAATCGTTACCAAGACTCGATTCATCTCGATTCGCTCAGAATTTGATACCCAACGCCCATATCTTACATCTTCAATTTCTTGAGTAACAGGATCAGTTATCAGTTCTGATTGTGCATTACATGCTTCTTCATCTAATACATCAATAACAGGCAATGGCGAATGTATTCCCCTAGTATCAATACATACAAATGAATCAATAGCAATATCGAAATTAAAGGTAGCAGAATTTGACCATTCATCTCTCATCGAATTCTCTACTTCGTCGTCAACTGAATTATATTCAGCAATTCCAAGATAAGCTACTGGTAAAATCAATACTGTAATTACAATAATTACACTTAGAACATTTAGAAACCATTCCCTAATGGTCACAATTGAATCTGCTGCACTTTTTCGCGAAATTTGAGCATATAGTGAAATAAATGGAGAGAGTATAATTGGAAGAGACAATAGAAAAGCAGTAATCAGCAATACTGGTTGATAGTACGTAGGACCTCGATTCCATATCAATGAATCATCAATAACATCTGTTAAAATAATCAAAATACCTGCCATTGCCATCAAATATAACAATACACCAATTAACACAGGTCTTGGCTTGATAATTTTCAATGCATCTGATCTATTCTTAGTCAATCTATGAACTTCGTAAAAACCATCATCAATTTCGAATGCTACTTGTAAATTCGACAAAGAACTTGGTAACAAAAATCTCCATAATAATAGACTAGTAATAATACCAACAATTATCGGTAATAATAAATCTAAATTCAATCCACTGGTAGAAATAATAACTACTTCATCAGCACTAACGGTTGATGTCATAAAAGACAAAACACCCAAGGAGAGCACTGTTGTTAGTGGCCTCATAGTTCATCGGGGAATGAATCAGCCATAAATCGATTCGCATGGATGTTTACGAATTTCGTAGGAATCGTTCGATTCTATCAAATGCCTCATTCAGCGTATCTGGATCTGCTAAATGTACTAGACGTACATGACCTGTACCACGTTCTTTACTGAAACCCGAACCATGAACAAGTAACACTTTTTCTTCATTAAGTAAAGATAATACAAACTCCTTGTCATTATTTTCCCACTTAGGATGAGTTATTCTGACAAACATGTAAAACGCCCCCCCTGTAGGTTCAACTTCCAATCCATCAATAGATTCTATACGGGATAATGCAATTTTCCTGCGTTCCATTACTATATTCTTATGATTATTCATCCAATCTCTATTACTTGTCAATCCAGCCAAATATCCCATCTGGGCTGGAGTAGAGGCGCACAATCTTGATCTCAACAACCTTTCAATTGAATCTCTTACTTCGATTAGAGAATTTATTGGATCATGTAATGCCATGTATCCAATTCGCCAACCGGGGGCATAGTAAACCTTGGACACACCATTCAAAGTGATTACAGGAACAGTAGTGGATTTCGAAGCAATAGAAACTTGATGACCAGTAAAATCAAGTCCATCATAAATTTCATCTGCAATTATCATACAATTAGGGTATTGTTCTACAATTGAAATGATTTCATCAATTTCATTAGGAGTCATTACATTACCAGTCGGATTATTTGGATTAATCAAGACCAACATACGAACATCATTGTTCATTCGATTTCGAATATCTTCGATATCTACTTTCCATGAGTCATTTGGATTAAGGTTATACTCTTCTGTAATCGCTCCAGACATTTGTGGATATGCCATATACGGTGGATAATGAGGACCAGGGGCAAGAATCCTATCACCTTCAGTAAGAACCGCTGAGAAAATTATCTGTAATGCTTCTGTTACGCCATGAGTAACATATACATCGTTAGAAGTACATGTCCATCCCTTAGCTACTTCATCATTTGAAATCGCTTGACGTAATTCTGGAACCCCATACGATCCAGAATACCCATTTTGACCAGAACGAAGAGATTTAACATAAGCATCAACCATATGTTCAGGTGTAGACAATCCTGGATAGGCGATAGGATCTCCAATATTTAATTTCAAAATCTTATGGCCCTGCTCTTCAAGTTCCATTGCAGGAACTACTACATCACGAATAGCATATTCTATTGATTTTGAACGAGGAGATGAAGGAATCAAACGAGATCCTCCAATTTATGTCCAGCCATGTCCAATATGACTTCAAAATGTTTCAAATCTACAGATTGTACAGAAAGGCGTTGACCACGACGTAATAATGCCATATCATCTAGTTGAATTTCATCTCGTAATTCCGGTAATGTCACAATCTTATCGAATGTTAGAACAGGTTCAATATCGACCATGAACCAACGAGGGTTTTCTGTAGTTGATTTAGCGTCATAGTATTTTGAATGAGAATCCCAAGAAGTGAAATCGGGGTAACCTTCGCGACTGACAATTGCAACCCCTGCTATATGTGGGGGCTTACAATTTGAATGATAAAAAAGTACATAATCGCCTTCCTTTAACTGGTCTCTCATCATATTTCGTGCCTGATAGTTTCGAACACCATCCCAATGTGTCCATTCATCTTCAATCAATTGTGTCCACGGATAAACATCAAGTTCTGATTTCATTAACCAATACGCGACCATATATTCACCTGCGGGGGTTTAAAGTTTGAAAATGTTGCATTTGTTCACCAAGCTTCATCTCCAGGTAATTCGGCATCAATTGCCTTATTTTGTGATGGAAATACGTTTTGAAGTCCAATTTTACGAGTCATGGCTGAAGATCCCCCTGTTAAGCCATAATCTAACTTAACCATTAATGCGTAAATTGCAGGGAGTAATAATAAAGCGCTAATAGCAGCTACTACAAGTAAAATCATGATTGTATAGATGAATGGTTTAACAGCAGGAATTGGGATTAGCAATGCACATCCTAAACCTGCTAGTGTACAACAAGCAGCTTCTACAAGTGACATACCTGTTGAGGATGCTGCAACTCTGATTGCATCTAAATCTCCACCTAATTCGCGTACACGATTAGCAATATGAATGGAGAAATCAACGCCAACGCCTACTAAAATTGATCCGATCATTACTGTTACAAGAGATAATTCCACATTCTGTAAATCCATTACCATCCATTGCATTGCAACAGTAAATACAACTGGCAGCGTAGTTAAAAATGCATAATATCCATCTCTAAATACAAATCCAAGTGTCAATAATGTAAACAATAATGCAAATCCAAGAGATGTCCATTGAGAATCTACTATCTCTTCATTAACAGCAATTGTAACTGCTGCAACTCCACTAAGATCGTATGCAGTAATGTCACCCTTTCTGTCTTGTGCTGAAAAACGATTCACTTCATTTACTGATTGTTCAGTGGATTTAACATCCATAAATGGCATATCGATGTAGATTAACGATCGTTCATAATCAGAAGATATGAATAACTGTCTGGTTTCAACTGTTAGTGAATTATAAAATACATACAATAGGAAATTTTGGGCTTGTAAACCACCATTATCATCTTGAGCATCAAGTAACTGGAGTGCTTCCCAAAATGTGGCATCTTCGGCAGCTTCACGTCCGAAAATCAAATCTGCAACGTCCTTAACTGGTTGTGGGGCAGGAGTATCATCTATTTGGTCAACAAATTCGTTACCACTAACATTGACTGATACAGATATTGATTTCATCAAGAAAACTACACTCACAGCCGTAGTTTTGTTCACAAGATTAACATCTGCCTCGAGTTGATCGATACCTTGAAGATTTTCAAATGGGTCATCAGCATCTGCAGCAAAACTAGGAGTTGCTCCAATGTCACCTTCAACCAAAATAAAGCCAGCTTGCCCTGCATCAAATTCGTCAGAATATTGCTTCATTTTCCTTACGGCAGCATAATCTACGAAAGGACAATTGGGGTCACCCTCCAAACAATTTTCATCATCAGGAGCCATTTCTAGTAACTCGATATTTTCTTCAACATTAGTTCGATTATACATCGCAGATAATAACATCAGTACCAAAAATAATGAAAGAGCAATTTTAGCATAATTTACTGGACCATTCACTGCAGTTTTGAATAATCTCATAGGAGGGTGGCTTGGTTTTTTCAGATCTAACAACATTGTCAAATTAGGTACCATTAACATTGTCATAATATATACTACTACAATACCCAATGATAGACCGTAACCTACGGTTTTAATTGGAGACATAGGAGTTGAAACTAAGGACAAAAATCCGATAATTGTAGTCACTGCAGATAAAAATACAGCTCGCCCAGTAGATTGTAACGCTTCTGCCATTTTCTCTTGCGGAGTCCCTATGGATTCTGCATATCTATTAGTAATATGTAATCCATATGAAACTCCTAATGCAAGTACAATAGGACCTACAATAATCACTGTCATAGTCACTTCAGCATCGCTCCATCCAATCAATCCTAATGTTATCCAAACAGAACATAAAGTAGGCAACCCTGATATTATGACTACTTTGATTCCTTGAACAGGACGAACTCTGCCAGTTTGGAAGATATCACAATGGAATAGAAATAAAACCAATGCTACTGCAACTATTCCATAAGGAAATATTTGCCAAAATAATTTGAATGAATATTCTGTTACAGAATTAGTAATAGGAACAGGTCCAGTTAATGTCATAGTTAGATTAGATTCGTTCCAATTATTCTCATCACGTAAATCATTAATATCATTCTGTGTATTCGCAATAAGTTGACCAATTGGATAATCGTCAATGCCATCACCATCCTTATCCAGGTTCTGAGAAATAAATACAATAATTACAGCTCTATTCCAAAATTTAGCTTTTTCATCTTCCTCAATTGTACCATTTTGATTGGTGTCAAAATCTACTTTATTCACTAACTTAGATTGAGCGTTTTCAGGTAATTCTCCAACAATTCGATCGATTGTATTTTGATTATCTGGAATGGCATAATTACCTAAAATATCTTGATTATCGTCAACAGTTTCGTTAAAATCTTCACTTAATTCTTCATTACCTGTAGCAGTTGCTAAACCGCTGAAAAATGCCTTAGATACACGTACAGCACTACTGTTTACTTCTTTAATCACAGTTGAAATAGATAAAATTGCAATTACATTGTCTTCTTCACCATTATCTTCGGGATGTACATTTAGTCGTCTTTCAACTTCATCCATTTGTTTGAGAATAGCATAGTCTGTAACATTACTACTTTCAGATTCAACATAAATTACCATAACATTAGTTGTCCAATTTAATTGAACACGAGCGATATCCCCAGTAATTGGACTATCCTGAGGCAAATATACTTCTAAATCTCCATTGACATTTAAAGAAGGTTCAGTCGAACAGGCTGCTCCATACCATTGATCCCCATCAATTGTATCTTCAGTACTAGACCATCCTCTTCTACAATCGTTCATACCTGATTCTAAACCCATGAAAAATGTGAGTAATAAGCATGCAATTACAGTCATTAATGGAAAGCGAGTGAGAATACTAGTCGATGACATTGAACTTAATTCTCTCTTAAATTTACTAGGTGCTGCAAACATTGCATCTATAGCAGCTACACGATCAAAATTTTCAAATCTAGATTTGATACCTGAAATTGGTGAATTGTCTACGTTGTCAGTAGATAATTCGCCATCATTCGATGATGAATCTGACCCTGCCATCTAACTCCACCGGCCTTAACAGTCATCAAAGGCGTTTGAACACTGCGCCTTACAACTAGATTCTTGGCCAATTAATTCGCAATCGTCAAGAATGTAACCATTTACGACTGTACGGTGAGGAGACATGGGTCGGCCACGAATCGAAGAGAAACGATGGTCGATTGACTTGGAAAAAAAAATACAAGAAGAACACTATAGTGGTGATAATCTAAGGTATTCATTTAATCCTAATTCAGGTAAAGAAATATTCGTAATCGATACTCCTCCACCATACCCAAGTGGTACATGGCATATTGGGGCAGTAGCTCAATATTCAATGATTGATGTAATTGCTCGAAGTCAAAGATTACTAGGTAAAGAAGTATATTTTCCATGGGGAGTAGATAGAAATGGAATCAATATTGAATTTACTGTTGAAAAAAATACTGGTCGAAAGATGAAGACATATGATCGACAAGAATTTTTGGAATTATGTCAATTGACAATTGAAGAATATACTCAAGCTATGAGAAATACAGCTAAGCGAGTTGGATTATCATGCGATTTTAGTCGTGAATATCTAACTGATGCCCCTGATTATCGTGCTGTTACTCAAGCAATTTTCATCGAATTATTCAAGAGAGGGCATATTATTGAAGATCTTCGTCCTAATTTGTATGACCCGGTTGAAGGTACCACCATTGCAGATGCTGAAGTTGAGAGATTGAGTAGAGATACGAAATTAGTTGACGTAATTTGGAAAACTGAAGATGGTGAAGATATTGTTATTTCGACTACTAGACCTGAACTAATCTGTGCTTGTGGGATTGTTGTAGTACATCCGGATGATGATAGATATTCACATTTAGTCGGTAAACGAGTAAATTTACCTGTCACGGTTGAAGGTCGAGAAAAATTTGTACATATAGCAACCCATCCTTCAGTCAAAAGTGAATTCGGATCTGGAATATTGATGGTATGTTCATTTGGAGACCAAAATGACGTATCAATTTTCAGAGAATTGGGCCTCACTCCCTTTCAAGCAATTGATCTAGATGGTAATATGACTTCGATATCTGGACCGTTATCTGGAATGTCAGTTATGGATGCAAGAGAACATGTTATTTCTGATCTTGAATCAAGGTCACTTATTTCATCTGTTGAAAATAAGTTACAAGATGTACCAGTATCTGAACGTGGTAAAAACCCCATTGAAATCATTTTATTGAAGGAATGGTATGTGAGACAAACTGATGTTCTTGATCGTGTAATGGAATTATCTGAACAAATCACTTTTCATCCACCAAGAAATCGCCAATTCCTAATAGATTGGATGCAAAATATAACAATTGACTGGCCAATTTCAAGACGTCGTTGGTACCATACTGAAATCCCCATTTGGTATGATTCAAGCGATACTAGAATCATTGTACCACCTACTGGAACCTATGTTCGTCCATGGGATGAATTACCCCCAGAAGGTAGTATTGTAATCGATAGAGTATCAAGAGATATTCTTGGTAATTATTCTGAAATGAAAGATGAATTAGGTGAATTAAGAGGCGAAGAAAAAGTATTCGATACTTGGATGGATTCATCAAATTCTAACCTCTTCGTTTCTGGCTATCTAAACGAACCAGATGTATTCGAACGGGCTTTCCCAACTGGCCTGAGACCTCAAGGAAAAGAAATCGTTCGAACTTGGCTATATTATACACTGCTAAAATCAACATTGTTACTGGACAAACCCGGTTTCCAGCATGTATGGATAGATGGTCTAGGAATGGATCCCTGGGGACGTAAAATGTCAAAATCATTAGGTAACGGAATAGATGCTGATTCAGTATTAGAATGTGGTGCTGGAGGACGTACAGGATCTTGGAAAGTAAAGGGCCCTGAAGGTAAGCAAGTACATCTTACTGCAAAGAAAATCGGTTCTGAATGTTTCAGATTATGGAAAGCATGTGATGCTCAGGTAGGTGACGATTTCCATATTAATCCTGAAGAAATAGAATCCAGATATTTTGGAGTATTATCCAAACTATTCAATGTAGCTAGATTCGCCTCACAGTTTGATGTACCAACTGATTTATCCACTATTCCACTCAATCTTAAAATTGAAGACAAATGGATTTTGAATGAATTTGGTCGAACGTTATCTAATGTAAAAGAATCATGGATTAATATTGACATTTACAATGCTACTCAATCAATCAAAACATTCGGAACCGGATTATTAGCAAGCCATTATCTAGAAATGGTGAAAAAACGATTGTATGATGGAGATGAAGCTGCAGCATGGACTATCCATAGAATTTTTAGAGACTTAATGTCTGTATTTTCACCAGTTTGTCCTCTGTTTACACACCATGTTTCTACAACAATATATGGTTTATCTGCAGTAGATATTCGAACACACCCTACGCCTGTTGAAATTACATTTGATCATGATTCAAGTATTACTGATGACATTGTTTCATTTAATGCAATGGTATGGAAAGCTAAGGCCGATGCTGGAACCAGTTTAGCCGCCCCTATTTCGGGAATTAAGATACCCGATAAGATTTCTCAATTCACGGATATTTTAATTTCCATGCATAAGATTGAGTAATCATAACACA
>CESM01048460.1_pt1 | contig 29632 bp, 27 predicted proteins | sample 361421 | NCBI WGS metagenome assembly CESM01 (sample SAMEA2622219, study PRJEB7988) | marine metagenome | isolation source: saline water (ENVO:00002010), including | reverse complement strand
ATTAGGTTCTTCAGCTTCGTTTGTTTTTTTCTTTTTCTTACCACTCATTTGGCCTTTACATACTTTTACAGCACGACCAGATAAATAAGCAGATGATTTTTCACCTGCAGCCATTCTGCGTTTACGATATGCTTCGCCTTTTTTACACAGTTTTTCGTTAACTGCTGCTTTAATTCTTTCGTTTAAATTTTCCATTAGCTTACATCCATTGAATCGTCATGATCTAATTCGATTCCTATATTATCAAATACTGGTTCTAAATCTCTGTAGTAATTAAAATCATAAGTTCTACCACCAAAATCATTACTTACTTGGACCCCTAATTTTTTGGCTACATAACGAATATCATCGCTATTAAATCTTCTTTCCCCTCTATAATCGTCTTTATCTTTAACTGTTAATTCGTCACCATTTTCATCTAGGACTTTTATTTTATATAAACGTCCAAAATCTGTATACCAAAAATCAATCTTTTTAATTAATGGGATAAGGCCATCAATATACATTTCAATTTCCTTACGGATTTCTTCATGTAGCTGATTTAGCTTCCAAGCGTGATGGTCAAAATTGTCTTTCATTACTTTTATTTTATTATAAATATGTAAAATTATTTTTTAAGTGACTCTAGATACTCAACTGTTTCTTTTACATACTCATCTACTCTTTCAACATTTAATTTACCATGCCATGTTTCTACATCACCTTGTTCAGTAACATGGCCAGTATTTGATTCATTTAGTTTAGATTCTACAAAATCTTTAAAGTCCTGAATTCTACTATCTATTACTTTATTATTAATGTTATTAAAGTATTCTTCATATTTACCTTCTGCTTTTAATTTATCTTCAAATTTAGCATAGCAATTTAAACAGAATTTGTAAGTATTATAATAGGGTTTATCTACCCTTTGATCCATTATTTTTTTACATTTGGGGCAAAATAAGGGCATTACATGAGCTTTTTTAGCTTTGTCTAATTTAGTAATGTTTTGTTTTATACCATCTTTAATAGTCCAAGTACGACCATCTCTTGATTCCCAAATATCTCCTTCTTTATGTTGCTCATCAGGAGGTGTATAACCTACTGATTCTCTTGTTTTTTCTCCATATTTACCCTGAACAAGATTACGGATTCTTTCAACATCTTTCTTTTGAAATTCTTTTTTTAGTTGGGTCATAAACCTAATTTTTTCAAATCATTAATTACTTGATCAGCATTTTGGTAGAAAATTCCTGTACCACCTGCTGCGTTCCAGTTATCAATTGTACTACCTTTATCATCAATTAAAATATCAAATTTTGTTAAATTTGGTTTAACTGTATGTTTTTGTTTAGCCGATCTATATGTTACTTTTGGCTTCGTTGAATATAATGTACCAACTTTATCTTTAACCCACAAGCCTTTTCCAATAATACTTTGTTTTTTAATAGAAGGTGCAGTTAACATCTCAAATGGATGTTGTTCTACAAATTTAACTAATTTTTCTGCACCAGGCATTATTTCAATACCTCTCCAAAATGCTACTTTATGTTTTTCATCAATTAAATCCCAAAAAGCATTTAAATCATTTTTTTCAATATATTCTTGAGGCATTAATCCTGATAAATCCTTAAATCTTTTATCAAAATCTGCTACTACACCATCCATATCTAAATAAATGTAATATTGTTCATCCTCAGCTATTTCAAATATAGCTTCAGCTAATCCAAAAGGATCTTTATTAGTCCAACTTCTAAATGCTATGTTTCCTTCTTCGTATGCTTCTCTTTCTATTTTTTCTAAGTACTCATCATCATTAACATTATCTGTACTAATGTTTTCTAATCTATTTTCATGGTTTTGATGAACGTGTATTAATTCGTGCGCATATGAACGTAATATATCCTTGGGATGTCTACCTAACGTATACAACACAACCTCATTATTATTCGGGTCATAATACGCTGTTTTACCGAAAAAATTATCTGCATTTTTAAAATCAGTATGGATAAATTTAACTTTAGGGTATGGTTTTAGTTTTAATCCATCATTTTCCATACTTGTAGTTAATGACTTAATTAAAGGATTAAAATCAAAATTAATTGGGTCTAATACTTCGTTTAATTTTTGTTTTTTTAAACGTTGAGTTTTTTTCTTAGACGCTTCTTTACGTTTAGTAATATAATCTAAACCAGTTTTTAAACGTTTTTTGACAGCAGGGTCTTTTGCTCTATTATAAGCTGCTCTAGTTCTTTGATGTATTAAATTAATAATCTGAGATTGTCTAGCGTGTGATTTAGCTTTAAATGACTTTTTATTTAGTGTATCTACTATGTCTTGTCTAGTTGAAAATTTAATTCCTACAGTATCTTTAGGATCCTCATCTGTGTATAATCTACGTTTTGAACCTTCAGGTTTTTTACCAGTGCCTTTTTTAGGATCTTTTTTCTTTTTTCTACCTTCTTGTACTACATTATTAACATACCCAAAAATTTCTTCTGCTTCTTCATCTGTTATTTCTTTTGGTAATAGTGGTCTTAATTTTTCTGATGATACTTTAGCTGCGTTTCTAGCTGCTGTTCCAGATGCTCCACTTTTTGTTACTGTTGTACCAACTCTTAAATTAGGGTAGTTTTTTACTGAAGTTGTTCTTTTTGCTATATCACTAAAATCATCTTCATTACCTTCTCTAGCTCCAAGTATGAATATTACATTTTCATCTGGGTGGTTTTTAGCATAATTGTATACTGCTTGAATTGGTGGTTTAGAGCTTAATTCTACTTCTACATTAATAGGTAAATATTGTTTATAAATGTCCCAAATAATTAATGCTTCTTCTGGTGTTACACCATCTCTTTCTTTACCGCCAATTAAAATAATAAATTTATCTATATCAGGATTTTTTTCTATTGCTGTTTTTACAACTTGAAAATGACCATTTGTAGGAGGTTTAAATCCACCTCCATACACCGCTACCGTTCTTTTTTCGTCTTCGGGTAATAGTCCTTTTATAATTTCGTTAACTAAACTCATTATTTATTTAAAAATTTTGAAATTGCTCTTTGTGCTTCTTCTCTTGAAATTGAATTATCAATTATATCTTTAACGCCCTGATCTGATAGTAATTTTCTTATTTGGCTATTAACTTTTTCTTTTTGTTTAGCTGCATATGCTGCCCTAGCTGGTGATTTAGGTTTTGTGTTTTTAGGAGAATAAGGTTTTAAGTATTTATCTACTATTGCATCTAAATCTTCTAACTTTTCATCTTCTAAAGTATTAGCAACTGATATAAAATTGTCATCACCAAATAAATTTCTGTATGGGGCATAGTTTTGAGTCACGTTATTCCATGTTTTTAACACGATTGCAGGCGCTAAACTTCTATCTTTACCATCTGATGCCTGGAATCTAAGTTCATTTTGTTTTAACGATCTTTCTAAATCAGTATAAACATAAAGCATAAATACTTCATACCCTACCTTTTTTAGTTCATTAACTAATTCCTCTGTTTTTTTATATGAAGCTGCTGTACCATCTAATATAAATGATTCTTTACCTGCTATTGTAGCTGCTACTTTACCTTTAAATTCTTTATTAGCATCTGCCATTGCTATTGCCTGTTTACTTCTTTCTTCAGGTCCAGCATTTTTTAAATCTAAAGATACATTTGCTTTTTTTAGATTTTGAATATAAGTATCATCTATATTTAATACTTTAAATCCTCCGATATTTAAACCTTTTAAAACATATCCTTTACCAGCACCAGGAGCACCAGCTAATATAATTGCTTTTGGTTTATCTTGACCACCAATTGCCCCAGCATTTACTCCTGCGGCATTGGTTACTTCTTTTAGTAAGTTATTTAGTTCTATCATATATTATAAATATCGAAGTTTAAATCATGTTCATCTTCTTTAAAAACTCTAATTCTTCTTTAGTTACATCCATAATATTTTTCTGCATTATTTCTTGAGCGCGTTTATATTCTTGCTCTTCCCAATAAATTTCTTCATCACTCATCATACTAAAATAATTTTTCGAAAAGTTTATCAATATCTTCTCTTGATTGCCATCCTAATGGATCATTATTTCCAACCATTACTTCAAAACTTCCAGCATCTTCAATACTATCACACATAGCTCTGTTACCAGCTCTAGATGTACTGTACATACCTTCTCCACATACTATAGAAATACGAGTACCATCATCTGTGAATACTTGAGAAATAATTCCTTTTACAACTGGGTGTTTAATAAAACCTAAATTTTTGAATTTCATGACCTTTATTTTTAATTATTATCCTTATTTACCCTGTAAATATACGAACTCTCCTCCGGGTAACCTAATTTTTTTGCGGGAATCTTAAAAGAAAGCCCGCGGGGCTAAGTTGTTAAGCAGTAGATTGAAACCACATACAATTAAGATTAGTGGATGGTATTTTATACTTCATGGGATCTTTTACCTGGACTGCTCCCTACCAGCTTTGACCTTAACTAACTTGGTGTGAATATACGACTCCTATTTCAGGTATCCTAATTCTTCCACGAGAGTCTTATATACACTGTGGCTAGTTGTTTTAATATCAATGTTAGGATTTATTTTTAGAATTGATTCTTTTACACAATCTAAATTATTACTATCCATATCTTTTTCAATTAAAATATCACTTTTAAAAAAAGGTACAAGATCACTATAATGGTCTGATAATACACGTTCACAACTAGAACTTTGGATTAGATAAATAACATCTCCATTTTTTATATCATGGATGATGTTATTATATCTTTTTAAATATTTCTTTTTAGTAGTTGATAATTTATCTTCACGTTCATGGATAAACATCATTTTATATGTTTTATCCCATATTTGTTTACCTTCAAATAAACCACTATTTACTATTTCAACATCATCAAATATGTCATCTAATCCATTATCTAAAATATAAGATATAGTTTTAATTGAATTACCACTCCAATCAAAAGGATAGTTTTTTACTCTTACTTTTGCTTCATTAGCTGCATAAGCTGCTGTGCATACTTTACCTACTGGAAAATATACTATTCTCACACTGATCTTTTTACTGTTGTTTTAAAGCTTTGTGTAGCTGGTTTATGTTTGGGATTTTCGATATCAAATATGCTTTTTACTGCTTTATAAATATCTATATTTTCTTCTTGAGTTCTTGGTGACTCATATACTTCCCAATTTTTACCTTTTAATCTAGTACCTGATCTATCAGCTCCTCTAGATTTTGATTTTAACCATAATACACCTACACGATCAGCTGTTTTACCAAAACATTCTTTATAACATTGAGCATAAGCTGCACCCTGTAGATCATAAGTTGTTTGTAAATGGTTACTAGTTTTAAAATCAATAACCCATAATTCACCATCAATTTCACAAATTAAATCACAAGTACCAGCTACTTTAAGTTCTTCACTAAATAAATGTACTTCAGTTTCAATTAATGTTGGGTTATGTGTTTCCCAAAAGTCAACAAAACGTAAAAACATTTGCCATACATTAGGATCCATTTTTGGATAACCACTATCATTAAGATAAGTTAATTCCGCTCCTGTAAAATACTCTTCAATCATTTCATGCACCTTAGTACCTTCTTCTGATGCCTTCTTAACAATCCAATCTGCACTATGCCCTACCTTTTTTAGCCAGTCTTGAAAATACTTGCCTTTTGGATAACAATTTAAAACATAAGTAATAGATGGATAATATTCACCATTACGTCTGTAATACCTTGAATCTGGTAAGGTAATTTGTTTGTGATCGTCTGAGATCTCTAGAATTCTGTTGTAAGATTTCTTTATCATATAGATAGTTTTTGTTCCATTAAATTATAATAGGTTAAAGGAACTGTTTTTTGAATCAGTTTTGTGAAATTTTTAAAACCCATTTCACTCGGATCCTTATCTTGTAAATCTACAAGATAGACTTCTTTACCTTCTGCCATTAATTTTTCGCAGAATTTTAAAGCTTGTTTAATTGCATCCCTATCTAACGCAATATAAATTTTGTCTACTACTGAAGTAACTATTTTCTTCATTAAATTACTCTGTATGTTTTTACCTAATAAAGGTATTGCATTTCTTTTTATAGCCATAGCATCAAATAATCCTTCACATAATATAATTGGTAAGTTCCAATTAATAAAATGTTCGTTAGGAATTATATCTCTTGATACTTGGGGATTTCTATATTTTACAAACGCATCCTTTTCAAATGAACGAGCTGTATAATAATTTATACTTCCATCTTTATCATAAGTTGGTAATATAATCATATTTTTATATAAACCTTCTTCACAATAACCAATATTATATTTACTAATATCCGTCATACTAATGTCACGTCTTTTTAAATACGCTAAGGCATGGCGTTTAATAATACTGTTGTTATCTGACTGGTCTAAACGCATATATTCGCTAGGTAATTTTAGTACATTTACCACTTTTTCTTTAGTAGTATATGTAACATCTTTTACATAAGTTTTTGCTTCAGTTATCTTATCTTGTGATGCACCTGCCTTCCTTAATAAATGTAATATTGATTTACCTTTTTTATCACATACCCAACAATGCCAAGGATTATGACCTTCTTTATTTTCAGTAAAATTAATTTCTAATTTAGGTTTATGATGATTACAGTGAGGGCATGTATATGCCATATTACCACGGGCAGTTTGCTTGCCTGTGCCTAATACGGAATTTACTAAAGTAACTAATAACTGATTTACCATAACGATATAATATACGTTAATGTATTTTAATTTCCAAAGGATCTTCATATTCAATATCCTCTAAATCTTTAGTAAAGAATTTACCTAGGATATTATCATTGAAAAATTCATCCGGTCTTTCTAGTACCTGATATATCATTTGATATTTTAATTCAAAATAAGTTAATGATTTTTTATTAGGTACACATTTTAGTATAGTACGTTCAAATTCGTCTTTTTTACCTTCACGTAATAATTGTTTAATATCTTTTTGGGAACCATAATAATTTTTCCAATCCGATTCTTTAACTGCTATTTTATATGAAGGGCGACGGCCAACTACTCCTGTTAAAGCAGCTAGTTCTTTTTTTCCAAGTTTTACTTTTTTAGTAAATTGTAAAACTTTTTTTCCGATATATGATTTCCCTGAAGGTATGTGTTTATTTATATAAACGAATCCATAAGTGTTTTCTGGGAACTGAGTGATATCGACCATTTTGTTTCCTTGATAGGTCCAACTCATAATATTTGTTTTAGTTAATTTAAGTTAACGTAACGTTAATAAATATTAATTTTTATTATTTAACATATAATTTTTAGCAAATAATACTCTCTTTCCAATATCAATATTTACATTATTGACATATTTAGGATGAACCCACCAATCCTCATATGGGCTATTTTCATCAGGAGAAATATTTTCTGCTACCAAAACGTAACCTGCTTCAGTAAGTAATTGTTGAGATTTGTTTCTATAACTTTTAGTATTATCACAATAATAATCATGTTCATATGTGATAACTCCAAATTCTAATTTATCAAATGGAATTCTTTCTAATGTTCTATATGTGTTATATGCAGGATCAACATCTAATTGTAAATAATCTATTTGACGAGTTCCAATATAATTATCTGCAATATCTAAATAGTCAGCTGATAATGAATTTTGATCTAAAATTGTATCTAAATTTCTCCTTTTATTCCATTCCTCTATAAATTCTTTAGATATGTCTAAAGATGCTCCTTTCCATCCCCATTGTGTAAGTAAAAGTGTATTATTACCATATGTAGGATGTCCTGCTCCTATTTCTAAATAAGTACCATTTTTCTTTCCATCTAAAGCAGTTAAGGCAAATAAGTCTTGATAACATTGTGAATAATTTTCTTCAACTAAATTAGCACCTTTAAATTTTTTAGATAATGTTTTATATTGTGTTTTTTTATAAGGTAATAAATCATGCCATGTTGTTAATGTAGGTCTTTCTTTAATTAAATCAAAGTTAATACAATTATTTATAACAAGTTCTCTATGGTTTTCATCTACATAAGGATCATCATATAATTCTAACCATAATTTATGTGATTTATCTCTTTGACCTATATACCAACATACAAATGCTTTTTGAAATTTTAATTCCCAATCACCTTTATAACCCACATCATAAGGTAAAGGTTCTTTTCCTATATGTTGTAAACCTAAATCAGCATATAGATTAGCAGTTTTCCAATCCTTTCTGCTACTATACCATTTACATAAAAATAAATAACCTTCAGGTCTAGTAGGTAAATAAGCTATAGCTGTTTCTAATTGACCTTTTTCATAATTTGCTCTACGTGTAGTTTTATTTAATTGGAGCCATGTTTTTAAAATACCATTATAAGCTAATAATGGATCTGTATCATGAGTTAATTCTGATGCTCTTAAAAAATAAGATAACGCAGCTGCTCCTTGGCCTATGTTTTCATATTCTTGACCTAATTCAGCATTTATATAAGGATCTAAAGGATCCTGAATGTATTTATGTAAATATTCTTTTAGTCTTTCCATTATAGTCCGTTATTTGTCCATGATCTTCTATTTAACCAACCTAATTTATCTAGTAATTTAGTAGGCATTTTTAATGCATAAGCAGCATTATCTTGATAACCATATGTAATAATAAAATTATCATCTTTTAAAGCTAAACCACAAGCAAATTCAATCTTAGCTGCCATAAATTTGAATGGTTCTGATACTGCTTCTAGATTCCAATCTTTATCCCATATAACAAACCTATGATAATAGTGAGCATCTTTATGTTGTCCTGGGTTGTGATAAAAATCTACTTCATGTGTTACACATATTCTACTTCCATTTTTCCAAGGTATAACTTGTGACCCTCCTCTTAATTCAAAAGGAACTTCAGCATTATATTCTTTTGTTATAACAATTTCACTTGTTTTGTTAACTGGATCTATTTTAGCTATTTCTAGGTTATTAGTCCATTTAATAAAATGCATTGGCATGTCTAATATAGGCATCCAATTTTTTTCTAAATAAGTTGGGCTTGGTGGTTCAATTCTATCTCTAGTTACTTCTTCACATACATTGTTAGTCCAATTTACCTCACATAACTCCATTCTACCTTCACCATCAGGTTTTACATCACGTCTTACACCACAAGCATATAATATATCATTCCATCTAAATACTCTAACATCTTCTAACCCAATAAAAGTCCATACAGGTTTAATATCATGTTTTGAAGTGTCAATTTTTTGATGTGTTCTAACTTCTAAAGTATCAGGATCTAATTTACATAAATAATTTCCTGTTCTTAATACAACATCATCTTCAGGATTTAAATAAGCTAAACAACCCCAAACACAGTAAAAGTTTTGGTTAAATTCACTATGATATAAAGAATAATGTACATGCCTAATATTAGCTATGATATCATCATTATCATCTATAAAAACCGATACATTACATAAACCAGTACCATCAGTTAATTCTCCTGGTATGATAAGTGGTGCTATAGAACCACCATTATCTATTACTAATTTTGCTAAATTGTCTTCCATATATTATTTATAATGTCCTCCACCTAACCATAATACGAAAGATTTTCTGGTTCCCCTAGTTACTGGTGTAACTCTATGCATCATATAAGAAGGAAATAAAAATACACAACCAGCATTTCTTTCAGCTTGTATAAAAGGACCATTCATACTTCCACCTCTAAATAATTCTAAATTACCACCTTCATATTCATCTGGTTCTGATAATTGAACTGTAATAGATACTTTTCTTAATGATAATTCTCTTGGACCTATATCAGCATGCCAATCATAATGACCAGCAGGTGCATGATATTCTGTATATTGAATTTGTTCTGGTATTTGGTGTAAATCGAATTTCCAAAGTGAATTATTAGCTTCTATAGCCATATTTGCTAATTTTTCATATAACCAAAACCAATCACTATTTTGAGGAATCCACTTAATATTAGATTTTCTATTTGTATCTTTATCACCAGCCGCGGTTGATGCTATATGCCAGGGTAAACTTTTAATGTTTTTGGATATTTTTGTTAATTCATCTTTACTAAATCCCTCTTTATAATAGTAGAAATTTTGTGAATCTGTTTGTTCTTGTTCAAATGTATAGTTTAAGTTCATTATAGATCTTTTATATTAAATATATTTTCGGTTTTTGTATATGGGATATTATCCAATGGTTCTTGTAAGTTATAACCACTATAGCAATTCATATCTGTATGTAATTCATAAGGATTAGCTTTAATATTCTCATGAATTTCATAACCTAAAACATCAGGATTTGTTGTTACCCAGCATACAGTAGAAGGTAATTCTAAAGCTGCTGCCATATGTTGTGCAAAACTATCTATTAATATCCTTTTATCTGCCTGTAATAATAATGAAATTATACCTCGTAAGTTAAATTCTGCTGGTATTGCTCCTTCATATGATTGAGGTTGACTAGAATGTTTAATATAATAAATAGTATAATCATCTTTATACTTTTCTATTAATTTTTTAGTTAATATCAATGGTAAATCTCTTGACCAATTATAATATAAAGGTTTTGTATAATAACTAATTAGCTGGATATGTTCATTTTTTGCTAATGCTCCACCATGAGGATGGATTACTAATATAGGTTTTTTATTTATTAGCTTTACAGGAGTATTTTTTTCTTCTTCACTAAGATATAATTTAGGTTTTTCACCATTATATTCTAAATCATACATTTTGGCCCAAATTTCATATATGCTACCCTTACTACTTATGTAATCGGGTTCATTATAGACCTCCTTTACTAATATTAAACAATTATCTAAATTATGATGTACATATTTTTCTAAAATATCAACTCTTCCTTCAAAATCAGTTAATATATCTAAGTGTGGATTATTAAAGAATATATCTTTAGCATCTGATATTACTATTATTTTATCATTAGGGTATTTCTTTCTAAGTAATTCAAGTATTACAGTTGCAATAATATTTTTACCTACCCCTCCGCTTATTTCAAAAACTATATTCATGCTTGTATATTAAAATTAATTACTGCTCTTTGTTTTTTACCATAAAATGGTTCTACAGAATGTATAATATCATGTGGCCAAATTAATAACATTCCTTCTTTAGGCCTAATAAAATGTTTTTCTCCTCTAATATGAAAAGCAAATACACCACTATAAGGATGATCTGGGTGAGGTTCTCCATCACTCAAATAATAACCACCTGAGTACATTTTAGGTTTTTCTTCTTCATATTGCCATCTATTATGATTATGAGCATTATGTCCTCTACCTTCAGTTGGTTCATAATATTGTAACCAACTTTCTGTTACTGTACCTTCTTCACCTACTAATTCTTTAAAACCAGCTAATATTCTTCGTTTAATAACATCTATATCTGAATTTTCTACGTCTAAAAAATCATTAGGTTTAACGTAAAATCTACTTCCTATAGGTTGTAATTCATGATTTTCAATCCATTCTTCTCGTCTGTCATAATTAACTTCATATGTAGAATATCTTTCAGAATCAAATCTATCAACTAATTCTTGACCCATTCTTCTTTGTTCTGCATCTAATATTCGTAAACCAAAATCATAAGCTTTATTAGTTACAATATCATCTTCATATATCCTTTTATAAACAGGAATAGGTGCTAAATTAAATATATTTTCCTTATTCGTTGGATGAAATATCATAGTTTTCTAAAGTTGTTATATCCGAGTCTTCACCTGGGTTATGACCAAAATACGAAACATTTGCCTGATCTCCACGGAAATCTTTGGATTTTCTTAAATCCCAAAATGCCCAATCTAAACCTCGTCTTAACTTAGAAACATTTTCTACATATTCAACCATTTTTTTAGCACCTTCAGGCCATACAATATAAGCAGCTATACTAGGTTCATTTGGAATAAACCAAAAAGCATCTAAATCATTAACTGATGCTAATGTCTCAAAATAATTTTCTGGTGGAGTATGGTCTCCAAGTAAAAATACATCATCTTCAAATATAAAGAATGGTAAATCTTGTTTTGAACATTCATCTAGTAAATTTAAATGAGTATAATTGGCACAAACTAAAGATGGAATGTCTATTCCATATTTTTCATAATCATTGCCTTTAATAAATTCTTTATCAAATTCTGTTAATTTATATGTTTCTCCATCTATTCCATCACAAAATTCAAAATCTATATGTTGGAACATATGAGCTATTTTTTTACGTCTGTCTTCACGTTTTGGAAGAGATATTACTTTTAATTTATACATGCTCTAAATAGGGTTTATAGTTAATTTTATTTTTTATATATTTGTTAAATCTTTTTTGCGTTACTGATATAGTATAATTTTGATATTTTAATTCTTCATCTGATACACCTAATACATAATCAGGCTGGTATTCATTTATATATTCTTCTAGTGAGCAATTAGCATATTTCCACATTGCAAATTCTTCTACTAATCCTTTTATATCATTTTCTTCTACTATTTTAAGTAAATCTTTACCTAAATCTTTATTTCTAGAATAAACACAACCAAAGTTAGGAATAATTAAAGCATCTTGCCATACCCAATGATAATGTTGTATTTGTGATTCTAATGTTGATAAATCATCAATTAAATTAAAATAAGTTTCATCATAATGTAAAATTGGGTGATGGTCAGGTATTGCTTCTAATAGGGCAAACATAGGTTCTTTATAATGAGCATATAAAGGAATTTGGGTTTCTTTTTGTCTTAGTAAATTATAGAAATCTTTATCTAATGGTTTTAAAATAAGACAATCCCAATCTAACATTAATACTTCTCCCCAATGTTTTAGAGCTATATCTAATACTTGTAATTTTCTCCCATATACATTATTACCTGAGTAATTATTGTCTCCCATAGCAATACAAGGATACCCTCTTGATTCTAATTCCTCTTTATTTTCATCACCCCAAACATATACTATTTCATTATTATACAATGGTTTTATTGGAATATCTTCCCATTTATCTGAGTCATTGCCCCACCAAGTTCTTACTATTTTTATATTAGACATGCTCGAAATAATTAGTTATATTAACTTTAGTATCTAACCATTTACTAAATTTTCTTGATAGTTTATGTATTCTAGTATCATATATTATCATTTGATCTGATCTGCCTTTTACTACTCGAGGAACATATTTTTCAATATATTCTTCTAAAGTACAATCAACATAAATTAAAGTAGCAAATTCATCTACTACACTATTTAAATTATGCTCTAATGCTATATCAACTAATTTTTTACCAAATGATTTATCTCTACAATATACAAAACCAAAATTAGGAGCTATTACTCCTTCTTCCCATTCCCATCCATACTTATTCATTCCTACTTCTAAATCTTCTAATTCTCTTAATAATGAGGGACTTTGATCTTTTACTAACATCTCCAATACAGCATTTTTAGTATCTTTATGTTGAATGTATAATGGTATTTGTATTGGTTTTTCTTTTAAAGAATCATAAAAGTTTTTATCAAATGGTTTTAATATAAAACAATCCCAATCTAATAATAATACTTCACCAAATTCTTGTAATGCTAAATCTAAAGCTTGTAATTTTCTTCCAAATTTATTATATCCTTTTTTACCATCAAATTTTGTATCTTTTACTAATTTAGCTTCATATCCTAGTTCTTGAATAAACCAAAATGATTCATAATCAAAACAGTATACTATTTCTTGTTCAGGATATAATGGTATTCTGGGTATTTCATGGTTCACATTACCACCCCATAACACTCTAATTATTTTTATTTTCATGATATTTGTCCCAATGTTTTTGCCATCTTACATCTTTTGTAAAAACTTCTCCAACCTTAAAATCGTCAACTAATTCTCTAAACCATTCTTCTGTTTCTAAATGCATAGTATTAATTTTATCTAACCAAATATGATTAAAATCAACTTCTTTAGATAAATCTGGATTTTCGGGTAGGTACCATTTTTCTGCTTTGCCTTTATATCTTGTATAAGGTAAAACACAATTATGATGTGATAATGATATTCTATTAGTTAAAGTATTTATATGATAATCGTTTTCTCTAATAATATGACCTAAAATACCCTGATCAGTTAATAACCAAAACCACTCTGGTATGTTTTCACCATTTGTAGTAACTAATTTTTTATGCCATTGATGATATTCTTTTAATAATTCTATATTATTAAAACATAAGAATGATGTATTAGGTGACCAATCATCTACATTATAGTTTTCAATCCAAGGTATATGAGTAATTTCACTTTCAAATTTTTCTTTATCAAAATAATAATAACCTCTACCTATTTCCCAATGTGCTATTGTTAAATCGTTAGTTCTAACATATTCAGGTAGTTTTTCTTTGATTATCATATCATTATCAATGAATACAAAGGGTTCTGTTTGATTTGCTAAACATTTTATTTTACCACTTGTCCAAAAATAAGCTGCATCTACTTTTGATTTTGAATAACTATTTAAAAAATCTATATCTACCTCATCATATAAATCTAATATTTTAAATCTATGATAAAAAGCTGCTCCTACAGAATCAGTATACAATTTAATAGGACCATTATGTCTTTGCCAATTTACTATAGATAATACTGTATATAGGATTTGATGATCAGTCATATTGTATGTATCTGATTCTAATCCTTTCATGGATTCAAAACCATGGCCTCTTAACCTTTCTTTATGAAAATAAGGTTTAGTCCAATTAACGTGTATAGCCTTCATTTAATCTTTTTGTTTTATTATCCAATCATCATATATACTCCATTTATCTTTTTGCATAGAGTTAATACACCTAAGCAAATACATCATTTCAGTATGATCTATTTCTTTTTTTGACACACCATAATGCTTGTAATATAATGAGGATTCTTTGAGATTCCAAATACCTCCATCATCTATTATATTGCTATAATTTATATCTTTACAATCAAAAACGTTTTTAGATAATGATTTATGTGGAATATTTTCTTTACATAACATTTGTTTTAACATAAATTGTTCAGACAATATCATATAATTAGTATCCTTTACTCCCATTGAAGTAAATTCTTTGTGGTTTTGTAAAGTTTGTTTAGCGTATTTATTAGCAAATTTATAATCAGGGAGATAGAATAAAGATACATTTGCTGCTCTATCGATTATATAATTAATTGGTGTTGTTAATTCTTTACAATATTTAGTATTTTCTTTAGGATACCAATTATCTGATAGTTCGTTATATGTAAATAAAACATTATCATTTAAATGTTCATCTATGTTTTTAAATATTAAAAAATCATGATCAACAATTAGTATTGGGTTTGTTGCTTTACTTATTATTTTTGTTTTACTACTTGACCAAAATACTTCTCTATCAATTTTATCATCATATTTTAAAGGTTTTATTTCATCAAATAAATTAAGTAATGGTGTTCCTTTATAATAATCTTTAGTAAGATCATCAGCATATAATACTGTTTTATGATTAGGGTGATACCTTTTCCATAAACAGACAGATGCTGCTAATAGTAGTGTAAATTGTTTTGTGTAAAAATCTTCAGAACGCTTAACGTTTTCAATTACCCATAATACTTCCATAAACCTTTTTAAATGTAACATCAATTTTAGAATAATCTACCATTAAATATCCATCAGGGTGCATAATAGATGCTTGTGGAACTTCTTGTGCCATAACACCTTCAAATACTCCTTTACCATGTTTTTCTTGGTTTTTATAAGTCCAAGTATAAATGTTTATTCCTGATAGTGATCTACCAATTAATCTAATATTTTCTTTTAGTCTTATATCTGATGACTTAATAATTCCAAACGCACCATGAAGTGTATTTATATAAGCGAAGTTTTTACCACCATAAGTACTATTATAAAACCAATTTACTGCGGCAGTTGTAGTTAAAACTGTTCCAAATGCATTTTCCAATCTCCAACCCAAAAATTGATATCCATAAGCTGCGGTTGCTGATGTTGAAATATAATTTTGAGTATTACTCATTGATTGGTTTTTATATGCTGCAATGCTAGTTCCCATAGCTGCTTGAGCTGAAAAAGGGGAGGTGAAGGCTATAGTAGAAAGTGAACTACCCCCACCTGACATTGCTAGATTACAATGAAACATTCTATCTTTATACCTATATCCTGTGTTCATTGATATATTAGAAGTACCTGTTTGTGTTGTATTTAATTTGGGGTCTGTATTTTGTTTCCAAGCTGAGTATAAACTATAGTTTCCATTAACCCCCCAGTTAGAACAAGTACCCCACATACCACTATAATACCCACAAGCTAATGTGGGATTTTGTATAGTTGAGGTATTAGATACCATGTGTAATTGACTAGTGACTTGTCCGTAGTACATACTATATTAGGTCTTTTACATTACCTGCACCAAAAATATCCTTATAATGGTTTTTAACTCTGTCATAAGCATATTCAAAAAGGCTACCAGTAATAATATTAATATTTATTTTAGATTTAGTTACCATTTCACTTCCAGTAGTAATTGTTTCTATAGATTCTGTACGGTAAGCTGATATTTCATTACCATCATCGTCAAAATCAATATATTCTACTGTTTGATCTTCCCATGAAGAGGAATATGTTATTTGTTCTACTTGTACACTTTCAGTAAGTGGAAATTCTAACGGATAAGAATTATTATAAATTTCACTATCAAATGTATAATTAGGAGATAACATACCAGAAGCATCTAGTCCTATATAATCTTCTTTATATATTGGGTGCCCTGATGAAGATTCTTTACTTACATAATGTGTTGTATTTGCAAGTATATCTCCTGTTGTTTTATGTAATACGTAATTTTCGATTCTAACATAGAAATGACTTACACTTCTATTAGCTCCTCCGTTTTCCGTAATTGAACCTGTAACTATAAATCCCATTATTTTTTATTTAATTTGTTTACTTTATCATTTAATTCCTTAATAGCTTCTATTAATATTGCTACTAATTTTTCATATTGAACTGTTATATAATTTTCACCTGTTAAACTAGCTCCTTTATCTCCATCAGCATCAAATGGTGCTTGTCTAATTATTTCAGGGAAATGTTTTTTAACTTGTTGTGCTATTACCCCAATATGTCGATCTTTTTTATCATATCCAAATTGTTCGGCTAATTCATTAGATCTATAATAAATACCATCTAATTCCATTACTTTATCTAAAGCACTTTCAATTCTACCTTCAATATCTTTTAATCTTTCATCTGAGTAATATGCAACAACATCACCTGTTGATCTTACTGTACCAAACTGAACTGTATCTGTAGTTCTAGTGTATTGGTTCATCGCAGTAGCATAGGTATTTGATGTACCTGATGCACCTTTTGCTCCAGTAGGTCCTGTTGGTCCTGTAGGTCCTGTTGGTCCTGTTCCTCCAGTACCACCTGGTTGACCTTTTTGTCCTTTAGCACCACCTGGTCCTGTTCCACCTGCTTGTCCTTTTTGTCCTTTAGGTCCAGTTGGTCCTGATCCTCCAGTTCCACCTGTTGCACCTGTTGCACCTTGAGGTCCTGTTCCACCTGTTCCACCTGCTTGACCTTTCTGTCCTTTAGAACCTGTAGCACCTTTAGCACCACCTCCACCAGTTGGTCCTGTTCCACCTGTTGCACCTTGAGGTCCTGTTCCTCCAGTTCCTCCGGCTTGACCTTTTTGTCCTTTAGGTCCAGTTGGTCCTGTTCCTCCAGTTCCACCTGTTGCACCTGTAGTACCTTGTGGTCCAGTTGGTCCTGTTCCTCCAGTTCCTCCTGCTTGTCCTTTTTGTCCTTTAGGTCCGGTTCCACCTGTTCCACCTGTAGCACCTGTTGCACCTTGTGGTCCAGTTGATCCAGTTCCACCTCCTTGACCTTTCTGTCCTTTAGCACCTGTTCCACCACCTGGTCCTGTTGCACCTGTAGCACCCTGAGGTCCTGTTGAACCATTTGATCCATTTGAACCTGCTTGTCCTTTTTGTCCTTTAGGTCCAGTTGGTCCTGTTCCACCACCTGCTCCTGTAGCACCTTTTTGTCCTGTTGGTCCTGTTCCACCTGTAGCACCTGTTGTACCTTGGGAACCAGTTGAACCTGTATTACCATTTTGACCTTTTTGTCCTTTAGCACCTGTTGGACCTGTTCCTCCAGTTGCACCTGTTGCACCTTTTGCTCCAGTAGGTCCTGTTCCACCTGTTGCACCTTTAGCACCAGTTGTACCTTGAGATCCGGTAGCACCAGTAGCACCTTTAGCACCTGTTGGTCCTGTTCCTCCAGTTCCACCTGTAGGTCCTGTTGCACCTGTTGCACCTTGAGAACCTGTTGGTCCAGTAGCACCTGTAGCTCCTTTTGCTCCAGTATTACCTGTAGTACCATTTGTACCTTGAGGACCATTATTTCCTTGTTGTCCTTTTTGTCCTTTCGTACCAGTAGCACCTTGTGGTCCAGTTGATCCAGTTGGACCTGTTCCACCTGTAGCACCTTTAGCACCAGTTTCACCTGTTTGACCTATTGCACCTTGTGAACCAGTAACACCTATTGAACCTTTTTGTCCTTTAGGTCCAGTTGGTCCTGTATTTCCTGTAGTACCTTGTGGTCCTGTTGGTCCATTAGCACCTTTTTGTCCTTTAGCTCCAGTATCTCCTTTATCACCTGTTGATACAAATGAAATTAAAACATCTTCATTATTTGTAAATGGAGCAACTGCTGATCCTGCTTCATTTGTGATTGCTAATTCCCAATAACTTCCATCATCAGTTAAATCTGAAATAGCAAATGTTAAGAATTGTGTTGCATCCGTTCTATTAGAAATCCTAATATGTCCTTTAACAGCTGAAGTAACACTATCTATAGTTTGAAGTGTATTTTCTATATTATTACCATCATCATCTGTAACATTAACATATGCTTTTGATGCTATATTTTGTGTTGTACTATTTAATCTTATTTTACCTGTGCCTGGATTTGAATCTCCTGTTGCACTATCAAATGTATAATCAAACGAGTTACCACCAAAGTTACCATCTGTACCTTGTGTACCTGTAGCACCTTGTGATCCTGTTTGACCTAATTGTCCTTTTTGTCCTTTTGTACCTGTAGTACCTTGTGATCCTACTTCACCTTTCTGTCCTTTTGTACCTGTAGTACCTTGAGCACCTGTTGATCCTGTTGGTCCTGTTGCTCCTTTTTGTCCTGTTGTACCTTGAGATCCGGTAGCACCAGTAGCACCTTTAGCACCTGTAACACCAACTTCACCTTTTTGTCCTTTAGTACCTGTAGTACCCTGTGAACCAGTTGGTCCTGTTGGACCAGTTGCTCCTGTAGCTCCTTTAGCACCTGTAGCACCTTGTGGTCCTGTAGGTCCTGTTGGACCATCATCACCAACTGCACCTTGTGAACCAGTTGGTCCTGTATTACCATTTGTACCTTGAGGTCCAGTAACACCTAATTGTCCTTTTTGTCCTTTTGTACCTACTGTACCTTGTGAACCTGTTGGTCCTGTTGGTCCAGTAGCACCTGTTGCACCTTTAGCACCAGTTGTTCCTTGTGAACCCGTTGGTCCAGTTGGACCATCATCTCCTACTGTACCTTGAGCACCAGTTGGTCCTGTTGCTCCTGTAGCACCTTTTGCTCCAGTAGGTCCTGTATCACCTACAGCACCTTGAGAACCAGTAGCACCAGTAGCTCCTTTTTGTCCATCTGTACCTTGTGTACCTGTTGCTCCTGTAGCACCTTTAGCACCTGTAGGTCCTGTTGGTCCTGTAGCACCTTGAATACCTTGATCACCTTGATCTCCTGTAGCACCTTTTTGCCCTGTTGTTCCTTGTGAACCTGTTGGACCAGTAGCACCTGTAGCTCCTTTTTGACCAGTAGGTCCTGTTGGACCAGTTGGTCCTGTTGCACCTACAGCACCTTGAGCACCTGTTGGACCAGTTGGTCCTTCTGCACCTATAGCACCTTGAGAACCAGTAGTACCTACTGTACCCTGAGAGCCTGTTGGTCCTGTTGGACCATCTGCTCCTTGAGCACCTGTTGAACCAGTTGGTCCTGTTGCACCTTTTTGTCCTTGATTACCTACTGAACCTTGAGCACCATCTGCTCCTTGAGCTCCAGTTGGTCCTGTTGAACCTGTTGGTCCTAATGCACCTTTTTGACCAGTTGTACCTTGAGTACCTGTTGCACCTTGTGAACCTGTAGGTCCTGTAGCACCTGTTGCTCCTTTTTGTCCATCTGTACCTTGAGCACCAATATCACCTTGATCTCCTTGAGCACCTTTTTGACCAGTTGGACCTGTTGGTCCTAATGGTCCTGTTGCTCCTTTAGCTCCTTGTGGTCCTGTAGTACCTTGTGGTCCTACTGCACCTTTAGTACCTGTTGAACCTTGTGTTCCGTCAGCACCTTGTGCACCTGTAGGTCCAGTTAAGGATAAATCTGTTCTATATTTTATATCACCCGATGTATTTGAAACTAATATTCGGGTTTCTGATGTTCCGTTTGGTAAATTGTTTATATGTAAATTACTACCTGTAAGTGAAGTTGAAGCAATGATATTACTACCTGTAATAAACCCTGCAGAGGTAATATTTCCAATTACATTAAGGCCACCTGCTGGATACCAAAATAGTTTACTTTGTGAGTCTTTAAATAAAGTATCATAATTATCTCCCGAAGATGTATCGAAAAATGGGATTTGATAAGCTTTATTTGGTACTGATCCTGAACCTGTGGGCTGTACAAAATACTTCCCTGCTTTAATTTTGTTTAAATCTGCATCACTACCGGATACAACTACTTTTTTCCAATTTGGCATGTCAATCTTTTTATTATGGTTGGTTACTCGTTGAGCCCACTTCCGTTATGGCCTATAATATAGTCATACATATGATTAATATACGGAAAAATTAATAAAAATTCAAATAATTTTATAATTGGAACCAGCCTGTTGGTTTAACATAAGGCGACATACAGGATCCAGTTCTTTCTACATTATGATTAATATTATTAGAGTCAATTGGGGAGAGAGAACGAGATACCATTAATTGAGTATACTGGTAAGTATTATTATTTTGATAAGTAAATGGTGATACATAATGTATTTCTCGTGGGAAATCTGATGGTGATAAGGTTACTACGCTTCCTTCAATATTACCAGCTCTATTTACTATAAATGATCTAACATAGTCATTTGCAGAATTAACATAAAAGAAAGAACTTGAAGCCCATTGAAATGGATAACCATAATTAGACTGAGATATATTTACAACTGTACAATTTACTTTTGATACATTTTCAAAAGGATAAGAGTCAATACCTAACTCTTCCTCTATACAAAAAGAAGAGGTTGATGTTGATGATGCCAAATCATAGGGTCTAGATAAATGGAAAATAGTACAACAAGTCCACGTAGGTGAATTTTCTGCAGTAAAATCAACTTCTCTGTGGAATTGATATAAATGAGAACCAGTATAACCAAAAGATATTTGATCAACATTTTTAGTTAATGATTGGGTTACTGCTGCTATTCGTCTAACATGTCTAGTACTGGTATTTAAAGTGGTTATATCAAAATTTGAATTTAATTGATATTGTGTTATGTTTGATAATGCTGATCCTTGTCTAACCCCGAATTGTACCACAGAACCAGTATCTGGTACTTGTATTGATTGTATAGCTCCAAATGCAGGTGATAATCCAGATCCTAATGTAGCTGCATTTAATGTTAACGATGCTGTATTATTAGTTGGACTTTGCCAAGGTTCAAAACTACCAAGATTTGGAGCTGTAGAATCTGAGGAAGAGTACATATACTGGTAAACTAATTGTTTATATGGAGAACCATCTGAAAAAGATGAGGTACCCCACCAACTAGTGTACATATAATGAACCAAACTACCGTCATTACCATTATAACGTGAATTTATTGCTTGTTGTTGGTGATATAATCCACTATAATTTTTAAAACTTTGATAATTTGGGAATTGTGCTGGGGTAGCAGTTGCAAAATCTCCTAATTCCAATTGACAAGTAAGTACAGGCCAATCAGCTTCTGATGAAACTTGCCAAGTTCCTCCTTGCATTACCCTAAAGAAATTTTGATTTGCCATTATTTACCTTTTAATTGATCTATTTGGATTTGTTGTTCCTTAATAGCTTCAATTAATAAGGCAACAATTTTTTCGTATTTAACAGCTTTGAATCCTGTATCTCTAGTTGTTACTACTTCAGGTAATATTTCTTCTATTTCTTGAGCAATAACTCCTACATCATGTCCTTCATTTGGATGAATTGTTTTTCTTTGTTCCTCAGTTAATGGTCTCCAATCAAATTCAACACCACTAATTTGTTTTACTTTTTCTAAAGCATTAGAAATAGGCATTACATTTTCTTTTAATCTCTTATCTGATGAATAATAAGCTACAACATCATTTGCAAATAGTCCAATACCTACTGTACCTGCTGTTACTCCTAAACCTACGACTAATCCTCCATTTGATACTGTTAAATTATCTCCATCAAATACCATATTGGCTTCAGCATTAATACCTGCGGCACCTGTTGCTGTTAAAACTCTATCATTTGCACCATTTGTAAATCCTGTTACTGCACCTGGTGTTCCATCTGCACCTTGTGGTCCATCTCCACCATCTGCTCCTTGAGGTCCTGCTGCTGTTGAATCTGCACCTGTAGCACCTTGAGCACCTTGTGTTGAATTATCTGCTCCATCTGCACCTTGTGGTCCATCTGCACCTTGAGTAGAGTTATCTGCTCCATCTGCACCTTGTGGTCCATCTGCACCTTGAGTTCCTGTACCATCTACACCTTGTTTACCTTGAGTACCCTGAGTAGAATTATCTGCACCTGGTTCACCTTTTGTACCTGTTGCTCCTTGAGTTGAATTATCAGCTCCAGTTGGTCCTTGAGGACCATCAGCACCTTGTGATCCTGTTCCTGTTGCACCTTGTGGTCCTGCACCTGTAGCACCTTGTGGTCCTGCACCTGTAGTTCCTTGAGTACCATTTGTACCTTGTGTTCCGCCAGCACCTTGAGCACCACTTGCACCTTGTGGTCCTGTTCCTCCTGGTGCACCTTTAGTACCTAAACTAGCTGTAGAACCAACTGTGTAGAAGAAATCTGTACCATCACAATATATTCCAATTACAACTTGTGAACTTAAAGTAGTAGGCATTGTAAATGTACTACCATTTAAATATACATTACTACCCGCTGAAGGTGTAAATGTTACTGTTCTGGCTGTAGATGCACTTTGTTTTATTCTTATAACACCTGTATCACCGGCTTCCCAATGAGTTCCTCTAGCAAGTGTAATTGTTAAATTACCTGTTAATGCTGCTACTGTTGCATTTGAACCAAGTTTCGGGTTAAATGCTACTGTACCTGTTGTTGATAATGCTTGTTGATCAATTGTTAACTTACCATCTAAAAATGCTTTGGATCCATCAAATGTAAAATTAGGTTCACCAACTAATCCGCTACTACCATCTGCTGTTACTAATCTATTATTTACATCACCTGATAAATTAGCAACTCCTGTTGCACCTTTTTGTCCTTTAGCTCCATTATTAGTATACTGTATTCTTACACTCTCACCATTAACAAAAGTACCAGAAGCTTGTACATCTGCAGCACTAACATCTAATAATGCTCTTGTTGCATCAACAGTATTAATACTATAATCAGCAACTGTAATAATATCACCTGAACTTTCACCAGTAATTATTAATTGTGATTGTTTTGACCATAAATTATTGTGATTAACACCATCGGCATCTTCTAATGCTAATGAAATTTGAGTAGCTGATCCAATTGTAGTATTATCAAACCTAATTGCACCCGCAGCACCAGCCATATTTGTACTGGTTTCATAATCATAATTTAATCCTGCATTATTTCCAGGAGCACCTTTTGGACCTGTAGCCCCTTGAGTGGCTGTTCCTGTTGCACCTTTTTGTCCTTTAGCTCCACCATCTGCTCCAATAGTAAATCCAATTACATCTTCATCTGAAAAAGCACTTGTTTGTCCTGAGTTACCTATATAAGTTGCAGTAATAATATGTGAAGCTGAACCACCTGATCCTGCTGTTGTAACAGCTGTTACTTCAAGTTGTATAAATTTAGTTACATCAGTAACTTTTGTTAATCTTAAAGGTGAATTATTTGTACCTATACTAGATAATAAAGCACTTACATTAGTACCAAAAGTATCTACATTGTTTATTTGTATACCTGTTACATTTGAATCTTGTGTAGGGGTTCCATTTGTTATAAGTTTAAATTCCCCATCTTCTGATTCAGCGGCTGGTGTACCTGAATTGTATAGATTATATTCTGAGTTAAAATCAAAAGTTATAATACCTTGTGCACCTGTAGTCCCTTGAGTAGCTGTTCCTGTTATACCTTGAGTACCTTGAGCTCCTTGTGTTGAGTTATCTGGTCCAGTTGCTCCTTGAGCACCCTGAGTTGAATTATCTGGTCCTGTAGCACCCTGTGCTCCTTGAGTAGAATTATCTGGTCCTGTTGCTCCCTGAGCACCCTGAGTTGAATTGTCAGGACCTGTAGCACCTTGAGCTCCTTGTGTAGAGTTATCTGGTCCAGTTAAACCTTGAGTACCTTGTGCTCCCTGAGTAGAATTATCAGGTCCAGTTAAACCTTGAGTACCTTGAGCTCCTTGAGTTGAGTTATCTGCACCATCTGCTCCTTGTGCTCCTTGTGCTCCAGTATCACCTTTATCACCTGTTACTTGGAATGAAACAACTATATCATCTGTGTCAGCAAATGGGCTAGTTGCTGATGATGCTTCATTTGCTACTGTTAAAATATACCAAGCGTTTGTATCTTGACCTGCTACAGCAGTTATTTGGAATAATAAGAAATCATTTGTATTAGACTTTTCTGATATTCTAACATGACCTTTTATTGTAGATGTAGCATTAGCAATTGTTGTCATAAATGAAACAATACTATTACTACTATCATCTGTAGCATCAATATAAATTGCAGTTGCAGTATTTTGATTTGTCTGGTTTAATTGTAATATACCCGTTCCTGGATCTGAAGGTACACCTGGTACTGTTGTACTAAATGTATAATCAAATGAAGCACCTCCAAAATTACCATCTGCACCTGTATCACCTTTAGCTCCTGTTGCACCTTGTGTTGAATTATCTGGACCTGTTAAACCTTGAGTACCTTGAGCACCTTGGGTTGAATTATCTGGTCCTGTAGCACCCTGTGCTCCTTGTGTTGAGTTATCTGGTCCTGTAGTACCTTGTGCTCCCTGAGTTGAGTTATCGGGTCCTGTTAAACCTTGTACACCTTGAGCTCCTTGTGTAGAATTATCTGGTCCAGTTGCTCCTTGAGCACCCTGAGTTGAATTATCTGGTCCAGTTGCTCCTTGAGCACCTTGTGTTGAATTGTCAGGACCTGTAGCACCCTGGGCTCCTTGTGTTGAATTGTCTGGACCTGTTAAACCTTGTATACCTTGTGTTCCTTGTGTTGAATTGTCAGCACCATCTGCTCCTTGAGCACCTGTAGCACCTTGAGTTCCATCAGATAAAGTTTGAACATTAATTTGTCCTCCCATTCCTGAATGGTTAACACAGTAATAATATAATGTATTTGGAGCATTTTGTGGTACTGAGAATGTTGAAATTAAAGTTGAACCAGCTGATCCACCATTATCACTCCATCCACTTGTATATTGAGATCCACCTCCATGAGTACCACCGTTTGTAGTTGATAATAATAATGGGTGTGAACTATTTGAACTATTTGTTTGATCAAATGTATAAGTAAATCCTCTTAATAATTCTAATGTATCTTGTTGTACACCATCAATAAAATATTTGTTACCTCCTACATTTTGTACTGTTACAACAAAAGCATCTGTTACTGGTGTACTACCTGTTTCACCTTGAGCACCAGTAGCACCTTTTTGTCCTTGTGCTCCTGTATCTCCTTTGGCTCCTGATTCTATAAATGATATTGCTATATCTGAAGTATTACCAAATGGATTGGCTACACTACTAGCTGTAACACCACCAAAACAAGTAATTATATTACTAGTTGGTCCTGATACACTTGTAATTGTAAATGTTATAAATTCAGAATAATCGTTTCTATCTCTAATTGTTAATATACCTGGAGCTGTTGGTGTTGGAATACCATTACCATCAGCATCTCTATAATCAAATACAATTTGAGTAGCTAAATTTGTTTGTGAGTTATTTGTTCTTACTATTCCAGTTGCTGGGTCTCCACTAGTTGCTGTACTAAAGTTATAAGAATAGGTATTTGCTCCATCAGCTCCAATTGAACCTTTAGCACCACCTGCACCTTGACTACCTACAGGTCCTGTTTCTCCTTGTATACCTGTGTTACCTTGAGTACCAGTATCTCCTTGTGCACCTGTTTCTCCTTGAGTACCTGTAGCTCCTTGAGTTCCAACTCCTGTTATACCTTGTGAACCTTGAGCACCATCTGTTCCTTGAGTACCATCATTACCTTGAGCACCATCTGTTCCTTGAGCACCTTGTTCACCTTTTTGTCCATTTTCACCTTGAGTACCGTTTTGTCCTTTTTGTCCTTTTTCACCTTTTGTACCTTGTAGACCTTGAATACCAGTTTCACCTTGTGTACCAGTATCTCCTTGTACTCCATTTGTACCTTGTGCTCCTTGGGCACCATCAGTACCTTGAGTACCATCTGTACCTTGTGATCCAGTATCACCTTGTACTCCTACTTCACCTTTTTGTCCTTTTGTACCTTTTTCACCATTTAAACCTTGAATACCCGTTTCACCTTGTGTTCCTGTTGAACCTTGTGCTCCATCTGAACCTTGTGTTCCATCTGTACCTTGAGTACCTGTAGGTCCTTGAGGACCATTTGCACCTTGTGTACCAAATCCTGTTATACCTTGTATACCTGTATTACCTTGTGCACCTTGAGATCCTATCCCTTCTGCACCTTTTTGTCCTTTTTGTCCTTTATCACCTGTAGTGACAAAAGAAACTAATATATCTTCTGAATTGGAAAATGGTGAATCTGCTGAGAAAGCTTGGTATGCTATTGTAAGTGACCACCAACCAGTATTATCATCTAAGTCCGTTATACTATATAATATAAATTGCGTAGCATCCGTTCTATTTGCCACTTTAACATGACCTTTAACAGCCGATGTGACTGCAGCAATTGATGATAAAAATGACTGAATACTATTGCCATCATCATCTTCAACATCGATGTACATTTTAGTAGCACCTTTTTGTCCTGCTGCTGATCCTGCTCCTGAATTTAATTGTAATTTACCTTGTCCTGGGTCTGCTGGAGTTCCTGGAACTGTTGAATCAAAAGTATAATCAAATGAAGCACCACCAAAGTTACCATCAGTACCTTGTGTACCATCTGTACCTTGAGTTCCATCTGTACCTTGTGCTCCTGTTAAACCTTGTATACCTGTTTGTCCTTGTGCTCCTGTTCCACCTTGAACACCTGCACCACCTGGACCACCTTCTGTTCCTTGAGCACCTTTTGTACCATCTGCACCTTGTGCACCATTTGTACCTGCAGCTCCTTGAGCTCCTGGACCACCTGGGGCACCATCATCTCCAATAGCACCTTGAGCACCATCTGCTCCTTGAGTACCTGGAGTACCATTTGTTCCGTCTGTTCCTTGAGTACCACCTGCACCTTGTGTACCATTTGCTCCTTGAGCACCTGATGCACCTTGAGGTCCATTAGCATTGTCTACAAAACTTAAATTACCAGAACCATCAGTTGAAATAACTTGTTGATTTGATCCATCAGATGAAGGATATATTAAGCCACTTGCTGTTAAACCTGTTTTTATGTCCGCCTGGGAAGACGTTACAGACCTTAAGTCAGCGTCAGATCCGCTTAAAATTATTTCTCTCCAATTTGCCATAGTAAATTATATGGTTATAAATATTAGGGTGTTCCTACTTCTTGAGAGGGATTCTCATCTTCTACTAGCCCAGATTCTATGGATTGAATGTGAGTATTTATTTTAACTTGTAGGTCTCTGATGAATGCAGCGTCTATACCATTTATATTAATAGTGTCTAGGGCAACTCTTAACGCTCTAATTTCTCTTAAAGTAAATCCTTCTAAATCATATTGTTTTTCCATTATTTTGAATCTTTAAATTTATTTAAATCTACGTACATTTTTTGGAGTTTCAAAGTTAAATTATAAATTTTTTCCATATCCGCTCCTTCAAACTTGTGTGTACGAATTATATCTAATAAATAAAAAACTTCTTCTTGAGTTAAGATTGGCAGACCCATAAGAGGGTCTGCCTTTCCTATTTTAGTATTTCCTGCTTTAAAACCCATTAATTTAAATTTAATCTATTAAGAATAAATATAAATATCCTGGTTATTAGCTACGAATATGTTACCTTTCTTAGTGTATTTAGCTACTACTGCTGTTGGGTCATTTGCAGCACCTTCTACTACTGTTGATACGAATGCATCTGGTGTATAAGATTCTGTACTTGGATCAAATGAACCTGTAAAGCTCCATCTAGTTGCTGCTGCATCATAAGCAAATGCTTCACCATTAGCTGGACCATTTTGTTGAACAACAATACCACCATCTCCTACTGCAGTTGAACCAGAAGCTAAACGAATAAATCTATCCGCTACATCTAAGTTATCTGCATGTTGGAATGAAGCTGTACCTTGTACTACTAGGTTTCCATTAACTGTTAAGTTTCTACCAACAGTTCCATCTCTTGTTACTGTAAGATCTTGATCAATTGTAATATCTGATGCTAAACTTACTGCTCCTGATGTTACTGAGAAATCACCTGCTGTGAATGAAGCAATACCTTTGTTAGATGTCGTTGCATCTTCTCCACTAATAGTAACTGTTTGAGAACCAGCGACTGTATTAATACCTTCACCTGCAGCTATTGTTAATGTTTGAGTTTTTAATGCTACTGCTCCTGTACCTGATTCACCAGCTACGTTTAATGTACTTGCTACACCAGTTAATCCTGAACCATCTCCAACAAATGAACCTGTAAATGAACCAGTAATTTTAGTATTTGCTACTGTACCACTGTTTACAATGTTTGTTGCTGTTACTCCAGTTGATGTAATAGATGTTAAACCTGCAATTGTTGTTGCTGAAGCACCTAATGCGATAGATGTTGAACCAACTGTTACTGCACTGTTAGCTAATTTAGAATTTGCAATTGATCCTGCTAACATTGCGTTAGTAACACCACCTGCTTTTACTCTTAAACTATCAGCACTGATTTCAATTGAAGAATCATCTACTTGTACTGATAATGCTGTACCAGCACCACCTGCTAAACCATCACCTGCTACTGAAGAGTTAAGTTGAGTTTCTGTAATTCCAGCATCTGCTACTTTAACTCCACCTGCTCCTACAGCTAATGTAGAACCATCTGCTTCTACTGCTACTGTTGCTGCTGAGGCACCATCATAAGTAAAATCTGCAATACCATTACCATCTGTTAAGTCTGGTAGGTTTGTTGTTCCAACAAAGTTACCTTGGAATGAACCACTAAATGAACCTGAAGCT
>CESM01013277.1_pt1 | contig 29735 bp, 38 predicted proteins | sample 361421 | NCBI WGS metagenome assembly CESM01 (sample SAMEA2622219, study PRJEB7988) | marine metagenome | isolation source: saline water (ENVO:00002010), including | reverse complement strand
GAAGACCGATCCAGGGTTTCAAGAAAATCCCGCGAAAAGGTTGCAAATGTCTCACCCCCGTGATAGAGTGGAACTACGTTAAAAATCACGAAGAAAAACGGGAACGGGTGAAATCCAAAATCCGAAAAAATAAACTTGGCCCTCCCCTGGGCGAAATTAAGTAGAAAACTTACCCAGTCTAGAAAGACAATCCATCCCCGCCTCAGAACCCACACCGATAAATTCCGAAGCTCACACCAGCCCGCCAACCACTAACGGGACTAATCCACCAAGTTTCCTAAGTTCAAAACTAGCTCAATGGCATCCCTATGGTATCCCTACCGCAGGGCAACCGCACCGCTAGCGCATTCGAGTACCGCACTTCAGACAAAACTCTGACCAAGGATAAACTTGACGATCATCCAACGGATGTGTACAAGAAAAGATTTCACGCCATCTTGTATCAGCCATCTGACGAAGCCACTCAGAAACAGAACAACTATCTGCTTCAGCAGCTGCCGCCCACTGGTCACGCTGAGTTTCAGAAACCCTAATTAAAACTTGTTTATCACGGGATTCTTCAATTAACTCCTCAGGTTCGCTAAGCTCTTCAAGCAAAGCTGCCTCAATATTAGATTTCTTCACTTCATCTGAGCGAAGAACTTCCTTCATATACTCAGTAGTCATAACTACCCTTCCTCTTCATCAATGGTTACATCGATAGTAACATCAACAATCTCAACATCTTTGACGGGACTATCTGTCCCATCATCTTCCTCTATAACACCCAATGGCGTCCCTACGGCTTCCTCCGAAACTTCATCTAAGATATTCGAAACAACTTCTTGATCCAAGACACCAGAAGAGGCCATTAACTCTAATAAAGCCAAAGACTCATCCTTAGCTGCATCCTTATTGCCAACTTCTTTCACTTGACCAACCAACGAAGATTGTACCTCAATAACCTCCTGAGAATCAAGCCCAGAGATAGCAACCTCAGTACGCTCCACGTTCATGCCCAGTAACTTCGACCTGCGATCCATGATACCTAATACAGTACGCACTGCATTCTGATCAGGTTCCACCATTATCTCAGTACCGTCGTCCAACGTCTCCCGTCGAAACTGGGTCAAAGGCCATAAAGACTTCTGCATTTCATCAAGACGTTCTAATTCTAACCTAAGAACTTCTGGGTAAGAAAGGAACGCCTCAGAGTTAAGCCTACCTAACACTCTACGAGAAGCAGCTGCTACTGCTGCAGCCGACATGTTAAACCGTTTACCGATATCAACATTCGACAAGCCAGACTTCTTTAGCGAGAAAATCCGCAAATCCCTCTCAGCGAGGAACTCTCTTGAAAGCTTGTTAGACTCAACCATAATACTTATTGTATAGTGCCGTGCTATACATCGTCATCAACTCCGATTTAAATACGACCAAATCTGCGCTAATGTGAAACGCTCTGCCTTAACACCACGACGTTGAGCTTCAGCAGCCAACTGACGGGGAGTCAAACCAGCCCAAACTCCGTGAAGGTCTGATGGGGGAAAACTGAGGGCATAATCGAGACATTCTTTACGTACATCACACTGTCTACACATACGTCTAGCCTCTGATATATAGGACAGGTCTTTGTGTTCTTTGGGGAACATCTTGTCCGATTTACCTTTGCAAAGTGCTTCTTGTGACCAGTGTTGAGTGGGTTCTGGTGGGTTATTGTGGGGTGAAGTGGGATCGTTTTCGGAGGGGTGTGGTTGTATAGTAGTCTTTGTGGTTTTGGTTATTTTGTGTAGTTTATTCATGAGTCTTATCCGTTTCAGGGTTATGTTGTGGATAGTAGACTCTTTATGTTGTTATATTTCTATGTTACATTAGTGTGACAAAGAAGTCAAGGAGTGTGATTTAAAGATTGTGAAGGATGTAATCTAGTAACGCTATCAGCAATAATATGGTAAACCAGATGATTAGGTTGGTTATCATTTTCGTATAATCAGGTCTGTTATAAGCATAAAGCATACTAAAGAAAGGGTTAAAGCTATCGGTGTTATCATTATAGGTGTATCCTTATATAGGTGTATTAGTGTATCTGTGACTATGGAATTTAGTACATATTGGTGATCGTGGGGGTGTTTTGCGCCGCTTTTAATCAGAGGTGGTTACTATTTTTAGCAGAAACTTTGACCACATCCACAGGTTTTCTTGGCCCTATTATTGGATATTTTGAACCCTGATTCACCTAATCCGTCATGGTAATCTAGGCTTGCTCCTTCTAATAGGTCTGCACTTACTGGGTCTGTTACTACCTTTACTTCTCCGAATAGTTGTTCTATATCTTCTTCTGTGATGTCTGATTCAAAGTGCATTTCGTAATTCATGCCTGCACACCCGCCGGGTCGAACTCCTACCCTTAAGGCTTTAAGGGTTTTATCTTCTTCAGCAGCTAGTAATTCAGCTACTTTAGTTGATGCTTTTTCTGTTAAAGTTATCATGTTTTGCTCCTTTTTCGCCAGAGGGCCGGTTTCGTCAAACGGAAAGTTTGCCGTTTCTTACGTTTTTCAGCCTTTTTCTCCCAGCGTGATTCGAGTTCATTACGGTAGATTATCTTCCAAAATAGATCAGTCATCGTATTCTTTTCCTGTTTAGGAATCGTGGAAGTGTGTCGTGAGTGGTGGAAGTACCTACAAATTTACTCTTTATCCTTCTATCCCACTCTACGCCTACTGCTATTGGTACGAGTATCCCAAAAGCCCACCACTGCTTATACATAACTGCATGCACGGTGGATACTATAAATACTACTACAAATAGAACTTTACCTAGTATTTTCATTAATATTTACTTGTCCCGAATGCACGAGATGCAATAATATATCCAGCAATAACCACCGCAGTTGTGGTAGCTAATGCCCATAGTGTGCGTTTAACCGGCTTTGTCATTAGAATTCCCCTCTAAATGTAAGCCCCAAATGATGTTTACTCCATGTCTGTCATGTCTCATTGGGGGTAATTTTTCTGATTTCTCTGTATCAACAGGAGGGGAAACGGCAATCATTGCATACGTTCCTTCATATGCTGCTATTCTAAAATCTTCCAATTGAGAAAGTTGCCCTAAATCATAGGATTCTTTAACGTAACGCTTATCCGTGTCACTGGTTATTTTTACATAATTATGCAGGATATTCACTTTCCAGTGCTGTTCTCCTGCATAAAAGTCATAATCAAAATCTTTTATTTCCGTTTTATGCATTATTTATCCACTTCTTCGTTTGGTATATACGCTTTTTCGTATGATTCTGACGTAAGTGTCTTATTTAGAGTTTTGTTTATTTCATACCCTCTGTAGTGTATATACTCAGCAATAGCGTCATCTGGCCTCTTGTTCCACTCAATTGAATGGACTAAAGCGTCAGCATGTGTTATTAAAGTAAGTATTGTATCCCTCGCCATTAATAAATCTTTGGAGAGAGTGGAATAGTTTAAATCACGGAAGAATTCCTCTGCATGCTCTAGGTTGTCAACAACCCTTGCAGGTGTTTCTAGTCCCTTAGAAATACGCAGAGTAAATTCCTCCATGACTCTACTCTTGAAGCTGTGAAGCTAAACTATGTAGATCTAAAAGGTCATTCTGTAGTTCATCAGCAGAAAACAGCGATCTTTTAGGATCAGCCGTTAATTTTAACATATCCTCAAGTTGGGATATCATCTGCTCTACAACTTCTTTGTCCATATATCTCTCCTACGATATCTCTATTGTACGAAGTTTCTCGTACTCTGGAATGATTCTTTCCAAATTTATACTCAATAAACCGTCAGAAAGATCTGCGGACTTTACTTCTACGTTGTCTGCAAGCCTAAACTGCTTTCTGAAATGCCTGTGAGATATCCCACGATGCAAAACAGTTCGGTTATCTTCTGCTTGTTTCGTAGAAATAATCAGGATACCGTTTTCTACTGTCATGTTTAAGTCTTCTTTGTTGAATCCAGCGACAGCAAGCTCGATAACAAAGTTTTCCTCGTCCACTTGGACAAGGTTATACGGTGGGTAAGCATGATATGACTCATTGTACTCCAACAGTGACTCAAAATGGTCAAAGAGGGAGTCAAACCCAATACTAAAAGGCCGTAGCCTGTTTAAGACACTAATATCTGTGCCCATAATAACCTCCTAAATAGCAAAGTTAAATTAATTTTTTACAAAGACCCAATTGGCATCTTCTGTAAATATTATAGCGCTTTATAGATACAAGTCAAATATTAAAAGTCAGGGTTTTCTTCACTAAATACCCATGCGATACCAGAAGAGGGGTGCCGAAGCCTAGCAATTGCTTTTGCTTCTAACTGGCGTATACGCTCACGAGTTAAACCCATTACTTCACCTATCTCCTGTAGAGTCATAGGGTTGCCTATATTGCTTAATCCGTGGTGCATTGTGAGTACTTGGAACTCACGCTCTGGTAGAATGGATAGTGCTTTTAGAATATCTTGGGCAAAACTTTGTCTAATACCAAGCTCATCAACCTCAATCTGGTTTGGATCTGCTAACGTATCCGCATGAGAAACATAACTATCATCAGAAAGGGGTATGTCTAACGACTCTAAACGAGTGTTTTCCATATGTGACCAGATATCATCAAACTTATCGGTATCCCAATCTAAATACTCTGCTAATTCGTGTCGAGAATACTCCCCTGCGCCGTATGTAGACTCAAACTCCTCAAGGGTTGCCGCCAACTTGCGCACATCTGCTTCTACATGCATAGGAAGGCGTATGGCACGACCAGCATTAGCGATTGCTCTTTGGCAGGCTTGGCGACACCACCACGTGGCGTATGTTGAGAACTTGAAACCTTTATCGGGATCAAACTTATCTACAGCACGCATCAAGCCAATTGTTGCTTCTTGAATTAGATCTTCGTACTCCATACGAGACTGCGAACGAGCGTACTTTGCTGCCGTGTCCATTGCTAGTCGTAAATTATGCTCAACAAAGTTATCTTTGGCACGTTGTCCTTCACGAACTGCCGCATTTAATGCTCTTCTTTCGGGAAACTCTAAAGTTATTCCCTCAATAAAACAAGTATTTAACTTTTTTGAGGCCTTTTGCCCTTCTATTACAGCCCTGCCCAGAACAATTTCTTCTTCTCTGGTAAGTATTCTATGTTTAGAACTATTAACGTAACCAGCCATTATTTGTCCTCCTCGGTGTTTGTTTGGCTAGATGGGTGGCGAAGTTTAGCCTCTTCCCTATCGAGCTCTTCAAGTTTATCATTCATTGCCTGTTGAAGCAATGCATCTAAGTAAATTTTCATATATACGCTCCTCGCTGTTCGATGTGTAATTTTTGAGTTACTGTGGTATCACTTTAGCACATAAAAGTACCAAAGTCAAGGCTAAAACGGAACTTTTGTCAGTAAGATGTAAGTTTTGTATCTATGTTGATACTTTTGTATTTAATTATGGCCTAAAATTCTGTACTAACTCGGTTAAAAAGGTGGTCTTTGAGAGATTTATCGCCATACTTGTTTCGATCTTCATCACTAAGGTCAACAACACAGTGTTCGTCCTCTGTATATAACGTTCCCCATGAGTCACCACCTAGATCAGGTTCAGATGTAATGTGTACATCTTTAAGTATCATTTCCATTGTAACGCCTGCATGACGGCATAATTCTTCTGCATCTTCCTTAGGGAAACTAAATAAGATCTCATCATGTATAGGTAGTAATGCATACTCCCACAACCCAGCCTCTTGGACCTTTATCATGGCTCTACCTAGAACATCTCTTGCCGTGGACTGTATGCAATAGTTTAGGGCAGCATATGGGCGCTCTTTATCTACAGGAAGTTTCCTGCCTGTATGGGTTATCACGTAATTTCTTTGCCCACGTTTAACTGGGGCTGCCAATTGGTGAGAATACTTTGTCACTCCCTGATATGTGGAATCAAACAAGTCGCATACTTTTTGCGCTTCCTCAACAGATAATCCAGATTGTCTCGCTAGAGTTTTAGGTCCAGCTCCATAAACTTTACCAAAATTAACAGTTTTTGCAATTTTTCTTGTAACTCCTGTGTTGTCAGCAGTTGCTTGATGTAAATCATCATTTTTACTAAAAATATCTAACATTACAGGATCTTGGGATAGTGCTGCAAGGACTCTCAACTCTACACCAGAAAAGTCAATTGACGCCATAGAACAGCCTTCTTCCGCTAAAAACATACGGCGTATAGCATCTTGACCAGCAGGTAATTGCTGTAAAGGAGGATTACTTATTGACATTCTACCTGTTCTAGCCTGAAGACTGTTTATGCTAGGGTGAACTCTACCGTGCGCATCCATACTGTCTATGCATGCAATAACATAAGCATCTCTCCATTTAGCATTGTTTTTCGCTGCCATTACCGACTTTGCCAGCATGGCCGCATTTCCCAATGAGTCATCATTTGCTATGTTAGTTAGTATTGTTTTATCAACTTTTAACGCACCAGAATTCGTAGTTTCTATAAGTTTAGCCCCTAATGATTGAAGAGCCTCCGCTACTTGCTTAGTGGCGTTATGGTTTTCAACCCCAAAAGAACTAATTATACCAAGGTGGCGTTCTTCCTCCTTAGTCATCTCTTCAGCAAGGTTTCTAGCGTAGTCAACATCAAGACGAATACCACGTCTTTGCATGTCCACGACAAGCCTAGATATAGTATGCTCGTATTTAACTAGATGTTCCATTGTCTTACGCTTAACTTCGTCCCTTAACTTAGGAAAAAGTCTAGCAGTTAAGATAACATCTGTACCTGCGTAATGAACAAGAGTGGGGTGTGACGCAGGAATGTTCTTCCAGCCTTCTTGAATACTCCAGCCCTGTTTCTTAAATATGTCTTTAAGTGCCGAGTCAGAGTCAGGTGCTGACGGATCAACGTGGAATGTTGAGAGCATCTTTAGCCCGTGTCCTACACCACCTTCAGATCTACTCCTAGGATCTGCTAAATGAGCAAGTATCTTTGTGTCATACGTTCGCTCTAGCATCTCTATAGCATCAACGTGCCCATGCCTATCAAGTCCTAACGTATCATAAGCTGCGTTATGCGCTAGAAGCCTGTAGTCTGTGTCATTCATGACTATATCGATTGACTTCTGGAACCAAGGCTCTGTCCACAAAAATACGTAGGCAGTGTCCTTGTCGCCCCATTGAATGCTTTTAATCTCCCACTCTGGTGAGAAAATGTCTAAACCAGTTGCTTCGATGTCATATGCCAACGGACGCTTTCTCTCAAAAAGCCAGTCTCTAAAGTCAGCAAATTGATCGTCTGACCTTACGAGAATAACCTCGCCTAATGAATTGTCTGCTGTATATGTATCGTGTAACCAGTCGTCTAATAGTGTTATCGGTGCATCTGTCATAAATTGTGGTCTACGGAACTATTTCCGGCCTTTCTATCTTCTCAGCCAATCTTGTTCTACTGTATGACTTACAGTCATTACATTGGTGTGTTTGGTACGTCGCCGACTGCGTTGTGCGCTTGCCACGTTTCTGTAGATTGTCTGAACCACATGTCGGGCAAGATGCCCCACCAGTGTATACGTTTAAGTTCGGGTGATTAGTCATCCATGGGCGTAGTTTCATGTATACGTCTCTTAAAAGCGCTACGTCCTGTCGTGCGTACTTTATCATTGTTCTCCATGCCTTTTTGTCGCCACGCATACAACCAGCCCAAGTCTCAAACCCACCAGTAGAGACTTTACGTCCTACTCCAAGATAGTTACCTAGATGGTCTAATTTATTGCTGTTAAACATAAAATATTTACGAGCAACTTTAAGTGTGTCAACTTGGCGAACTGGGGACACTGGACCTAATCCGTGTGCCACAAATCTAGCGTTAGCCTTTCTCATGTCAAACCGATCTCCATTATGAGCAATAACTATGTCCGCTTTGTTAAAAAGTTCATGGAGCTTTTTAACTACGTGTAGATCGTTTTCGGGATCTTGCTTGTATGAGTCAGGGAAATCTACAAGTGAACACACATGTGTCTTTTTTTCATTTTCCCATCGGTAAGAAACGCATAACATGTACCACTCTCTGTCATGATCAATAACGTTCTGCTCGTATTGACCCCACACATAACTCAAGTTAGGTGCAGTCTCAATATCGTAGTACAATATGTTTGCTTTTGTCTTTGTCTGTTTACTCATAATGTTGTGCTTTCTCTATTGTCTAAGTGTAGCATACTCTCGCCGTCAATGCAAGCATATAGCCGTTTAATGTCTTCTAATTGGTAAAAACCAGTGTCTGCCTTAAAAAATGTTCTTCGATCTCTTCGTTCTTTTTTTAGAATACCTTCCTTAACTAGGCGATCTAAAGACCTCCAAACATGCTGGTAATGCATTCCCAAAAGCCTACTTATTTGTCTTTGATTCATAGTAGGGTTCTCTAAAACCGCAAGAAGAACCTTTGTATTATTTGTCAGAATCCTCATCGAATGTTATTGACTCCATTACAGACAAAGATAAATCCATCTCTGCTAGTTTCGCTTCTAAGGCATGTGTTTTTTCAAGAGCAATTCCTAATTTTCCAAAAGTGTCAGAAACGACAGATGTAAGGTATATTAGTTTTTCATCTGTAGAAGTAATAGAATTTAAGTGTTGCATTACTTCTGATTCAGCAACATCATATTCATTGAGTTTCTTTTGAATAAGTGATCTGTAGCTTACGAGCGTTGGTGTAAAGTTAGTGTTTTCTGAAATAACATGCAACAAAAACTCTTCAAAGTTTTCTCCAATTGATAAACAAGTACCATCTTGGTTAACATACCCCTCTTTGATTAAGAGTCGTAAAGAATCATGCACCCATTTCTCGCTTGTGCGAAAAACTCCATCTTTTGCGATAAGTAAATCTAAGGCTCTGATTGTGTCTTTAGTGGAGTCTAGACGTATTGTTTCGGTAATTGCGTGTGTAACTTTTTTCATAAAACTATGATACTAGCAAAATGGGAACCTGTCAAGGTTATCTTTTTCCACCAAAGTATTCAGTTGCGTGGCCATTTTCAAGTAAATCGTCATTTAAGCACTTATTCCGTTCTTCATCAAGGAAAATGTTGCCTAATATTCTTCCATATTTACCTCCAGCATCTTTAAATGTTTGAATGTAAAAATGGTCACTTTGACTCAACCAGTTTTGGACAAAAGACTTAGCTTTTAAGCCCAACTCCTTTTCCTCTAAATCACGTGTTCTTGTTTCTGGTGTATTCACACCATATAAGCGTACTCTAGCCTTATGTAAGACATCAAAACCCAAGTCAATTACAACATCAACTGTGTCGCCGTCTACAACTCGATCTAAAGTAACCTTATAAAAGTATCTCATACCTCTATTCTACCGAAATATGTAGAAATTAGCACCAACTGCCACTCATGTACCACGGTTGCCATCTGCACCCATAGTGCCGATCAGCAAAATCTGAGATAATTTTTGCTTGTGTTAGGTTTATTGCAGGATCTAAAAGGTCTTCTCTAGATATACCTTGACTAGATAACCTATCTCCATGTGCTGCCCAATTAACTTGGGTAAGCCCATAGTCCTCTGTGGCGCTGATGGCATCAGATTGGCAACGTGTTTCTGCCCACATGATTGATCCAAGTTGTAGGAGGTCTGATTCTTGCCACCCTACAGAGCGTGCTGTGTCCCACCACTCTGTACATCGTGGTGTAATGGCGTAGGACGGTACGCTTGGGACATTAGTGCTGTCTAGCCCTACTGCTTCGAGTTCCTTAATATGTGCCTCTCTCGTCATGTGCCCATACACCCCATCATCTTCTACGCCTATGATTCCTTGTAAAATTTTAACCCTCGCACTAGTTTCATTCCATTGATAGTCTGTTGTGAGGGCAAACATGGCTACACCTTGCTCTAATTCCGCAATTGAAGGTTCTTGTAGTATTGTGACCTCTGGTTCCGCTTGCACTGCTAACGGAGTTGAGACTGGAATTTCACTAACAAGTGTAACTTCGTCTGCTATTGACTCACTCAAGGGTGCGTAGGGTGTTTTTTCTTCATAGCTGCTTAATTCGATTATTGATACAATCCCATCTTCTTTTGGAACGGTACCTTCAGGAGAGGTTGTATTCGCTACAACAGCCGCACCCATAAAGCCAAGAAAAATTAAGCCAAGAAGTTTATCTGTATTCATAGTAATTAACGTCCTTTCATAAAGATAGTAGATACTTTAACACAAGGTCATAAATTTGTCAAATTAATAGCAAAAACCTGTAAAAGACTTTCTCTAAGCAGATTCTAACGCTTCTACTTTGTCTGCCAGTTTTTGAATTGCTTGAAGCATCATAGGCACAAGAACGCTGTATCTAATGTTTTTAATACCGTCTTGATCTGTTTTTACTAAACCGGGAATATGTTTTTCAGTTTCCTGAGCGATCAAACCCAGTAACTTTGGACCCGGAGTAGTTGCATCAATAATAGAAAATTCTCGTGTACTTTCAATAGGTTCTCCCGTATCGTTATAGTCGTAGGTTATCCTTACAGACTTGTCAAAATTGAAGTTTTTAACCTCAAGTTTACGAAGATCAGCATAATAATCTCTAGGATTTTCAATATTTGTTTTCAAACGCTCATCTGAAAGACCAGTATACGAGTTGTTTGTGTTCTGTACATCTCCGTCTGCTTCAACCTGAAAATGCTTTGTGCCCGTTGAGGTGACATCAGACAATAAATATATGCAGTCATGCGTAGAAGTAGAAGTTGTTCTATAAAACGCCGCAGCAATAGTATTTGCTTTAACAGAAAAGAATCCATCAGTGCCCGGAAAATCAGCGCCACCTGTTGACCCAACATAAACATAGCCAGCAGATCCAGTAATATACAATCTAGATGTTTCGTTCGTAGCAAGAGTCAATCCTCGTGCGGCAGAGTTGTGTCCAACCCACATCATAGAACCATCTCCTGCAATACCACCTGTATATCCACTAAACGCAATACTAAGTTGTCCGTCCCAGTTGGCATCAGGGGTAACATTTGTGCTAGCATTTACATAAAATTCATCACACTTTACCTGAAATAAATCTAATTTAGCGTTGTTACCCATATACACTTTTCCACCCTCAGTCTGCAAATGCAAATCACCCGCAGTCGTAGCGTCACTCTTAGACATTATCTCATTAGCATCAATCGCTAAATGCTGACCTGTGCCATCTCCGCCAGTAATTAAACAACCAGACACAGCATCTAAATCGGCGTCATCAGTATTCTTTAAAAGTAAACGTGTGCCATCAAAACAGAAATCAGCGTCACCAGCAAAAGCACTAGAACTATTTTTGAACTGTACCTGCGTATCTGAACCCGCAGGAGCTAAGGCTGTGGCGACAGTAAGTTTCCAAACTGTACCGTCCCAAATCCATGTTAAATCGCCTTGTGTGACAGTATCGTTCGTAGAAGGGCTGTCAGGAAAATTTATAGCCATTATGCACTCTCCAATGCTTCTAAGCGAGTAGTTAGTTCTTGTACCGCTTTAACTAGCGGAGCAATAATTTCTGTGTATCGTAAAGATTGACGTGGTTCGTTATCAACCTCAGTTTTTTGAGGTATATCGTTCTCATCTGTAATAGGGCGCATAACTTTCGTTCCCTCTTTAACAGTGTTTAACCCCCACATAGACTGTTCTGCGGAATCGGCTTGAGCGTCTAAAACTGTTTTAACTTCTTGAGCGATAAAGCCTTGATGCTTCCTAGAGCCGTCTTTCCATTTGTATTCAACAGGTCGTAAAGCCTTAATGAAGTTAAGTCCTAACGTGGCATCAGAAATGTCTTTTTTGAGGTTTACGTCTGATGTTTGGATAGTTCCGTTGGTTGCATAAACATCGTCCCAGCGAGTACTGCTAGACCCTAAATCAAAAGTGTTATCTGAATAAGGGAGAAAGCCGGTAGTGGAATTATTTGTTGTATAAAATTTCCAAGTTCCACCAGCAGCCATATAAAGATATCCATTAGAAGCACTGCCTCTTAGATGCAAGTCATCGTTACCCGGCGAACCCACATAACTCATCGTATTGGAATCACTGTCGTAGAATATTATGTACATACCTTCATTAGTAGCAGCGCCGTAATATGCTGCGTAAGAACCAGCACTTATATAATATTTGTTTGTTCCTGAATTTTTCCAAGTATGTGAATACGCATTGTAAAGCATGTGGGCGTAACTAGTTTTATCGCCAGTGGCATGCGCTCTTAACTCAGGATAGTTATTTAACCCACTATCCCCGATACTTATTTCTCTGTTTTGAGCCTTAACAGTTAAGTTTTGCTCAGGAGCCGAAGTACCAATACCAACCTTACCGTCACTTAAAATAGTCATTCTCTCAGTGTCGTTAGATATAAACCTAACCCTATGCGCTGAACTAGTTCCAAACAGTGCAGTATTAGAACTATCAGAACCTATATAAGTAGTAGCCGTACCATTCAACGATCTAAAGTACGCAGCACCAGACGTTGCAACTACATCTAACCTACCTTCTGACTCATCCCATAAAAGATGATCGCCAGCACCGGCACCATAAAACTTAACATCATGGCCAGTGTCATCAACCCCAACCGTCAAAGTGCCGGTCATTGTAGAGTTGCCTGAAATTTTTAAATCAACTATATAGGCTTCTGACCACTCTTTTGACGAAGATCCAAGTTTATAGCCCTCATCGGCATAAGGCTCAAGTCCAGTTGAAGAAAAGTTTACTTCATACTCACCCTCTGCCCTAATAGCAATAGAACCTTCAGATTCAATGAACATATTACCTGAAGTAAGGTTTTTCATATACCAGTTAGTATTAGCACTAAAACCAAAATATCCCAACTGGGTTCCATCATCATCTACAAAATCAACCCTACTACCTTTGTTTGCTTGATTATGCCAAATCTCAAGTGCTGCTGCATCAGTATTTGCAGTGCCTCCCCGAACAACTACCTTTCTGACTGGGGAAGTTTGGTCAGAAGGGGTAACCCAAAACTCTATATCAGACGGAGTATAGTTATCAGAATAAAAGTACTCTCCTACTAAAGTCTTAATTGCAGCAGCATGATGGTATCCATTGCTGGCTGTCTGCCCATAAAAATCTATTTGCCCATAAACGGCATCTTTGTCAAGCCTTCCAGCGCCAGCAGCCTCAGACTTATAAAAAGCGATATTACCAGAATGTGCTTCAGTATCGCTGGCTACATCTAGTTTAATTCCTGTGTTGGCACCGCTTTTTGTCATGGTAATTAAGGAAGATCCATCGTAAACAAAGTTGGCGTTTCCTGCTAAAGAACCAGAACTATTGTACTGAACTTGAGTATTGGCTCCACCAGTAGCGGCAGACGCTCCACCAACCTCAACCCACTGATTGCTAGAACCATCACCATAATAAATAAAAGTTTTACCAGTATCAGACTCGAACCAAAGGTTACCAGCCGAAGGGCTACCCGGAGCGCTGTCAGCAATCGTGACACTAGCGCCACCACCCCCAGAAGCATCTTCCCAAGCAACACCACTTCCTGTTGAAGTTAAAACCTGTCCATCAGAACCCTGACCACCATTAACTTTGAAATTGACAGCATCTACAGTGTCTTTAACAATCAAAGCGTCTGCTGATTCATCCCACAGCATGTATTTACTAGCAGTAGCTCCAAAGAACTTCACATCATAACCTGTGTCATCAACACCAACATTTAATGTGGCATCTAATTGTAATGTTTTGTGAATTGTTGTTTGTACAGATCCACCATCTACAGTAATATATGCTGTTTCTCCACCACTTCCATCGTCTGAACTCAATACGATATCACCATCTGTATTGTAATTAGTTATCTGGATATTACCAGTAGTTTCACTTATTTGTAAATTACTTCCGGTATGTTTTATGTTCCCGTCTCCACCTGCCTTACTACCGAGACATATTTTTACATTATCTACTAATACTAGAGAGTCTTCACTTTCATCCCATTCCATGTACCTTCCAGATGTTGCACCAAAAAACTTAACGTCTACGCCAGTGTCATTAACACCAAAGGTGGTAGCGCCATCTATTTGAACGGTTCCGTCAATATCAACATCGTCAAGGTTGGTTGTGCCGTCAATGTCAGCATTCCCAGAAATATCCAAACTCGCAGCAACAAAACCATCATCAGTTTTAAGAACATTTGCAGCGTTTCGATACAGCGTAGTATCACCAGCGCTAGACCCGCCAGCACCCCAAGTGATTTTACCGCCAGCATCAATAAGAACCCTATTTTGTGAATCGCCGTCAACTTTGATAGAAAGTGCTTGTGAGGATGCAGAAGCAAGTCCGTCAAAAGAAATAGCGGTTCTAAAGCTTTGTGCCATGGCCTCAACCAATCATGTATAGGGGCGTCCTCAAACGCATTTACACATATTATAGCACATTAAGTATTGTGTACTCCAGAGGTTATCCGGTTACAACAATGCGATAATCTCCAGCCGATATAGTTCCAAGTAGTGTAACTGTGACTGTGTTTGTGTCTGTTCTTACAATATCGCCTTGTACTTCAGCGTATGAAGAAGCGTCATAAACCTGAACAAGTACGTCACGAGTTCCGAAGTTGTGTGTAACAGTAGTAGTGCTTGTACCTGAAGAATCAGCGGAACAATCTTTACCAGCAACTCTTGCTAGAGTTGTGCCTGACAAACCGCTACCTGTTGCAGCAAGATTGTCACGAGCATCGCCAGCAGATGAAGCACCAGTACCACCATAGGCTACACCAATATCGGTTGCCTGCCATGTACCAGTAGCAATCGTACCAATTGCTGTAATATTAGTTTGAGACGCAGTGAGAATCGTACCAGTCAGGTTACCAGTCACATTACCTGTCAAGTTACCTGTGACAGAAGTAGTTGTTAGAACTCCCGTACTTGGGTTGTAATTAAGACCTGTGTCTGTTTCGATGCCTTGATCTCCAGTGGCTCCATCAACAAAGGTTAAGTACACTGTTTCATCAGTTGAGTTATTTGCAGTGGCTGTAACGTTCGTCGCAAGAGATGCTGTACCAGTTAGATCACCTGTTACGTTACCAGTTACTGCACCTTCAAGTGTTCCAACAACAAGTGTAGCAGCAGCATACCCAGTTCCGCCAGTGTTTACTGTCGTAGTAGGCTCGACCTGTAGATCTTTGAAGAGTTTGAACTTACCGCTGTCGTTAGCATCACGGAAAAGACCAGCGTAAAGATCTTGCGAACCGCTTGTGTCATACAAACCGTAGAAACCAATGTCTACAGAGTCGGCAGCATTGTTTCCATTTGCCAAAATGATAAGCGGATCTTCAACTGATAGCGTAGCAGTGTTAACAGTAGTTGTGTCACCATTAACTGTAAGGTTACCAGAAATCGTTACGTTGTTAGGAAGCCCAACAGTTACTGCACCAGTTGAAGCATCAACCTCAACCTCATTGGCTGTGCCAGTAAGAGAGTTGACCGTTGTTGCCGCAATTCTATCATTGATAGAAGCAGAAGTCATTAAAGACGTATCGTTATCAGCAAAGGCTTCGCCACTTGATTGAACTGTGGTTAGCGCCACGCTGTCAAATGTAAATGTGTCAGTGGCTTGAATGGTTATGCCACCATTAGCAGTGATCAAGCCTGCTACAGTCAAGTCGGCAAGTGTGCCAACACTCGTAAGAGATGATGCTGTAACGCCAGAAGCAAGGGTATTCGTTGTTAGTGTGTTAGCAGCAGCAGTAACTGTAATATTGCCAGTGCCATCAAATGACTCACCGTTAATTTCTCTCGCAGTTGCCAATGCAGTCGCTGTTGCGGCATTACCAGTAATATCACTGTCTAAGTGAGCAACTGTACCAGTAGCGTTCTGGAACGTAATTGTTCTATCGGCGGTAGGATCGGTGATTGCAAACGTGGTTTCGTGAGCGTCCGCAGTAGCACCTTCGAATACAAGAGGGCTAGCAGAACTAAAAGTAGCAGTTGCTATGGAGATATTAGTATCTAAGTTAAGAGTAACGTCACCTGAGGCTCCACCACCATTTAAGTTGGTACCAGCAGTAACGCTTGTAACGTCACCCTGTGGTGCTAAGTTAGCAATAGCCTGTGCTGTAACAGTTTTTGGGTTGTCGCTGTCATTTGTATCAGCGATGATTACTTTATCGTCTGCAGCAACGGTAACAGCAGAAAGACCAGAGGGGGCAAAGTTTACTGTAACTGCACCAGATGTCCCACCACCAGAAAGACCTGTACCAGCCGTAACACCTGTTATATCGCCTTGTTCTTGTAGGCTTATCCAACCAGATCCGTTGTAAATATAGAGTTCATTGTCGCTGGTGTTAAAGTAAATTTGACCAGTCGCTGGCGAACCCGGAGCGGTTCCTAAGTTCTGAACTTTAGCGTTCTGCAACTCATTTTTATTTAGATCTATATTAGTTAAAAACTTTTGAGCCATGTTTTCTCCACACTTAAGTTAAATACGCTTTACCGGAAAACGCAGATTCAAATGAAACTGTAACACTACTTGTACTATTATATGATACCTCACCAACTACTACTGTCCCAGCAGAATCAACAACAGTTACAGAAGGAAAACCATCTAGAGTATGACTAATTGTCCATGAAGAAGAAGTTGTAGACTGGGTGTGTGTAAAACGCTTTGGTATCAAAGGTAACGGATCAGAACCCCAAGAAGTGTTGCCTTTGGGTCCCCAAAGTTTACCTCCAGATGTATCGATGTAAAAGTCACCAGCAGAACCCAAACTATCTAATGGAGAACCTGTAGAATACAACAAATTTGAAGAAGCTCCAGCATCATTCACGAACGTTGCCGCTACCACTGAAACAGTATTCGAAGTAGTTTCTGAAACGCTAACTGAATTAATTATGTCTTGAGCTGTTACGGCATTAGTCGTTTCTGTTACATTAACTGTGTAATCTGACATATTAACCTACCGTAAAATTCCCTTGAACCAATCGAACCACACCTGGTCGCCCACCATTGCTCACTAACTCTAAATCGTATACATGTGTACCTGTCGGCAGATTTGTCGTTTCTGACGAAGATAAACTTAATACTATTTTACCACTAGAAGCGTCATGTGTAATCCTACCATTGCTGTTCGTTAGTTCAATTAAGTAAGATGACGAAGATTTTAGTTCACGCACTTGCATGCGGGAGTCCCAATAAGTTAAAGAAGCAACTGAATCGTTAGGATTTGTTATAAAAATATTGTAGGTAAAAGTTTGTCCTTTTGTACATGAAAGATCTAACGGTCCAGCAGTCATTATTCCATCTCCTCATCAAAATGCATGGGAGGGAGTTGTGGACCGTGGGCAATGTACTCGTCGGCAAGTTTTATCATTCCACGTGCAATCCACTCAGGTAAGTTGTCTGACGTTACCACCATTAAATTGGCTTGACCTTCTTCGTCTATTATCTCACCAATAAGAACAAAGTTTCCAATAATACCTACGTCTTCGCCTCTAGATTCAAAAACATCATCAAGTATCTTACCAACCACGTCCTGCCCGCTTGTTTCTGACTCTCCTTGAACAGCATCAGACAGCATCGCAATCAAATCGTCAACGCTGTCGTCATCTGCACGCTCACTCCACGGCACAAAGTCATCAGCCATTTTAATTGTCCTGTGACTTATATGATTGAAGCTCTTCCATCAGCTCATCATTTTTCTTTTCAAGTTGATCAATTTCTTCTTGCAAGTGGTGCGTGATATAGCGAAGTCTATTATTCTCTTTCCTTTGTAATGCGTATTCTATTCTACTCTGTCTCACGAGATCTAACCAAACTTCATCCTGTGCCGCCCCAACATCAAAATCTAATTTTTGTTTCTTAATTCTATTTGATAATAGGATTCCGGCAAATGTAACAACTGAACCAACGAGGGCAGGCACCGTCATGTTTATAAATTCACTCCACATGTGTCTGTCCTCCAACTATATTGTATGTATACCCCCTAAGGGAAAATAGTAATTTTATGAATAATCTAACTCAACTGTAATCGTAGGTCCCAGTGGTGCGGTGGAATAAAACGCATTATATGGATAATATAAAAAATAGTCCGTATCAAAAGATGATCCATAATTGTTAAGCCCACCGCTACCAGTGCCTGTATCTGTTTTGTTTGCTATAACTAAAGGCTTTTCAGTTGCAGCATGATCTAACAAGGCTTTGGCTGTTGCGTTACTTTGAGACTCTAAATTAATAATTGCTTGCTGATTTAAATCTAGCGCATTATTTGGTCTACCCGCATAGTTCTTAGTTGCATAATTTGAAAAACTAATTTTAGTAGGTGTTGGTGATGTATCCGTTATTGTGCCAGAGTATGTTCCAATGTTTATATTTCCCCAGCCTCCACCACTGCCCCAAAATCCATATTGGTAACTATGTCTGAACAAACTTAACGTGGCTGATACCACAACGGGTCTTTCATCAAGAGCGTCTTCTAAGGTTACAGCCCCACTTGTGTCATACTTGAATGTTGCTAGTCCAAACCATCTATAGTAACTATCTGTGCCAGTGGGGTAACTTCCAGCCCATCTTCCTTGCCTAAGCCCATTTATACCTCCGCCATCAGCACCTGACCATAGCCACTGTGTACCACGTGCAGATTTTGAGTTGTTAGCAACAAACGTGTATGTTTGTGGATCAGAACCAGTGTAAATTGGGTCCCACCCAGACCCCGTGCTGCGGTAGGCTTTCTTCACCGTCTTCCACTCGGAGCCATCAGACGCTTTTAAGTCTCCGCTGGCTACTGGTTGCCAACCGCTGCCGTTACTTCCATAGATAGCCATAGCGTTCCCTTAAATCTGGAACCATAGGTTGCCCGAAGCACCGTAAGAAGGAGTGCCTGACTGAACGAAAATTCTACGCCCATCAGTAGCGCTAGAATCACCGTAGGTATCATCCTTATGCAAGAACCGGCCATCAAGGTCACGGGTACCTATAGCAGTAACATGGCCACGGGAGTCAACAGTAAAATCTTCGATAACAACACCGTTATTACTGCCGCCGTAGATTCCGCTTAACGTAGAGGTATCGGCGTGAGTTACAGTCACTGAAGAAGTCTCGGTATCGTTAGATGACACGTCGATACTCGTCCCAGCAATAATTCGCCGAACATACGCACCCGAAGTTTGCGTTCCTAGAGTTACAGCGTTGCTATCAATCTTGTCATTAGTGATAGCGTCGCTGGCAATCTGATCAGTATCAATCGTACCAGTAATTTTAGTGGCAGCAAGAGAAATAATTTTAGCGTCTTCAATGCTACCAGCCAACTGAGCGTTTGTCACCTTATCAAAAGTAAGATTGCCAGTAGTTCTACCAAGAACAGTATTTTCAGTATTGGCTACTATTTGAGTAAGGTTAGCAGGAGTACTACCAACACGACCCAAAATAGCGTGCCCAGAAACCTGTTGCATCTGCTCAACATCAACTGCATTAGCAGTAATATTATCTGTATCAATTTTAGCAAATTCAAGAGAAGTGCCGTTTCTAAGAAGCACCTCATTATCATTGCCAGCAGTAATGTCTGCTACAACACCGCCAGAACTTGCAGAACGACCAATCACAGACAAGCCAGCAGAATCCTCAATCTTTTCATGAGTTACTGCACTAGTAGCAATCCTAGCGATAGGTAAAGTTCCGGCTGTGATCTTACCAGCATCAATATCTGAGCCAAGTTTAGCGTTTAAAATAGTACCAGCACCAATCCTGCCCACGTCAAGAGTACCAGTTGTCATCTTTGAAATATCAAGACCAGAGGCAGCGAGTTTATCATTTGTCACATGAGCGTTAGTTATCTTTATCGTAGTTACAGCATTATCAGCCAACTCATCAGTGTTAATAGCATTATCAGCCATCATTGCATTCGTAATAGTGTTATTTGAAATACTATGCTTGTGATCTGCACGTGCAACGAGCGTGGAAGAGCCGTCTGCTAAAGTTCCATCAATCGCTACAGCACTACCAGGTTTTCCTATCTCGAACCAAGCCGCCCCATTGCAATAAGACAGCGTTCCAGTATCAGTGTTTGAAGTGGAATAGTGAAAAAATCCTTTATACTTAGCAATAGCTTTAGCCGTTGGAACCGTTGATCCAGCTTGATCAAATCCAGCGCCCAACGCCTCTAACTTGTCGTGAGACGTGTTCATTTGAGTACGGGTAAACGTATCAGCACCCGAACTCCAAGTGAAAATTTCTAAACGATCTGTTTGTGAAGCAGCCATGATAATCCTTTCCTATGGCTTATTGTACTAGGTTATTTGTGAATTCATTAGTGTAATTTCTGCATCAGACAGCCTTCTGTTGAAGTAAGCAAACTGTGCTAAACCAAACCGTGCATTCCATGCTCCCGCTGCACCTTCCCCAAAAGAAGCCAAAGATGTAGCAGAAGAAAAAGTTTTCGTTATAGCTGCTGCAACAGTAGACTGTTCAGTTCCATTAATAACTAAACTAAAACCAATAGTTGGATCTCTGCGCACAACAACCTCATGCCATGATCCGTATGTTGGGGATTCAGTCCAAGTCACAGTCTCAGTGTCTGTGCCATCTGTAAATGTGGCTTTTATTGCAGGACCATCATAATAGATATGTAATCCCTGATTTGCGGCATTTAATAATTTAAATATTGTGTAGTCTGTGCCAGCAGAAGCCGTCCAAAAACGCCTAACTTGCATCGCTACAGAAAACGGGTGATACGCCTCAAGTTCAGGAGGGTTATACATAGTGAGCGTTCCCTCATACGCATGAATCGACTCTTTGTTTATCAACTGACTAGGAGCATATGCAACTGACGATGCAGGAAAGTTTCTTGTTAGCGTCCACGTGTGACTTGCATCAACGGAGTCTGCCCCTGTTGTTGCACCAGTCCCAATTGTTGTGGGTAAAAACTTAGCAAGGTTTGTTCCAGAAGGTCCTGTTCCGTTTGCTTGAATAGTTATTTGATTTAAAGTTAATCCACTAAAGGTGTTAGAAGTTGACGCCTCATAAACGGTAGCAGGGGTTAATGTTAAAACACCCGAACCATTTGTGGTTACGGAGTTTACTTTGTTTGTTGCCCCACCTGTTGTTGTGTTTACAACTCGTGTTACAACATCGTATGCTGTTGAGTTGCTTAAACCATTTATTGTTAGCGTGTCTCCACCTGAAGCAGCGTGCCCAAAGTACCATGTGTCTGTGGTCCCACCAATTCTCCGCATAGCAAGAACATCAAAATCTTTATCTCCAGCAGCTGCGCCATCAACATCAACTGTCACCGTAGATGTTGCGCTGTCTGGAAGGCTAGCATTAAAACTTGTACTGTATACCGATACACCGCTTAAGTCAACATCAACACTTGGGGAATACGTAAACTTTCCGTAAGTTTTTGTTGCGTCCCCGTCAATGTAAGCATGATTATTCGTCGAAGTGTCACTATCGCCAGTAAATGTTAGCGGAGTTTTAAAGATCATAAACCTTTTTACCCCACAAGAAAGTGGGTTAGCATCTGCCCAATTGTCTGAAGCATCTAGTTTTCCTAAAACTTGTAAGCGTGCATGGGCGTTGCCCGCAGAAGATGAGGCAGGAGTAATTGTTGCTGTGCCGATCTTGTTTCCCTCCCAGTCATCATATAAAGATGATTGGGCATAAAACGTAACTGAAGCAGTTCCGCTAACGGCACCACGCTTTACTCTTAAAACTATATCTCCCTTGTTTCCTACTGTAGAAAAATCAATAGGATCAGAAGCGGCATAGTTAGTCGCCCCAACAGCGTTATACCCTTCAACAAGTAGCATTCTTGTATCATTATCAATTGCTGCTGTAGCACCAGACACTAAATATAGTGCCCAGTCATTATCGCCTTGACTATCACTATCCACACCACAAGCAATTAAGCGCTTTTCTCTATAGAGCCAGTCCGATGGAGTGTTTCCTCCGCTTCCTGCACTATCCACACTTGCTGTAGGAGCAGTAACATCAGTCAAAATCGCAACCAAATCGAACCCAGCAGTATTTCCGCCTATGTCCGCATAAGTTGTAGAAGCCGTTGTTAAACTTCCAAAAGTTGTAGCCGTCTTTTTGCCAAAATAATACTCTGAACCAGTTGAATGATGAGCGTATCCAACCCCACCACCAACTTCAGTTAATGGTACTGACACAGAAGAGTTTAATAAAATATTTCTAGCAAACCCATCTTTATCAGCAATCAAACTAGGTCCATACGTAACGACACCTCCACCGCCACTGTTCGAAACAGTAGCTGGATAAAAAACATCTGTAAAACTATATGTGCCATTACCGCTATCTATAACTTGCCCCACCTTTGTAGCAAACGCTCCAGCAGAAAGACCATGGTTCACAGCGTCAACAACAAGAGAACCTGAAGCATCAGGGTCCGAATCGGGGTCAACAAGAACTTCAACTAAAAACGGATTCTCTTTATCATTATTGTTTACATTAACTGCATCTGTTGAGGGCGTAGCGCTTGCAAGCATTGTTCTAACAAAAGCCTCAACGGTGTCTGGTCTTCCAGCGTGTATTCCTGTAAACCCAGTACGAATCTGATCCCTGAAAGACTGAACCGTATCGAAAAAGTCTGGATCAGCGGCCTGAAGTGCAAGCCAATCAGAAAAAGACTCAATGTCGGTCCACTCACCTGGATCGCTTCCTGCGTCACCACCGTCATAGGACTCTATAGCACTCCATGGGGTAAAGCCTGAACTCGAAACTAGCAGAGTTGTTGCTGTCACTGAAGCCAACCATGCCAAATAAGAAGCAGCAGCGGTGTCAGGATCTGTAAGTTTTGATTTGATTTCAGTCCCTTCTTCGGGTCTAGTGTAATCAAACTGGGCTGCTTCGTCAGCGATTTTGTCAGCGTATGATGCAAGTGACTCTAAATACCTTCGTAGTGGTAAATTGAGTTGATCTTGTCCAAGTATGTTATGTATTTTTTCGTCATCTAATCGCATGAAAGCCGGAAGGCCCGTGTATGCTCGATGAGAAATTCTACCTATCTTATTTAAAGAGTCTTCGCAGATAACGGGATCATAGAAAAATCCACCGTCTTCACTTGCTAAGTTTCCCCCAGATCCACCGGATATTTTAAAAACCATTCTAACATACTTATCAGACGCTCTAGCAGTAAAATCTTTAAAAAGCCTAGAAACAGTTGTTTCTGTTGCAAAAGTAATTGTTGTAGGTGCAGACAAAGAAGAATCTGTAGCGTATGTATCACCAGTCCCACTGTTTGTGCTATTGAACTCCATGTCTAGCGTAACATCAGCATCTCCCTTTCCTTGAAAGTAGAAAAGGGAAGCCATGTAACGTTGAGAACTTTCAATGGGTATCCAATCAGATTTAATAGTAATATCGTTAGTTCCGTTAGAAATCCAAGCCATTATACGACCTGGAAAGTCGTTAGTATTTGGATTGTATTTATTATAAAACCAAGTATCGTCTACTCGAACTATAGCACCAGTTGGAGAAGAAACTAATTCCCAACCAGAAAGATTCGTTCCGCCCTCAGCACCAAAATTAGCTTGATTTGCAGAAAAAAGATTAACATCTCGAACTGACACGTTACGCTCCTAATCCTACGACACTGTGATAGTTAGAGTTCCAGCAGTAACTAAAGTTCCTAAATTGGGTAAAACAATATCTGTGCTCACAGCCCCAGAACCACTTAAGGCAACAAACTGATTGGCGCTAGAACTTCCTCCAGTTATCGCACTTGTTGAAGCAAACGTGACGTTTGCGTGGGTGGAACCAGCCCAATCTCCGGCAACAGGCGTCCATGCTGTTGTACTTGCTGGAATGTTTCCACCGTTGTTGGCGTCATTGTAAGCTATTCCATTATCAACAGCCGTGTATGTTACGCCAGTTTTAGCCCCACCACTCAGTGTAAATGCCTCATTAGAGAATTGATACACAGTTGGGACTGCGGTTGAACTTGAAGAGTCAACATAGTAAATTGAAGCTTCCCCAGCAGCATAACTGCCAGAACTTGCAGCATTAGCAACATTTACAGTAAAACTTGAGTTTGATCCAGTTGTTGATAAGTATCCAACATTGCTTGTTCCTACTAGTGGGGTTCCGTCCATTGTTAACGTGTCTACATAGTCAACCCCAGAAACAGAGTCAATAACAGATATTATTTCATTTCTTCTAACATACTGCTGTGACCAATCCCAAGTATTAGCATTTAAGTATGCTTTCAATGCTGTTTCAATGTTTGTTTTAACTGTTGACGCAGTTTCACCTGATTTCATAACAACAGAAGATGTTATATTAATTGACGCCAGTTCTGCTGACATAACATCAACCGACAAGCCACTAGGAACCCTAGCGGATAGCGAAGTGTAAAGATCAGATAGATTTGAATTTGCAACAGGTAGTTCGAGCGCTGCAGATGCAGGCGTGTTTATAGTGCCAGCCACGGCAACTAAAACGCTACCATCGTGGGTGGAGTAGGAGGTTGCTAAAGTGTTTCGATCTCGATATCTCCTGCGATTGAAAACTTCAACCCTATTTGCATACGATTTGTTAGCAGAAATATAATACTTTATCTGAGATGTGCTTGTTGAAGCAGATGTGTAACTTGCTAAAAGGTTAATGGCTCTAGCAAAATACCTTTCATCTGATTCAGCGTCTGTACCACCAGAAGGACTTATGCTGAAGGTAGCAGAAGAGAAAAAAGACGAAGGAGTAAGAAGCGACAAACTTGCTGTGTCGGCTGAAATATTATAAGTCGATCCCACCGCTTGTGCGCTAACAGTTGCTGTTCCAGACAATGAGCCGTCAAGACTAAAGGCTGAATCTAAAACAAATACATACGAAGTGCTAGTCGCCGTGTCTGTGTACAAAAATCTTGTACCAGCAGGAAGTGACCTAGCCACCGTATCGGAGTCAGCAAATGTAATTGTTAAGGTTGCAGTCGCTTTAGTACCACTGCTCCTTGTAAGGCCAAAAAGTTGTAAAAGCACTTCAGCAGTTGCTGAAGGAAGCCTGTTTATTCCACCAGCCAACTCTGATGATCTTGTAGCAAAGGATTCTGCCAGTGCAACCTCAATCTGACCAACTTCTGGCATCCAATTTGGTAACAAACCTCTAGCAGAAGTAAGAATGCTGTTTAGTACGGTAACTGGATTATCATCAAAAACTGTTAAGTCTACATATTTTGAAACATCAGGAGAAGACATTATACCCTCACTTAAAATTAATCTCTACATTGGTTAATGCGCCTTCTGACTGCACAAGCCCAATTTCCACAATATCGATATTATCCGTAGTGTAAAAGTCACTAAATGAATCGTAAAACTGACCAGAGTCAAAAGTATTAAAAGTTGGCTCTTCAATGCCAAAATTTGGAAATATACTACGTTCGGTAGTTTCTGTTCGAACAAAAGCTTTAACTTGTTGTGCTTTGTACGTGTCTGTACCAGTCAGCACCACATCTGCTCTTCTATTGTTGTTGCTCATCCTAAATGGATATGAAAGAACATACTCAGCCATTAGATTCTCCAAAAAATACCTACATATACATTCTACCTAAATTTCAGGGGGTACTACCACTACTAGGAAGTTTCATCTGTTATAGATTTATACCATTCATTAAAATTTGGGTCATCTACAGGTATTACCTTAAGATCAACTAAGTCAACTTCCCATTTACTTCCAGACATTGCCCATGCAATTTCCAGTGAGGGTTGGGCAGGTGCAACTCCTGTGTTTACCTCTAATCCATAGGTGTTTACAAAATAATTAACTACACAGGACTGTATGCCTTCATGGTAACATGGGGCATCTTCTGATGCTCCATATGGGCAAATGTTTGGAGTTACGTCTATTTCTGTGTTATTAACGTTGATAAGTATCCGATGCCCATCAACATTCCAAGAAAGTTCTTTAATCATTTTTTCTTAGTGGGCGTGGTTTCTTCCTCATCGGCTGGAGGGTTAGAAAGTTCTTCAATCTGGGCAGAAAGCGTTGCGACAACTTGCTCGGCAACAAAAAGTTTTGCTTTTAGGTATATTATTTCTTTTTGTAACTCAACTGCATGTGTCCAAGTCGTATCTGCAATTAGCCCATCGTCTGCTTCAAACATTATCGTGTAACCTCTAAATCTAGGTAAAAGTTTCCTTCAACTACTCTTTCAACTGTTCCATCAGAAGCAATTATTTCCAAATCGTACACGCCACTCTCTGCTAGCGATGCAGTATCTGAGGCGGAAATCGACAAAGCAATCTCCCCACTACTGTTCAAGGAAATACGCCCATTAGTAGTAGTAAGCTCAATAAGTGTGCTTGAAGACGAAACTAAGCGTCTTACCTGCATGCGTGCAGTATAACCGCTTAAGTTCCTAGCATTGCCACTACTGTCTTTAACTGTTAAAGTTCTGCTAAATGTAGCGCCTTGTTCACAAGTAATATCGTATGCTCCGGCAGACATAACTAAACCTCCTTGGTAGTTATATTATACCTAATTACTTACTACTTTTGGACTCTTTCGCAGGGGCTTCTTCAACTGGCTCTGGAGCATTTGCTAGGGCTTGCGCCTCAGTAATAGCTTGATTTAGAGCCGCCCGAAGAGTGGCGTTTTCCGCTGTAAGTGTTTTAATTTGCTCAAGCAAATTCTCCATCACGGCATTAGGGTCAATATTAATTGAGTTATTTGATGTATCAGTCATAATACCTATACTACTAAATATTTATATGGTTGTCAACTATAACATTGCTCCAGCACCGATGCACCAGAGAATTCCCCCTATTAGTAGGAGCCACCCAAGTCCCATACTACCTACGTCTCATTTCAGTATTCAAGTAACGAAGGTTGTCGCTTGTGTCAGTTTTAAACAAAAATGGAAATATGGCATGAATAATACCTAAACATGCTGTCCAGATCAACAAAACTGCGGTGCTAATAGCAAAAGCAAAATGTTGCAAATAGGTCATATTATTTGACTTCGGGTGATTTATGAATGCCCCCTGAAGTTTCTTCAGCATTCTTTCCCCTTTCAACTTCTTCAACTTTCTTTGGTTTTTTCAGAGCTTTTCTAATTATCTCAGCATATGGTGGTTTTTCACCATACGACTCAATTGGTACAGAATCCCACATATCTGGCATTTTATGCTTCCTTTGTTTTAACCTCTGTAAAAGATGCAAGATCTTTTTCTAGGTTGTCCAAAGATCTAGCACCAACTAAGCGTTCTTGTTCTTTACCATCAACAAAAACTAACATTGTTGGTATGTTTACGATATCAAAGCGCTCTTGTAGGAGTGGTGCTTTATCAACTTCAACTTTAATAACCTGAACTTCATCAGCATATTTAGCGGCAAAGTCATCAAGAATGGGGGCCTGCATGTCACATGGACCACACCACGATGCCCAAAAGTCCACTACAACTGGTTTCGATGCTGTTGTGATTAGTTGATCGAAATGCTTTTCCTCAACTGGCAACGCAAAGCCTTCGGCAAGGACTACTCTTTTTACTGTGTTTTGTTTACGAGTCATGTATCTATGATACCATCATAAATACACTAAATCAATTACTCTTCCCAGCAACAACATCCACAGTTGCAGTCTTGGGTACACACACAAGCTTCACACTCACATTCTTTCATTAAGCCCCCTCTATGTTTCTTGTTCTATAAAAGTTGTAATAATTGTTTTATGACCACTCAAAGGAATTTCTCCTCTATGCGGATACAGCCAATGGACAGGGAAAATTAAAACTCTTCCAGCCTTCGGTTCAACACTTAACCCATGCTTAGTGAACGTTGTTTCGCCACCAACTTCTACATCATTCAAATACAAAAGAACCGCTAAAAAACGATCCTTTGTTGAATTAAAAGGCCCGCCATCTACATGCTCTGCATAAAAACCGTGACCTTCTTCATAGCGTTGAACTTGGAATCCTGTATCACGCAGAGGCCATGCCAACTGAGCCAAACCGTCATATTTACTGACATAGTAGTTAAGCGCTTTGCTAATACTTTTGTGAAGTTCATCCTCGAACCATCCCAAACTGTATAAACCTTCGCCCATTTCTGAAGATAATGCCATATCTGAAGAATTTTTTATTCTGGTATCAACTCCTAGCATGGATTTACCTTCTGACAAAACATTGGAATCCCACAAGACATCCCAATGCTCAGTCAATGTAGCATCAACTTTGCCGCAAATATCAGGATCAACGAACCCATCGCAAACACCTACGCCTGCCCACTTGCCTAGCGGGAAATCTATATTCATGAGCCTGTAGGCATGAAGCCTATTAATGATGTTTTTTGTATTAAAGGAAGAAGCCATTCTTCAACTATAGTCCCAGAAATATCAGGAGGATCATCTGCTACCTGAGCGTCAGTTTTACCTTCCAAATACTTCTGAACTTTATTAGCAGGAACGTTTGTCCAAATCCATTCTCTAACATCGTCTGGCATTTCTAAACGTGTAAGCATGTTTTTACAAACATCAACCATAGGTTCAGTGGAATCAAAGTCAGAACCTGCAACTTCCCATTCCATCATTAAGCGTAAGAGTTCCTGTATCGTTCTTGTTCCAGCAGAATGACGACCAGCAACTACTCTATTTTCTGCTTCGGTATCAGACGACTCAATATAAATGACTAACCCACCGCACTCTGGGCTACCGAAAACTGCGCTTAAATACTCTAATTCATTAAAAGGAAGATCGTGATTACCTGTTAAAGAATGTGGAGCAGTATCTGCTCCACAATTACATTTCTTAGCCGTATCGTCCCAAACATGAAATGCTCTAGGACCATACTGATTCTTGCCAGAATCGCAGCGTCTATGCATTTCCCCATCTGAACCAAGTTCTTCATCTTCATCTATATCAGGGACCAAAGGTACAAAAGCGAAAAAGCCTTTAGTGTTATCTATAGTCCAAGTAGAACCATCTTCAGTGATAGTCCTAGTAGGCAACTTATTGTAATAACCTACACCACCAAGATGTTGAGGTTCTTCAGCGAACGTACCCATAATTTCCTCCGTTACGTTTTAATAATGAAACCAAATGGTTCCACATTTACAGTGGTGCTTATAGTGGACGAAGACAAAGAGTGGTTATGGTCCGCAGAGTTATCGCCGACAGTAACGTTGTGCGTATGCGCTCCAGTATTCCCAGTAGCAAAATTGTGCGAATGCGATCCAGCGTTGCCTAAATTATGTCCGTGGTTAGCATTAGTACTCATGTTGCCAGAAGTGGAGGTAGTTTGGCTACCAGAGTTACTCTTGCTGTAAGTATGCGTGTGGGCAATATTGGCACTGTTCATATTGTGGGCATGGCTTCCAGCATTGCCTGTATTAGCGTTATGGCTATGGTTCCCATACTCATTCGTGTTTCCAGTATGTGAATGGTCAGCAGACTGGTTACCTAAACCTAAAGCGTCTAAAGCAGAAGAACCAGCCAACGTGGTAGCAGACGGAGTGGTGCTTAAAGCAATACCCATCGCCAACCTATCAACAGGGTTAGGCAAATTAAATGTAGAAGAACCATCGCCAGTTCCATAACGAGTACCTATAATCGCAAACAAAGCAGAGTACGTCGTTCTTGAAACTGCTGAACCATCACACTCAAGCCAGCCAGTAGGAGCAGAAGACCCAGACCACATGACAACTGCACCTGTAGGGGGAGATTGATCTTCCCATGCTACTCCGCTTCCTGTTGAAGTTAGAACTTGCCCATCAGAACCTTGACCGCCATTAATTTTATAATTAACTGCGTCTACAGTGTCTTTGACAATTAAAGCGTCTGCTGA
>CESM01017503.1_pt1 | contig 29797 bp, 29 predicted proteins | sample 361421 | NCBI WGS metagenome assembly CESM01 (sample SAMEA2622219, study PRJEB7988) | marine metagenome | isolation source: saline water (ENVO:00002010), including | reverse complement strand
TTAACTAAAGAGCAATTAGAAGAGATTAAAAATCAACAAAGTCAAAGTAATAAGACTAAAAGAGTAACCTCTCCTGAGCTAGAACAAATTTTATATGAAGCAATTCCAGCTTTAGATCACGGTTTTGTAAGAGTTGTCGATTATATGGGTGACGATACTTCTATTGTTCAGTCTGCAAGAGTATCTTATGGAAAAGGCACAAAGCAAGTTTCGACTGACAAAGGTTTAATAAAATATTTAATGAGACATTGGCATAGCACCCCTTTTGAAATGTGTGAAATAAAATATCATATTAAATTACCAATCTTTATAGCTAGACAATGGATAAGACATAGAACAGCAAATGTTAATGAATATTCTGCTCGTTACTCAATTTTAGACAAAGAATTTTATTTGCCATCTAAAGAAAATTTAGCAGCTCAATCAACAAGCAATAGACAAGGAAGAGGAGAAGTTCTTGAAGGTGATCAGGCTAATGAAGTGTTAGAACTTTTAAAAAACGATGCTGAGAGAACATATGACAATTATGAAACTATGTTAAATGAGAGATATGATGGATCAACAATAGATGAAAATAAAAAGGGATTAGCCAGAGAACTTGCAAGGATGAATCTTACATTAAATACTTATACCCAATGGTATTGGAAAACAGATTTATTAAATCTTATGAATTTTTTAAGATTAAGAGCTGATAGTCATGCACAATATGAAATAAGAATATTTGCAGATATCATGTTGGATACTTTAAAAAAATGGGTTCCAATAACTTATGAGGCATTTATGGATTATAGAGTTGGTGGGACAGAGGTTTCCGCTAAAGGCAAAAAAATAATTCAAAAATTGATTAAAGGTGAGAATATAATTTTAGAAGACTCTGGTCTTTCAAAAAGAGAGTGGAACGAATTAATGGAAGCGTTTGAGCTTAAAGATAAGTTGATTTAATTTTTTCAGCAAATTTTGAGTATATTTTTGAAATTTCATGTTCTGGACTTTCTTCAACAATTGGCTTTCCATTATCCCCAGCTTTACCAATTTCTGGGTGAATTGGAATTTCCCCTAAAAAGTCTTTGTTGAATTCTTCTGCAGTTCTTTTGACACCACCATCACCAAAAATTTTATAATTTTTTCCATCATCAGCTTTGAAGAAGCTCATATTATCAACTAAGCCTAAAATTTTTACATTCAGTTTATCAAACATTTTGATGCCTCTTTTTACATCTAGTAACGCCACTTCTTGGGGTGTTGAAACAATAATTGCTCCATCCATCTTAATTTCTTGTGAAAAAGTTAACTGTGTATCACCTGTTCCAGGAGGCATATCAACAATTATAAAATCTAGATCTTTCCAATTCACTTTTTGTGTAAAAGTTTTTATGGCACTAGTGACCATAGGACCTCTCCATATCATAGGTGTTTGTTGATCTGCTAAAAAACCGATAGACATACACTGGATTTCATATTTCATGATAGGCTCTAATTTTTGACCATCACTCTTTGGTTTCTCATTAATACCAAACATTTTTGGAATTGAAGGTCCGTATATGTCAGCATCAAGTATACCTACTTTACAACCAATATTTTTGAGTGCTAAAGCAAGATTTGTCGCAAAAGTAGACTTTCCCACACCACCTTTAGCGCTAGAGACTGCTATTGTAAATTTAGTTCCAAGTATAGGGTTTTTTGTAAAGTTTTTTGGCTCCACTTTCTTTTTCATTGCGTCACTTAGTTCTGGCTTTTTTTCATCCATATTTTTATCTTACCTTGTTTTTGAAACCAAAAACACTATATACATAGTCTATGTCTGACAATTTTCAACAACGAGGTGGAAGTCCTTGGGGATCACCTCCAGGAGGAAGTGGTGGTAATGGTTCTGGTAGAGGTCCAACGCCTCCAGACATTGAAAAAATTATTAGAGAGTTTCAGGAAAAGATAAAAAAATTTTTACCAGGAGGATCATCTTCTGGCAGCAAACCCATAATCTTAGCTGTTATAATTTTAGCATTTGTTTGGCTAGCTAGCGGTCTTTATAGAGTACTTCCAGATGAGCAAGGAGTTGTTTTAAGGTTTGGTAAATTTGTAAAAACTACACAACCGGGATTAAATTATCATATACCATTTCCAGTAGAATCTGTTCAAACGCCAAAAGTTACTAAAGTTAACAGGATGGATATAGGTTTTAGATCTGAAAGAGATAGTGGATTTTCATCAGGAGGAGGCGTTGCTGATGTTCCTCAAGAAAGCTTGATGCTTACAGGAGATGAAAACATTGTAAATATAGATTTCTCAGTTTTTTGGGTAATAAAAGATGCAGGTAATTTTTTATTTAAAATTCAAGATCCGGAAGGAACAGTTAAAGCAGCAGCTGAAACAGCGATGAGAGAGGTTATTGCTAAAAGTGATATTCAACCTATTTTAACGGAAGGTAGATCTAAAATAGAAATAGAAACACAAGATATAATTCAATCTATTTTGGATGACTACGAAAGTGGTATTCAAATTACACAAGTACAAACTCAAAAAGCCGATCCACCTGATCAAGTAATTGATGCTTTTAGAGATGTGCAAGCTGCAAGAGCAGACATGGAGAGATCAAAAAATGAGGCTGAAGCATATGCAAACGATGTTATACCAAGAGCAAGAGGAGAGGCAGCAAAAATACTTCAAGCAGCAGAGGCATATAAAAAAGAAGTTGTTGCAAAGGCAGAGGGTGAGGCAAGTAGATTTATTTCAATTTATAATGAATATAAAAATGCTAAAGCTGTAACGCAAGAAAGAATGTATTTAGAAACAATGGAGAAGGTGTTGGCGGACATTGAAAAAGTTATTATAGAAAAAAATGCTGGATCAGGAGTTGTTCCATATTTACCTCTTCCAGAATTAAAAAAGAAAGCAACAAATTAATATGAAACCAGGAAAAATTTTTATTGGTTTATTAGCTTTAGTAGGATTAGTAGCATTTTTATCTATTATTATAGTTAAAGAAGTTAATCAGGCTATTATCCTTCAGTTTGGTGATCCGAAAAGAATCATTACCAAACCAGGTTTGAATTTTAAAATCCCATTCATCCAAAATGTTGTCTATTTAGATAAAAGAATTTTAAATTTAGATGCTCCACCAGAGGAAGTTATTGCATCAGATCAAAAACGTTTAATAGTTGATGCGTTCGCGCGATTTCAAATTGTAGATCCACTCAAGTTTTATATTTCAGTGGGCAATGAGAGAGTGGCTAGATCAAGGTTATCAACAATTATTAATTCGAGAATTAGAAATGTATTAGGTCAAGAAGAACTTCAAACATTACTTTCTAAAGATAGATCCAAACAAATGGCTTTAATAAAAGAAGGTGTAAACAATGAGGCACAAAACTTTGGTATCAATATTGTAGATGTTAGAATAAAAAGAGCAGATCTTCCTCAGGCGAACAGTGAAGCAATTTATAGAAGAATGCAAACTGAAAGAGAAAGAGAGGCAAAAGAATTCAGAGCCAAAGGTGCAGAAATGGCTGTAACAATTACATCTACTGCAGATAAAGAAGTTACAGTAATACTTGCAGACGCTCAAAAAGAATCAGAAATAATGAAAGGTGAAGGTGATGGTATGAGAAATAAAATTTTTGCTGATGCCTTTGGAAGAGATCCAGAATTTTTCGCATTTTATAGAGCAATGCAAGCATACGAAAAGGCATTAATTGGAGGTGAAACTTCTCTAATCTTGTCACCAGATTCAGAATTTTTTAAATTTTTTGGAAATATAAAACCAGAAATTCAACAATAATTTTTATGAAAGAGCTATTTATAGCTTTTGGTCTTTTTCTTTTTGTTGAAGGAATTCTTTACGCCTTATTTCCATCAAAAATGAAAAGTATGTTGAAAAAATTAGATTTGATTAAAGTTTTTCAATTAAGAACAGCTGGTCTTATCTTGGCAATTTTAGGATTTGTTATTATTTATTATGTAAAAAAATCGTCATGAAGATTGTAAAACCTATATTTTTAAGCTTAATAATTTTTTTTGGATTTACATTTAGTGTTTACTCAAAAAATGTACCATCGTCCTTTGCAGATTTAGCAGAAAAATTAATGCCATCAGTGGTAAATATCTCAACAACACAAACAGTAGTCACAAATTCTAATCCTTTCCCTTTTCAATTTCCACCAGGTTCACCTTTTGAAGATATGTTTAAAGAATTTGGAACGCCCAAGGAAAGAAAATCATCAGCCCTAGGTTCTGGTTTTATAATCGATGAAACTGGAATTGTTGTAACGAATAACCATGTAATCCAAGATGCTGAGGATATAATTGTTAGAGTAAATGGTGATAAGGATTATAAAGCAACAGTTATTGGTGCAGACCCTTTATCTGACCTTGCAATTTTGCAGTTAGACACAAAAGATAAGTTTACCCCTGTAAAGTTCGGGAACTCTGACAAAGCAAGAATAGGAGATTGGGTTATAGCTATAGGAAATCCATTTGGATTAGGAGGTACTGTCACCTCAGGAATTATTTCAGCAAGAAATAGATCAATAGGTTTATCAAGATACGAAGATTATATTCAAACTGATGCATCAATTAACTCCGGAAATTCTGGAGGCCCGCTATTTGATATGAACGGTAATGTCATTGGAATAAATACTGCAATTTTAGGTAGAAGTGGATCAATAGGAATAGGTTTTTCAATACCATCTAACAGTGCAAAAATTGTTATAGATCAATTAATCAAATTTGGTGAAACAAAAAGAGGATGGTTAGGAGTTAGAATTCAAGATGTAACAAAAGAAATTGCTGAAGTAGAGCAACTTGACTCTCCTAGAGGTGCATTAGTGGCAAGTGTTGCTGAAAATAGTCCATCAGATAAAGCCGGGGTAAAAGCAGGAGATATTATTTTAGAATTTGATGGTCAGATGATTGAACAAATGAAAGAATTGCCAATTATTGTAGCAAAAACAGAAGTAGGAAAAAAAGTTGATGTTAAAATTTGGAGAAACAAGAAAGAAATAACAAAGCAAATTGTATTGGGAAGACTTGAAACTTCTGAAGATTTTAAAGTTGCTGAAAAATCTTCACCAATTGAAACAAGAGTTGAAAATTTAAAAATTACAGTAAGAAAACTTTCAAATGAAGATATAAAAGAAAGAAAACTTCCCAATCAAACAAACGGATTAGTTATAACAAATATTGATACAAATAGTCCTTTATTAAACTCAATTGATTTAAATAGCATAATTATTGAAGCACAAAAAAAGAAAATAAAATCTGCTAATGAGTTAAATAAAATTGCTCAACAAGTTTTAAATTCAAATCAAAAAACTATCTTATTAGTAATTTATAACAGCCAAAATCAAAAAAGATATATTGGTGTTAAATTGAAATAAAACAATGGATTTTAAATCCAAAATTATTTTAATCTACGGTCCCACTGCCTCAGGTAAAACACAATTTGCAATCAAGATCGCGAAAAAAGTAAGAGGAGAAATAATTAATGCTGACAGTATGCAGGTATATAAAGATTTAAAAATATTAACTGCAAGGCCTTTAAAAAATGATATGAAAAATATAAAACATCACCTTTATGGAATTAAAAGTTCAAATAATGAATTTTCAACAGGTGAGTGGATAAATCTTGCAATTAGCAAGATAGAATCAATTCAAAAAAAAAATAAAGTTCCAATATTAGTTGGAGGCACTGGCTTATATTTTAAAGCAATAACAGATGGATTAGTTAAAATAGAAAATATAACCAAAAAAAATAGAAATAAAATTAGGGATTTGCAAAAAAAAATTGGACAAAAAAAATTTTATGAAAAACTTACAAAAGTCGATCCTTTATCAAGCATTAACATTAACCCCACTGATGTGCAAAGATCCATTAGAGCTTATGAAGTAAAAATATTCACAAATAAATCTATTTTTGACTGGTACAAAGAAACTAAATCAATATTTAATAAAAAAGAGTTGTTTAAATTATATATTGATTTTCCTAGATTGCAGCTCATTGAAAGGATTAACTCCAGAACAAAAAAAATGTTACAAAATGGCTCAATATTGGAAGTTAAAAAATTTTTAAGTCTGAAAGTATCCAAAAATAAAAGTATCTCTAAAGCAATAGGTGTACTTGAAATAAAGGATTTAATACAAAAAAAGCTCACCCTAGAGCAAGTGATTGAAAAAATATCAATAAAGACAAGACAATATGCAAAAAGACAAGCAACATGGGCCAGGGGCAACATGAAAGATTGGAAAAAAATTAAGCCAAAAGATCTTAGTTCCTTTTTAAAAAAAATATAAAAATTATTCACTAAAACTTGACCAATCAGTACAACTTCAGCTAGATTGCGAAATGCCAAAATTATTCACAGGAGCAGAAATTGTATTTAAGTGTCTTGAGGACCAAAAGGTCAATCATATTTTTGGATATCCTGGTGGGGCAGTCTTACCGATATATGATGAGCTAAAAAACCACCCATCAATTAAACATATATTGGTCAGACATGAGCAAGGCGCTGGACATGCAGCTGAGGGTTACGCAAGATCTTCAGGAAAGCCTGGTGTAGTTTTAGTCACATCAGGACCTGGTGCAACAAATGTTGTTACAGCACTAACAGATGCTTATATGGACTCTGTGCCAATCGTTTGTATATCTGGCCAGGTTCCAACTCATTTAATAGGAACTGATGCTTTCCAAGAATGTGATACAACAGGAATTACAAGGCCTTGCACTAAACACAACTGGTTAGTCAAAGATGTAAATGATTTAGCTGATATTTTACATGATGCGTTTAAAGTAGCGACTACAGGAAGACCAGGACCTGTTTTAATAGACATTCCAAAAGATATTCAGTTTGCAAAAACAAAATATAAAACATTTCTGAAAGAAAAAATATCTAAACAAAAATCTCATAATAGATATTCTCAAAATGAAATTGATGAATTAGTAAACTTAATAAAAAAAGCCAAGAAACCAATAATTTATAGTGGTGGGGGAGTAATTAATTCAGGGCCAAGCGCAAGTGAAGCTCTAAGAGAATTTGTAGACATCACAGGATTTCCTATTACCTCAACTTTACAAGGTCTAGGTGCTTACCCCGGTGACGATAATCAATTTTTAGGAATGTTGGGAATGCATGGAACATATGAGGCAAATAATGCAATGCATGATTGTGACCTTTTGATAAACATTGGTGCAAGATTTGACGATCGAATAACTGGCAAGATAGATGAGTTTTCACCAAAGTCTAAAAAAGTTCACATTGATATTGATCCATCATCGATAAATAAAATAATTAAAGTAGACCTAGCGATTGTGGGTGATGTATCTAGCGTCATTAATAAAATTAATAAAACGCTTATAAAGAAAAAAAATGGTAACAATAGATCAAGTATTGCTAAATGGTGGGAACAAATCCAAAAATGGAGAAATAAAAATTCCTTAAACTATGTTAATAGTAACGAAAATATTAAACCACAATATGCTGTTCAAAAACTTTATGAGCTTACAAAAAATAGAGACACTTATATTACTACAGAAGTTGGACAACATCAGATGTGGGCTGCTCAACATTATAAATTCAATAAACCAAATAGATGGATGACCTCTGGGGGTCTAGGTACAATGGGATACGGTTTGCCAGCAGCTGTTGGAGTTCAGATTGCACATCCAGAAAAGTTGGTTGTAGATATTGCTGGAGAAGCATCAGTTTTAATGACTATGCAAGAAATGTCTACTGCTGTTCAATATAATTTACCAATTAAAATATTTATTCTTAATAATCAATACATGGGAATGGTTCGACAATGGCAAGAACTTTTACATGAAAAAAATTATTCTGAAAGTTATTCGGAGGCTCTTCCTGATTTTATGAAAATGGCTGACGCATATGGGTGCAAAGGAATTAAAGCTGAAAAGCCTTCAGAACTTGATGAAAAAATTAATGAGATGATTAATTATGATGGGCCAGTTATTTTTGATTGCCAAGTAGATCCAAATGAAAATTGTTTTCCTATGATACCATCTGGAAAACCCCATAATCAAATGATTTTAGGTCCGAAGGATAAAGAAAACAATAGAATAAAAGGGAAAGGAAAAGCCTTAGTATAGCAATATGCCAAAATCAAAATCAGCATACAGTGTACCTACAAAAAAACAAAAACCGGATACATATATATTTGTAGTTTGGGTGGATAATGAGGCAGGTGTTCTGGCTAGAGTTGTCGGACTCTTTTCTGGAAGAGGATATAATATTGAGTCTTTAGCAGTGGCAGAAGTTGATTCTGTAAAAAATATTTCAAGAATTACTATTGTTACAACTGGTACACCCCAAGTAATTGAGCAAATTAGACTTCAATTAACTAAATTGGTTCCAGTTCATAAAGTAGCAGAATTTAAAAGAGAGGATAAAAATGTTATTTTTAAAGAAATGGCATTATTTAAGGTAATTGGCAAAAAAAAAAAAATTGAAAAATGTCTAAATGCTTGTAAAAAATTTAGTCCAGTAATATTAGATGAAACTAAATCATCAGCAGTTATTCAAATTACTGCTTTAAGAAGAGAAATTGATAAAATGAGTATAAAATTAAAACCCTTAGGACTTATAAGTACTTCGAGGACTGGGGCAGTAGCAATGACAAGAGGTGCTAAAATATTTAACTGATTTATTGAAGGAGAAAATTATGAAAATGTTTTATGAAAAAGATGCAGATGTGCAATTAATCAAAAATAAAAAGATTGCAATTTTTGGTTACGGCAGTCAAGGTCACGCACATGCTCTTAATTTAAAAGATAGTGGTGTAAAAGAAATAGTAGTAGCTTTGAGAGAAGGCTCCTCAAGTGCAGCCAAAGCAGAGTCTAAAGGTTTGAAAGTAATGAATTTATCTGATGCTGCTGCCTGGGCTGATGTAGTAATGATATTAACTCCAGATGAATTACAAGCTCAAATTTATAAAAATCACGTAGAACAAAGAGCAAGAGAAGGAACAAGCATAGCTTTTGCACATGGTTTAAATGTTCATTATGATTTAATCAAAGCAAGAAAAGATTTAGATGTATTTATGGTAGCTCCAAAAGGACCTGGTCATTTGGTTAGAAGTGAATTTGAAAAAGGTGGTGGAGTACCGTGTCTGTTCGCTGTTCACCAAAATGGATCAGGTAAAGCTAGAGATTTAGCTTTATCTTATGCATCAGCTATTGGTGGAGGAAGATCTGGAATTATAGAAACAACATTTAAAGATGAGGTAGAGACAGATTTATTTGGTGAGCAAACTGTTTTATGTGGAGGTTTGGTTGAATTAATGAAAAACGGATATGAAACATTAGTTGAAGCAGGCTATGAGCCTGAAATGGCATATTTCGAAACTGTTCACGAAGTGAAATTAATCGTAGATTTAATTTATGAGGGTGGAATAGCAAACATGAATTATTCTATTTCTAACACTGCTGAATATGGCGAATATCAATCTGGTCCTAGAATAATTAATAAAGAGGAAACAAAAAAAAGAATGAAAGAAGTTTTATCTGAAATTCAATCAGGAAAATTCACTAAAGAATGGATGAATGAATGCAAAAATGGGCAAAAAAACTTTCTTGCAACAAGAGCAAAATTAGCAGAACATCCTGTAGAAAAAGTTGGTTCTCAACTAAGAGCTATGATGCCTTGGATAGGCAAGAAAAAACTGGTCGATAGCGATAAAAGTTAGTTTTTTTTAATAAACCCGAAAAGAACAGATAAAATTAATAAAAATTGACATTTATTTTGCAATCTCACTTATAGATTGTATTATAGATTTTCTAAGAATTAGGTTATGAGCAATAAAGATAGAGTATTTATATTTGATACTACTATGCGCGATGGAGAACAATCTCCTGGCGCATCTATGAGTTTGGAAGAAAAGATTCAAATTGCAAGAGTGTTTGATGAGTTAGGCATTGATATTATTGAGGCTGGTTTTCCCATAGCTTCACCAGGTGATTTTGAAGCTGTTTCAGAAGTCAGTAAAATATTAAAGAATTCTATTCCTGCAGGGCTTTCAAGACATTCTGTTAAAGATATTGATCGAGCCCACGAGGCATTAAAACACGCTCCAAGATTTAGAATACACACATTTATTTCTACAAGCCCATTACACATGAAACATAAATTAAATATGTCACCTGAAGATGTTTATGAGTCAATTGGAAAACATGTTGCCTATGCAAGGAAGTTTACTGATGATGTAGAGTGGTCTTGTGAAGATGGAACAAGGACAGATATGGATTATATGTGTAAAACTGTGGAGCTAGCAATAAAGAGTGGTGCTAAGACAATTAATATACCTGACACAGTTGGGTATACTATACCATCAGAATTTACAACTATTATAGAAACTTTATTAAATAAAGTGCCTAATATTGATAAGGCAATCTTATCAACCCACTGTCATAATGATTTGGGTTTAGCAGTTGCTAATTCATTAGCAGGAGTACAAGCTGGAGCCCGGCAAGTTGAATGCACAATAAATGGTTTAGGAGAAAGAGCTGGAAATGCTGCCTTAGAGGAAATTGTAATGGCAATTAAAACTAGACCTGATTTGATGCCTTATGAAACTAGAATTAATACTAAACTTTTAAGCAAAGCATCAAAGATTGTTTCTAACGCAACAGGGTTTCCTGTTCAATACAACAAAGCAATTGTTGGAAAGAACGCTTTTGCACATGAAGCTGGAATACATCAAGATGGAATGTTAAAAAATAGACAGACCTATGAAATCATGACACCCGAAAGCGTTGGTGTAAAACAAACATCTTTAGTAATGGGTAAACATTCAGGAAGACATGCATTTAAAGACAAATTAAATAGTTTAGGATATCCTGATTTAACTGATGATGTCGTAGGTAATGCTTTTGCAAAATTTAAAGTTTTGGCAGATAAAAAAAAGCATGTTTATGATGAAGATATTATTGCTTTGGTTGATGATAGCCTTATTATTGATAATAAAGTAAATGCGATAAATTTAAAATCACTTAAAGTATTCGCTGGAACTGGAGAACCACAAAAAGCTGAAATGACTCTAAATGTTTATGGAGATGTTAAAAAAGCAACAGAAACTGGAGATGGCCCAGTTGATGCTATATTTAAATGTATAAAAATTCTTTATCCTCATGATGTAAATTTACAACTTTATCAAGTGCATGCAGTAACTGAAGGAACAGATGCTCAAGCAACGGTAAGTGTAAAAATTGAGGAGAATGGAAAAACTACCGTAGGCCAAGCAGCAGACACAGATACGTTAGTCGCATCTGCAAATGCATATATAAATGCATTAAATAAAATGATTATAAAAAGACAAAAAACAGCTCCAATGGAGCAAGAAACTCAAAAAGTAAAAGGTATATAAATGGGATTATTCAGTAAAGTTAAAAAAATTTGGAGTCAAGATATGGCTATTGACCTTGGAACAGCTAATACGTTAGTGGTCGTAAAGGGACAAGGTGTAGTACTTAATGAGCCATCTGTTGTAGCAATTGTGGATCAGTCAGGAAAAAAACAAGTTCTAGCAGTTGGAGATGAGGCAAAAACAATGTTAGGAAGAACACCAGGAAATATTCAAGCCATTAGACCTTTACGAGATGGAGTTATAGCTGATTTTATTGTGACAGAAGAAATGATAAAACATTTTATAAAAAAAGTTCATAAAGGAAGAACTTTTTCAAACCCAAGAATTTTAATTTGTGTCCCAACTGGCTCAACACCAGTTGAAAGAAAAGCAATTCAAGATAGTGCGTTGGCTGCAGGCGCAAGAAGAGTTCAGTTAATAGAAGAACCAATTGCAGCAGCAATTGGTGCAAACCTTCCAATTTCAGAAGCTACTGGTTCGATGGTAGTTGATATAGGTGGTGGAACAAGCGAGATTGCTGTTATGTCTTTAGGAGGACTTGTTTATTCAAGATCATTAAGAGTTGCTGGAGACGCAATGGATGGAGCTTTGGTAAATTATATGCGTAAAGAATATAATTTAATGATTGGAGACAGTACCGCAGAAAAAATAAAAAAAGAGATAGGAACTGCAATTCCAACGAATGACAATACTTATCCTGTAAAAGGAAGAGACTTAAGATCAGGCACACCTAAGGAGGTTAACATTACAGAGGAGGATACTGCTGAAGCATTGAACGATATTTTAAAAGAAATGGTAAATGGAATTAAAGATGCTTTAGAAGCCACACCACCTGAATTATCTGCTGATCTTGTAGATATGGGGTTAACACTGACAGGTGGAGGGGCCTTACTTAAAAATATTGATAAAAGATTTTCTAAAGAGACAGGTTTACCAGTTCATATTGCTGAAGATCCATTGTCATGTGTGGCAATTGGAACTGGAAAAGCTTTAGATCAAGAACAAACTTTTTCTACTATGTTGACTGAATACTAAAAGTAATGGCTACAAGCAGAGATGATTTCGTAATTGCAATTAGATCTGCTTTTTTAAAAAAAAGCAATAAACAAAAATTTTCACTTCTAACATTAATATTTTTATCAATTATAATAATAGTATTATCAAGCTTTGATAATAAATATGTTCGTCTTTCAAAAAATATAATTAATGAAATTGTATATAGATCATCTTTTGTTGTTTCAGTTCCAGAAAATTTGGTTTTAAAGTCAATAAATGAAATAGTAAGATATTCTACATTTTATAAAGATTATAAAAAAAATATTATTGAAATAGAGGATTTTAAGTCTGAAAATATATCAAATGAGATTATCAAAAGTGAAAATCAGGAATTAAAAGCTTTAATAGAAGAATATACTTTATCAAGTGATAAAATATTAGCAAAAGTAATTGTTGACCATAATAGTCCATTTTTAAAATCATTAATTATTAATAAAGGAAGTAAGGATAATATTAAAATTGGAACTAATATTTATGATAAAAATTATTTAGCAGGAAAAGTTATTGAGGTAAATTATAAGACTTCAAGAGTTTTACTATTGTCGGATTTAAATTCTAATGTACCTATCTCAATTGCTCCTAGCAATGTTCAAGCAATTGTTTCTGGAAACGGTAAAAATTCTGGTGAAATCAAATATATTAAAGGTAATTATATAGACAATATAGACAGTCAAAGTATAGCTTATACATCCGGAACTGGATCGATATATAAAAGTGGAATACCAGTAGGTAGAATTCAAGTTTTAGAAAACCAAATTCCCAAAACACTAAAAGTAAATTTTTACAGCAACTTTGATCAACTTAAGTATGTTTTTGCAGAAGTATTTAGTGAACAACATAATACTGATATTGATGAAAAAGAACAAATTTCAGAAGTTGCGCAGATGCCAGAATTAAAAGTTACAGATAAAATAAAATTAGATTTACTCAATGAACAAATTGAAATTTACAAAAATACCAATTTAAAATTTTCTAAAGAAAATATTGAGCTAGAGTCAAAAGTTAATGATCAAAATAAATTGATAATATCTTTACAGAATAAAATAAACTCACAAAATCAAATTATAAGTCAAACGGAATTAGATAAAGAGGAACTAAAATTTTTAAAGTTAAATTTAATTTATAGTAAAAAATGCAAAAAAACTTTTTCAAATCAAAGGGGCTATAAATTTGGAACAGAAGAATATAGAAAATGTGTAATTAATAAAGGTCAATTATAATGGTGAAATTTCATAAAATAAGTTTTATTTACAAAATTTTTAGTTGGCTACCTATCATTATTTTATATATTGCAGTTTTAAATGAGTTTGATTTTAATTATTTAAATATCGAATATTTTTCTTTTAATTTTCCATTTATCTTAATTTTTTATTTTACATTGAAAGACAGTTTACACTTCGATTATTTATTAGTATTTATCGCTGGTTTAATTAATGATGTGGTAATAGGCTTTCCGCTTGGGATAAGCTCATTGTCTTACGTATTAATTTGTTTATTTTCATCATACTTGAGAAGTATAACTATTCGTCCAAATATAATTAAAGATTGGTTCTATTTTTTATTTGTTATTAGCCTAATAAATTCAATAAATTATTCAGTTTTGTTTTTAGTATTTTCTTACGAATTAAACTTAACTTTCTATTTAGTAAATAATTTTTTTACATTTTTACTTTATATTTTTTTTACTTATTTTTTTAATTATTATTTAAAGGCTCTAAATGAATAATTTTAGTGACAATATCACCAAGTTGAACTCGATAAACAGAAGAATGTTCATCATTGCTGCCGCAAAAGTAGTTATATTTGGTGGAATTATTAGTAGATTATTTTTTTTACAAGTAAAACAAAACGATAAATATTTAACTCTCTCTGATAAAAATAGAATTAGAGAATGGAAACTTGCACCTGTTAGGGGAGAATTTCAAGATTATTTTGGAAATACGATTGCTGGGAATTTTGAGGCATACGAACTTCACATAATCCCAGAAGAAATAGAGAATTTTAGATATACGATTTATAGAATCAAGGAACTTTTAAAGTTATCTGATGAATATTTTAAAAAGATAGTAAAAAAAAAGAATGAAATTCAACCTTGGGAAACACTAGTTGTGTCAAATAATTTAAGTTGGGAGGATTTTTCTAAAATAAATAATCATTTGTATGATTTAAATGGAGTTAAACCTGTTATTTCAATTTCAAGAGAATATCCTTATAAAGAATTTTATACACATATTATTGGCTATGTAAGCAAAGCTAATGAAAATGATATTTTATCTAATGAAATAATTAAAGAAAAGTTTGTGCCAGAACTTAAAATTGGAAAAATAGGATTAGAAAAAACTTTTGAAAATCAGCTAATAGGAACAAATTCTATAGAGAGATATGAGGTCAATGCCTATGGAAGAAGAATTAATCAATTAGCATTTCAAAAAGGCGATAAAGGCAAGACTATTAAGTTAACAGTAGATACCAAAATACAAGAATATGTAAACCTATTATTAACTGAAAAAGCAGGTTCTATTTGTGTTATGGATATTTACACAGGATCAATTATTGCGATGCATTCATCACCTTCATTTGATCCTAATTTATTCGTTTTTGGAATTAATCAAGATGATTGGCAGTTAATAAGAAATAATCCAATGAAACCATTAGTAAATAAATCTATAACAGGTAATTATTCTCCAGGATCGACCATCAAACCTATCGTAGCCTTATCTGCACTAGAAAATAAGATTATAAACAAAAATTTTACAGTCAAATGCAATGGCAAAACCGAAATGTATGATCAAACTTACCATTGCTGGAAAAAAAAAGGTCATGGTTTTGTTAATTTAAAAAATGCAATGAAACAATCTTGTGATACTTATTTTTATGAAATTGCAAGAAGGCTTGGAGTAGATAGATTAAGCGAGACTGCAAAAAAATTTGGCTTAGGTAAAGAAGTTTTTAATGGTTTATTTGATAACGAAAAGAATGGCTTAATTCCAAATACAGAGTGGAAGAAAAACGCTCTAGGAAGAAATTGGTTACTCGGGGAAACAATTATTACAGGAATTGGTCAAGGTTATATACAAACAACACCAATACAACTTTGTTTAATGACTGCACAAATTGCTAATGGTGGTTATAAAATTTATCCAAAATTGATTTTAGATGATAAAATAAATAAAGAACCAGATGATAAATATATGCCCCTATATAAAGATGATAAAAATATAAAGATTATTCAAGAAGCAATGTTTAGTTCCACAAATGAAGTTATGGGAACATCTTATAGATCTAGAATAGAAGATCCAAAATATCAATTTGCTGGGAAAACTGGAACTTCCCAAGTAAAACGTATAACAGCAGAAGAAAGAGAATTAGATTTAAAAACTTTTGAAATTCCTTACGAACAAAGAGACCATGCTTTGTATGTTGCATATGGACCCTATAAAAATCCAAGATATGCATTAAGTATTGTTATTGAGCACGGAGGTTCAGGAGGATCTGTAGCTGCTCCCTTGGCAAAAAAGTTATTTAAAATGATTATAGATAGACATGAAATTCGAAAAAACTTCGATGAAAAAAAATATTTAAATATTTAGATGTATATTCATAACAGATTAGAAAATAAGTCAAATTTTTTTCAAAAAATAAAACAAATAGATTATATTCTGTTATTTTGCATCTTAATACTTGGAGCAGTTAGTATGGTAACAATGTACTCTACTGATGGAGGTCAGATTCTTTTTTATACAAAAAGTCATTTCATAAAATTTATAATTTTTAGTTTTTTGATGTTAGTTATAGCTTTTTTTAATATTAGATTATGGTTTTCTTTAAGCTATTTATTTTATTTTATATTAGTGCTCATGCTAATATGGACAATAAATTTTGGAATAACGGTATCTGGCTCACAAAGGTGGATGAACTTGTATTTTATCAATATTCAACCCTCAGAATTAATGAAGATAGCTATCATACTTTGTTTAGCAAAATATTTTCATAGAATGAGATTAGAAAATGTGAATTCATTTTATTCAGTGATCACATCATTAATAATTATTTTTGTGCCAATGAGCCTAGTTGTAATTCAACCAGATCTTGGAACATCAATATTAATATCAATTAGTGGAATTATTGTTTTATGGTTTGTAGGATTGAATCATAAATATTTTTTTTACTCATGTTTAATTTCAATTGTGTCACTACCTTTTATAATTTCTTTTTTGAAACCTTATCAAAAACTGAGAATTTTAACCTTTTTGAATCCTGATAGAGATCCACTTGGTGCAGGATATCAAATAATTCAATCAAAAATTGCTGTTGGTTCAGGAGGTTTAATTGGAAAAGGTTTTTTGAAAGGAACTCAAAGTTACTTGGAATTTTTACCTGAAAAACATACTGATTTTATTTTTACTTTATTTTCAGAAGAATTTGGTTTTTTTGGTTCGGTATTACTTTTAGCAATCTATGCGATAATTATTTATAGAATAATTTTTATTGGCTCCATATCAAGAAGCTATTTTGCAAAAATATTTTGTTATAGTTTTGGTTCAGCTATATTTGTTTTTATCACAATTAATATGTTTATGGTTTTGGGAATGCTACCGATAGTAGGTTCTCCTCTTCCAATCATGTCATATGGTGGTTCTTCAATGCTTGCAACAATGATTGGATTCGGAATAGTTTTAAGCGCAAAGATTCACAGTCAACAGTCGATTGCATAAGTATAATTTGTCGCTTAAATCTTTTTAGTAAAAAGAAGTATAATTTAACATGGTTAATAAAATTGGCATTGTTGGTGCGGGTATTCAGGGTATTTCAAATGCTCTGTTTCTGCAAAAAAAAGGGTTTGATGTAACTATTTTTGATAGAGACGTGCCTGGCAGTCACGTTGCGTCGTATGGAAATGCGGGACATTTCTCTCCATATGCATCTTTATCTTTAAATAGAGCAGATGTTTTATTAGATATTCCCGCGATGCTTTTAAGTTCAACAGGACCGTTAGCACTTAAATGGAACTACGTTCCAAAAATGATACCTTGGTTTGTTAAATTTGTCATGAACACAACTAAGAGTAAAATGATGCACACTGCTAGAAATATGCATCAAATTTTAGATCTCGCTTTACCGGCATATGATGAATTGTTTGATGAAATAGATTTAGATGGTTTGGTTGAAAATAAAGGAATATTATATATTTGGAACAATAAAGATTTAAAAAGCAGGGAGTTAGAAATTAATGTAAGAAATGAATTAGGGATTAAGCAACAATTAGTAAATAAACAGGAAATCCACGATCTTGAACCTCACATTAAACCTTTTTATCATGCAGGTGTTTATTATCCTTACGCAAAACATGCAAGAAATCCAAAAAAAATTCTTTTAAAGTTTTTTGATTTATTTTTAAAAAAAGGCGGAAAATTTATAAAATCAAATATTCAAGATATAAAATTTGACAATGAAATACCTATTTTTAAAACTGAAAATAGCGAACACAAATTTGATAAAATTATTATTGCTTGTGGTGCTTTTTCAAAAAAACTTACAGATAATTTGGGAGAGAAAATTCCTCTAGATACTGAAAGAGGGTATCACGTGCATTTTAAAAATTGCGATCATCTTTTATCTAGACCTGTTATTTTTTCTAATAGAGGATTTGGCATAACTCCTATGGAGCAAGGACTAAGAGTTGTTGGGACAGTAGAGTTTGGAGGATTGGAAAATCCATTATCAAAATCTAGAATAAAAAATTTAATCAGCAATGCTAAATATATGTTAGGTGATTTACCAGAACATGAAGATGAATGGTTAGGTTTTAGGCCTACATTGCCGGACTTTTTACCTGTGATGGGGCCATCAAAAAATCACAAAAATGTATTCTATTGTTTTGGACATCATCATTTAGGATGGACATTAGGTCCAATTTCTGGAAAGATTGTTTCGGGAATGATAGCTAATGAAAATACAAATTTAAACCTGGATCCTTATAGTTCTATAAGATTTAATTAGTCTATGCAAAATACCAAGGCATACTTTATGTTGGTTTGTGCAACATTATTTTGGGCAGGTAATTTTATGGTTGGAAAATTTGCTTTTTTAACAAATACCCCCCCTATGTCATTAGTATTTTTTAGATGGTTATTAGTTTGGTTTATATTATTACCATTCACTTACAAAGAAATTCTTAAATTTAAAGATGTAATTTTTAATAATTTACCACTACTTTTTTTTTTAGCTTTAACAAGTGTTGGTTTATTTAATTCATTTACTTACTTAGCCTTAATTCACACCCAAGTTATAAATGCATCTCTTTTTAACACCGCTATTCCAGCAATAATAATTTTATTATGTTTTCTATTTAAAATAGAAAAAACAAATAAATTTCAAATTTGTGGATTAATTCTTGCTGTCCTTGGAATTTTATCAATTATTACTAAGCTTGATTTAAATATTTTGTTATCTTTAAATTTTAACAAAGGTGATTTGATAATGGTTGGAGGCGTAATTACATGGGGACTTTATTCAGCTTTTTTAAAGAAAAAAAAATTTAGTTTACCATTACTTACATTGGTTCATGTTTTGTGTACTTTTGGTTTAATTTTTATATTGCCTCAATTTTTATACGAATTATCACAAGGACAATTCATAAATTTTAATATTAATTTAGGTTATACTCTTATTTTTTTGGCTTTGTTTCCAAGCATTGGATCATATTATTGTTGGGCTGGAGCTGTTTCAATTATTGGTGCTAATCGAGCTGGGATTTTTTTATCATTAATTCCATTATTTAGTACAATTATGGCGATTACACTATTAAGTGAACAATTTGAATTTTTTCATTTTATTGGTGCAATTTTAATTATATTAGGATTATTTTTATCAAACAAAGAAATTAAAAATGCTTAAGGTAGCAATATTAGACGATTATCAAAATGTTTCTCAGCAGTTTGTTGACTTAGAAAAATTATCTGGAAAATATGAATTTAAGATTTTTAGTGAACCATTTGATGATGAAGCTGACATTCTTGAAAAATTAGCTGATTTTGAAGCGCTTCTGATAATGCGAGAAAGAACACCAATAACGAAAAATATTATTGATAATTTAACGAAATTAAAATTTTTAATTACTAGTGGAACTAGAAATAAATCAATTGATTTAGAAGCAGCAAAAAAAAGAAAAATTATAGTTTGCGGTACAGAAATTAATATTCATCCAACTCCAGAGCTAACATGGGCTTTAATATTAGGACTGGCTAGAAATTTAAAAGAGGAAATAGATAATATGTATCAAGGCTATTGGCAAACAACAGTTGGAATTGAACTTAAAGGGAAAATTTTAGGATTAATTGGTCTCGGTAAAGTAGGTTCACAAGTTGCTAAAATTGGTAAAGCTTTTGGCATGCAAGTAATGGCATGGAGTGAAAACCTTAATCTAGATATCTGTAAAGAATTAGATGTCCTTCCATGTAGTAAAGAAGACTTAATAAAAACATCTGATTTTTTATCAATCCATGTACAAGGAGGAGAACGATATAAAGATTGTATTACTTTAAAAGAGATGGATAAAATGAAAAAGACTGCTTTTTTGATTAATACTTCAAGAGGCCCCATTATAAATGAAGATGATTTAATAATCGCTTTATCAACTAATGAAATAGCAGGAGCAGGATTGGACGTCTTTGAAAAGGAGCCTTTACCAGAAAATAACAAGTTAAGATTTTTACCTAATGCATTATTAACTCCACACATTGGTTATGTGACTGCAGAAAACTATAGTATTTTTTATAATCAAATGATTGCTGCTCTAGAAAGTTGTGTGAATGGTAAACCAATTCGTGTTATTGAATAAAGATGGATTTACCTGTTGTAAATCACAAAGATTATCTAGCAAAAATTGGTGAGGATCACAAATTCCCAATTAAAAAATTTGGGGAATTAGCCAATTATTTAATAAAAAAAAAAATAGTAAAAAAATTTTATGAACCTTATCCATGTTCAAATGAAACGTTAAAAAGAGCTCATTCAGAAAGTTATATTAAAAATATCAAAAATAGAACTTTAGACAAAAATGGTGTTAAAAAAATTGGTTTTCCATTAGTTGATAGTGTTGTTCAGAGATCTTTAATTGCAACTGGTGGAACTGTATTGGCATCTAAACTCGCAATAAATTTTGGAATTTCGTGCAATACAGCAGGAGGAAGTCATCATGCAAACTTTGAGGGTGGTGCTGGATATTGTGTATTTAATGATGTTGCTGTTGCCGCATATTATTTATTAGATAGGGGATTAGCAAATAGAATTCTAATAATTGATCTAGATGTACATCAAGGAAATGGAAGTGCCGATATTTTTAAAGATAATAAAAATGTATTCACTTTTAGTATGCATTCAAAATCAAACTATCCTACAAAAAAGTCACTAAGCAACCTTGATGTAGAACTTGAGGACAACATGGAAGATAAAGAATACATAAAAATATTAAAGTTTAATTTAGAACTATTGAACAAAGAAAATTTTGATTATGTATTTTATATAGCTGGTACTGATATACATTTTAATGATCGGCTAGGTAAATTAAAAATTTCAGATGAAGGAATAAAAGAAAGAGATGAACTGGTTACAGAAAATTTTTTTTCTAAAGGACTCCCTCTTTGTGGTGTCTTAGGGGGTGGATATAATAAAGATTTCAATAAATTAGTTGAATTACACTCAATTTTACATCAATCATGTGCTAAATTACTTTAATTGTATGACAAAAAAAAATCCAAATCTAACCGCAGAACAGAAGTTAGTTATGTTTGAAGATGGAACAGAACTTGCCGGCACTAGTGAACTAAACAATGAAAAGCGGGAAGGAAGTTTTCATTGTGCAAATTGTGGAGTGAAATTATTTGATTCCAAAACAAAATATGAAAGTGGATCAGGTTGGCCATCATTCTTTCAATCATTACCGGATGTTTTTGAAACAAAAACAGATTACTTGTTAGGTTACGCTAGAACAGAATATCATTGCAAAAATTGTAATGCACATCATGGTCATATCTTTAATGACGGTCCTCAACCTACAGGAAAAAGATATTGTAATAACGGTGTATGCTTAACTTTTAAGCCTAAATAAATTATTTAAGTAAATCTTGGAGTTTATTTTCTTTTTCTAAAGCTCTTACTTCGTCATAACCACCAATGTGTTGATTATCAAAAAAAATCTGTGGTATTGTTCTTTTTCCATTTGCTTTTTTAATCATCTCATCCATAGCACCGTCTACTGTTGCAATATTTATTTCAATATAAATTGCGTTATTCCTTGTTAACAATCTCTTTGCTGCCTCACAGTAATTACACATAGGACCTGTATAAATTGTAATTTTTTTCATTAATTATAGATAATCACCTTTTTTGATTTTACTAGTTATTTGTTTTCTTGAGTATTCAAACTTTTTTCTATGTTTTATACTTTTTTGATTTACTCTTTTTCTCCATAATCTAAATGAAGATGGTTTAAGTGTTCTTCTCATAATTTTAATTACACCAGATTCTTTTAAACCAGTTTTTTTTTCAATTTCTTCAAAAGTAATCCTGTCTGCCCAGGCGGCCCAAATAACCCAGTCTGGATCTTCAATTTTTGGCTCTGGATTTTTGACTTTGGTGACTGGCCTGTGACCTTTTTTTTTCATATTTCCTTTATATTTGAAAAAAATCGATAATGCATTATTTTTGAAATCTGCTATATTAGTCTTGATAGTCCTTCTTAGCCATCTTTAGCTCCCGGTTTTTAAGGACTATCTTTTTTTTTACATGTTCCCAATAGACTTTACACTTTATCTACAGATAATTATTATTTTATTCATTACTCCTGGAAAACCAAAAATTGTGATTGTCTCGTATGCAATGAATTACGTATCAAATAAGTGTATGTGGTCAGCATTTGGTGACATTACAGCAAATCTAATTCAAGCAACTTTGATAATTTTTGTAATTGGATATTTTTTTTAGACAATTCTTCTTTTCTTAATTTTATTAAATGAATAGGAATAATTTATTTGATATGTTTGGCTTTAGATATTTACAAATCTCAATTAAAAGATATTTCAAGTGATAAAATAAAAAAAAACTAACTTTTCTTTTTTTAAAGATGAATTTTTAGTAACAGCAACGAGCCCTAATAAGGCATGGATGCTTTTTCCTTTTATTTTTCCTCAGTTTATTGATTTTAATTTAAATTATATTATTCAATTATTTATTTTGATATCAACTTATATCATTTTAGATTATTTTTCTTTAATTATTTACACATTACTTGCGGAAGGACTTATAAAGCGAATTAATACAAATCCAAAAATAATTAATACAATTTTAGCGAGTGTATTAATTATAATTGCACTTATTATTGCTATAACTTAAAATATTAAATGATACTTGCAATAAATAAATTTTCTTTGTTTAATCATATTTGAATTAATTAATAAATTTTTTAAAAAAAGAATGCCTAAAAAAGAATTAATAAAATATAATGGAAGTTGCATTTGTGGTGAAGTTAAGTTTAGAGTTAGTCTAGATGAGAAACCTAGAGTTTTTAATTGTCATTGTGTTGATTGTAGAAAAAAATTAGGTGGCATGATAACTATAATTCAACTTAGAGAAAATGCTTTAGAAGTGAATAAAAACAAGTTGTCAAAATATACTCATCCTGGAGGAAGTAATAATGTTATTACAAAATCATTTTGTAAAAAGTGCGCTGCTCCAGTAACAACTTTTGTTGAAAAATGGGGAGTTTCATATCTATATGCGGGTTTATTAGATGACATAAGTTTATTAAAACATGCAAAAAATATATTTTACAAAGACTCGCACTTTCCTTTTATGAAAGTTAATGAGGAAGATTTAATTTCTTAAAATTAAAAGTAAAATTTAAATTACTACATATATGATAATAAATTTAGTTAATGAGTCGTTTAATTTTGATGTTTAATGCTTAATTTTTTCTTAACATGAACATATGCTTTCAACCTAAAATAGAGTTAAAAAAAGTGAGATTTATTAAGCTTTTTATGTTGTATAATTGCAACACCTTCAGTTTTATTTAAATTATACAAAAATATAGTTATTCTTTATTAAATTTATGAATAAGTTTAGGATGTTTTTTAAAAAAACATTTAATTTAATTAAATTAAAAGGAATATTAAAATGAAAAAAACATTAATATCGATCCTTTTTGGACTATTCGCATTTAGCCAAGTTGCTGCAGCAGCAGGTGTTAATGTGGGTGCTTCAGGAACTATGGGTCTATTCGCAGCTTCTGGTAAAGAAGTTACTAGCGATAATACAAGAAAAGGAACTGAGCATGGAGCAGCGTCTTATGCTACAGTTTTTATCGAAGGACAAATTAACGATAGATTTGCAATTGGAGTGGAATACGTTCCAGAAGCTCTTGCAACTGACGAAGTTGAAACTGTAAAAAGAGACAAAACAACTTCAGCAACTGCAGCAGTAGTTGAAAACAAAGTTAAATTAGAGTTCGAAGATATGACTACAGCTTATGTAAATATAGGTTTAACTGAAAATACTTATGTTAGAGCTGGATTGATTACAATGGATGTTAACACTAAAGAAGATTTAGGTACTGGATCATCTTATGGAAATACAAGCATGGATGGACAAGTTTTTGGATTTGGTTTTAACAATACTTTTGGTGAAGGCTTCTTCATGAGAGCAGAAGCAAACTATATGACTTTTGATAGCGTATCGTTGAAATCATCACAAGGTGATCATACAGTTACAATGTCTAATTTAGATGGTGTTACTGCTGGTGTTAAAATTGGTAAATCATTCTAGTTATTTAGATTAATCTAAATAAACTTAATTTATTAGAGCCCTTAATTTTTAATTAAGGGCTCTTTTTTTTTATCAGACTAATAGGTATAATCTGTTAATTATTAAGAATAAATATGATATTAGGTTTTATAGGCTGTGGAAAAATATCTTATTCAGTAATAACAGGGATATTAAATTCTAGCCTTAAAATAAAAAAAATTTATATCTCAAAAAGAAATTCTAAAGTTTCAAGTTATTTAAAAAAAAAATATAAAAAAATTATAGTTTCGAAAGATAATCAAGAAATCGTAAATAAAAGTGATTGGGTATTTTTAGCTGTAATACCTTATGTCGGTAAAACAATTATTAAAGAATTAAAATTTAAAACTAATCAAACAATAATTAGTTTTATTTCATCAATAACAATTTCTGAACTTAAAAAAATGATTAGGGTAAAATCTGATATTATTAGAGCAATACCATTACCACCTATATCTTTAAAAAAAGGACCTGTACCTATTTGCCCACCAAATAAAAAAGTTAAAAAATTTTTTGACAAGATAGGCACAACTATTGAAATTAGGAGTGAGAAATTATCAATTAATTTTTGGTCAACATCAGGTATGATGGCATCATACTACGAGATTTTGAAAGTCATGAGTGAATGGCTAGTAAAAAAAGGTATAGAGAGAATAGATGCTCAAAAATACATAACGTCGTTATTTTTTGCTTTATCTGAGGACGCGGTTGTGAATTCAAAAAAAAAATTAGAATATTTAGTTAAAGACTCTCAAACTCCAAGAGGGTTAAACGAACAAGGTTTAAAAGAAATGAATAAAAAAGGTGTATACAAATCGGTAATAAGCACTTTGAATAGCATACATAAAAGATTAAACAGATAATTCATGTCTGAAAACATCTTAGAAATTAAAAATTTATCTAAATTCTTTGGAGGTTTAGCAGCAGTATCCAATTGTTCTTTAGAAGTTAAAAAAGGAACTATCACTGGTATTATTGGTCCTAATGGTTCTGGTAAAACAACTTTGTTTAACCTAATTGCTGGCAACTTAAAGTCATCAGCAGGTAGTGTTATGTTTAATAATGAAGATATAACCAATGTTCCCTCCTATGAATTATTTTCAAAAGGATTACTTAGAACGTTCCAAATAGCGCATGAGTTTACAAATTTATCTGTTTTAGAAAATTTAATGATGGTTCCAGGTAATCAGTCAGGGGAAAAATTAATGAATGTTCTATTAAAGCCTTCACTTGTTGCAAAAGAAGAGAGTCAAATTAAAGAAAAGGCTATGGAAGTAGTTGATTTTCTAAATTTAGGTCATTTAAAGAATGAGTTAGCAGGAAATTTATCTGGAGGTCAGAAAAAATTATTAGAATTAGGTCGAACAATGATGGTTGATGCTAAATTAGTATTGTTAGATGAGGTCGGTGCCGGCGTAAACAGAACTTTATTAAATGATCTTGGAACAGCTATAGAAAAATTAAACAAAGAAAAAAACTATACTTTTTGTATGATTGAACATGATATGGATTTTATAGGCAGATTATGTGATCCTGTAATAGTTATGGCAGAAGGATCAGTTTTATTTGAGGGTTCAGTTGAGGGAGCGAAAAAAGATGAGAAAGTTATTGAGAGTTACTTGGGTAGAGGGTCAAAGATAAAGGATAAACTTTAATGGCATTTTTTGAAGGAAATAATATGACTGGAGGATATGGAAGTGGTCCAGATATAATTAATTCATGTTCTGTTAATGTTGAAAGAGGAGAGATTGTTTCAATTCTTGGACCAAATGGAGCTGGAAAATCAACAGCGATGAAAGCAATGTTAGGTTTGTTAGATTTAAAGTCTGGCTCAGTTACTATCAATGGAAAAGATATTTCAAATCTTTCACCTCAAGATAGAGTAAAAGAAGGTATTTCATTTGTACCTCAAACAAAAAATGTTTTTGCAGGTATGACAGTCGAAGAAAATTTAGAAATGGGAGCCTTTCTAATCGATAATAATTATAGATCAGTGTTTGATGAAATTTATGATTTATTTCCAATACTAAGGGAAAAAAAGAGTCAATTAGTTGGAGAGTTATCTGGAGGTCAAAGACAACAGGTTGCTCTTGGTAGAGCATTAATGATTAAACCTTCAGTTTTAATGTTAGACGAGCCAACAGCTGGCGTTTCACCAATAGTGATGGATGAATTATTTGATCATATAATTAAAGTCAAAAAAACAAATGTTGCAATTTTAATGGTTGAGCAAAATGCAAAACAAGCATTAAATATTTCTGATAGAGGTTATGTTTTAGTTACAGGTGAAAACCGTTATTCTGGAACAGGAAAAGAATTGTTGAACGATCCAAGAGTAAGGAGTTCTTTTTTAGGAGGTTAATATGGATTCTTTAAATGCGATTATTCTATTATTAAATTATATTTTTATTCCAGCTTTGGCATATGGTTCTCAGTTAGCTTTAGGTGCAATTTTTGTAACTTTAATTTATGGTATTTTAAGATTTGCAAACTTTGCAACTGGGGACATGATGTCTTTTGGAACTATGTTTACAGTTCTATTCACTTGGTATCTTCAATCTGTCGGTATTGGTCTTGGAGTATTACCAACAGCACTCTTGGCGATACCTTTTGCCATAATTTTTATGATAAGTTATATGCTTTTAATTGATAAATTTGTTTTCAAATATTACAGAGTAAACAAAAGCCCTCCAGTTCAATTAGCAATGGTTAGTATCGGTGTCATGTTTGTAACTCAAGCTGTTGTGAGAATAATAATAGGACCTGCAGATAGAAGGTTTTTCGATGGAGAGAAGTTCTTAATCAAAGCAGGTGAATTTAAAGAAATGACAGGTTTAAACGAAGGACTGGCCATTAAGTCAACTCAACTCATAACAATTATAGTAACTATAATTCTTGTCTCAGCTCTTTTTTGGTTTCTCAATAAAACTAAAACTGGAAAAAGTATGAGAGCATATTCTGATAATGAAGATTTGGCTTTACTTTCAGGGATTGATCCAAAAAAAATAGTGATGATTACTTGGATAATTGCAGGCATTTTAGCTACAATTGGTGGAGCACTTTATGGTTTAGATAAAAGTTTTAAACCTTTTACATATTTCAACAATATGCTTCCAATATTTGCTGCAGCAATTGTAGGAGGAATAGGAAATCCTTTTGGAGCATTTTTAGGAGGATATGTAATCGCTTTTTCAGAGATACTTTTGACTTATGCTTATAAGAAGTTTTTTATGTATGTTTTACCAGAAAGTATGGAGCCAGATGGTTTAGTTCAATTACTTTCAACTGATTATAAATTTGCAGTATCTTTTTCTATATTAGTAATTGTTTTATTGTATCGACCATCAGGAATTTTTAAAGGAAAAATACTGTGAGAAAAAACTTAAATGTAATTGCTGCTTATAGTATAATGTTAGGATTAATCATTCTTGTAGGAATATTTCAATCTTGGAACATTGCATTATCAATATTTAACCTTTGTTTGATTTCAGCTGTAATGACCATGGGCGCTAATATTCAATGGGGTTATGCAGGCCTGATTAATTTTGGAATAATGGGTTATACCGCATTAGGTGGCTTAGCGGCAGTTTTAATTTCTGTTGACCCAGTACAGGAAGCTTGGAGAGCTGGTGGGTTCGATATTTTAATGTGTTTATGGTTAATAATTGTAATGATATTAGTTATAAGATTTATTTTAAAGAATTACGAAAAATCTAAAATAAGGACTTATTCAATTGCTACAATCATAATAGCAGGAATTATAATTATAAGATTTACAGCAGAACCAGGTATTGAGGCTATTGAAGCTGTTAATCCTGCTAAAACTGGTTTCTTAGGTGGTTTTGGCATGCCAATTATCTTTTCTTGGATTGTGGGAGCTTTGTTTGCTGGAGGACTAGCTTTTGTAATTGGAAAAGTAGCATTAGGTTTAAGAGCAGATTATTTGGCGATAGCAACATTATTGATATCAGAAATTGTAATTGCAATTATAAAACACGAAGATTGGCTTACAAGGGGTGTTAAAAATGTAATTGGCCTCAAACGTCCAGCGCCTTATGAGGTAAATTTACAACAAACAGATTGGTTTATTAATTTAGTTGAAAAATTTAATTATAGTAAATTGAATTTAATTTCAGACTTATCCGAAAGACAAACTGCTCTTAATCAATTTGTAATCGAAGGATCATCAGTATTTGTTAAACTTTGTTACTCAGGACTATTTTTAATAGTTGTAATAGTACTATTAGTATTAAGTCAAAAAGCTCTTTATTCTCCTTGGGGAAGAATGATGAGAGCTATAAGAGATAATGAAGAGGCATCTAATGCAATGGGCAAAAATGTTGTAAAACAACATTTATTAATTTTTGTTCTAGGTTCAGCAATAGTTGGGATCGCTGGAGCTATGTTAGTCACTCAAGATGGGTTATTTACTCCGGGAAGTTATAGACCAATGAGGTATACATTTTTAATTTGGGTAATGGTTATTGTTGGTGGAAGTGGAAATAATTTCGGAGCAATTCTAGGTGGTTTTGCAGTTTGGTTTTTATGGATTGAGGCAGCACCAATAGGATTATATTTAGTAAACCTTACAACATCAGGGTTAGATGATACACATTTCTTAAAAATACATTTAATTGAAAGTGTGCCTTATTTTAGATTTTTAATGATGGGAATAGGCCTATTATTAATAATGAGATATAGACCAAAAGGTATACTTCCTGAAAAAATAGAAATAAAATAATTTTATGAAATACATTATATTAGGTGCAGCAATAGCCTGGGCTTTGTATATAGCTGATAAATATTTATTCTTTTAAAAAAAAACCCCTGACACGGTTATGCCAGGGGTTTTAATTTTGAGATAAGAAATTATCTTTGTTTTTTAGTTTTAAATTTTCCGCCTTTAACTTCTTGTTCTAAAAAAGAACCTTCAGCTTCACCGACGCTAGTAAAAGTAACTCCAGTTGCACCTTCATAGTCAACTTTTTTACCTTTAGCCAATAAATCTAATCCTTTTTTAAGCTCACCTGGATAAATTTTAGTTCCAGGACCGTTTGCAACATCCATCACATTTTTTGCGATTGATGATCTATCAGCTGAATTACCTGCTTGCATTGCTAAAACAATCAAAGCAGCCGCATCATATGACTCACCAGTGTATGGACCAGAACTGTCTATACCAGCTGCACTTGCAACTTTAGCAAATACTCCAGCACCTTTTCCAGTTGAACCAGGCATTGAACCAAAAGATTTATTTAAATCTTTTCCAAATGCATCAACTAATGATTGACCGATCATTCCATCAGATAAAATAAATTTATCAAAAGCTCCTGAGTCCAAAGATGCTTGGATAATTCCTTTTCCACCTTGGTCAAGATATCCAATCACAGCTACTGCATCACCACCCGCTGAAGCTAACGTCGCTACTTCAGAAGAGTAGTCTGCTTTTCCATCTTCGTGAGCTGTAACAGTAGTTACTTTGATACCGTGAGCTTCAACAGCTGCTTTATAAACATCTGCTAAACCTTTTCCA
>CESM01058695.1_pt1 | contig 29798 bp, 37 predicted proteins | sample 361421 | NCBI WGS metagenome assembly CESM01 (sample SAMEA2622219, study PRJEB7988) | marine metagenome | isolation source: saline water (ENVO:00002010), including | reverse complement strand
TCGCTCGCCCGTCTTAGCAACCTGCGCAAGAATATATCGACGAGAAAACAGAAAATGAGTAAAACTGCGCTACCGTGAAGATCTTGTTGAAGATCTTGTCGCGCCCCAGCAGCAGCGGTTCTGAAACGTCGGCGCAACCGCTCCCTTACGTCGCGAACGCGTTGGTAAAGAGTCGAATCTGTTTGAGTTTCAATCAATAACTGCCGTGCCATGTCTGGAATGAGAGCCGGTATCGTAAAGTTTTCTATACCTAGCTCGCGGGCGAGGTCGTAGTTCCAATTCGCTTCAAAGAAATCATTTACTTCAGAATTTAGTACGCGGTTTGTGGCCCGCAAACCCGCACTGTTTGGCCGGCGACGCATTTGTGACAATAAATTGTATATCATGTTGCGCAGAATCATGTTTGGCATATAATTACGATGTTCTAAGACAACGCCGCTTGATGTTCGTATAGGATACATGTCAAGTCTATCTAAAGAACTTTTCTCATAAGTAAACCCATCTGCGGCAACTACTGGTTGAATAAATATGCATTGAGTAATCGGACATATAAGATCTTCATACTCTATGTCCGCAGCGCCCCCAGAAATTTTTTCAAACGAATTAGCACGAACGTTATAGTTTATTCCTAATGTTTTTAAATACTTTCTCCTTGATATTTTGGTTGGAAGCGCTTTTACAGTTTTTTTTATTATTAGCGCTTCTAAAGTTTTATCCATTTTTATAATATCTAATAAAAAATTAATTAGGCTTAATAGATTCTTCCACGTAAACATATTTTGAAAAATCAAAGTTTCCGCAAGGGATAGAAGGAATTTCGTCTAATTCCATGGGCACCGGATCAGGAAGAACTTTTGTCAAGTTGTCAAAAGTTTCTTGACAAAACGCTTTTGATTTTCTATCTTTGAAACAAGTCTCGTGGTTCCCAAATTTTTTGCAGATGATGCAATATGCACCACCAAACTTAGTTCGACTTTCCGCATAACTCTTTTCGCCGTGACATTCAAAGCATAGCGGCCACAAATTGCATAAAGAATCCTGTCCATTGTTTTTTAACGCCACAAAATGGTCGAGTTCACACATGTATTTGACGGTGCCGTCGCCGTACCGAATCACTTTGAATGTCTTTCCACATGCTCCACATTGATTATTCCAACAACGTATAAAATTAGTCCTATTCTTTTCGGAGAGGAGTGTTTTTCTCTTCTCCCTCCTGGTTGATTGCTTACTTCCTGACATAGCTGGCGCGCAACATTTGAAATTGCAATTTAGAGAAGTCGTCGCTGAATAAAATATTCAGATATGAATCCTGACTCAGACGACCAGTCCGTCGATTCGCAAAACAGCAAAGTTACGCGGTGGATAAAGAAGCGCAAAGCTTTGTCGAACTCGCAGCCGTTATTTGATGCCACGCCACCAAAAACCAACACGCAGTTTACGATCGAAGACCTGCGTGAAAAAAATAAGCGAATCTTAAAAAGTTTACATTTAGACAAAGATTGTAGTAAAGAAAACTCTGTGGACGTGTGGTTATTTACGATTTCTTTGTTGTTATACTCGTTGGGGTTACCCGATAAGATCGAGATTGCGAAAGATTTAACATCAAGGCTTTTAGCAAAGACACAAAACCATTTTATGCCGCTTCCTGGCGATTTTTCAGAAACAAAAATGATTATGAACCCGCTAACCGAAAGTTACTTCGACGATATAGAACACGAATTGAAAAGTTTAAGACAGTGCAGGATTGTGTACGAGCCAACTGAGATAATGATCTTTGCAAACGAGGATAGATTTTACATTTTTAATAAAATAATTGATGTGAGGAAATCATGCGCATGTGAAAAAGTCGTTAGAATGCTAGAAGTGATGCGCTCTAAGTTGCAAAGCAACGACATAGAATTAAGTAAACTGAAGAGCCAAGTAGACTATTGCTTTGAGATGAAAGACTTGAAAGACTTGTTGGTCCCCATGGTGGAAACGCAAACTATTCGGCCATGTTCTTCAAGTTTGCCAGTTGGTAAACCATCGATTGCGGAAGTCAACCGTTTGTTAAAGCAAAAGTACCCCGACAAGACACCCCACACGTCGCAAGAAAAAGAGTGGGAAAAATCTACCATGATTTATGACATTATTGGGTGTTATTGTCATATTCACAAAAGGTTACACGCCGGCAACCATCAATACGTATCGTGGAACGTGAGTTATCGAAACATTAGATACAAGTGTCATCATAAAGAGGAAGGTCAAACTAGCACACCATTCGTGAATTTAACTAGATAATTTGTACGTCTATGGCTCGCGCAAAAAAAAACTTGAAACCAATAAATGGTAACAACTAGGAAAAAACAAAAAGACTCTGAAAAAAAATTAATTGCTGAAGATGAAACGTTACAAGACATAAACAGACAATTAAAAAGTATTACAAAAAAACAAGCAGACTTGCTGTACGTAGTGCGAAACGAAAACGGAAAGACACTGTCGGAAATTATTCACGAATCGCTGGTAAAACACGTCAGTTGATATTATTTCGTATGAATTCAATATCGCCCGGGATAAATTCATCATTTGGCAAGCAGTTATCTTCAAGTTTTGTTTGGTGGGTCATTATAGAGCATTTTCCGCCATTCGCTGCCCTGTGTGGCACTCCCAGTGTATGAATGAATTCGTGTCGCACGAGGTACCGTCGGTAGAGTACTTTGTTCGGGAAATGACGAGGGGGGTTGATAAACCTTTCTTTATTAAAATAAATAAATCTAGACGTTCCGCGCAAAGAAGCTGCAGATAGTCCATCAAATTCACTACCTAAAGATTTGACTATATCGTCGTTGCTACGAAATTCGACTACAATGTCTGCATCCTGTAACTTGTCACACTTAACGAATTTAAAATCTAGTTTGTTGAGAAGAGAATTGACAACTTTTAAACACCATGCGGCGTAATAATCGTGTTTAAAAAAAACGGTTTTTATTTGTGGTTTGGTGTGTTCACGTTGCATTTATTATTGATTTATTTTTTTTTACTTAATACTACTAATTCTAATACGACACCTGACATAAAAATTCCGACCCCCCATATGCAAGCTGCCTTCACAACTGATAGGAGAAGATGATTATTAAAATTATTATCCTCGGTTTCAAAACTAGGAATAGCAAAAGCTAAACCTATCATGAGGCCCGTGATGCATATTTGCGCAGACCTAGAAGATCGACCCGAATCGGTCTTAGCAATATTACTTAGAAGCACGCCAAATGCAAACACGGTGGAGACTACCGATAAAAAGGTATTTTTCACCTCTCTCTGCTGATGAGATGCCGTATCTATGTTATTTGCCGGCGTGTACGCTATGATTGCGGCGTCTAGGCAGAAGAGAATAAGCACCCAGACACTACAAATCCACATCATTGATTGTTGAGTCAATAGACCGCTCTTCCATTCTCTATTTAGGACACATATTTGGGCGAACGGCCATAAAATAGCTGCGACGCATATTACGAGTAGTTGGACCACTTTTATTCTAGCTTTATTTTCAGAAATATCGATATCCGACAATTCTGAATGTAATTTAGCAACAATATAGCCAGCGGAAGTAATTGATGAAACAGCTACTATACTTTCCATGTGTTTTATTATTAGTAATTTTTTTTATTTGTAAAGCAAGATGACATGTTTCTATCAAAAATTTTGTGGATATTTTTCATGGCTGCGCTAGTCGCATTCACGTGCAATATTGCATTGCAGGGAATTACAAAATTAAAACAAACCCGAGTCAAGCGCTTAGTTTTGAGCGATATTATGGAAAATAGGACCGGTATAGAAGAAAAACATTTAAAATTATTTGATTCTTCTATAATTTTGTATACGATACAAGACGATATTGTACAAAAAGAAGAATACATTTTGCAAAATAAAAAATTACCAAATTTTGTGAACAAAAATGTGTCTAAAATAGCAACTCCAAGCTTTAAATCTATTTTAGAGCAAACCGAAACCAATTACGGAATCGTTCAAATTTTAGGCCAAAAATATATTGCAGTCGCGAACGACTCTCGGAACAAACTAGCTTTGGTCCTCTATTAATTTGACTTTTTTAAGCTCGAGGCGGCCAAGTTGCACAAGTCGGCAAGGGCTGCGGGGTTTTGGACCATGTTTAAGGCAAAATTCTGAATGTCTTGTTGATTAACGTCTTGCATGAGGTTTTGGCTAAGTTGTTTAATGTCAAGATCTTTGTCTTTTGCGTTTTCCATTTTAGACGCAGCGTTGCCTATGCTATCGAGTAAGCGGTCAGGAATATTTTTGTATACTGACCACATAATTGTAGCTTGAATCATGTTCTTCAAATATTCACAGATGGCATCTCTAGTGTCGCCATCGCAATTCTCGATGACCTCCGCTAATCCCAACTTTTGACAAAATGGAATGTTTTTGATTGAACCAAGGTCGTTGTTGTTAATCGCAACAAAATGAGGTTGCATTTCATCATAAAAGCTTTGAATCAGTTCTTCCTTCTTTGAAGCCTTGTCTGCCTTGTTAAAGTTGTGTGTGATCGCCATGTCGTATTTTAGCTTTTGTTCTCTAAATTTATCACCACTGGAAGTACCTTCGTATTTTGAACACAAAGCGTCTAGGAATTCTACGATGAAATGATGATAATTTTCAATGGCATAATTCTTTATCTTCTGCGGATCTTTCATATCATCGTTGGGGTCGGCCTTTTTGGCAGCCATCATTTCAGACATTTTTTTAATAGTGTGTGAATAAAAAAATTGATCTTTTAAACGCGCAAAAAAATATTAACTTTTATAATAATGAGCAAACGCAATGGAAATTGCAAATCTAATCAATCCATACGACGAAAAATTTCACAAAGGGAACGCAGTGCAAAAACCATTACCTCAAATCAAAGAAAATACAATCATGGCTGTAGAGCGCAAAATGGATATGGATGAAGATAGCAGACAATTTGTAACTGTCGATAAGCTATACGACATTTGGAACTTCCAAAAAGTTTCCAAAAATACAGACACAATCGTACAGACGTTATCGCCATCCCCTGTGATTATTGAAGACGAAATCGTTGAGAACGACGACGACACAAGCCTGATTGTCGTCATTGTCTGCGCCTTGGTGTTGATGTACGTATTTTACATCTTTTTCAACCTCAGAACAAAAAAAATGAAGCCGACACCTGCTAAAATAGCAAGGCCGACGCCACCAATGCAGACAAAAATTACCCCGACAACGTATGATATTCCCACACCAATAATCAATTAAATTATATTGTTATTCATAAATGACTATGGAACTTACCGAAACCGTCTCAAACGATACTTACGGAACGACGGTTATAACACCGCGGCCAGACGAGCAAACCAGCTCAACCAGCTCAACCAGTTCTGACCAAGGCGAATCTTCTGAATTCCTGACTACCGAGTTCATCTCTTCGTATTCTAGATTTGGCGTACAATTTATTTTAAGCGGCGCAGTCATCGTGTTTTCATGTTGCATGATTTGGCGAAATCCAGAAAAAGATAACTCCGTCCAATATTCTTTAATGTCGTCTATCTTGGGTTTTTGGATGCCATCTCCTCATTCTCCAAAAAAAAAGAAAACAAAAAAAATCACTTAAGCTCAAGGGTGCTTTGATATTACTAAATATTTTTTAGTCGCGATTGTATCAAGGACGAGTGGTGATTCCCCTGTTTGATAATTCCAGCGAAGAGCGTATTTTTCGAATTGGCAAAATTCGGTTGAGCCAATTTGCAGTTTAATTTATTGTCTTCCCCATAACATAAGTCTCTTATTTGCGAATCGATGCGGGGCGCGCACGGGCTAGAATATTGAATTAATTTTTTGGCACCGTCGGGCGTCACTATGTATGCGTGCAAGCATTCTCCAGCTACCCCAAAAAACGAACAATAACCGACGTGGCCAAGATCGTAGTCGTTTTCCAAAACAGTATTGCTAAATCTCTCGAAACTATCTTTAACTACGCTTAATTCATTCATGTCCAAAGGCAGCGCCGCGTCGTCTTCTAAAATCAGGTGCGGCTCGTTCGACGCAACAACTTCGAGCCAAGCGTTTCGATGAGCAAGACCGCAGCCAACTTCTCTGCGTTTTTTGGCGTTTTTAATTCTGGAATCTGCATCTAGATTTGTCTTTCGGCCACTGCTTTCATAACACATGCCCTTGCCGTTATTTTCTAAAAATATTGCAGGCAAGTTCTTACAGTCAAGATTCAATTTATCACACACATCGCCGGCCGAAAAGCGATCTGACTCTTTACTGTTTGTAATGACAAACGTTTTCATATTATCTTGTAATGTCAATTTATTTTTAAAATCTAAAGTTTCCTATGCGAAGAGAACCTTTTCCAGGTTTTACGATAAACGGTTTTTGATAATCCATAATAGTTCTGATTGCGTCATTTGTTGAAAGAAGAAACAATAACAAACCCGACACCAGGACCATAAAATCTTTTGCATTCGATTTCTCGCTTTCTATGTACCAGATTAGTAATAATATTGATATCAAATAATATAACGAAGTTTTGCAAAGAGAATACACGTAGTAGTTGTCATTCGATATATGGATAGCGTTGACGCAATCGCCACTGGCTATGCCATTAATGTTTTCTGACACGGAAATCGTGTCAAAGTCTGCAAGGATATTTATTCCGGCAATTGCAATTAATATAATAAAACTCGCAAAAATCGAGGCGAATTCCAATTTTTGCAAATTGTTTTCCAAATCGTTTTGGCCCATTTATACATATAGAATTATTTTTACCTTTTCATATCAACTTGTCTCCAGAATTTTTGAAACATTAATTTACTCCCGTTTTTTTTAAACTGCGGACAAACATACCTTAAATTTAAAATGTTGCTGCAGATTCTTATTATTCAGTTGGCGACGTGGCGAACGTGCACCGGCTTTCAAACAAAACACCCGATGAGGTTAAACATTGACGAATTATCTGCGGAAAGCGGGAAAAGAGTGACTTCTAATTTTGAACAGCGTCGAAAACGTCTTGCGATTGTGACGGGTGGTACGAGAGGCATAGGACGCGCGATTTCTGAACGACTAGCCGCAGACGGCTTCGATCTGTTACTTAATTACTGCGCAGATGTCAAGTCGTCGCAAGCAACGACTCAAAGCCTCCAAGATAAGTATGATTGCGACGTTGTGTGCGTTTCGGGGGATATATCCCAGACTAAAACGCGCGACAAACTTTTCACAGAATACGACAAACACCTCAAAGCGACGCACGACTTAAGCGCCATCGTACATAACGCTGGACAATACGTCGGAATTACTTCTCAAAATGGTCTCGGATTAAAGCACGAAAAAATTATGGCGTTTGGCGATGGTTCCATCCTTACCGAGGATGGTAATGTCGATTTGACACAAATGCACTACTACCAGAAATTATACGGCGATGCATATATTGATTTATGCGAAAGGGGACTTGCCCGCATGAAATATTCCGGCGGGTCTCTTGTCGGCATTTCTTCGGGTGGTTGTACGTTGCATTACCGACCCAGTCCCGGGTACGACATGCCCGGGACTGGAAAATGCACCATGGAATATGCCATGCGTTTATTTGCTCTGCGCGCCGGCATGCGCAATGTCAATTGTAACGTCATCATACCGGGCGTGACGTCGACAGACGCCTGGGAAAATCTTTCGAAAATTGGGGGCGACAAAAAAATGAAACAAAAATTAGAAAAGTTATCTCCCATGGGCGGAACATGTCCGTTGGATATCGGAAAGGTCGTTGCTTTTTTGTGTTCAAGCGACGGTCGTCCAATCACGGGCATGAGCATCCCAGTTGATAACGGCATTCACCTTAAGCTCTAACTTTTAAATTTAAGTCAAATAATATGTTCCGCCTCGGGACATGCCGCAAACAGCTCTTCTAGAGCATCAAATGGTTTTTGGTGCCCAACGTAATGGTGTCTACGCCCATGGAAGCCGAGAGCGTCGGGCCATTCTTTGATTGGCCTGTGTTTATCCATGCCGCAGCATGAAAATTTGTCGCCTTGTTCTGTATCAGCGTGTCTACAAGTTTTTAAATTTTTGCAAGTAGCGCTTATGACTTTGTCCTCGGCTTTTGGCCTTCGACTAGGCGCCGACCAATCGTTCAACCAATATCCAGAATCCCACAAACCCGAATCAACTTCAATATTATCGCTTCTGGTGGCGACTTTTAACATGCCGTCTATGTCTCTGTATGAGAAACCGCCGTTGTGATGACCACCCGCCGGGGCGCCGATGTAGTCAATTTCTTCGAGGGTAGATAAGTGTTCTAAAGTTTTATTCGTATCTAAATTACAAAAACCAGAATCTGTTTGGAAGACTAGAGTCTTGGAATTCGGCTCCCTGTGGGCATAATGCCTTAGCTCCTTCCATAAATTTTTGTTCAGCATGAATGACGAATAATGACCAGCGCTCGGCAAATTGTCGACAGGAATTTCTCTAAGTTTCAAGTTTGGTATTTGCTCGGCGATATCTTTTGCAAATTCTTTGTTTTTTGTTCCGTGGAACCATATTATTGGTATGTCGGGCCCCAGGTTTTCCCTCACGTTTTTTATTGACGCAAAAGAAGAAGGATGTTCTCTTGGTTCTACTATTAGCGCAGATGATAAAGGCATCGTTATTTAGTAAAAATAAAATTTAAGCCTAAGCTTTTATTTATTACAGATTAAAATAATATGATGATGTATTAAGTATACAATGACAAAAATTCCTACTTTTGTTCATACTGAAAAAACCGCCGGCGGCGCGGTCGCTGCATATTTCGGATTCGAAAAGGGCATGAAAAAGCCCGAAGAAAACGCCTGCGTCAACGTTACATACTATGGACAACATGGTAAGCAAATGAGAAATTTCTTGAAGGAAGACGACGATGCAGTCTTGATAACTTTGAGAGATCCCGCAGAACGGGCTGTTTCTGCGTACAATTGGAAAAAAAATAAAACAGGCCGAGACTACGAAAAAGATCTCAAAAAAGTAATAGAAGAGGGCACGCCTGGCCCCGCAAATCCTCAGAAATGGGATGTGGAGGATTTTAGAAAATTAACTAATTTAAGATTAAAACCCTATGATCACTACTGGGCTGGTCTAGATCTAGATGATCAGAGAATTAAAGTCATTTGCAAAGATGAGAAATTTTCCGAATCACTTGAAAATTACGCTAAAAATGAACTTAATTGCACCAACGTGCCAAACGGGGTTCCTCAGATCCACAAAGCTACGAACGACGACACGTCAATAAGCGAGGCCCTTCGACTCAAGTTGTACGATAGGTATGCCGACGACAAAAAAATATTTGATCACTTCTGCAAGTAATGACTCATCTTTTTGGGGCGCTTTGCAGTAATTCCCATTCTTGGCCATTGTTTTTATCTTTATCAAATAAATCGTTGAATGACATGCCAACAATCCAATCGCTCGTAATGCAGGGGTGATTACCATTTTCATCGCCTGTGATAGGCCAAGGCATGGGTTTGCTCTCAAGAAGTAAAAGACCATTTTGTTCAAAAGATCTTCCAAAGAAGTCGTATCCCCTCGACCAATCTTGATCGGACTGTTTGACGATTCTTCCATATAAATCTTTGAGTTTGGAAATGTGTTTGGTTTTAAACCCTTCGCCTTCTTTTCCAGAATCTTTGTGCATATCTTGAAATGGACAGTAGAGCACCGGCAGCCGGTAGTTTCCCGAGTCGTCGAACCACGTGGGGTTGTTGTCTTCATCTAATTCGTCATTTTGGTCCACAACGGGCAATCTAAATTGATGCACATCGTGTATTGGCGAAAACCGAGCAACGTGTTTTTCTTTTAAAAATTTTTTAATGACACCGGTCAACTTTGAAGTGATGGATTCGCCTTCTGATCGTAAATGATGCCACATCCAGGACATGTGCGGAAACGTTGTGGATTCCTTGTACCAAAAATCGACATCCGCAAACTTTTCCATGACTCTCCAATAAACTAAATGAAGACAAGCTAACGTGTGACCAAAAGTGAGTTTGTATTTTGTTTCCAACTGAGTGTCGATGTTCTTGCGAGGAACTTCACGCAGCCAATGCATTTGAGCGATTCGTCTTCCAAGAGCTCCGGACGGATCAGAACTAAATAATTTTTCATTTCCCAAAAACCATATGTGCGCAAGCATTTTAGCCAGTTTTACATCTTTATTTTTTTGGGGCGCAGACATCAACGATTCGTCGCACAACTGTTTAATGAGACCAGCTGTCAACGTTTTAGAATCGGTTTCTACTTCGTTGATCGCAACAAAGGTAGAATCTAAGATTTGACTGAGTCCAAATTGTTGTTCAAATGTCGAGCAATCTAGAACAGCCACATCTTTTTGTATCATGCCCCTCTTTACCATGTTCAGAGCAGTCGATTTTCCGGTGTTTCCGACGCCGACGGTGCCAAGCATGTTTTGCGTTTTATCACTCATTTCTTTATTGTTTAAAAATTCACCTTTTCTGTAATATAAGCGACCCCACTGAAATAACACTTCTTGTCTCATTCTGCGAGTTTCCTCTTTCCAATATCTTCCGTCCGCGTCTTGGACATGTAGACTTAGTGGCAGTTCTCTCCAAGGTTGCGGCCAATCATATTGGTAAATAACCAAGTCATCAAGCACGCCGAGATCTAAGCTATCAGTAAAATCTTTAGATAGTATTCGCGAAATCGGCACATATCCCTTAAAGTTGTGTTTTGAAATAGAAAGGTCTTTTCGTACAAAATTATCCTTTAAAAAACGGTGTATTTGTTGTTCCCTGCGAAATTCCTTGGCCAAGAAATATTTGTTGCTGCTTCGGATGAAATCGTAGAAAATGTCTTCCTCCTCATAAATAGTGTGATACATGGCTAAGTACTTTTCGTACAGGCGTCGCAAGTCGTGGGTCAAACCAGACTCTTTTATGTAATCATTCAACGCCGAGAGGGTGTAAGTGTTCATTTCTTCGTTTTCGGTTTGAAATTCTTCGCAGATGTGCCGCGGACACCCGCAGACGTTGCATAATATCAAAGAATCGTCATCGTCGCTAAGAATTTCATTTTTTTTCGTAGCTTGAGATATCTGCATGTCAAAAGATTCGCTACGAAAAACTTCAGAAGTGTACACATTGAGCACGTCTACGTGGCAAAACTTTCCGCCATCGCTAAATTCAGGAGAATCAAATCCATAAAACGTGGGAACGTCAACCAATCTATGTTCCGCGACTAAATATCCATCGGCAAACATGTAAGTATGTTCCTTTGGCTGCAATTCTAAAATGTCCGGCAGGCGCGTCTTCAAGAAGTAATCTTTGATGCGATTTACCAGATGGCTTTCCCGCAAGTGAGCGACAACTGCGTCAACGTCGTTCTGGATAGAAAAATAATTATCGATGAAATCATCCAGAGTAGATATCCGTTTGTATCCGCGAGTAAGTTTCGGTTCTTCTGCGTATTTCAACTGGAAATCCGGTTCAAAGCAATGCTTGCAATGCCCTGATTTTGAAATATCAACGTTGTCAACGTTGCGCCACCTGCCAGATCCGTACTTGTATTTTTCATCGCCCATTTTAATTTTCGTGTGCATCAAATCACAACAGATGCCGTTGCATTTGTACAAGAGTCCGTCTGGGTTTTTACAGAAATGCGGTTTTTTACATCGCATCGCGATAGTGTACCGATCGGGGTCGTCTTCGAGCCATGGATACATTTCAAACAAATTTTCTCGCGCCTGCGGACCGTCGAAAAAATCTTCATAATTACCAATCACTTCGTGCCTTTTAAGATCGAATAGCACTTGCTGGGGCTTATTCGCCATTCGTATCTGCTCGTAAATGCCCGCGCAACCCAAGTTTTCAGATATTTGCGACCCAGCACATGCAGCAGACGCAGAGTCTATCGGCGGAACATAAGCGTATCTTGTGAGGCGTTTATAGTTTCGATGAATCATATGCAGCATAACTTTTCTTGCCCAAAACAAAACGTGGTCTTTTTGTTGATCTTCCATAGTCAATAAAGTAGTCAGGCCGCATGCTTCGTTTGAATCAATCGTGCCACCGACAGCCCCGGCGTTCTGCTCAACGGCGGATTTGTAGGACAGTAACAACAGGTCTTTGTAGCTTTCTAATTGATTCCCAACAATAGCAAGCTTTTTTGTAAAGTCATCCAATACCGTTTGCAACTTTCCATTCTTGAAAAAGTTTGTAAATTTATCCTGATTCTCATTCTTCATTACCGTAACCTGTCCTGAACATAAATCTTTCCATTCCTTTATGTTCAGTATGTTATTTTTCAGGACGTTCCAACATTTTTTGATAAGCTCCGTTCCTTCCAAAATTGATCCATTCTTCTGCAATGTCCACCCATTTTTAAAAATGACGTCAAACTTGCAATTAAAGAAAACCAACGCAGCTCTGTCTTCAGCATAAATGTATGAATCTGTTCCACCTCCTATAATAATAGGCGCCGAAATGTCTCTGCAGGAAGGGGTCATTTGCCTCACGACCTTGAGAAACAAGCTAATCATCTGCGAAAAGTGCGCGTCTACGTCGTTCGGCCCATGTACCGTTTCTTCGCTATCGCAGTTATCATAAATGTCCTTTTTGATTATCTCTAACATGTGGCAGCAGGCATCCTGATCGTCTGACCCGATTTCTTGGGGGATGCACGACTCTTCCGCAAACACCAGCCGCTCGCATAGTTTTTCGTATAGAGCATCCAGATTAAGCAGGTGTTCGCTGTGATCATTCGCGCTGAAGCTATCAAAGTATTTCGGATCAAATTTCGTCGCCATAACAGTTGAAATTTGCCTTGTTTTTTAAAACACATCTCCATTGTGGAGACGTTCCAATAAGTTTTCTCCATCGGAGAATATAATCCGAAGAAACACACACTTAAAGAGCCACGTCGCGCGTCATCGCAATGAGCACGCAACCCAAAAATTCGTGGGTGACTGTTTCCTACAAAACGCCTGCAAAAAAAAACCCCAAGCATAAGCCGCAGCGACCCAAAAAAAAGAGTCAGTCTACTGACTACGCAAGCTATGACGACGAGGAGAAGGTCGTAAAAGATAAGAAACGACAGATTATGCATGTCGTGAAGCGTAAATTGTTCTAGGGGGACTAGACGCCGCGCGTGCTTTTTTTAAGATTATTTTTCTTTCCCTCTATTAATCCTCCCGAGGGTGTTGTTTCTAACGTTTGTAGTTTTTGGCTGCAGAGTGTGCCAACTTCGTTTGAATATGTTATTTTTTTTACGCCCCGTTTCAACATGACTATCTTGCAGAGAGTACACGGTTTTGCGTTTAGAAGAGTACATTTATCGTTTCCCCCGAATCTCAGGCTCCAAACATGCAATCGACCCCGCGACTTAATAGTTGAAACTACCGCCATTTCTGCGTGACACGTGTTACACCGGTGTCTCACGAAATCAACGTTACATTTTTTGTTACCCGAAAGTGAATTGCAAGAGACGCAGAGCAGTTTCCCGCCCTTGAAGGCTGCTGCGATGTGGTTTGATTTTTTATCTTGAGCGGTGTACTAGCACGTGCTTTTGAAATAAAAGTTCAATGATTCTTTCTTTCTTCATTTTGTAAAATAAGTTTAATGTTTTTATGCCCCCGCAAACGCGTAAATTTTTTTATATTTCTAATAAGAAACTAGGGGGCAAAATACTATGATTGGTTTGGCATTAAAATGTCTACGGATTAGTATGCTCGCAATCTTTACGGCAAACGCGCTTATGTTTACTCCTGCCAATAAAAACTCGTTCAAAGCAAAAAACAATATGGGTTCTGCGTTTGTTCCTGACATGGAAAGAAGAAATATAATGAACCTCATTTTAGTGTTTGGTGGCCTCGTTCCAAGCGTCGGCGGCCTTGCAATCCCTTACGTTCTATTCTTTATTCCCCGGACCAGCGGAAAATCGGAAGCGGGAATCCCAGCCTTGACAAAATCAGGGGATACAATTACGTATGAAAGTTGGCTTAGTACGCACGCAAGCGGTTCAAGAGAATTGGTACAAGGTCTTAAAGGCGATGCTACTTATCTTGTTGTAGACGAAGACAAAAAAATACGTGACTACGGCATAAATGCCGTGTGTACCCACCTCGGATGCGTAGTCCCGTGGAACAAATCTGCAAACAAGTTCATGTGTCCGTGTCACGGGTCGCAATACGACGAAAGTGGCAAAGTTGTGCGCGGCCCCGCGCCCTTGTCTCTAGCGCTGGCGCATATTACCGACACTAACGGTGTTTTAACGTTCTCACAGTGGACGGAGACAGATTTTCGCACGGGTCTAAATCCATGGTGGAAATAACGGCTAATAGCTCTTGTATCGTCGGCGTCGTCTCAAAAGTTTTTTTCGACCGCCGTGTAATTGTAAATCTCTTATATCGCTACCGACGCTACTGACGCTACTGACGCTGTCGCTGCCGCTGTCGCTGTCACTGTCGCTGTCGCTGTCATCGATTTTTTTCAGTGTCAGACTCCGCAATTGCTTTTCGTATTCCCCTTCGTCCGCCATGCGTTTTTCTTCTTGATCTGCACGAAGCAGTTTCGTGCTGTCTTCTTTTACCTTACGCCTAAGTACCTGTTTCCACGCATCTTGTATTACTAACGCATTTTTTTGCTGTCTGGCAGTCATGTCTAAAAATTTTTGTTTGAGTTCCTTCATCATCGATATGTGACTGTCCGCGTGAACCTTTAGCTCTTCAATTGTTTTTCCTTGGCCATTCATCTTATCTATCGCAATCAATTGTGCGTAGACGAGTTTCAATCCAGAAATTAGTTTATCGTTATCGGGGTTCCGAGTCTCGCGAAGACTAGTAATTTTATTATTCATTTGTGATGTAACAGACGTGATTTTACGCCGTAAATCCTCCTCTGATGTTCTGAAATGTTCGACGAGCTTTTGTTGTTCATTAAACGTCTTTTCATAAAATTTCAAGGCGGATTTTGATTCTTTCAGTTCTCGTTGTATGGTAGAATCGACTGTATCATATAATCTATGAATATTACGAATTTTCTCAATTTTATCTGTGAACACGGAGTTTAGACTAGATTTGTTATTTCCCATTTGTTATTCATAAATATAATTTTGAATTGTCATGCCTGAATGTATTTATTCTGACAGCAAACAAAAAGTTTATTGGAAACATGAAGATGGATCAAAAAATTGGAAAACGCCGTTTCTAGAAGACGACCCGTACAACCCGAAAACAAAAGAGAAGTCGACCGGGGATCTTGAAACATGGAGAAAAAGTTGTAATTTAACAAAGAGAAAAATACACGCATCCATGCTTTCTGAAGACACAAACCATCTTGACGTATGCTGTGGGCGAGGTGGCGATATTCACAAGTTCAAATATTCTAAAGTAAAAACAGTCATCGGCATAGATATTTCGCCATCTGCACTTGAAGAAGCAGTCTGTCGTTCTGCCAAGTCCGGTCTAAAATCTCGATTTTTTTTACTGGATTTGACAAAAGTCAATCATCCAACGCAAACCATCAAAAAATACAAATTGTCAACAATATCCATCATGTTTGCATTTCATTATTTTTTGAAATCAAAACAAACACTTCTAAACTTTATTTCCTATATAAATGGTCTGAATTTATCGACTGGTTGTAAATTGTACGGAATTACTCCTGACTGGCAAAAAATAAAACAGGGCATGGATAGAGAATATTGTAAGATTGATTTCATAAGTAAAATTCCTGACAATTTAAACGATTCAAATTGCTTTGGAATCGCGTACAAATTCTGGTTGCGGGGTTTGGTTGAATCTAATGATGGAACAAGCGGAGTATTGGAATATCTTGTATATTTTCCTGTAGTGGAAAAAATTTTTGAAGATTATGGTTGGAAATGTTTGTCTTTGGAAAAAATTGACAATAAAGATGGGAATGACGATGGTATTTATTTATATTATTGTTTTCATAGAATTTAATGGAAAGTCCGATCACGGGGTACTTTATCCTATAAAATTCATTTTTTATATGTTTTTTTTAGTTTTCTTAGTTTTCTTAGTTTTTCTTCATGTCCTCTAGATGCAACGGCAACGACTTTCTCCATGTTTTTATTTCTGTAATAACAAATGATTTGATAGCTTCTTTCACAAATTCAGAAATTCCCTCGTTCCATGCAATGTCTACGGTGATGTTGAGCGCAGATGTATCGTTGATCTTTTCAAAATTCATTACTGATTTGAATTCTGAACCTGGCAAACTACCTTTTGAAACCGAAACAAAACCTGTTTCTGTTATGTTAGCTTGTTCTGTTATTTTTATTGTCGAACCAAATATGGGTTCAACAATAGATGGTAAAGATTTTGTTATGTAAAAAATTATATTTTCGTCTGATTTATCGGATTGTGTGCAATTTGGCATTTTCATGTGGGACCACATGAAAGCATTCAGACAATCTTCGATCCCAAAATCATAAACAAAAGTTTCTTCAAAAACTCTTTTGTAGTTCATTTTAAAACAAAATTAATTAATTTCAACTTATGCGAACGCGATTATCTAGCGCCGAGATCTTGAGCTCGAGCGCGATCTTGAGCTGGATCTCGAGCGCGATCTTGAGCGCGTTGAAGCCAGCTTGTATACAGCTACCGGTTTAGCACCCGGGCGAATCGCGTGCATTTTTCTTACGTATCTTTTAACCTGACCAGCTTTATTCTTGTACTGGAAGCTTTTCTTGTTCGCTTTTCTGGCGGCTTCCTTCGCTTTCATGAATGCATTCAATGGTCTCTTTTTACTGCGCTTGACCTTCCTCCTCTTTACCTTGCGCTTCTTTGGGGCTTTCTTGCTCGTAGTTTTGCGCGATCGCTTCTTTTTCCCGCCAGATAAATCTGTTTCCCCACCTTGTAATTCATCATATTCGGGCATAAAATAATTGTCCATGGATATTGATGAAGTACTCATGTCATCATCAGATGAAAAGTCCATTTTTTTTTTATGGATTTTGTTTTGTTACTGTAACACAATAAAATAATGCACGGTCATTTTCAAAAAATTTTTATGCCTATTTTATCAATATCGACAGCAATGATATGTTCTTGTAAAAATTTAGACACTCTAGTTTTCAGTGGTGGTGGTTTGCGGGGCGGGCCCCTCATTGCCGGTTCTTTGTGGCGATTATCAAAAAGGTTGAAAAACTTTGACGTGGTAGGGTACTCTAGAAACATTAAAGAAATACGGGGAGCTTCGATAGGCTCCATGGCGGCAATATACATTGCGTGCCGGGTAGATCCCGACGAATTTGTCGCAGACATGATGAAAATCAATTACTATCCTCTTGTCGAATGGTCTGGAGTTAATTTATTAAACAATTACGGCTTGAACGATGGTCAAAAGATTATCGAATATTTCAATGAATTTATATATTCCAAGACAAACATAAAAGAAGCTAACTTCAAAGAATTGTGTGACTGGGCAAAGCTAAAATTAGTGATTATTGCGAGCGATATAAACGACGACGGTAAAGAAATTATATTGAGCGACACAACAACGCCAAACATGAGCGTAGCTGAAGCCATGGCTGCTAGCATGTCAATACCCGTTTTCTTTTCACCACGCAAATTTAATTCTCATTTGTTGGTCGACGGCGGGCTAGTCAACAATTATCCAATATCCGGAGTTGCCGGATTATGCAACCCCGAAACTACTCTGGGGTTTTTATGCAGGCCTGGCGATTCTCAAGAGCTCAAAAAAAAAAAGAATTGGTTCGATTATTTCCACAAATTGATATCAGTAATCCTTCGCAACTTAGACAAAGGACAATTTCACCATAGAGAAAAAATAAACACCTTAAAATTAAGAACAAAGTCAAGAAGCGACGCCATGACTTGGTCGTTTACTTACGAGGAAAGACAGGAACTCCTTTCTGCTGGAATAAAATCGGCAGATGATTTTCTTAACCAGGGATTTTTGATAGACGCATATCCTAAAATCGAGAGCAGCACGCAAACCTAATATTTACCCGATATATACGTGGAATGCCACGTTTGTCCGCTATGTTGAGCTGATATCGGCATTGAAAAAGAGTTTAGTTTGGTGTTATTATCATCGCCAGTCGTGGCTTCTGTTATGGAAGATGGGTGAGTTTGCGCTAAAACACCATTGGTGACCCGAGCGACCGTAGAGCTAGAAAGCCGCGCCTCTGCGTAATCTGCATCTTTGCTCCGCATATGTGGATTGTTGTTAAAGCTAAAGGCTGAAGCATTTAGAGCTACGGGCGTAGACCTTCCAACTTCGGGATTGGTCTTGAAAGTTACGGCGTCATTCAACCTCTGAGAGCTGTCCATTTTCCACCCAGTCGCCGTGAAGTCAGCGGAAAGTCTCTCTGGATTTACAACGTTTCTTTCCAAGCTGCGCTTTCCAGAAGGCAATCTTACGTGCGGGATGTCTGTAGATTTGCTTTCGGAACCATTGATGTGGTACCTGTTTACCGGGACCTGTGATACGGCCTTGGGCGGCGCAAGCTCATTTTTAATCGTTTTTCTATCCACTGGCAACGGTCTCTCGACATCGAAGCCCGCCTTATCCAATCTTTCATTCATGCGAGTCTTGTCGCGATTGCCTATGCTGGTGCGCGTCGCGTAATTCGACGAGTTTTGCTCGGGCTTTAGCTCGGGATTCTTGACTTGCACGTCTTGCCTGCGCGCCATTTGAATTTCCGATTCAAAAGCGCGATTATTGTACGTCAATTTATCGGAAGACAATTTTGAAGGATAATTTATTTTTTCTTTGTTTGTGGGAAGCGCGCCGTCAATTTTGAATACGTGCTGCGCCGACGAATAATCTTGCTTCAGCAACGCCACAGACACCTCGGGGGCGTTGCGTTCTTTGTGGAAATGAGACCCGTTGTTGCGTTCGTGGGCTTTGTATTGGGATTGATTCGCGGTCGGCACCGCGGCGTAGGGCAAGTTTTGGCTGCGCAAATGAGGGGGCAAGGCTTGAAGATTTTCCCCTTCTTTCTTCAACGGGTTGTTATCAAATCTGACGGGCACCCGACCCACTTTTATCGTATCCGGGATTTCTGCAGTAACTCTATTTGTCGAATTTAGGATATTATTGGCCTGGTCGATGGTTTCTGAATTTTCTTTGAGCTGAGGCGTCCTGTTTTGATCTGGCAACATCCTGGCGTGATGGTCTGATTGACTTACGTGCCCGTAATCGGCAGCATTTGCTTTGAGATTATTGACGCCGTTAACGGTTTGCTTGTGTCTGATGGACGGATGCAAACCGCCCTTGAAATATTCCGCTCTGTGTGTTCTGTCGCCGTAAGCACCGTGTGGTCCCTCCTCGCCCATCATCATTGAAGGAGTAATATCGTTGGCATGTAAAGTCGTTGGTTTTAGAACCTTGGATTGACTTCTATCGTTGCCCAAGAGAGGATGCGAATTAGAGAGTCGAATCGTAGATAAATCATTGCTTTGCAGCTTATTGAAATTTCTTCCGTTGACCGTGCGATCAGGAAGTGGGAGCTTTGCAAGTTGCTCGCCGCGCGCCTTGGGCACGTGCTCAAAAGTCTGATACCTTCTCACGTTCTGGATTGGTCTGGAATCGGGTTCCGGTGGATCAGCTATGTAAGATTTAATATGTTGGCCGGTCCATTCGTCTATGCCATCATACTTTTTGTCGTGAGAAACTCGCATGGCCTGAAAAGAATTGTTTAGAGACCAAAGTGACGAATTTTGCAAATTAATTACATCTGAGTTGAGCGGTCTAGAAGCAACGGTATCGTCTATTTTCGAGAACTTATTTAGCAACACTGTGTTAGGAACGTCTTTGTTTGTATCTTCAGCGATTATTGAAGCAGTAATATTTTGGCTTTCAGATACAACTTTATTCAAGAATACCATGTCTTATTATTATTTTGATTATATTTTTTTGGGGAATTTTAACAGACTTGTCTTGACTTCGTGGTCGCAAGTGCCCGACTCAAAACAACATGGTTTGTAATTGAATTTGGTCTTTGGCGTTCCTCCGCCAGACAGACCATTATCTAATCTGATGCTCGCGTTTCCGATTCGGCGTCTTACTAATTCTGGCTTCAAACTTACGATGTCGATGCAGGTTTGAGCTTCTTCCTGTGTTTTGAAGGTGACGGTGGCTTTTTTGTTTTGAAAGAGTTGTATGGATTTAGGTTCAAACATTCTGAAGAGCTCATCCAAATTTTCAATTTTTTCATTGAAATTCGATATTATCAAATTATACATTCTTTTACCTATACTTAGCATTTTTTTTAATACGTCTACAATTCAAAAATTTTTTTGAGTTACCAATTCAACATATGATGAATCCTCAAGAAAATCAAGATGATATTATTGAATTAGATCAGCCCAACGAAATAAACGACGACATGCTGCAACAACTTCACAAAGCCGGACAAGAAATGGCTAAAATCGTCGACGACACAATTTCAGAGATCGAAAAAGCCAACGCGCAGGAAACAGATTACGTTTACATCAACACTGATAATAATCCACCAGAGGTGAGACGCGTCAAAGGTGATTCAGTTCCGGAGCTGTGGGACAGGGTCTGCGAAGCAAGAAGCACGTCTGAAGACGCAAAAAATAGCGTCACTATTGTGACGATTGCGGACAAGCGGGTCACAGTCGGTCTCGCGATTTGAGAAAGAAATTTATCCCATTCGCAACGTAACCTCGGAAATAGTATTTTGAAAATGATCTTCGCACTTTTCAACGATCGATTTTAGCCGTTCTTGTACCTGTATTTTTTCTGCTGAAGTTATTTTTTTAGCGAACTGTTCGCATAACTGCTTAATATTAGAAAAATACGTTGACGCCTTTCGCAGTTGCAAGGGCGTTACTTTTATCGATTTGTTATGCACATATTCGCTCAGGTCTAACAGAGAGTCTACTTTATTGCAAATGCCTACAAATGAAGAATTATCATACAAAGAAAATTTGTACAAAAACAACAGGTCATCGAAAAGCTCGTAATTCTGTTTTTGGCGTAGCTGCTTCAAATTTACTGGTAGCAAATCTCCAGATTGTTTCAAAGAAGCTTTGCTTGAAATATTTACAAAACTTCTGTTGTCATAATTTGGAGTTTTTTTGCTTAAGCTTGTGTTTTTTCGGCTGTTGTCCTTGCTTTGTTCTGATATAGGAAAGCTATGTCCGCTGGTTGCCGTTTCGCTTGAATTTTTTGGCAGCTTTGATTTTTTTTGTCTTTGGATTGTCCATCCGATGTATCCTCCAGACAAACCTCCGAGAGCCATGCCAATTCCAGTACTCGTTAGTATTATTTTGCTGCTCATACCTTTATTTTTGAAATTAAAATATAAATGTTCATTGAACGCAAACTAAAATAATTTACAATATAAACAATAAATGGTAACATGGAAAATGTGTTCGAGGTTAAAGATATTCCGCAAGAGTGCAAAAATTACAAAATTTTGAGTCGCGGTGTTGAAAATGAAAACCAAGTTACTGAGGACGTGGAAAAAATAGAGAGCCGGCTACAGCCCCAAAATTCTAAGCAGAAAATGTCCTTTGATACTGTACCAAAGATCCAACAAGCTTTTTATAAAGTCACGTACGGAAAGCAATCGTTTTTGACTCACAGGCCATATAATAAAACAGCATCTTCAAATTTATGGCACATGACAACGCCACCCGGCTGGGAAACCAGACATTTAGATTGCTACAACTGCGGCTATCTGCACACGCGACGCGTATGTCCTCTTGTTAAATGCCACATTTGCTGCACTTTCGGCCACAGCCAACACGTTTGCCCTGTCAGGAGAATCAGAAACAAACATCAACAAAATAGCAATTACGTGCGTTTTCAAGGTTAAATTTTTAACATGGTCTAATACTAAACTAGTAAAGACCCAAAAAATGGACTCAGATGATGATCTTTGGAACGACGAAAACTACTCCGACGAGGATTTTCAAGAAACCACAGATGTGAATTTGCTTTCTGAATATATTGAAGATTGCAAAACAGACGACTTCATACTAGAAGCATTAGACGACAGTTTTTTGTGGAATTTGTATTCAAGCGATTTTGATTTTTACGATAAAGAATTTGATTACGAACTAGAAATTCAGGCTCTAATCATAAGGCACGTCATTTAATGTGTTTTTAATTTTTTTTGTATTTGTAATATAAAAATGGAAGAGCATGTAAGCAAAATTATTGATGCTCACAAAAATGAGATGCAAAATCGCGATCGCTCAAATATGACAGACGCTATTACAAAGGCTAAGTTTTTACCAGGGGAATGTTGCGCAAAGATGCAAAAAGCACAACCCAAATGGGTTGTGGTATCTAACGAGGACGGCGGCGACGAGTCAAGCATCGCCACTCAATTGTCAAATTCAAAAGTGGCGTGGTCCGTGATGATGCGTTCCTAGTTTTAGTGTTTTTTTAAGTTATATTTATCAATAGCATGTTACCCAGAGTTGTGGGAAGTTCTCTTTTGCCGGTGTGCAGAGATAAAAGATGGGGAAACGTTTATTTCTTGCTTGGTAAGGAAAGGCGGCATCCAAATTGGGAAGACGCAGATAGTTGGGCAGATTTTTCGGGAAGTACCAAAATATTAGACAACGGCACTTTTGAAACCCCGGAACAAACAGCATCCAGGGAAGCTTGGGAAGAAACCGCGTCAATCGTAAAATTTACGGAAACTGATCATCATTTACCGATAGAAAGTCCGGGCAAACTATTAGACGACCTTACAAATGGAAATTTCATTTTTAAAATTGAATTCGATAGAGGCAACGGAATAAAATACGTGACGTACGTCTACGAGATCCCGTGGGATCCATCGATTCCATCTCGATTCGCTCATCTGATGAAAGTTCTTACGCAAAGATTTCCGCACACGAGAGCAACCGAGGAATCTCAAAGAACCTCTAATACAACTTTGCGAGCAATGTTCAACGACCGCACGCACCCTAGCATCAATTCAGTCAATGGATTCTGCGACAGAAGCTTTACAGAAAAAGCTGCAATTAACCTATTTGGTATTCCTAATTTGCAGAAAGCTATAGCTAATGATGGGTTGTTAATAGATAAATTTGGCAAAAAGGAATATTTGCGATCTAGTTTTGTAAATAGGCTAGTTGTCATAATGAATCAGCTAAATTACGCCACTATCGCGCCCCCAGTCTATATTAAATATGAGGAAAAAATTGAAGACGATACAAAAAAAATTTAGGCGTCAACGCTAGTATCGTCATCCGAATAATTGTCGAACAAGATGTTACGTTGGGTTTTGTAAATATTCACCATGCACGTCGCTTCGGTTATGTGTTCGCGACGCTTTCTTTCGTTGTTTCGCAACTTCTCTTTCGCTTGTTGGAGTGTGCGAACCATGTCTTGCTCTATGATTTTTTTATTCTGCATGCAATAATCAATAATGTTATACTGAACTAACCAAACCATGAAATTAAGCTGCCCGCACGTTGTTTCTATCTTTTCCGGGATACCTTCTTTTGAAATCAAGACAAAAATGCGGGATCTTCTTCTAAACACGTCAAAGTTTTTTCGACGCCAACATTTGAGCCACTCTCGATAAGAGTGATGCAAATTCCACAAGACTTGGTGCCCGGTGTTTAGCGTAACGCGATAACATACCGGCTTTTTTCGAGAATAATTTACGCACAAAAAATCAATCAGACGCAACGAAATAGAATGTTTTCCCTCAATCAGTGGTCTTATGGTGTTTTTTATATCTTGTATGGATAGCAGGTTGACTATTTGGCGCAGACGTAGCTCTTGGGTAGTTTCGATACTTTCCGAATCTACCTCAATTATTACGTCCTTTGACAGCGAAGTTATTTGCATATTTCAAATAACCTTTGAAATTTGCCCCTGTCTTTTTTTTTCGTCTTCTAGTGAAATTGGAGAATACAAATTCTCAGGCGGTGGATAAGACCACCACGTAATTTGTTCGTATTGTCTGGGCACTTCCTTTATCTGGTGTTCGACCGATACCACGTAATTGAAGTACCATTGTGCAAATTCTTTCTCTGATTTGTAAATAATTTCAAATCGGGGTCCAAAAAAGGCAAATTTGTTTGTTTTGATGTCCAACTCCTCTCTCCAAATTTTTTCGTACAGGTTTATAGATTCTATGTATTTCTCCTTGTTATGATTGTAGGCATAGATGTTAGAGTTTGTCAGTGCGACTTCTTTGCGAATGAAATTTGCTAGCGATGTCACAATGCTTGGATCGTGGTCGGCAACGCAAATCTCTTGAAACTTTTGTTGCAACGCAGAGACAGTTTTTGTGTTGTCGATAATTTCTTGTCTCAATCTTGTTTCGTGCCTCACTACGGCGCGAGCAGTTCTTTGCAATACGCGCGCTTGTTCTTTCTTGCGCCCGCCGCGGCCTCTGATTTTTTTTTGATTGACTCTCATGGGTTCGTGCGCAATTAATAAATAACCGGAGAACATATTAACATATTATTCTCCAGTTTGAGATGTCGGCTGTGTACATGATCATCATCCACTAGCGATAGCCATTTAAGATAATATGTTGTGTGAGCAATGTGAGAAAAGGATAGAGGGCGCGGTGTACATCGCCAAAAGTGACAATTGTTGGGGTTTTTCATCAAAATGCCAATCATGCTTTAATTCTCCTTACCGTCCTCCAAAAAAAATTGAGAAAAGTACATCTGACGAGCCCGTCACGCCAAAAAAGAGGAAATTGGCGCCAAAAAAAAGAATTTATAGATCATTATGAGTGATGGATTGATTGCGGAATTAATCGCCGCAATTAATCTATTTACACGAGCGCCTTGCCGCCAAGACCCATGATGTATCTGAAAATGTTGTACGAGTACGCGAGCACGAAGATTGACACGCGGTTGTTTGAAAGGTTCTCGCCGCCAGCAGACGCCGCCGAGTTATCGGCGAAGAGCTGGTCGTCGAGCTGGAGCTTGATCTTGGTCGAATCGATGCGAGCAAGGTTGGCGAAGCCGACCGCCTGCAGAGGATCGGGGCCAAGAGGGGACAATGAGAATGAGAAGCAGTACACGTACTTGCGGCCAGACATTGAGCCCTTGGTGTGCATGGGCGGGTGCGTAAGGTGTTGGTTCATCATGAGCTTGCGGTGGTACGACTCGTGGAGCATGTTAGCGCCGATGGTCGCGGGGCCGCCGGAATTGAGGCGAAGCGAGTTGAGCTCGATCGACGCGGCAAGGATCGCGGGAAGGGGCACGCCGGTGACGGGCTCGGTGACACCAGCCCAATCGAAGTGACCGTTGCGGAACTGCGTAGTCGCGGACTGCGCGCCCTGCGTCGCTGACGCAAGAAGCTTGTGCTGCGACTGGGCGACCACGAAGATGGCCGCGGTGGGGTGCGCGAAAGGAAGCGAGATATCGATCGTGCCCATCGACGACGACGAGTACGTGGTCTCCTGGGTGTCCCAGCACGTGATGACAGTCTCGAAGGAAGCATCCGAGTACAAGACGCGCTCGTCGTCCGAGAGGTACGCGAATGATACAAGAACCTGCCACTTGAGGTCTGAGAACGCAAGGGTGTTGACCGAGGTGGTTGAGCTTGAGACGAGCGCGAGGCGACCGTTGGCGAGGCCGGTGGACTGCGCCGCCGCCGTGTCAACAGACTGGCCGTCGCGCACGATGGTCGTGACCAAGTGCGACTGGTCGTCCGAGCCGTCGTTGTCGACGAGAGGGGTGGTCGATGAACCGTCGGCGTAACCAACGACGCACGCCGAGAGAGCCTGGGGCTGGATCGCAAGGCGGACCGAGTGGAATGACAGAGTGATGAGCGAAAGAGCGTTGCCGCCCTTCTCGCCGGGGGGCGAGAGGAAGAACGCGAAGGGGAGGTCGACGTAGTAAAGCTGCATCTTCTTTGAGTGAAGAATTGACTCCTCTACGGTGTCGTAGTCACCCCAGGTCTCCTTCCACGCCCAAGCATCCGTGAGCTCCTTCCAGACCGACATGACGACGGTTGAAAGGGTGTCGACGACAGATGAGCCGACGATGAGCTGCACTGACTTGATCAGCGCGAGCGCGGGCGCCCAGCGGGGCGTGCACGCGTAGGGGAAGACAGCGCCCTCGGGGGTGGGGTCGACAATAGCGTTGCCGCCCATGCCCGCAATAGCGGTCTTCATGGCCGCGGTGTGGACGACCTCGTAGTACTGGCCCGTGGCGGAGGCGTTAGTAGACGCGACCGAAGGGTAGATCACGTTAGCAAGACCAGGAAGGGCAAGCTGGACGTAAAGAGCATAAACGACGTCGCCAACGCGAGGAATGTCGACGTTGGTGTATGAGCCCGAAGTTACGGTGAACGAATCACACGCGAGAGTCTCCAAGGCGAAGTGCGTGAGCTTTTTGAACGTGCGGCGGAACGCAGTGTGCGCATCTGGCGATGACGCGGGAAGTTCAAGGGCATAGTTAGCAGTACCGGTGGCAGCAAGATTAATTGTACCTCCACCAGCTGAAGCCATGATTTTTTTTTATGTTGTTTTCTTCTTAGTTTAGCAAAATATTTTTTTTACCATCTTTACGTTTATTTTACAAGGCAAAAAAAAATTTTTGAGATCATTTCTTCTTTTTTGCACCATTTTTTTTAGGCTGCTTTTTATAACCAATCAGCGAAAGAATTTCGTATGTACTCCTTACCCCAGTTGTTCTTCTTGATCTTCTTGATCTTCTTGAACTAGTTCTTGAACTAGTTCTTGATCTTCTTGAACTAGTTCTTGATCTTGATCTCGGTCTAGCTCCCGGTTTTTTAGACGAATTCCTTTTACGTCTACTTGTTTTTTTTGCCTTTCTTTTCGCCTTTTTTAATTTTCCAGCTGAAAATCTAAAAGGACGATTTTCATGCGAAATTACAGTAAACGCATCCATGTCTTGATATTCCAAAATATTCTTTTAATAAGAATCTCTACCACCGCGCATCTTCCGCTTGCCCTTGCTTCTGCTCTTCCTTCCGCTCTTGCTTCTGCTCTTCCTTCCGCTCTTGCTTCTGCGCTTGCCCGCGCTTCTGCTCTTGCTGCGTTTCTTGCCTCTGCTTTTGCGGTTCTTGCGACGTCTGCGCATGCCGCCCTCAATAGAAACGTCAACTTCAACAAATTCGACGGGTTCGTTAGTTTCCAAATCCTTAGCGATTCTTTCGGCATGTCTCTCGAATGTCCTAAATTCGTCCTCATTTTTTACGCCGAGACTTCTTGAGCCAGGAAACAAGATTGATCCCCGTCGTGGTTGCGCGGCCGCCGCCGCCGAGGCCGCGCGAGAGGCCGCCGCGGCGTCCGCGCTAGCGGCCGCTTTTGATGCACGTCTCCTGTCATTATATATACGTCCTTGCGCCTGCAACTTGCTAGCGGCCGAATTATTGCGTCTCTGCGTTCTCGAACGAGCCTTAGCGGCGGCTTCACTACTAATTGATGCACGAGCCTTAGTGAAGGCTTCGTTTCTTCTTGTTGCTGCCTTACCCCGCGCCAGTTTTCCTATTTTGAAAGCCACAGCTTTTTTGCTTGCGCGTTGTAGGGCGTCATATTTAGCGGCCCTCGCGTAGGTCGCCGCGCTTAATCTTTTTCCAGTGCTCCTTGTTCTCAAGCTCGGTGAACGACGTCGTTTCGGAGTTACCATGCGTTTTGAATACATATTCTCGACATACTTTCGGTATTCGCTCGGCGTCATGTTAGCTGTCTTTTTGCTAGAACGGCGGCGGCGCCGGCTTGAGCTGCGACGGCGGCTTGAGCTGCGACGGCGGCTCTTGCGCTTGCTACCCTTTCGTTTGCTTTTGCGTTTGGTAGATCTTTTTCGTCTTTTGCCACCTTCGATGCTCGTGCTCAACTCTGAATCCGATAGTAGAGATTCGTCGTCCATTTTTTTGTTTGTAAGTTTTTGTATTAATATATAGAAATATTTTTTGTAGTTAAAAAAAAAAATTGATGTTTTGATATCATTACTTCCTTGGTGGCTGAGGAGGCTTGCTCTTAATCACGGGGGGCATGGGATTTGGATTTTGGCGACTCGAATTAATCTTCAGTGAATTTAATTCTCGCTCTAGTTGATTAATTCTGGGAATGACGATGTTGGAAAATTGCGACAATTCGTTTCTAATTTCCCGAGAGAATGATTCTAATTTGGCAGAACATTGGGATAAGACATTCTTTTCTTCCAACACTTTCTGCGTAGAATCACACCGCAAAAGTCCTTTCATCATCTCATTTTCCTCCTTTAGTTCTTTAGTGGTTTTGGTTAAAAAACTAACCTGCTGAATTACTGAATTGACGAAATCATTCATGTTAATTTTCTTTTCCTGCTTATCATCTTTAACCTCTTCTTCATCCGGCGGCGGTGCCTCGTTTTTCTTGACGGTCTTTTTGGCTGCCTTCTTGTCGGCTGCGATGGCCTCTGCGACTACCCTATCTGCAATTGATTCATTTGCTTCCGTTTCTTGAGCTTTGGATTTGGGTTTTTCTTCTGTCTTCTTACGCCGTGGCATATTTTTATGATTAGACAGGAAAAAAAAAATTACGCGCTAAACGCAGCCGTGACTAAAAAATTCAACCATATTTTGCAACGCACTGTAATTCTTTAGTCTCCTGTTCCATAAATAGGTTTCGTAGATTTGGAAATATAAAAAACATATGTTCATCAATATTACGCTTTTTTTTAAGCCTAACCGTTTGGATAATCCGTGAAAAAGACACACTATCAAAACGTCCGACGCAACGTTCGTGGCGTCGTCCCCTTTGTAATTTGCATCGCCGAGCATTTCCCAAATAAAGAATCCAACGCGAGAATTCTCGACGACTTCCCAGGCAATCGCGTAAAATGCCGCGCGGTTGCGCGAGATACCTAAAATATTCAGAGATATTCCACACATCGCGTGCACACCGCTCCAAGAATCAAATAATGCATTATTCAGATGAGATCTTTTTGTGGCAAACATTGTTATAATTGTAATTTATTTTAAGACGTGGCCGCCCGGTAGCGTTAATTTGCTTTTCTTTGATTCGGGCGTCTTGAACCCCGCTTCGGGGCTCTTCGCGCTACCGGGGCCCTCGTCGACGTCGTCGTCGTCGTCGCTGCCGTCGCCCGCAGAAGCACCCGAGTCAAAGTCTGAATCCGAGTCAGAAGATTCAGATTCAGATTCAGATTCAACGTTGAAATTGTAGTCGTCGTCTTCGCTATCTATAGTGTCTACGAGGCTATCATTTTCGTCCATCAGCGCGGCGCTCAATTCGTCGTCCGGAATGTCGTCGAGCATCGTCTTGGCTATGTCGGCGGCGTATTGCTCGGTGAAGCGCACGGGCTGTTGAGTGTTTCTACGGGATCGGCGCAGGCCCTGGCTGTTAAAATTCGACGACTCGATCAGATTGGCGCAGTCCATGTTTTCCAAACCCTTGAACAATTCTTTAATTTCTGATTCGTCCGCGAGACTCGTCTCGTCTTCTTCAACTTCGGATTCAATCATGTCGTCCTTGACGATGAAGTCTACGAGCGATCCCTCGGAATCGTCGGACATCTCGTCGTCGTCCACGTCTTTCTTTGGCTTCTTGGCCTTTTTGGTCTTCTTTGGTTTCGTTTGCGTTTCCGCGATTTCGCCCGGTTCCGTCGCCGCGTTGGTCTCGATTTCGATTTCTTTGGTTTCGTATGATGCCATAGTCTTATTTTTTTTTACGCGATTTTAATTTTGGTCCTTTATAAACGCACAATTGAAATTTGCTTATTTTGGCGTTGTTCGAAATTTCAATTGTCAAATCTCAAATCGCAATTTAAAACGAATTTCAAATCCGGTTTTACGAGGCAGCAACATGGCATTCTTCTT
>CESM01046177.1_pt1 | contig 30077 bp, 27 predicted proteins | sample 361421 | NCBI WGS metagenome assembly CESM01 (sample SAMEA2622219, study PRJEB7988) | marine metagenome | isolation source: saline water (ENVO:00002010), including | reverse complement strand
TTCGATAGTCGACAAACTCTCATTATTTTGTGCTGTTTCTCCTTCTGAATCATGTACTCTGACATCAAATATGAGTTCTAGAAAATCCCGAACTGATCGAATGGTTAATGTATTCTTTGATGGAGAACATTGTCTTTCACCTAGACTTACTGATGGAGCAATTTCTCTGACTCTAGCTGGTGCTGTTAGGCTTCATCAAATCAATCCTAATCCACCACAATCATTCGTTAATGATGAATCAATAAATGATACAGATCACCCCGGAATGCCAAGAGTTCTTATTTCCGACGATGCAATTCCTTTTGTCAAAAAAGGAAGGAATGTTATTCATGGATTTGTACTTGGTGCAGATTCACATATTATAGTGGGTCAGCCTTGTTTGATTGTTGATAATAGTGGTTTGTTGGTGGCCCATGGAATTGCCAATTCTACTGCCGATGAGATGTCATTTTTCAATAAAGGAATAGCCGTTAAGGTAAGAGATGGCAACTCGGAAAAATGAGCGTTTTTTCGGAGTGTCGCCGGGGATTAATTCAAGTGACTATAGGCTCTCACCGGATCGACTCCCTTAGGGAGTCGTATCCAAGTTGGTGTAAAATTGAGTGGAGATGCAGTTATTGAAACACGTTCTCTACGCAAAATGTACGGCCCCCATCTCGCCTTAGATGATGCGAATTTATCACTTACAAGAGGTGCCATAGGAATACTGGGTCCGAATGGTGCTGGAAAATCTACTCTCTTCAAATGTTTACTTGGTCTAATCAAAACAACATCTGGAGAGGGTACTGTTCTAGGATACGACATTACGACTGAAGGTGATATGATTAGGTCAAGAATTGGATATATGCCTGAATATGATTCTCTAGATCCGTCACTAAATGCAATTGATCAGGTAAGATATGCTGGAGAATTATTAGGGATGAATCCTGGTCAAGCGATGCAAAGAGCTCATGAAGTTCTAGAGTATGTAGGGCTTCGTGATCAACGCTATCGGAAGATAGAATCGTTCAGTACAGGTATGAAGCAGGCTACAAAATTAGCATGCGCAATAGTTCATGACCCTGAAATATTGATTTGTGATGAACCCACAAATGGTCTTGACCAACGTGCAAGGGAATTCATGTTACAGACTTTGAAGAGAACTGTAAATGAGGGTGGCGGGACTGTTTTGATGTCAGGACATGTGATGGATGATATCCAAGAGGTCTGTGATAAGATTGTGATGATGCATAAGGGGAAAATCGTGGTTCAAAGATCAATAGATGATCTTGCAAGCCAAATTGACCGAGAAGTAGAAGCAGTAATTTGGGGAGGTGCCAGTCGTATGGAAAAGGCCCTCATTCAGAATGGTCTACGAGTGCGCAGACTTGGTCGTGTTATGAGAGTCACAATTGAGGGCGAAGATACTATTTCTCGAATTATAGAGATAGCAGCTGCAACTAATGTACAAGTCCGTGAGCTTCGCGAATATGAGCCAGATCTTGAAGATATATTCCTTCTTATAATGAATAGACTAGGAGCTGATATTAAGGGCACTTCAGACTTAATGACAGAAGAACACACAGGAGGTGAATCTTTTGACTAATGATGAATCTGAACTTGATATAGCATCTGGTCAAACAAGAATGGAAGCCGCATATGGGTCTGGCGATGGTGATGATGATGCTAAGGCTGTAGTGGCTCGTAAGGCTAGTTTAGGTGTTCTTTTTGAACAAGTTTATCGTCCATGGGATGGCGAATTGGGACCGAGATGGGTTCGTAATTATGCAATTTTTAGACATCATGTATATGGCATATTTTCATCTAAAGGGCATCGATATTACAACCCCTTCGTTCGTTTGTCAATTCTCGTAATATTCCTCTCTTCATTAACTCCAATAGCAATGATCTTTTTATCATCTACGCTACCCGGTGAAGCATCAGAATGGCTAACAAGAATGTGGGGTATAAACCGATACAATCTTTGGGGTCAGGTATTAGGGTATTATCCGCGTAATCTATGTATGTGGCCACTACTTACTGCTCTAGTAGTTGGTGGTTTAATTTCTGATGACAGAAAGAACGGTACCAGTGCCATCTACTTTTCAAGGCCAGTAACAAGAACGGATTATACTGCTATGAAATTTCTCAGTGCATCAACTGTTCTTGGTTTTGTAATCGTATTTTCATACATGTTGTATTATTCCACATCAATTGTATTTCGAGGAGAAGGTTGGGCATTCTTGATTGATACATTGCCGATGTTCCTAGGTGGACTATTTGCTGGAATTTTATTGGTGTTCACTTACACTTCTATTGGTATGGCTCTATCCAGTGTAAGCCAAAGTAGATTCTTTGCAGCCATAGCATTTTTATCAATTATATTTGGTACAAAATTGGTTGCATTCTTAGTAGAAGTTGTTTTCGAATCTTCAATTCTTTACATGCTTAGTCCATATGATTCACTTGCTCATATAGGTCAGTGGCTGGTTGGAATACCCCCAAATTATGATCATTCGATTGCTTTCTCTATCGTATCTATTTTGATTTATAATGCAGCATCTCTAGGGGTATTGATTAGTCGAGTTAGTACTTTGGAGGTGACAAGAGAATGACTACAGAAAGTAATACTCCTGCAGTAGTTATTGATCACTGTTCAAAGTGGTATGGTAATGTGATCGGAATAAATGACATTTCACTCGCAATCGATGGAGGTGTAACTGGTATTTTAGGACCTAATGGTGCAGGTAAATCTACTCTTTTTAAGTTACTAATGGGTCGTCTAAAACCAAGTTCTGGAAGTATCCGCTTGTTTGGAGTTGATCCATGGGAAAGCACATCCCCTTACCGTCGTATAGGGTATGTTTCAGAAACAGAAAAAATGTACGATTGGATGACTGGACATGACTTTGTTTCAACTCTTGCTAGACTTCATGGAATGACTCGAGAGGAGGCTAGTTCACGCGCAGAACATGTGATGGACTTTGTAGGATTAGCAGATGTTCAACATAAGGAAATTGGCAAGTATAGTAAGGGTATGAGGCAGCGGGTTAAGATTGCTCATGCACTTGTACATGATCCCGATTTGATTGTTTTAGATGAGCCATTACACGGTTGTGATCCAATTGCTAGAACTAGTATAATGAGTGTAATCAGAGATCTGGGCGAACAAGGTAAAACAGTACTTGTTTCAAGTCATATTTTGGATGAAATTGAGAGAATTACGGAGCAAATTGTAATTCTTCATAATGGCCGATTGCTTGCTTTAGGTAATCTTCACGCAATTCGTGATTTATTAGATAAACATCCTCATCGTATCTTGATTAGAACAGATCACCCGAGGGCTCTAGCTTCAGCCTTTGTAAATTCTAAACCAGTTTATGGCGTGCGTTTTTCGGAGGAAGGTGCACTGGAAATATTGACAAATGATCTTTCTGAAGCTCATTCTATATTGCCAGAAGTCATAGTTAAATCGGGAATAAAGATACATTCAATTGAGAATCCAGATGATAATCTCGAATCTCTGTTAAAATACCTTGTAGGAGGCGATTCATGATGGATAAACAGGGGCGTAGTCTTTCTGAAACTGTATGGACGAGATTAGATCGTAAGGCGGGGGCAATTACAGAATTAACAGTCAGACAACTTAGACATCGAATATCAACATGGGTAGTTTTGGGGGTTGGCCTGTTAATGATTCTCATGCTATCTGCATTATATGTCGATGCAGTAAGAGATGGTTTCGAACCAATAGATAATGATGGGGATTCACGCGACTGGGATGGTGATGGTTATCCTCTAGGTCAAGAGAGGAAATATGGAACTAGTGATTGGAACCCAGAACAATACCCCGGTTCAGGTTCTTATGTTCAAGACGGATACATTGGTTGGGCTGATGAGATAAGAACTCATAGTGGTAATCATACTTGGGATTATGTAACCGGAATATTTAGTCCAATATGGATTGATGAATCATATAGAGGTGACCGTTGGAGCCAGATTCTCGATTTAGATAGCGTTAGTAATTGTGATCAAGAAGAGCCCTCAGAATTCATGGATACTTGGTCAGTTGGTTGGGGCCAAGCATGTGAGTTTGATAACGGCGATTATGCATTTCAGGAAATTCGATTTAGAGGTGAAGGGACCCTTACAGTTCCCCGCTCTCAAACTGCAGGTTGGGGACATATGACAGATGTCTTTTACGTCGAAGAGGAGCCTGCTTCAAATTACATTGATGAGGATGATTTAGATTGGAATGGTAATGCCCTTGAGTATCAGGGATTTGATGACGATGGAGACTGTCTTCGTGATGGCTGGAATATAGGTCCTGAGTTTGACTTTTGGTTTGATAAAGACGATAATAGAAATGGCCGTGATTGCGATGTTATCTATGTACTGGGGTCAGATGGAGAAACTGTAATCAACATAATTGCCGATGAGAATGTCGACGAAGATCCTGATGATGAGAAATTACTAGGAGAAAGTAACCATAGAGGATTCATAGTAGCAGTAGGTAAAATTGCATTTATTATGATTCTTTCAATATTCCTTCCATTATTCCTTGCACTAGGTCTTGTTCGTGATGAAACTGAGAATGGGACTCTCCACTATCTTCTTTCTAAACCAATTCATCGAGGCGAATTCATTACCTACAGAATATTGGGGTACTTGTTAATTTCAGGAAGCTTTGTTTTATTGTTGTCCTTGATTATGGCTTCTGTTACTTCATTACTTGGGCCGGGGGATTCAATCATAAGATTTGGAGACATAGTAGTCTGGATTGGCATAGCATTCGCTACTATACTTGCTTTGACTGCCTATGGTGCATTATTCAACACGCTTGGTTTGATATCATCTCGTTATGGAGTCTATATTGCTTTAGTAATTGGAATATACGAGTTTGTAATGGCCGTGATGACGCTCAGCGGTGCAACTTTAGTTCCAGTTCTTTCAATTTCCCATTGGACATTACAACTTGTCGATTCAATCGTGCTCATAGTCTGGGATGACACCCTTTTCATGGATATGATGTCTACTGCTTTTGGTTACGATACTATTCTAGGATTCTTTTGGTCCCCTCCTGCTCATACCTTAGGGACTGAGAACCCATATGTGTCTGCTATAATTTCAGTCATTGTATTGGTTCTAATCACAACATCTATGATATTCTTTGCTCAGTCTTTGTTTAAGCGCAGGGAGATTATGTGAGTTCTTCAGAGGGTCTAATTATGGAGAAATTCGGTGGAGACTTGAGTGACTTCTGGAGATTTGATATTTTACCTCCGGTTCATCGTTTATCTTGGTGGTGGTGGTGGGTTCTTGTTCTTCTTCCCGATCCTAATAACCCAGGGCGATCTAAGCAATTAATGGTACTCTGGTCAAGTAAAGACACATCGGCAATAAGAGTTAGTGGACATTGGTGGATACCAGGTGCTAGTCGTCGAATAGACGATCATGGAGGTCATACAATGTCTGGCATGGTTTGTGCATGGTGGTATGATGGTGAAAATATGTTTGAACCACTCCTAATGAAAGAATGCAAAATGGTTTCTATAGATGATAAACATCCTTTGTGGCCAGGAGATAAAGGAGGTATTGGTGAAGGCGGAGGTGCAGTAGTACCTATTACCTCAGAAGATTTATCATTTGGTCTGAGATCAAACCGAGAATCTTTTTGGGTAAATCTTTCTAGTGATTTAAAAATGATAAAAAAAGGTGCACCTAGTAAATTCTCATTGGAGATGACTCCCTGGTGGAAGAATCCTAGCACTGCTACCTACAAAAATAATGTATATGCAATGAATATGGGTTATGACATAATGCGAATTCATGGCACTAAAGCAGTATTAGAGATAGATGGTGAAAAATTCGAGGGTACCGCATATATCCAGAAAGTGGGTGTTCAAGCCCCTAGTTTGCCATGGTTTTGGGGATTTTTACAATTTGATGATGGATCTTACTTAGATTGGTTCATGCCTCATGCATCTCCTTCATTCACAATGAAAGATGACCAACCTTGGTCCATGAGGGACTTCTTTCGTTGGCCCAATATTGGGAGTGGTATTTTTCATGATTTTAAGAGAAATAGAACGGAACACTTCAAACGCTGTACAGTCGAATTGGCCAAACAAGAAGGTAAAGATATTCTCCGCGACGAAAGAGGAAACATACTTCCATTATTCCGGATCAAAATTTGGAACGGCCGAACTCAAATTTCAATTCATGTAAGAGCGACAAATAGAGCCAGATGGACATTTGATCAACCGACCCGTGCCGGTTTTGTTAGCCATTTAACTTACAATGAATATCCACTTGAAGTTGTTAAAATCGCAATATTGGATGAAAATGGTCTCCGGACCGGAGATGATTATGAGTGGATGAGAGGGAATGCCGAACACTCATGGGGCATTCTAAACTGATCATAATTTTGTCAAACTTCAAGCGTACCGTTCATAACCGAGTGGCTTTGAGATCATATTAGTGAGCGACATGAGTTCCGGGGACATAATAACAGATGCAGCACAGCACATCACGGCTGGAGATTACGCAAGCGCAATGAGTATTTTTGAAGATTATATCAAAGAAAACTCTGAAGATCCTGCTGGTTATCACGGTTGGGCTGAGGCTGCTCTTTTTGATATTCAAGAGAATGGAAACTTAGATGATAAGGGTAATGATCGCCTTAATGAAGGACAAATTAACGCATATTTTCGTAAAGCAGCAGGATTAGCTCCAGACAATGCTGATTATAATGCCGCATATGCAAATGCATTAGTTGAGTTTGATCGAATACCTATGGCTGTTAGACAATTACACAAGTTGGTAGAGATTGGACAGGCCTCTGATGATGTTGACGTTTCTTTCCATCTTTATGAAGCGGCTCGAGGACTAATTGATGCTATAGATTTGAAAACTAATTTTGATAGAAGTGCTCCAATTGCCAGACAATACATCAAAGAGGCAGTTAACTTTGCTTTATTGGGACTTGGTTTCTCCTCTTCTGAAGAGGCTATAGAGTATCTGGCTCTGAATGAGTAATTGAGGGATTATATTGGATAGCGACCTAATTATGGTCGCTTTTGGTTACCATGGATCTGCTTTCCATGGGTCTCAGGTACAACCTGTTGTAGAAACAGTACAAGGTAATCTCATTAAAGCACTAAAGAGTCTCAAATGGTGGAGCGAAGGATGTCTAAAAATATCTAGTCGTACCGATGCAGGAGTCAGTGCCAGAATGAATCTTGCAACCATAAAATTGCCCAATGAGATTGCAGGAAAGATTGATCCTATTTTAGTTAAGAATGCAATTAACCATAATACTCCTGAAGAGATAGTTGTGTGGGGTGGATTTAGAGTACCTCCTGACACACGTTCAAGATTTGCAATTTCACGTACCTATTTTTATCATTGTGGTGTTATACCTAGTTGGCCTAAGGAAGTCGATATAATTGAATTCAAAGAGATGTGCTCTGTAGTTATAGGTAGGCATGATTTTACTAACTTATGCCGTAATGATCCAGATCGAAGCCCGATAAGAACAATAGATTCTTGTGAGCCATGGGTTGATCCAAACGGTAGAATTATCGGATTCAGTGTAAAAGCCGAATCTTTTCTCTGGAACCAGATAAGGAGAATAGCCGCAGCATTTGATTCGATATTATCGGGGAAAATATTACTTAAAGACCTACAAAAAGCTCTTGATGAGCCACAATTTCGTGTTGATTTCGGTAGGGCTCCATCAGATGGCTTAATTCTCTGGACAATAGAACATGAATCAATAAAATCATTCTCTAATTTACCAGAATTCATCGAGATAATTCCTAAAGATATTAATGAAAGTAAAAGGGCAGACGAGCGATTAAATTCACTATCTAAATTAGAGATAAGCACATTACTTGAAAGAGAATGGTTGAATTTATGAATTTAATTGAATCTTTACTATTGTTCCATCTTCACAAGGTAAAACTTCTCTCAAGAATGATGTAGATATGACTTCAGCAGTTTCTGTATGACGTGTTAGATCAGGTATTAATATCGCACAAGTAGAAGATTTCCCCCCCTCGACAGTGATTTCACCAATGAATGCGGTTGCTCCTCCGAATGACTTGCCATCTCGCTCAAATCCTACAATCCTCTGAGGACTAGGGCCGTCCTCAGAATCTCCTTCTTCAAGTCCCGATATTATTCTTAATAATCGATAATTTTCAAGGTCTGATCCTTTCACATCTACATTTAGAGTCCCTGGCCAAGCAGTATTCCCTAGAACAGATTTGAATTGATCTTGATAGTGACTTTGAGCCATGAATACATGAGCTCTTCCTAAGCCACTAGTAACTGTCCCGGTCAGATGCATGGCTGTGCGCCTCATTCATTGCAAATAAGTATCAGTATTCAGCCTCATAAGTTGAAATGACTACCTCTCTCCCCTATACACCAACCAGCATTGATGACTGTCTTTCTCTCTTCACTATTTAGATCATTTAGAGGATTAGTGTGATTCATATGAATAAAGGTGATTTCTGGGTCAGAATCAAGACGTTCTCCTAGTCGTTCAATAGTTTCTATAACAACTGGATGTGGGACATCGCTCATATCTCTACCTCCTAATTCATCATTACTCCAGAATGTTGCATCAATTAGTGCATGAGTGAGTTCTAGAGAATTGAACCATTCCCGAGGACTCTTACAATTCATTGCCGTTAGAGTTTGATCCCAATCATCGTGGTCAGGAAGGAAAAGAATCCTGTTATTTTCTCCTACTATCAGAATCGCGTGTGTATCAGAAACATCATCACGGTGTGGAACAGGAATAAATTCAAGTATGATTCCAGGCAATTCTATTTTACAGTTATTTTCGCCTTGGAATGAGTTAATTTTGAATGGTAAAGAAAAACCTTTTTGTTTAATCACTTCAATTACTGAATTACTGGCAAAAAGAGGTAAATCCAGACATCCCATTACTTCTTTTCCAAATTGTCCAAGTCCTTCGATATGACCTAGATGTGCGTGTGTAACAATCACACTATCTGGTCTCACTGGTTCATCTAAACCTAGTGCTTCGGCCCAAATCATTAGTTGATCAGGAAGTGATCTTGTTGCTTCGATCAAATGCATTGAACCATTAGAATCTCGCAAACCTAGCGATACTGGGAATCTTCTGAATTCTTCTTGTTTAAATGACAAATAGCAGTTTTTACAACTACAGCCGGCCTGAGGCAAACCTCCATCTTGTGAAGTTCCAAGAAGAGTAAGTGTCTCCCTTGAGTCTCCTCTACTTTCCATGATGTCGCATACCCCCATACATCAAAGAGTCGTCGATATTTCCAGTTATCTTCGCCGATCAAATCATCAACAGTGAAGTCTTGCCATAGTTGTGAGCGGCGACACGACGTGGATGAGGGAACGTTTTGAGAGTCTCCAAAGCCAAGGACTAGATTGGAGCCCTCCTACTCTAGAAAGTGCTAATGAACCCAGATGTATTATAGATGGTAAAAGTACAATTATGCTTTCTGCGAATAATTATCTTAACTTAACTAATCATCCTAAAGTAGTAGCCGCCATGATAGATGCCACTAGGAAATATGGTGCAGGAAGTGGCTCCGTTAGAGCGATAGCAGGAACTATGGACATCCATCTTGAAGCAGAAAGTAAAGTTGCAGAATTCAAGGGTGTTGAATCTGCTTTAATCTACTCAGCGGGATATACTGCTAATGTTGGATTAATACCTACTTTGGTTAGGGGTAAGCAAGACGTCATAATTAGTGATGAGTTAAATCATGGATCAATAATTGATGGAGTTCGTTTAACTAAGGCTCAACGAGGTGTTTATTCACACAATGACATGGGTGCTCTAGAGATGGTTCTCAGTCAGTATTCAGATGCCGAAAGAAAACTAATCATCACTGATGGTGTGTTTTCTATGGATGGCGACATTGCTCCTCTGGCAGATATTAGTAAATTAGCCGATGAACATAATGCAATGGTTCTCGTTGATGATTGTCATGGCGAAGGCGTTCTTGGAAATGGTGGAGCGGGTATCGTAGATCATTTTGGATTACAAGGAAAAGTGGATTTTGAAGTTGGATCTTTTTCAAAAGCATTAGGAGTTCAAGGTGGTATAGTTGCAGGCTCTGATGATGTTCGTAATCATGCTTTGAATCATTCTCGTTCATGGTTACTTTCAGGTAGTCAACCACCCGGTGTTGCAGCTGCTCAGAAAGCTGCAATTGAAGTTCTGATGCAAGAACCAGAGCATCACAAAAGACTTTGGAATAATACAGATTATTTTAGAAATGAACTTCAGTCAATGGGATTTGATACGGGAGTTTCTGAGACCCCTATAATACCAGTTATTTGTGGGGACTCATCTATAGCAAAAGAGTTCTCAACGATGTTAGCAAGTGAGGGAGTTATGGCTGGCGCGATAGTTTTCCCAATGGTGGCAAGGGATGCGGCTCGAATAAGAACACAAATGTCCGCTGGCCTTACAAGAGATGATTTAGATGAGGTATTACGGATTTTTGAGAAAGTAGGTCCTAAACTGAATTTAATTTAACTCAAATTTCGGATAGTATTTCTTCAAGATCTTGGTCAGAATCATTCTCAATTGTATAATCAATTGTTCTTTTCATTCCCTCAAATGGGCTCAAATCGCGGTCTATACGATCTAGAATTCTCCATCTCGGTGCATATGATAGGTGGACATAAATAGGTCCTGGGAGTATTGCACATAACCATCCAATTTGAGTTACAACTTCCTGAACCTCAGTTAACATCGAACAGGTGATTAAGAAAAGTCCAATGAATGGGAACGGAAATATGAATCTACGTTTATTTTCTAGCCTTAGAGGTGGTCTTTTCACAATCATTGAGATAATATTAGACAATCCACCTAATGCCGCACAGAGAGTTATTAGAATTACACTGATAATTCCCCATTCATTGAAAACCTCATTAAAATTTGACCCTTCAATCCAACCAGAATAAGAAAATGGAAGGATCAAAGTTATACTAGCTAGAACACCATAAATAGAGCCAATAATAACAGGATGGCAGGCAGTCAGGGAATAACTCAAGAAAAGTTTACTCAATGCCCCTCCTTCTAACATCTCGCGATGCTCAGGATCAAGTTCAGAGACGACTTCACGCCACCTTCCCATGAACTCGCGGCCATTAGTACCTGATAAGACCGTTATGGAATTGAGAACTACTACTATCACTTACGATGAGATTATCATCTGTACCCTTTCGAGTGTACTTATCGGTGATGAGCGGATGAGTCAAGATGAATCACTTTTCACAATTACTGACTCTCATTTAGATTCAGGTATGCGAGGTATACCAGTGGGTACCTGTAAGACCTCTTTCGTAGACCCAATAGAAGGTGTACATTATGTTGGATATCCCGTTGAAGATCTTGCTAATTTAGAAGAAGAAGATGTTATCTATCTTCTACTGAACAAAAGACTCCCTACTGAAGAAGAATCCTTGGCATTTAGATCCGAGTTGATTCATAGAGCCATGGAAATGCCCACTGGGGCTTTGCGAGTTTTAGAATCACTAACTCCAGGTAGTGGTCATCCTATGGACTGGCTATCTATGGGCATAATGGCGTTAGGTGCTGCTGATACTACTGGTGATACCAGAGCCGATGCGATGAATCTGATTGCCCGTATGCCTGAGTTAATGGCTAGAGTTTTCCTTCTTCGTGGAGGTAAGAAAGAACAGTTACAACCTAGTAACCCTGAGTTAGGACTCGTTGAGAACTTTGTGCATATGCTTGGAATAACTGGAGAAAAGGCAGAAAAAATGAATCGTGTTCTTCGCTTCTTTTTCATACTACACTTAGACCATGGTGGCGGTAATCTATCTACTTTCACAGGAAAAGCAGTATCCAGTGGACGTGCAACTGTATACGCGTCAATTGCTTCGGCAATGAACGCACTTTCTGGACCACTCCATGGCCGAGCAAATCAGGCATGTCTTGAATTTGTTCAAAGAATAGGCACCTCTGATCCCGATGAAATAGAATCATTTGTACGTGCCGAATTGTCAGCAAAGAGACCCATATTTGGTTTTGGTCATGGCGTTTTACGAGCGGAAGACCCTAGGGCACGTCTACTAATTGAATTAGGAGAAGAGGTATGTCCCGATGATGACAATTATAAGATTGTAAAGACATTGAGGAATGTAGTTCCTGAAATTCTGAAAGAACATCCAAAGATCAAGAATCCCTATCCAAATGTAGATCTTGGAAGTGGCTCTCTACTTCATGCAATAGGATTCCGTAAGCCTGAATATTACACCACTTTCTTTGGTTGGGCAAGAGTTGCAGGAATCTGCGCTCAGATTCTTGATGAGAGGAATGCGCGTGATGGCCGCGGAACACCAATTTATCGACCTAAGTATATACCTGTAGACCAACCACATAGGCGGCTAGATTAATCATCCACTATGGGTCTTCCCCGCACCCCTATGGCCTAGAAGTCTAGGACTTCCCCATGGGATTCCATGTTTGAGTTGTTCAATCCATTTTTCTTCAGAACCACTCCAATACATCCTTTTTCCTTGATCAATGATCATCTTATTTCTGCGTGCATGTTCCATTTCATGCCATTGTGGTAGTGATTCTCTTGCTTCTTTAGATAGTTCATAACGTTCTGATTTTTCAGCGGATTCAAGGATATTCCTCCATTCTTCATCTAATGGTTGACTAGCAGGTCTCATCCATCTTATACTTCCATCACTCTTAGTCACTAATTCTGGATTTATATTATCACTAACTAGAGATAATCCAGCATTAATCATCAAGTCTTCCATTTCTATAGGTGCTGGCCAAACGAATGCACCCATGCCGGCTCTTGCTTTATTCAGTCTTTCAAGTGCTGCACCCTTCAGTCCCATAGGAACACCCGGACTAATCCATCTAGTCCATCCATTCAAGAATTGTAATGCAAGACCCATTGCAGGCATTCCATGATTCCTAGAATTTTTGATTATCGAAGAGACAGAGGTCCTTGCAAAATTAGGCATTCCAATTGCTCTCTTTACCTTCCAAACGCCCCAAGGTCTAAGATGAGGCATTAGTCTAGTCACTGGGAATTTGAATCCTAATGATTTAGCTACTGATTCAATCTTAGGGGAGAAACTATAGACAATAGTCGATCTTTTTGGCAATTCAAAATCATTCAATTTTTCTTCTACCTGAGTCATTATGTTAGTCAAATATTCACTATGATTTATTTTTGCAACTGGATGTGGCATTTTGAATTCAATACAAGCAGTTTTCCCACCTTGTTGCAATGCTTCTGTGAATTTCTTACTGGATAATAGGTCCTCAAATAAAGGAATATTATTTTTCTTTAGTTCATCGGTTCCAAGTAATTCTATACATCGTTCTTTTTTAGGTGAGTTCCCAGGGAGAAGTTCGTCATGATATATGACTAAATTATGATCTGAATCCAACTTCACATCAAATTCAACACCGTCTGCGAACAACATGCCATGTTCTAAGGCTGCTATCGAATTTTCATCTGGTTGTTGCCAACTCATGTATATACTCGGAGTTAAATCCGGCTCATAATACACCCTATCTTCACAACTGCGTCGCCCTAACCACTAAACCCTCTAGTGCTAACCGAGAGATGGTATATGTATGAGTGAGACAGTACAACTTGACCGAGCATCAGACCCTAAAGCAGTACGAGGATACGCCTTCTATGATTGGGCGAAATCATCCTTTGAGACTTCTGTAACAACAGCAGTATTGCCTGCCTGGTTCGCTTATATTTTCCTCAAAGCGAATGGCCTGGAAGCAGAAATTCTAGGTAAAGATATGACCTCAGACGCCGTTTGGTCTTTTGCAGTTACAATTGCTGCACTGCTAGTTGCAATCGCTAGCCCTTCTTTGGGTGTTATTGCTGATCGACGTGCAATCAAGATGTGGTGGTTAAGAATACTCACCTACTTGGGGGCGGGTTCAACACTTGCTCTCGCTTTTGCTCCAGTTTTTGATATCTCAATGCAATGGATATGGATATTCGTAATGTTCCTTCTCGCAAATATTGGATTGAATGGTGCAGGCGTATTCTACAATGCACTTCTTCCACATATGGGGACAGATGATGAGATGGATGCAATCTCCAACAAGGCCTTCGCTTATGGATATCTAGGAGGGGGGCTCCTTCTACTCGTCCACCTAGTAATGGTCATGATGATTGTTGACGAAAGTGGTTCTAACCCTGACTGGGTAATTCCGTTTGTAATGGCATCTTCGGGTGCTTGGTGGATGGGTTTTGCTTTACTCACATTCAGGCATGTTCCAGAACCTCCTATTGAAAATGAAATGGATAGTCTTGGGGTAGTAGATTCTGCTAGACTCGCTTTTAGTGAACTTCGCAAGACATTTAGTCAAGTTGATAGATTCAAAACACTATTTATCTATATGCTAGCATACTTCTTCTTTATTGATGGAATCAACTCAGTAACAGCTCTTGCTGGTATATACGGGATTACAGTATTAGGTTTGACTACTACAGCACTTATTGCGACAATTTTGGTTATCCAATTTGTTGCCGCACCTTGTGCCATAGGATTCACTAAACTGGCAGAGGCTACTAGCACAAAGTACGCGTTGACTCTGTCTTTAGTCGGTTGGGTAGTTGTGGTGCTAGGCGCCATGTCCTTCGCCCCGCTAGCATTGGATGCTCACTCAGATTACGATATTCAGTATGATTGGGATTCCGATGGTGATGGAATCGCCGATCATTCCGATGACAATATCGATGGCGATTGGTATACCAATGAGGAGGAAATTGCGGCGGGTACCAATCCACTTGATGCTTCAAGCCACCCGCCAGAACTGAAATCTAGTTTACAACAGGTCAGATTGGAAGGTTCTGGCCAATATGTGATTTCAACCGGGGCAAATGCTTACTCTCTAACGATAGCAGTTGAAGGAGATGAACAGGATTGGACGTCTCAGTGGATGGATGTCATGGCTGTTCATCAACACGAAGACTACTCTGACAAGACAGTTTACGCCTTTGATGATCCTGAGAATCAATACCTGATCAGTAGCACGAATAATCTTGAGAGAATGGAAGCATTCTTTGCCACATTCGACGGAGAGAGTCGCTTCAGTTACAGTGTTGAAGGCGGTCCCCTTGACGGTGAGAGCGGCATAGGTGAGAAGCATCCAACGAGTCTTGGAGATGGTCCGCTTGATGCAATTCCATCAACTGTTCGAGATTTGGTTTGGCAGCCACTTGGTTTCAATGTGATGTTCCAATTCCTCCTCCTTGGTTGTATGGCAGGAGCTCTTCTTGGTGGTTCCCAGGGACTTGCTCGTTCTATGTTTGGACAGATGGTTCCTGAAACTCGAAGTGCTGAATTTTTCGGCTTCTTTGGTTTCTTTGGAAAGGTTGCAGCATTATTAGGACCGATGATTTACGGAATAATGACCGTGGCTTATGACAGTCGAGTAGGTGTAGCCAGTCTGTGTGTTTTGATTATCATAGGTACTGTGATGATGCGCTACGTCGACGTAGATGCAGGTCGAGCCGATGCTCAGGCAGAGGATGCTCGCAATAGAGGAATAGATCTCTAGAGCCTATTTGTTTTTGTATCGCTCAATGAATAGAGCCATTTCTAATAAGACAAGCATTGGCCCTCCTACTAAGAACATAGAGAGAGGGTCTGGTGGTGAAAGGAAGGCACCAATTAATGCCGCTGCGAACCAGAAGAATCCACGGTTTTCAGTAAATGAGTCTATTTCTACTATCCCTGAACGCACAAGCATAACTGCGATTAGCGGCACCTGGAAACTCAGTGCACTACCAAAATAAAGACCTAGGATGAATCCAATCCATGATTTCAATTGCCACGTAGAGTCTAAACCAGCGGCACCAGCATCTTCTGCTAAGTAATCTAATAGGAATGGGACTAGGATTTCATGAGAATATATAATTCCTAAAGAACCTAGAATAATAATCATCACAATAGCCTTGAGGAAATTAGCAATTCCTCCATCCATTTCTCCAATTAGTACACGTTTTCCTTCTGTTATGACCCGTTTTCCATTCCAAGCCAAATCTGAGACCAATGTTATTACAAATATAGCGAGTCCAATTTGACTCGCAATTCTTAATTTTAGTAGGATAATTTCCATTGGCTGTAGTACTATTATTTCCACACCTATAGGTCTGTAACCATCACTATCAATTAGCCATTGAATCATATATTCTGCAATAGGGTAACCAAATATAAAACCCATAATAAACATCGAAATAAGGAGTTTCATACGTCTTCTAAGGTGGAGGAATATAGCCCTTATTTCGGCTCTTGGAAGAAGGTCGCCGGATTCTTCCATGTAGCATCGGTGTAGATTCCCATTGGTGAAATGATCGACGCTCACTTCCGGATAATTATTGACAATAAATCACCATCTTTGAGCCGATGATCAAGACCAACACGTTGCCAGTCAAATTTGGCACTCGGCCCTTTTACTCTGGCATAACGGAATTTTCTCACAAAATCCCGATGCAATTTTTGACAAACATCTCTAACTGTAGATGTATTCTTAATAATCAATGGTTCAACTAAATCCGCCTCTTGCCCTTGTGGTTTGAGAAATATTGACATGAAGTGTAAATTTTCAAAAATGAAATCCTTCATTTCTTCAATTCCTTGACCCGTTTTCGCAGATACAGGAAGTACAGGCCAGTCATTAGGTAGCATTCCTAATGCTTTTTCCATATCGACAGGAGTAGCCAAATCTACTTTGTTTAGAACCACTACCGCATCAGAATAAATTCGATTACCAGCAAGAGTATCCACAATATGATCATCAGTAACATCTGTTCTAAGGGTTACATTGGCTGAAACTATTCCGAAGCTTCTAATGATTGCTTGAATTTCTTCATCTGTTAGGTTTGTTTGCTCCAGAGTTGAACGAACAACTATGCCGCCTCTATCTGTTCTATCTACGAATACTTGTGGTTTCTTCTGATTCAGTCTCATACCTGCTTTCCATAATTCCATATCTAGGATATCAAAGTGAGAATCTTGGAATGGGTCAACAACATACAGAACCATGTCACAGCTTCTAATTACATTGAGAATCTCTCTTCCTCTACCTTTTCCTTCTGATGCTCCTTTAATTAGCCCTGGCAGATCTAGAATCTGTATAGTCGCCCCTCTATGATGTAAAACACCGGGGATACAAGTTAGGGTAGTAAATGCAAAATTACCAGTATCTGATTCGACATCGGTTAATTGCGATATTAAACTTGATTTTCCAACACTTGGAAATCCTACTAGAGCAACAGAAGCATCTCCTGATTTTTTGACTTCAAATCCAGGTCCTCCTCCGCTAGATTTCGCATGAGCTTGTGCCTTTTCCTTTCTTTCTTTGAGAGCTGCAATTTTTGCTTTCAATTTCCCAACATGACCTTGTGTTGCCTTGTTGTACTTGGTCTTAGAAATCTCTTCTTCGAGGGATTTAATTTGCTCCTCGATAGTTGCCATGACAATCTCTCCGACCCCGTACTGGGATATTCGGATGCGTCAGCCCAGAGTTCTTCAACCCGATGTAGTAATTTGTGAATTAAAGGGTGATACCTTGATTGGGTTGATGCTCCTCGATAATGTTAGGGGTAGGCTATTGGCAGACGTGATTCTAAAACTCGTAGATTATGACTCATATCATAGACTTACGTCAATGAGTATCGAGCAATTAATAGTTGGATTTGAAAGTGGTAATTTGCGTTCCAAGCGACCAGCAAGTAACCCTCATTTCCATCGTGGTTTTGATGTTGACATAGAGGGTGATTTTCTTGAGTGGGCAGATAAAACAAACAGTACTTCCTTAGACACTTCATCAAAATTGATTTTAGCAGATTGGGCCAGTGTTGCAGAATGGCGTTGTTGGGACGGGCGCCTTTTCCTATATGTCGAACCGTTAATCGATAAGGAGGTTCAAAGTGTTGAAGACTTTCTTACATCTAATGTGTGGGATTTGTTTTCCTCTAAAATAAATCATATGGATCGAGAATCTTATTCTGAATCTGTTATTATGGATTGGATGGCACGTCGTCAAGAATTAGGTGAGACTATGGATCCAGATCAAGACCCAAGGATAATTCCTACAATGGAGTCTCATCGCTCCTTAACACATAGTTTATTTAATTTCATGGATTTATCTCTGAGTGATAAACTAGGTCTACTTATAGGCCGAGAATATTTAGATCCAGGAAGATGGATTTTTGATGGTATATCTATAGAGGTGTACAATCAATGACAGACCTTCCATTAATTCCTGAAGCGCCTGTTAACCCACCTCAGGCAGGAGTGGTAGTCTTAGGTCGTTTTCAGCCTCTCCATAATGGACATAAGATTATGATTCAAGCCGCCGATTCGTATAGAAATCAAAATCATCCAAACTCTGACCTCATAATCTCAATTGGATCAGCAAATCAACCTCAAAATCTTAGAAACCCTTGGACCTACGAAGAGAGAGAAGAAATGCTAAGCTCTTGGTTAGATTCAAGTGGTATCAATTGTTACAAGATTTGTTCTATTCCAGATATAGAAGATCCACCTAAGTGGGTTAAGCATGCAGAGAAATATCATGGTATTTCTGGTGTTCTTTTGACCTCTGATTTATCCACAAGTGAACTCTATGTGGCATCTGGCTGGGATGTTGTAATGTTGGCACTTTCAGATAGGGAAAGACTAGAAGGATGGCGAGTAAGGGAAACTGCTAGAATGTTGAGTACTATTCAAGATGAAGATGCAATAAGAGAAGTACTTGGTTCATTGATACCTGAAACTGTAATTGAATACCTAATATCCATTGGAGGATTACACCGTTTGGCCTTCATGGGTGAAGGTGGTGAACCCGTAGGTTAATCTTAATCCCATACACCTTCAAACGTGCAAGATCCATTACATGTATCAGTAATTGTCCCCGTGTCTAAGAATCCCCAAGCCATTGAATAGGCTTCTGGAAGTGGAACTACTTGTCCATGTGCATTTCCATGATAGTCAGTAGATCCCGCCTGGTTTCCTGTTGGAACTACAGGGAATTGTCCATCAAAGTATACAACTCCTGATCCACTAATCTGATCTGACATTACATCTACGCCCCATGGCTGCCAAGCTGATGATTCAAGATTAGGAATCCCTGCAGTTCTTACAGCTCTATCACAACTCAAACTACTTACTTGGTAGTCATTCATAGATGTAATATAAGCCATCTCGAAGGGTTGTATCATTCCTTCAACACCGTTTTGGTGATGTGGTAAGAAAGTCTCTGCATCTGTTGAATCCCATATGGATTGAAGCATAGCTATCAGAATCCCTCTATTGTTTCTAGAGGGGTAAGCTATACTTTCCGTAAATAGTAACTCAAAGGTAGTATAATGTGTAGATCTTTCTATTTGGTGTGTGAATGAAGATCCACCAACCCAAAGTACACCTCTATCAACTTCAGGAACCATACTCATTAGAGCTGGACCTCTTAATCCTCCAAATGACACACCCCAATAGTCAATGTCTGAGTAGTCTACCAGATTAGTTCCATTATGTTTGAATTCATCTATATCTGAACAAATCCCTGTAAATGTACGAATCATGGCTAAGTTATTGATTATAGATTGCATATGTCTTTCTTGTTGATGCTGGAAGTATTCGACATTGATTAATGAGAATGTAAGTGCATCAAAATCTCCATCTGAACTCCAACCCTTCCAATCAGTTCCAATCATTACTTTTCCATACATATTAGCAAATTCATGATTCCCTCTAACCATGCCATCACCATCACCCATAAATCCATGTCCAAGTATTGTCAATTCTCCAGATCTATTCTCATCTGCAAGAATTTTAGGAATTAGTATTGTAAAAACAACTTCTCTATTTTCAATGAATTCTGGAGATCCTGAATCATCTCTGCGCATTTCAGAAGGAGGGAAATCAGATTCCATATACTGCGGAGTTGTCACTGTACCTCTAATTAGACGGAAAGTAGTATTTTCATCACCCCAATCCTCTATTACTTCGGTAACATTACACCCTATGCCTCCGTTTCCTAGTCTATCTGATGCATCATCGCGCATTTGCACTAGGTCTTGTATCATTGATTCAGTTGATGCTGTGTGGAAGTACCAAGCGGCCTGAAGAGTTGACCGTTCTACACCCACTTCAGTAAGGGCGTCAAACAATTCTTCGTAATCAACTCGCTGTTCTTCTATCTGACTTGAATCAGTAGTTAAATTATCTCTGAGTGCAACGAATGCATCAGAACCCTCTATGGAATTACCATCTTGGTCTACCATGTTACGATAAGCAACTCCGTAGGAGGTGTCATGATCAAGGCCTTTGATAGTCCTAACATATACAAAAGTGGCCTCATCATCTTGACTTCTGGCATCAATTTCAACCCAATGAGGCTGTATTTCTCCAGTTTCAAGGTTTATCAAAATAGTTCCATGATCTGAGTTCAGAGAATCTTCAATATTGTATTGATCAGCCATACCTGAGACATTAGGAGTTGAATCAAAAGCGGTAAAAATCTGAGTAGAGGGGCTGTATCCATCCAGTCTATTAATCATATGAAATGCACCAGTGGGTGTAGATCCTGAATCAGGAATTGCTTCACCCGGTATATGTAATCTGTAACCTGTATTCGTACTTTCATCATCTAATAGGAAAGCAGGTGCAGGGAAGGGTAGCATACAATGGTGCGGATTTACATCATCACAGAACTCTGATTGTGAACTTAGAGTCACATCTGGTTCTTCCTCTTCCTCTTCGTATATACAAGATTGATCTGAAGAAGTTGCATCTGGATTATAATTCTCGGCATTTTCATCCATACATCCGATAATAACTATTGGTTCTTCTATAACTTCTTGGTCACTTCCAGCACAGCCTGAAAGTAGCATTGAAATCACAAGTAAGATTGCTATCCTTGTCTTGGCACGTCCATTCATGGCTTTTCTGACACCATCTGAGGTTATCAAATCCCCGTATTCGATGTAAGGATTTTATGAAAATGATGAATTCCAGTTTCTTTTGTTGGTGAATAGCGACCTCTATCATATGCTGTCGAGTTCACTCCTCTCTGTGTGGCTTCAACTATTTCTTGATCTTCAGACTCTACTTTATCTAAATCACCGCCCGCACCTCGTCCCAATTTTTCCTTATCCCAAACAAATCCATGATAGATAATTTTTGTACGATTTACTGATAATGGTATAACTAGATTTACTGAAAGACCCCAAGGGTAGAAGTTTAGCATTAGCCCAGGATAAATCCAGTAGTAATAAGCTGCAATTTGTTCGCCATAATCTGGTGATGAATCTGGTAAATTAAAGCATTCTTCTTCATTTTTCGCGACTCCCACTTGTAAAACTCCTCCTTCAAACAGTTCAGTCCTGTATGAATCATAATCGAGTTCTTGATTCAAATCCCCATGGACAAATGGTATGTGGAACCCTTCAAGATAGTTGTCGACATATAATGCCCAATTTGCATTTATTTCATAAGAACGAAAACGTGACAAATCATATTGGAATGAATCTATAGGCATCCATCCTAGTCTTTTTTCTAGTGTGTCAAAGACAGATTCAAAATATGTAGGATTTACACCAGTGAAAATAATCCCTTTCCATATTCTTAAAGGGAATTTCAAAAGATTATCTCGGGCAGTTGGAAAGTCTTTGACATCTTTAAATTCAGGCATATTTTTGAATTTGCCATCCAGTCCAAAAGTTCGTCCATGATATCTACATTTCAATGTTGAAATATTACATGGCTCAGTAGAAACTAACATTCCTCTATGTGTACATACATTAGAAAGAGCTAGAATCTCTTCATTCTTTGCCAGAAGCATTGCTTCACCAACTAATTCTTCCATATGTTCTAACGGAATTACATTATTATCTAGCAATTGACCTTCATGTGCGGCAAAATGCCAAAATTTCGAAAAGCCGCTAATAATGTCTAGAAATGTTCCTTCATCAGTATAGTATTTCGAAGGAAGCGTTTGTGCTTTACTGATGTCAGAATGGATTATGTCTTCTTTCATTGTAATCCCTCGGCCACTATCACTCTAGCGGCACGAAGGACACGGTCATGGTACATGTAACCAACCTCTATGACTTCAATAATACTACCCGGTTGAATTCCTTCTTGTGGTGGAACTGTAGCTATGGCCTCCATTTTTGCTGGATCAAACTTCATCTCATCAGTTTCAATCCTAACAATTCCTTCTGCCAATAGAGCAGATTTTAGTGATGACAGCGTCATTTTTACTCCCTCCATTATGTTTTCATTATCTGATTCAGAATTTCCTAATGCCATTTCCAAATTATCAATACAGGGGATTATTCTATTCGCCAGACTTGATGCACCATATCGTATGGCTTCAGACTTATCACGTAGCCCGCGTTGTCTAACATTTGCAGTCTCTGCTTTTGCATATTGTAGATCTTTAAGTAATTCCTCAATACGTTCTTGAGGGTTCTCAGATTCTACCGTATCTGTGCCATCTATGGCCTCTTTATCATCTGCCGCATTAGATTTTCCTTCATCTGACACGATACCTCGGTCGGGAGGGTCATTCAATAATCCAATGGTCTGATTTGTTCCAAATCAAGCATCATTCAACATAGAAAAATTCGCCACTTGTTTTCTGTTCTCTATCTTTTCTACTACCTGGTTTGTTTATCCTAGGGCGATGAGATTCGTGATCTCTACGGAATGTAACTCCCACTTCACTTAGGAAGCTATTCATTCCTTTTCTAAGTGACATTGGTCCCTCTGCATTCCCCTCTTTGCCCCCCTTTCCATTGAATACTAACAATGAATCACTAACTATGTCTATGAAATAGATATCATGATCAATAACCATAGCCGCCTTTTCATTACTTTCCATTGTTCTCCTAATTGCCTTTGCAGCCTCCATTCTAGCATTAGCATCTAGGTGTGCACTAGGTTCATCCAATAGATAGAGATCTGCTTCTTTACCTAGGCATATCGCTATACTTACTGCTTGTAACTCTCCACCAGATAATTTCTTTGCACGTAATTCTAGTAATTGATCAACTTGTAATGGTCTAATTACTTGAGTGTGGAATTCACCGCTTCTCCATTTTGCTCCGAGTTCTGTATCAAGCCAATCTTGAACACTTCCTTCGAAATTAGTACTGACGTGTTGTTGCTTATACGATATCTTCGCATCCATTGTACACCAACCTGAATCCGGTTCAATTTCTCCTGCAATCATTTTGACCATGGTGGTCTTTCCAGTAGCATTAGGTCCAACTACACCAACCACTTCGGCGCTTCGAACTTGCCCTTCACCCGTTTTTAGATAAAATTCGCCCATCTTTTTTTCCATATCTCCCCAGGATAATATGGGTGATCCTACTTCTTCTCCACGAACCCTCCCTCGGAGAAATTGTATTGGTTTATCTCTTATACGGACGTTCTCTTCTGGTAGATATCCTTCAAGATATGCATTTATCGCAGTTCTTGTTGATCTTGCTTGAGTAAAAATACCATACGCAGCTCTTTCTCCATATACAATCTGTAATAGATCACACATCACATCAAGAATTGCTAAGTCGTGTTCAACAACTAGTATTCTTTTTCCCCTCTCAACCAATCCTTGAATAATTCTAACAATTCTCATTCTTTCGTAGATGTCAAGATATGAAGATGGCTCATCAAAGAAGTATACATCTGCCTCTTTTAGCAGGGTTGCAGCCATTGCTACACGTTGTAACTCTCCACCTGATAATTTCCCTAAAGTGCGATCCATTATTCCCTCAATAGCAAGCATTTCTGCGTATAGGCCTATTTCATTTCTATCATCCACTCTGTCAAGTAGTTCGCTAACCTTGCCTTCGAATATTTTTGGTAATTTGTCTATATATTGTGGCTTGACAGCAATCTTAACTCCTTCTTCAGCCACAGTAGTAAGGTAATCTCTTAATTCCCCTCTTGGAAATGAACTTATTATTTCGCCCCACTCTTTGGACTCTGTGGCCCATTCTCCAAGATTGGGTCTTAGAGAACCAGAGAGTATGTTTACTGCTGTAGATTTCCCCATACCATTAGGTCCTAATATTCCAATAACTTGTTCTTCTCTTGGCGCAGGTAATCGAAAAAGCCCAAATCCATTTTCATCATAACGATGAGTTAAATCAGTATCAAGTTCTTCTGGTAAATTTATTATTTTTACAGCATCGCCTGGACACAATTTAGCACGAGTAAAACAGACTGGACATGCCGTTTCTAGAATCCTGAATTTGTTATTCTCAAATTGTATACATTCAGCCCCACACATACCCGCATATTTTTGCAGATAATCAAAAGCCGGACTATTAGGCTTACAGCGTTCTTCCAGTAGTACAGCCACTCTCATTGTATCCCTCCCGATTGTTGCGTTCGATAATCATCCCTTGAGGCTTCTCCATTAGAAGCCGCTTACTAATCATACTGCTAGGAAGCGGTAACGTGCGTAAACATACGCGGCCAGAGTTATTTTCTCAGCCTTTGTAAGTTGTATTCTTTCTGTGAAGACATCTCCTTTCCTTTTTGTAATCTTAGTTGCAATTGATTGATAGAAAGACGCCATAGCAGCTGGTGAGTATCGAGAGGACTTGTCCAAATGATCCAGTAGTTTGAAGGCACGCTGTTTGTATCCATCGGCCCTTTCCAGATATTCCTTTACGAATTCTTCCCATCCAGGGTGGTCAAGTAGATCTTTGCCACTCTTCACATCTTCTTCTGAAATACCCCAGCGTGCTAAATCTTCCAGAGGAAGATAAATTCTATCTCTTTCAGCATCCTCTGAAACATCTCGAATGATATTAATGAGTTGCATGAATACTCCCCAACCTTCAGCATATTCTCGTGCTATGGGGTCATCATAACCATAAATTTCGATACAAACTAAACCAACAGTCGAAGCAACTCTGTAACAATAAGCGTATAATTCTTCAAAAGTTTGGTATCTGTTTCTATGAAAGTCATCCTCCATCCCACTGATCATATCATCCAGAAGTTGGCGGGGTATATTGTAACGATGTATTGTATCTTTTAGTGCAATAAATATTGGATCAGTCGATGTGATATTGCCATATGCTGTAGACAATTTCTTCCTATAATAGAATAATTGTGACATCCTATCATCATAATGGCTTCTATTGACTACAGGTGAAGATCCAGTCAATCTTTCAATATCGCTTCGATATTCAATGGACTCAGGATTATCTGACGACCCTCCTGGATATACATCCACATAATCTCCATCAGCAATATCATCTGCCCTTCTGCAAAATGCGTAGTAAGCACAGATAGATCTTCTAGCATCAGTTGGCAGATACTTGAATGAGTGGTAAAAATTACCTGCTTCTATTTTTGTTAATTCTTCACAATAATCATACGCTGTTTGAATCATGTATTCAGGCACTTCATTTTCAGACCAAATTGCAGCATCAATGTGACCAAATGGATTGATTAGTTCTCCACGAGAACCTACTACACCCATGAATCGTGCTCCTTCACGTAATGTTTCTGTCGCTGTGATGCTAATGGCGCGTGCAGCATCTCTAGTTACGCTCACTGTAGATCGAACACCTTCTATCCCTTGTCTTTCTACATCGGGATCAACCATCGATATGCTACGCTCCAATTCAAAGCCAGTTTGGCTTTTAGAATCGCTATGCTGCTTGGTAGACATACCCTTTACAATTGCCAGCCGACATAATCTGCACTTCAACCTCACCCTATGATGAGCAATTAGTAATTCAAAATAAATACATTAATTGTCTATATTTTACGAGCATTTATTGATCGAATATTGAGAAGTCTATTCTCTATTGGTTTAATCCATGTACCAATACTACTCATAATCGCAATTCTACGTATTGATTTACGATCTACCTTTATTCTATTTTCAGCATCAAGAATATTACCAGAACGAAGTAATTTTATCGTTTCTAAACCAATGACGACTGGCATAATACATGCAGTCCTCAGTCGTCTATGTTTCCTTGGTATCATTCTGATATATTGTATTGCAGCATCATAATGATCGCAAGTAAGATCAAGATACTCATCATAAAGAGGGCGAAATGAATCAATAGATTCTGAAGATCTCAGTGATTCTAAATCTAAGTTTATTTCATTCAATTTTTCTTTAGGTATGTAACAGCGCCCTAATTCGATATCTGCAGGGATGTCGCGTAGAATATTTGTCATCTGTAGAGCCTTACCAAATCGAATACCTAATGTTTCAAATTTTTCAAGATCATCAACCCCATCCTTCAATTCATGTAAAAGTGATATTGAAGTCCAAAATTCACCAACGCTTCCAGCGACATGGTATGTATATTCGTCAAGTTCTAGATCAGTATCTAAAGTTGTTAAATCTGATCCTAATGCGCCAAATCTAACTAGATCTAAGCGTTGTCCCTGAATAATAATTAGTAGGCATTTGAGCATTAAATCACGATCCAAATCATCAATCTGAGAAAATGCTCTAAGAACTGAGTCGAGATTTTCTAAGAGCATTTTTTCATCTGAATTTTCTTGTATCTGTGCAATATGTTCCAAATCAATTTCGTTACCTTCGACTAATAACTCTCGATACCCATCTAATGCATCTATGAGCATACTCACATCTTTAGTTTTTGAATCGGCTATAGTGTCTGCTAATCGTGCTAAAAGATAGAGAAGACCTAATTGGTCTCTTATACTACTTGGTAGAGCAGTAAGAGTTAGATGAAAAGATCTTGATGTTGCTCTTAGCAACTCATCAATATGCTCGTCTATGACTGCCGGCATGATAATACCAAGACTAGCCAAGATCAAGATCCTGTTGAGTGCTTCGTCTACTTGTGCTCTCTTAATCCAGCATCAATTAGAGCTTGTACAAGAACCGATCCTATTTCAGAGGGGTCTCTTGCAACATATATTCCTGCAGCCTCAAATGCAGCAAATTTCTCTTCTGCAGTCCCTTTTCCACCTGAAATTATTGCTCCTGCATGCCCCATTCTTTTACCAGGAGGGGCAGTTGAACCAGCAACAAAGCCAACTACTGGTTTTGTCATGTTTGCAGCAACCCATTCAGCGGCATCTTCTTCGGCAGAACCTCCGATCTCTCCAATCATAACCACTGCTGCTGTTTCTGGATCACTTTCAAACGCAGAAAGACAATCAATAAATCCAGTTCCATTTACAGGATCTCCTCCTATACCTACACAGGTAGTCTGTCCTTCATCAACACTCATAGTTTGAGCCACTGCCTCATATGTCAGTGTCCCTGATTTTGATACAATTCCAATTCGTCCTTTTTCATGAATGAATGCAGGCATAATTCCTACTTTACATCCTCCATCATTTCCGGGAGATATTATTCCAGGGCAATTGGGTCCAATAAGACGTACGTCTGGGCAAGAATCTACTATTGCAACAGCCTTTACCATATCTAGAGTAGGTATCCCTTCAGTTATGCATACAATTAATCCTCCTCCATTTGATTGGAATGCTTCTGCAGCAGAGACTATTGCGTTTGCAGCAAATTTAGCAGGTACATAGATCACACTAACATCGGCATTAGTTTCTCCAATAGCTTCTTCCATGGTATTGAATACTGGAGCCGTATGACCTTCTAAGTCTACGATCTGTCCTCCTTTTCCTGGAGTTACACCACCTACTACATTAGTCTTGTATTGCGACATTCTAATTCCATGAAATGTACCTTGTCTACCTGTTATTCCTTGTATCAGTACTTTACTATCATCATTGATCCAAATCGCCATCACAAGTCAACTCCTATTGCTTCAACAATTTTCCTAGCACCTTCTGCAAGTGTGCTTACTGTATGTACAGCCATACCACTTTCATCTAGAACGGCTTTCCCTTCCTTGTGATTCGTACCTGAAAATCTTACAACTAATGGTACGCTGAGGCCAATTTCTTCAGAGGCGTTAATTACACTTCTAGCTACCATGTCGCATCTGATTATGCCTCCAAATATATTTACTAGAATACCCTCTACATTTGGGTCTTCGAGAATTATTTCAAATGCCGCCGTTATGGATTCCTTCGTAGCACCACCTCCTATGTCTAAGAAATTAGCTGGTTCTCCTCCATACAGTTTGATTACATCCATAGACGCCATTGCTAGCCCGGCTCCATTAACTAGACAGCCAATATTGCCATCTAACTTGACATATGATAGACCTAACTCATTTGCTCTAATCTCAACATCCTCTTCTTCAGATAAATCTCTGATTTCACTCCACCATGGATGGCGAAATTCAGCATTTTCATCGAAACTCACCTTTGCATCAAGGGCGACCATTTCTCCATTTTTTGTTCTTACCAGTGGGTTAATTTCAATCATAGAACAATCTTTTTCGATGAAAAGAGAATACAATGAATTCAGCATATCTTCCATTTCTTTTTGTGATTCACCTGATAAGTCAAGTGCTAGAGCGAGTTTTCGAGCATCATCTTCGACTAATCCTTTAATTGGATCTGCCCATATTTTGTGAATTGCCTCTGGTTTTGTTTCAGCCACTTCTTCAATATCCACGCCACCTTCGGTAGAAGCCATGAAAAGTACAGATTTTTCTTCCCGATCTACAAGTATAGCTAGATAGTATTCATGATCAATGTCGCAACCAGATTCCACGTATAGATTGTTTACCATCTTACCTTCAGGGCCAGTTTGTTTTGTTACCAACTTGTTTCCAAGTATGTTAGTTGCATAGTTCTTAACTTCGTCCTTTGAGAAAGCAATCTTAACTCCGCCTTCCATCAATAATTCATTGTTGATAGGATTATACAAGTTTCCTTTGCCTCTTCCCCCGGCATGAATCTGACTCTTGACTGCCACGATTTTTGATCCTAGGGAATCGTATGCTAATAGCGCTTCATCCACAGTTGTGCAATGAACTCCTTTGAGAACCTTGACACCTGCTTCTCTAAACAACTGCTTTCCTTGATACTCGTGAATGTTCATGTTGACGACCTGCCGACTCATCCACTCTCTTTGAAAGATGCGCATACGAATTGTGAACTAACTAAGTGGCATCATTATGGATTCTTGACTATACTTCTACACGAAGTGCTGAAAGTGGTAATGTTACACGGATGTCCATGGAGGTCATAGTGCTAGCCGGTGGTTTTGGCACTAGGCTACGTCCTTTGACAGAAAATCGAGTCAAACCACTTCTTCAAATATTGGATAAATCATTACTCCAGAGAGTCGTAGAAGTAGTTCCCACAGAGATGATTGAGAGAGTTATTGTTGCTGCTGGTTTTGGAATTAGTGAGATGCGAGAATGGGTTTCAGAAATGGAATTACCGTATGAAGTGATTCTTTCTGTAGAAGAGGAGGCTATGGGTACTGGTGGGGCACTTGCATTAGCACATGAATATTTGAAAGGAAAAGGCCCAGTTCTAATATTGAATGGAGACCTTATCGTTAGTGTTAATGTTTCAGAACTCCTCAACCATCATCGTGAAACTGGTGCACTTGCCACACTTTCACTTTGGGAAGTAGATGATCCGAGTCGTTTTGGAGTCTGTGAATTGAATGATGAAGGCTTCATCACTCGTTTCCAGGAGAAGCCAGAACCCGGTACTGAATTTTCAAATCTAATTAATGCAGGTTGCTATTTGGTAGAACGAGAAGTTTTGGAGAATATGATCCCAGAAAAACATTCGATGGAAAGAGAAGTGTTCCCTCAGATTGCAGCATCAGGAGGAATGGCTGGAATGTCTTTTCAAGGATATTTTGTTGATGCTGGAACGCCTTCTTCATTTATCCAAGCAGCAAAAGTATGCATTGATTCCAATCGTTTTTCTTCTGGGATTAGATGCTGTGAATCATGGTTTGCCGACGGATCTAGATTTGGTGATGTAACTCGCTCTTCAATTGGATCAAATGTACATTTAGGTGAATCTTCCCTGGTCGTAGATTCTGTTATTATGGATAATGCTTGGATCGGAGATAATTGTAGATTGAATGATTGCATTATTGGTGAAGGTGCAAAAATTTCCGATGGTAGTGT
>CESM01010885.1_pt1 | contig 30081 bp, 27 predicted proteins | sample 361421 | NCBI WGS metagenome assembly CESM01 (sample SAMEA2622219, study PRJEB7988) | marine metagenome | isolation source: saline water (ENVO:00002010), including | reverse complement strand
CCAAGGCATCCAGCATCCCCGGTCGGGCTGCTCGCTTCCGCGCCTGACCTGATTCCCGGGCGTGAGACGGTCCTCACTTCCCTTCGGAAGTGATCTCCGCCAACCTGCATCTCTTGGGGGCGAAGTATCGTAGTTAACCAATGAAACATAACTGGTTCGTTTGCGCCGCCCTCAGACTTCAGGTCACCATTATCAACGATTTGTGAAAAATAGAGCACGTCAACACTCCCCCTAGCCCGACATGTCGTAGGATGACTTACCTATGAACGAAACGCTTCCAACATAAACGAAAAAATGTCATTCTTAGTTGCACAGTTAAATTTGGATTTCCTAATTTATTCTGTTTCATACTTAGATGGACATCCCGTCTGAATTTCATTTGCAGTTAAAATCCAGCCAGAAGATGATTCAGAAAGATGGCCTTTAACTGCAATTGTTTTTCCTTCTCCAAAACCATCAGGAACTGCAATTTCTGCAAAGGAGACTGATAATTCCGATATAGTGCCCTCAAGAATAAATGTATAGCTTGCATTATTCACACTATCTGATTTTACGATACCACGGATATGAACTTCGTTATTATCAAAATCTTTGGGAGAGTTCATGACTTCATCAACGGAATACTGAGTTTCAGGATCAACAGAGAGATACATCAATCCAATAAGCCCGAACATAATGAAGCCAATAGCAACCAGTCGAGCCAGCCTAGTATTCTGCACAAGCCCTGCTCCACAACAAATGGTATGAGTATTATTGCTTGATGATTGAGGAAATAATGATCAACGAGAATAACCTATTACTTCATTGAAGTTTTCGAATTGTTCATCATTCATTTTCTTTTTTAGACCTTTGACAATACTTGAAACTACAGAAGGACCTTGGAATACCATTGATGAATATAATTGAATTAGTGTGGAGCCATTAGTTATTGAAGACCACGCGGTTTCGGTATCTTCAATACCTCCGCAGCCAATTATAGGCACCTTTTCACCTATTGAATCGTATAAATCACCTATCATCTCAATTGATTTTTGATGCAATGGACGGCCTGAAAGACCCCCCGATTCAGCTAATATTTTACGAGATTTAGTATCCTTAGGAATTGGTCTTGAAATTGTAGTATTGGTGGCAATAAAGCCATCAATCCCAGCACCAATGGCTGAACCCGCACAAGACAATAGGGTTTCCTTATCTAGATCAGGAGATAACTTCAGAATAATTGGTTTCATCCCACCCCTCCTTTTTCTAACCTCAACACAAGAGTTGACTACTTCACGGATATGAACATCTTCTTGGAGTTCACGAAGATTAGGTGTATTTGGAGATGAGATGTTCAATACGAAAAGGTCTGCATGATCATACAATAAATCAAATGTATCTGCATAATCAGAAGGGGCTCTTTGATTATCTACAGTCTTAGAGCGGCCTATGTTAGCACCAACAGGAACATCTGGCCACTTACCTGCTGAACGACGAGAAATTAGAGATTCTCTAACAGACATTGCACCAGGATTATTAAATCCCATTCTGTTAACTAGAGCCTTATCTTTCTCAGATCTAAACATTCTTGGTTTAGGATTGCCTTCTTGAGGATAGCGTGTTATCCCTCCATATTCAAGCCAAGAAAAACCAAGTGCGGGCCAAGCTGAAAGAGCAGCTGCAGATTTGTCAAAACCAGCAGCTAGACCTAGAGGATGACGGAACAATCTATCAAAGACATTGACAGGTAAAGAAGGAGCTCCATATACTCTGTTGAGCATCTTCTGAGAAATCCTGTTTTCACAAAATTTCGATAGGAATGTGACACTTAATTTATGCGCCTTTTCCGAATCAATGAGCCTAAGTGAAGGTTTGACTAGCAACCGGTAAGGTAGGCCCATCCACCAAGCGGCGGCAAGGTATCCTTCAAGGATTGCGCCTTATACGAGGTACATGGACGGTGATGTGCGACACAATTCAATTCGCGAGTTGGCAAGAAGATTACTTCGTTCGAAAGGAGTAGTAATCAGGCATCCACCAAACTGGCAAGAAGACTATGAGGACTTTTCAGTTAAATTATCAGACATTTCACCTTCAATTTATCTTGGTGTTGAATTTACAGAAAATGAAGGTGGAGAAATCAGAATTGATTTGATTGGAGAGGTTGGAGGTGTACTGTCAACAAATCAACCGTTATCTCAAGAAAAAATTTGGATAAAGGATGACGATGGTATTGCTTGGAGGCTCTTTAATACAGAGATTTTCGCATTAGCTAAAGCCGGATATCCAGGTTGTGTAGGTTGTGGTGGGGATGAAGATCTTGGTATTTGGGATGAAAAAAAGGCTAGAGAAAAAATGAACCAATGACTCGCGCGTACATGCGCACTCGTGTACGCGCGCGCGCGTTGTACCACTCTTCGACTACTCACGTTTATACAGGGTCTTTGTCGCCACACGGAATCGTGGTGTGCTGACATGGTCGGCTGCGTCAGTAAGAATGGTGGGTGTTGAATGAAATTAATGATTCTAGAATCTGGAGCAAAAGCTCGCACTGTCAAAAAGTATCTTGGCAAGGGTTGGATAGTTGACGCCTGCAATGGCCACGTACAAGATCTTCCTAGTAACAGTAAGTCAAAACAGGACAACAAAGCAATGTGGGCATCGAAACCAGGAGAATTACCTAAACCACCATGGGGTTGGACTAACAAAGCTGAAAAAGTAGTTATGGATATTCGTAATAAAGCTATTAAGAAAAATGTCGATGAAATTTTTATTGCAACTGACCCAGATAGAGAAGGAGAATTTATTGCTTGGAGACTAAAAGAAATTTTCCATGATTTTCCAACCATTTACAGAGTCACATTCAATGAAATTACAAATGACGCTGTGAAAGAAGCTGTTTCAAACCCAAGTCAAATTGATATGGACTTAGTAGATGCTGCAAAGGTTCGAAGATTTATGGACAGACTTGTTGGATTTAGATGCTCAAGATTCAGTCGATCTTGGAACCTAGCTTCAATGGGGAGGGTGCAAACCCCTACTCTGGGCTTCATAGTTGAAAGGGAATTAGAAAGAGAAGCCCACACACCAATACCATATCATAGTGTTAAAACGGAATCTAATGGTGTCGTATTCAAAGTAAGATTTCATGAAAAAAATGATTCTCAAGCTTGGTTGGATAATGATGGAAAGCATCACCCCGATAGAACATTTGACGGAATACTTGCTGAGAAAGCAAAAAATATGATTGAGGAAGCAGGTGAAATTACAATCAACTCAGTGAAGGAAGGAACTACCAATAGGAAGCCTAAACCACCATTTACAACTGAGACTATGCTTCGTAGTGCTAATAGTAGAATGGGATGGGCTATTTCAAGAACAAATAGAGTAGCTACATCACTATATCAGGCGGGTCACATAACCTACATTCGAACTGACTCAACACGAACTAGTCAGGATGCTAGAAATAGAATTAGAAAATTAATTGAAACTCAATATGGAAGCGAATATCTGGGAGATGGTGCTTTAGGACCTGATGTGAAGAAGAATGCGAAAAATGTACAAGACGCTCACGAGGCAATTAGACCAACCCAACCTGATGTTAGAACTATTAGTGGACTAGATAAAGATGAAGCAGCACTATATGGTGTGATTTGGGCTCGTTTTGCAGCTAGTCAAATGTCTGATTCCGTAAGGGAAAGAAGAGATCTAATTGGAAAGGTATCTAACCTGGATAAGGACCTTTATGGCACTTCATCATGGAGAACACATCCCGGATGGGAAGCAGTACTTTCTGACGCCGAAGACGTTAAGACAAAACCTCCCGAAGTAGGATTTGATCTTAACTCAAATTGGCATATTAACCCGAAAGAAGGAAATCCAGAAATGATTACTGATGAAACAAAGCCACCTCGAAGATTCACTGAAAGTTCGATTATTCAAGAAATGAAGAAGGCAAACATTGGTAGACCTTCGACTTACTTAACAACAGTAGGTAAATTACAAAACAGAAGTTATGTAGATAAAGAGGGATCGTCATTAATACCTACAACAAAAGGTAGGACTCTATGGGTAGATGTTGTCCCATTCTACGGGAAAGAGATGGACTCTTTGAATGAAGATGCTTATGGATTATTTACAACAGATTTTACTGCTAAAATGGAGGAAGGATTAGATCTTGTTGAAGAGGGTTCAACATCCGGTGCTGACATTTGGCATACATTTGTAGATGAATTTAGAATAATGCATAATAATGCATTAGAGTTGCGAAAAAAGAAACCAACTGTAAAACAAATGAATTATCTGATGAGTAGATTAGAAAGAATGGAGCCAGAATTGAAAGCGAAATTCCTCAAAGGCAAATCCTATGATGACCTTACTGGAGACGATGCAAGAGAAATTATTGAAGGATTAAATAATGAGGAAGCCGGTGAGTTGCCTGCTAGTGAAAAACAAATGCAATTAATAATCCGTTTAATAGATAAATTAAATTTAGACCTTAATGAATTACTACAAAAGAATGGAATCTCAGATTTTGATTCACTAACAGGAGGTAGAGGTGGGACTGCAAGTGACATTATCGGGCAACTGATAAAGCTCGACAAAGATTCGCCCGCAACTACAAAACAAATAGATGCAATAACAAAGATGTGTGATAAAAGTGAAATCGCAATTGAAGATGCCGTTGCCTCTGTAGATGCTATTTCTATCGAAAAAATAACTAAAGAAGAAGCAAGTATACTAATCGATTCGCTAAAAAAGACGTTACAGAAAAAACGTAAAACCCAAAATAAATAAAATCTAATCTTATTTAGGCCAAGGCTTCTAGGACTCTATATTACTAGGAGGGGTGTCTTTGGAAGATGAGCATTATGATGTGATAATCGTAGGTGCGGGGCCAGTAGGTGGATATCTCGCAAGAAGGCTATTAGAGAGTGATCTTACTGTTTGTATACTCGAAGAGCATGCTCAAATTGGGAGGCCATTTCAGTGTGCGGGTCTAGTAAATCCAAAAGCCATGGAAAAAGTTGAGGCTTATGACACAGTATTAACTAAAATATGGGGGGCAAGAATGCACAGTCCATCCGGTATTGGTATTGAGATCGGGCAACAGGACAAGGTACGTACATGGTCCGTTTGCAGGAAGTTATTTGATGAAAGAGTAGTGAAACAATCTATTGATTTGGGCGCTAAACTAAAATTATTAACAAAACCTACTGAAGCAAACTTGCATGAAGATTACATGGAAGTAATTATTGAAGAATCCGGTCAGAGAAAGAGACTAGTTTGCTCCCTACTATGTGGAGCCGATGGAGCACATTCTTGGGTAAGGAGGAAATTCAAAATGGGTCGGCCGAAAGAAATGATGATTGGGTTTCAAGTTGAAGTTACAGGTTATCCTGGTATAGAGGGTGTCTTAGATATGTACACAGGTGAAGAAATAGCCCCGGGCTTTTTTGCATGGGCTATACCATCCGGAGAAACTGCTAGGATTGGGACGTGGACAAGACCTGACCTATTAGAAGGGAGGAGTGTTGAAGAACTGATTCAAAAATTAATGTCTATGGGAAAATGGAAAGAACGATTCTCAAATTGTAGAGAGATCGGTCGTTATTGTGGACCTATCCCCTCAGGACTTATTTCAAAACCACTTAAGGAAAGAGTTGCAGTTTTTGGTGATGCAGCTGGTTTATGTAAACCCACGACAGGAGGGGGGATTGGAAAAGGATTTGAGCAAGTTGATTTACTTGTCCCTGAACTATCTAGGGCTATTAAAGAAGGTGATTTATCGGAATCTAGAATGATGAATATCGCTAAGAAATTAAAGCCAATGAAGAAGAAACAATCTCGCTCAAGAGCACTAAGAGATGCATTCCTAACTGAAAGTAATGATCAGGATTTAGATGATGTTTTTGCAATTTGGGCGCAACCAGAAGTGATACAACTGATTAACGAATTTGGAGAAATTGAGAATCCAATACCATTAGGAATTCGGATGCTTAAGGATGTTCCAGAATTTAGGAAAATAAGTCGTAAGGCAAGTAAGGCTCTGATATGGGGGTGATTAATTGGAGTCGATTCAAAGAGTTCGTTATCCGCCATTTGATCATTCAAATATAGACCCCCAAAAGATTCCTATTACTGAAGTCATTATTAGATCCAATTCAAAAGCACCTCCGCCATTCAAGATTGGTTCAGATGAAGGATGGTTAATTGAATGGAAGGCTAAAGAAGGAGATTATGCTAACTTCCCAGTAATAGATTCTGTAACGACTGTTGCAACGCCACCATTTCTAATGCGAACAAGAAATGGTTGGTACATTGATCCTGATCCATTACATTCAATAGCAAGAAAAACCATTACTCCTACTGTAGGGATTCTAATAATTTCTCTTTTTATCCATGCTATTGCACCAGCGATAGACTCTATGCCAATATTATCTATCTTCACAGAAAGATCTCTACAGATTGGCCCACTAGATTATCCTCTCCTACTTTTCTTCACTTTTCCAATTTTCTTAATACCTATAATATTGAGAATGATTGCAAATATGAGAGATATAAGAAGACAAAATGATTTTATCGCAAACCCATTAAATGACCCTTCAGTTGAATATTCAATTAAAGACCAGGCAATTGAGATATATTCGATAGAAATGCCTGATGGGTTAAGAGCTAATCATGTGACGTTGCAAGTAGGTATTGCAATACCCGAAAGATCAGTTTTACTTCAAACTGCAAAAAGAAGGGAAAAATCGCAACCACCTCCAGGGATGTCTACACCATTATCAGTAAGGAGAATAACCACAGCTGAAGAACATGGAACGGGTGTAGGGGAATCAACTCCATTGCCAGTAGAGTACTCTCGTGTTCTCTTATTAGAGCCATTGAGAGTGAGAGAAAAAGGAACTACAGCAAAAGTTACTAATGAATATCCTATTGAAGTGACTGGACCTAAAAAAAGATGGCCCGGCACCATTTATTCATCACTTATAGCTCTCCATTGGGAATTAATCATTAATGCTGAATCTGCAAATACAAGATTAACATGGGTAAAACCGATAATAATGCCATCTAATGGTGATGCTGTTGAAATAGATACCTTACCACTTGGTAGTGCACGTGTCGAGGATAGTGATTGAAAATTAATTCGGTTGAACAGGAGGAGGAGTTGTTAATTTATCCTCAACTAATATTGTTGGAAGATGATTGTAATCAGAATCTCTCTTTTGTGGAATAAAACCAGCACGAAGTATTGTATGTTGTAATTCTGCTTCTGCAGCCATTATTTTCTTTGTGCCAGACGCGGAAACTACATTCTCCTCCATCATAGTAGATCCTGCATCATCAGCACCAGCAAGCAGTGCTAATTGAGCGATATCCACCCCCATAGTGGGCCAAGATGCTTGGATGTGTAGAATGTTGTCGAAAAACAGACGAGCAACAGCAATATGACGTAGGTATTCAGGTCCATTAGTATTCAGTTCGATTTTGTTACGGCCCTTATTTTTCTTACCAAATGAATTATTTTCAAGTTGAACAGGCCATGCAATGAAAGAGGTGAATCCTGCCCTACCCGACTCTAAAGCGAGATCCTGCATATCCCTAATACGAGACATATGTTGAACGCGGTGGGATTTAGATTCACCAAAACCAAAAACATTTGTGGCAGAGGTAGTTAATCCGAGTTCTTGAGCCTCCCCCATTACTCTAAGCCAATTCTCAGCAGAGCCTTTTTTGGGAGAGATTCCTAATCGAATGTCATCAACTAACATTTCGGCTCCACCACCAGGTAAACCATGCATTCCAGAATTTTTTAATTCAGAAAGAACTTCTTTGGTCGATAACCCACATACTTCGGCAATGCCTTCAATTTCAATAGGAGAGAAACAATCTAGATCTATTGAAGGATGGCGTGTTCTTATTTCTTTCAGAAGATCCAGATACCATTTGAGATCTAGACTAGGATTAACTCCACCTTGCATTAAAATCCTGGTTCCAGAAATTTCTTCTAATTCGGTAATCCTTTTACTTATCTGATCTATATCTTGAGTATAAGTTTGGGCATGCCCGGGGGGTCTGTAAAATGAACAGAATTGGCAATTAATTGTACATACATTCGTGTAATTAATATTACGATCTACGAGATATGTCACCTTATTACTCGGGATTTTATTTCTACGACTTATTAGTCCTGCATGGAGCAATTCATTGACATCAGCATCTTCATAGATTGTTGTTGCATCTTCTATAGAAAGTCGGGGAGGTTTTTTTTGCATCTGCTGAGACAATATTTCCCTCCATTTAGACATTATAATCAAACTCCAGTGCCAACGATTGATTCAATATCGACTATGGATTTAGGACAATTAGCTGAGAGGACAATAGGACCATCATCTGTTACCAAGATGTCATCTTCTATGCGAATTCCTATCCCTGAATATCTCTCTGGAACCTCAATATCAGCCCTCCAGCCTCCAAAATAAAGACCTGGCTCTACAGTCAACACCATCCCAGATTGTAAAGTAGGTCCTTTCTCATCATCACCTTGTCTCCCACCACCAACGTCATGGACATCTAGACCTAGTAAGTGACCTGTTCCGTGCATGAAGAAATTTCGATATTCGCCATTAAATTCAATAGGATCACCAATTGCTTCTTCTAGAGAACAATTCAAGATCCCAAGTTCAATTAACCCCTTGGCAAGTACTTCTGAAGTAGCAGCATGTATTGAAACCCAAGAGGCACCTACTTGACAGGCTTCAATGCCAGCAATTTCAGCCTTCAAAACTAGTTCATAGATTTCTCTTTGCGGTTCAGTGAACTTACCATTAACTGGCCATGTTCTTGTGATATCGGAAGCATAACCATTAATCTCACAACCAGCATCTACAAGTACCAATTCTCCATCATTAATAATTGAACCATTAGTATTGTAATGAAGAATAGTAGCATTTTCACCACCACCCACAATTGAAGGATAGCTCCATTGACTCTTATGCTTCATAAAATGCCCCTCTATCGTAGATTGTATTTCCCATTCACCAATCCCTGAATGAGTCTTTTTCATAGCATCTATATGGGCGGAAGATGCCAGATTGGCTGATTCTAACATCAATTCAATCTCACGAGAAGACTTGATCATACGCATTTTATCAAGGATTTTTCTTGGATCTGAAATTTCATTGTGAGACTCTGAAATACAATGATCCAGATCCTCATTCATACCGGGTATAGAAAAAACAGAATTCTTTGAGACTAATTTTGATTTGACTATTTTATCCAAATCTTCTATAGAATATGCCTCATTTATTGGCCAATTAGATATTGCCCCCTCGACGCCGACTCTTCTACCTTCCCAAATCTCTGCTTTGGTATCCCGTGGTTGAACGAAAAGAGAGGTGACCCATTCTCCATTATCTTTAGAGGCCATCCAAACTGCATTAGGGTCGCTCCATCCACATAAATAAAGAATGTATGAATTAGCACGGAATCGGTAATGAGTATCATTTGATCTAGTTGAAACTGGATTAGTTGAGATTAGGACTAGAGAATCATCAGATATACTTTCTAAGAATAAAGACTGACGTGCATAATACTCACCTTGTGAGAACGGCAAGTCTGCTCTACTCATGTATGTGCGAGAAGTAGGGTATTCTTGAGGATGTGGTTTAGTCAAGAAAGAAAATAATCATTTCCACTTAGGTATTTTAGGCTCATCAGAACCCCTTATTCGACGAGAAACGGAATATGCAAAGAATAATCCGGAAACAAGGAAAAGTATTGTCATCATAGGGAATTCTTGGATTTCATTGGGATGTATTAAGACTACGGAAACTGAATCAATAGCTCCATCATCATCAACCACCTCTAGGACTAATTCAGAGCGATAAAGAGAGGGATCGGGCCATGAAAATGTCCTCTGGCAACCCTCGTACAAAACCGTGTTATTGAATATCCATACACACCTTAATGCACCCAAATCATTTTCACTATCTGATGATAATGTCGCGTCAAGAATAATTGATTGTGTATCCTCAACATTAACTTCTTGACCGTTTTGAACTAGTTCATCATTTATCATTAATACAGAAATTGGTTCAAGGTTGATAATGTCAAATTCCACAACTTTTGAAGAAGATTTTCCACCCTGATCATAAACTGTCAAACTTAGTGTATAGTTACCACTTTCTGAACCACTCATAACATAATTATCTAAGTCATAACCCATTACCACATCAACTGGCAACTGACCTGTATGAGAAGGCTTACGAAGAGTCCAAACATAATACAAATCCATACCACCCCAGTATGGATCTTCAGTATCTGAAGCATCAAAAATGTGCCAGGTATTTTCTTCATCAACAGTGTCGATTCCATCTAAATAAATAACTGGCCCCGCATTATTTACTTTAATTGTAAATGAATGTGCAATGCCATTACCGTAAGTATCACAAAAAATAACATCCATCACATACCACCCATCTAATTTACTATCTACTGGATGATATATTGTAAAATCCTTAGATGGGATATCATCTAACAAAATGTCAGGAGAGCAATTTGGCGATGACATTGGATAAATCGTTGATTCGGAAAAAGTGCTTGTAAGAGAGGTCATAGTTTCGATCTTAACATTGGGTTGTAAAGAACCACTATAATACGTAGCTGCCCACCCCTCTATTGGCACTTCACCTGATACGAATTCTCCAGAGGGTAGATCATTAATGATAAATCCATGCAATTCATTTGTAGAATTTTCTAAAGCCATGAAAACAACCCTCATTTCACGAGTCACTAGGTAGTCCGAATCGGAGTCGTGGCTTATTAGAGACACATAGCAAGCACATTCTCCTGTAGCAGAAAAGAGTAATTCGAAAGACCAACTCCATTGATTTCTGCTACTAGTACTAATTTGGCTCACTAAATTAGATTTTAAATCACCTCCATCAAATTCAACTCCTTCTTTAGAGACTCTCCAGAAAAATTCAGAAGGTAATTCTTCATCTTCAATTATTCCGGTAAAGATTATTGATGTTTCTGAAGAGGCACCATTAGTGACATCTATACTAATTAATGTCGGATCATTATGTTCTGAATTATCTGCAGACACACTAGGTATACCCAAAGAAAAGGTGCTTCCAAGAAGCAGCAATACCAATAGATGTACGGTCTTCAACAAGCCTTCGAAATACTCTGTAGACTTGAACCTCATGCAAAGATGAGTTGAATCATATTGATTATCGCTCAGAAATTTGCATCTGCCAAGTTAATTCATCCAGCCAAGTGCCAAGTGTCTTACGGTCAACAAATGTATGGCTGGCTTCTGCAGTAAGTATACAATCACAAGCTGCTGCAACCAATAATGCTGCATCTTCCATAGAGTGACCATGTCCAAGGGCTAGAGCCAGCGCTGTAGATGCTGCATCGTGTAAACCTATTTGCTGTTTAGGCGAGGGGGAATTACAGGGGTAATGTAACACCTCACTATTAGATTGGTAAAGAGTTATTCCATCAATCCCTCCAAGAACTACCAAGGCATCCCATTCATATGTTGATATCAACTCTTTTGCCGCACTAATTGAGTCTTCACATTCTAGCCTACGTCTCATTAATTCCATACCTCTTCTCTCGACAAGAACCGCTGTTGCCCCACGACTTATTTCTAGGCCTGTTAATTTTGGATCTACTATAACTGGAATCTTCTTTTTCCTAGCGGTAGAAATTAAAGAAGATGCCCCGGAGACATTTATTGAACCCTTGTCATAATCAGAAATTACTAATGCACAACTATTGGAAAGACTAGATTCCGCTTCTTTACATAAAACATCACTGATTTCTTCGGGTGCTTGTTCTATTGGACCCCTATCTGCCTGCAGAAGTATTTGGGGATTGTCAAGAAGGCTCTCTCTACTACCATAGAATCTAATCTTAACGAGTGTATTGTGATCATCTATTGTTTTAATGCCATCAGTAGAAATACCATCATCTGATAACATTGATTTGACTATCTCACCTTCTCTATCATTACCCACGAATGAATGGAAATCAACATCTAGGCCTATTGAATTAAGTCCCCTTGCTATATGGGCAGCAGCACCTGGACTTTCATCCGTACGAAATATTTTCAGCACAGGTACTGGGGCGCGTGAGTTCAGATTATTCGCAAAACCATGATGATGGCGATCAAGCATAATGTCACCAATTAATGTAACATGAGAACCTGACATTTCGTCTAATGACGACCGTAGTATTCGTAGTGTATCAGCACGTGAGCGAGGTTTTTCCTCGTTTGACATTGAACCCTCGAGAAGAAGAGAGTGAATGAGGTTTGGGATAATATGAGTTCAATTGACCGACGAACTCAATACCCACTCTCCAACCGAGGATATTGTGACCGACCTCCCGTCGCTATGGCCTTACAATGGCGTAGCCTCTGAAAGACTGCAAGATAAATCTGCTATTGGAAGATTATCTGAAGATGGTATACTATTGCTTTCAGAAATTGAATATATTTTCTGCAATAAACATAGGAATATACCTCTACCTGATGAAGAATGGCTAGATTCTATGCTGAAAATTAATCCGTCTATCCTTCTATCGTATGCTGTTTTTGAGGCTGTTCGGATTTCGGGAAATAAAGTAATTCTAGATTTTAATTTGAGTTTGTATGATGTACAATCTGAAGATGAGACTTGGGGGTGCCGTTGGTCTTCTTCATCGCACCCTCGTAATTCTGAACCTAAATCTGAAATAAGATGGTTTAGATCTGATGATGAATTTGATTCGGAATCTCTAATAAACTGGACAAAAAGAGTTTCAGAAAGAGGAAGAATTGCCGAAGTTGTTGTTGTAGATGATGAATTTAGTGTAGTCACATACCGTTTAGAAATTTTTGACCCCAGAGGTAACATTCCTAATCACGATATTGTTAGTAAACTGACTTCAATGAATAAAGGATTAGAAATGGAAGGAGGAAGATTCTATCCTCATGAAAAATGGAATATATCACAAATTGGCTTAAGTTTAGACAATGGAGTATTTGTGGACCAAACTACTTGTGATTTAATAGATGGGAAAAATACTGAAGAGGTCGAGATTCTTTCGGATATTTTGAATCGTGGACTAAGCCCGAGACCGGGATTCAAATATGGAACAAAGTGGAGGTGTTATGATAAACCAATTGGAGAAGATCATGCACCATATCTCATAATAATTCCTAAAAATAAGCCTAAGAATTGGGCTGAGGCTTGTTTGGCCTCACGTTTAGCCTCAGGTGTAAATAAAATCTGGATTTTACCAGTTAAACAAGAAAAATGGTCATATCTTGCTGTAAAAAGACCTCCAGCTGATTCAAGATGGACAAATCCCAATAGATATTGAAATGTTAGAATTCTTCCTCGGATTCTGATTTCGTCTGTTGAACTTTGGTATCGCCGAAAATAAATGAAAGTGATAAAAGAATGATTATCAGAGATACTCCATTACTTGGTTCTGTTAACCAAGAAACTGGCCCATCTCCTGTGAATGAAGATTCTGCAGTTAGTTCCACAGGTATTCTCTGTTCGATACCATATGTATCTACAATGACTAATTCACCACGAGCAATCATGCCGGGTGAAAGAAGATCATTTGGCTCTATCTCAATAACTATTTCAGGGCAGGCAGGTAATTCACCTTGAGTGACTACATTGGATATGCGTGAAAGAGCTCCATCGATAGCAATATTGTAAGTTCGTGACGAATCTCCAATGCACTTTGGAAAAAGAGATAATGAGGAGGGTTCATCCCAGGGAATTACTGCTTTCAATTCATTCGCATCTAGTCTATGACCGATCTTATACCAATCAAGATCAATATCCCAATGACCATCTCCTTGACACCCCACAGTCCCTCTCAAATATCCAGCATTATTCTCTAAATCAGATTCAGATAATAATTCCACACTATGTTGACCACTCTCTAATTTGATAATTCGTGGGGAGTTATCTGCTGATTCTTGAGAAGAATAGATATTAATCTCAAGATTGCAGTCTTTCTCTGTAATTACCAATGCAGAAATAGTTTCGCCATTAAGTACCTCAAGAGGACCTACACTTGGTAATACAATTGTATCTGTGAGGTATTCTGTAGGAGTAAAAGATATACTAACACTATCTCCAGAGATATTTCCTTGAGTTATTTCTGTTATAGTAGAAATCCATGGCACAAGCCTACCATGGCTATCACGAATAATCATACCCTGAGAACCAACTGACATTCCTTCAGAAAAGACATCACCCGAAGAGCCACTATCACGTCCTCTTTCAAGAGCAGCGTCGCCATCCGCCTCAATAATACGGACCCACGCCTTCTTCGGATCTGTGTTAACAAGATTATCATTTTCGTCACCATAATTACGATTTTGATGTTCAACAAGCACACCATGACCTGGTAAAAAGGAATCAAAACCAATATCATCTCTAAATGTAAACCAAATCCACTCATTAGGAGCTATATTTACTCTTAATGAAAGGCCTCCATTTGATATACCTGTAATTGTGTATGATGAATTAATCGTATAATCCACATCAATATAGCGAGAAAGCCCTATTACATCCATTGTTGAGGCTGATGGCATTGCTGGAGTATTACCACCATCATTCCAATTTCCACTTGCCATTAATCCCCAATCACCAATACCATTCCAGTTACTGGTTGGTAAATCACTGTGTACATCATAGAGGTCCAATGCGCCCATCTGGTGAAGCATTTCATGAACAACGGTTCCAACTCCTGAACCTGTTGAAGCAATTGTGTAATGCTCAATTTTCCAATCACCAATCTCAACATCTTCATTCATTAGAGAAAAATGACTCCAAAGAGAGTTAGTTGAACCACCTGATTCTTGAGGTGGAGCACTATGAAGGATCAATATACGATCAATAACTCCATCTGAATTTAAGTCCCAAGGACTGAGATCTTTGTTAACCAGTATATCTAGTGCAAGTTCTGATATCAAACCTTCAACACCATCTCCACTAGAACCATAGTCACGTTCTCCATTAATATCTTCACCCCAAAATTTGACATTTTGAGAAGTCTCCCATGCTGATTGTATATCTACCTCAAGATTACTTTTCCCAGCAGATATTGCATCGATATAAACTTCGGCAGATTGTGACCCAGTCAATAAATCATTGATTTCCTCGGCTGAAATAGGATGATTTGCAAAAGATACTGGTAAAACAAGCCAACGTTCTTCGGACTGAATTCCCAATAATGAATATTCATCATCAGGCTCTTGATTAGCAGAATCGACAACCCACTCATCAAATGAATCTGCATTAATCTGTATCAATAAAGCACAGATGATTAAGGATGCTCCAATAGCCCCCCTGAGGAACTTCATGCATCAACGAAAGATCCCATTACCTTGAAGGAAACGGATTGTAGCATTATAAAATATCAATATTTTATGTTTCTCAAACTCCCCAAAGAGTATCCATAAGTCAATGGTTATTTAATTTGAATATCAGAAAAATATTTTTCAAGAGATTGGAAAAACCAAGATTTGGGTGTATTAGGAGATCGATCAAGCCATTGAAGACCCTCTATATTTGTACCTAATTTTTCTAAATTATTTTTCATTGAGTGGGGTAAGGGGGTACCATCACAACCTGTTATGACTATTCTACTAAGATTTTCAGAATTAGCAAGTTGAATCAAAGAATATTGCTCTTCAGGTTCAAGACATAGGGCTTTACAGGATAAATTAGCAATTCCTAAAAAAGATGCCTCAGAAATTTTATCTTGGGATATACTTGGACATGCACCTTCACAAGAACAGTCCAATACAGCAATCCTTTGGGGATAACCCGATGAATCCATTAAAGTTTCAACATTTAGACTATGACGACGTAAGGAGATTTGTGGAGTTGTTCGAGAAATCAGAAACGCAATAGAAATTGAGGCGCTGGCAATTATAACTCTGAGGCCTTCAAAAACAGAAGGAAGTGTGAGTATTATTAGACCGCCGCAAATCAAGAATATGCGAGTAGACAAGTATTTTCTTTTAACATCAGAAAAACCAAAAAAACGTATTAAACTAACTGAGAATGTTGCTAAGAAAGTGATTATGATAATCCAAGAAAAACCACTGGCAAGAGAAAAAATTTCCTTAGCATCATAACGCTGAGAAACCCCCTCTATAGAATCTAAGTTCGAAATTCGGTTTGTGAATTCGGGTATTGATATGAACCAGATAAGATAAAGAATTATTGGGATTAGTATGACACTAAGAATTAAGAAAAGATTGAGCCAGATTTTTTCAGGTTTTGTCAAACCAGGAATAGCAAAGCGCCTTATCTCAAAACAAGTAATAGGAAGAATAGTTACAACTGAAAGAATAAGTATGGCAGTCCACCTAATCTCCAACCAATCATAAGGGCCGTATACTGAAAGAGCGGAGGATGGTGTGATTATTGAAGTCCAAGATTCAAGGACGTTATCAACGGAATATGCCCACACCATTATTGCAAAAAGTAAGGCTAACGAGGATCGAGAAATTATCTTATTCAACTCAAATAGATGTTCACTTAAAGCAGGAACATGATTGGGCCGAGAAGTACGGGACATGTCACATCACATCATGAACTGTTTGTTCTGCTCTAGCAGAACGAACTGTCCTATAGACACCATAAGCTGCCCATGCTGATATCAACCAAACTACTCCCACAATGAATGGATGTTGAGTGCCGTTAGCAGTCCAGTTAACCGCTATAACAAGAGCAACTAAAGATATCAGAAGTCTTCTGAGACCTTGAGGATATGCAAGTTCTGATGCGAGATACTCAGGACCTGGGCCATATCTACGTTCCATAATTTCACGTTGGAATACTGCCCCGACAATTAGGGCGGTGAGGGATGTCCAATAGTATAAGTTACCTTTTGCAAATATTTCATCGGAGAGGGCTGCTTGCCTTTGGGCTTCTATCTCTGACTCGCTTTCTTCTAGAACGAATAGAGTTTCATAATCTCCAACTGCTATTGTTCTAGTTTGCAAGGATGCTTCATTATCATTTTCAACAATTGTCCCAGGGGGATGGATTGAAAATGACAATATGTTCCAGTAATCATATTCATTAGGTATTCCATCTCCATTGACTGAATTGCCTACAAGATTGAAATGAACTGCTTCAGAATCATTTGAAGGCGCAGTCCAAGTTAAGATCCACACTCCACCATTGGTCGTATCACTTTGAGAAATGGCATCCGGATTATCTTCAGCAATACGTATTTCCTCATCCGTGTTCCAAGAAAATTCACCTAGACCGTAGTCAGTGAGTAAAAACCCGGCTTTAGTATTACCATCTTCACCGGCTAACGTGAACGAATCTGCCACAGTAACTATCATCTCATATGAAGTATCTAAATCATACATTACTGGAACTCCAGATATCATCACTACTGCCCTATCACCAGGTACACCATTTCCATGACAACTGCAGCCATATTTCGAAGTTTCATTATTATCTGAATTAAGATAAGGAGGGCCCTGACTATTAGCAAAGGCTGGTAAAGATAAGAGGCCAACCACCAATATTGTGATGATTAGTCGAGTAGGTCGGCTTGTCAACATCCTCATTCCCTCTCCTCTCTGATCGCTTCGTTTCATAACAGTTGTCAAGACGTCTCACAAAAGAGACGTGGAAACTCATAGTTCCTTGATTGCGGAATTAAGTTCATTCATCATTTTTTTACCATCACCAAACAACATCATTGTCTTATCCATGTAAAATAAATCATTGTCTACACCAGCATAACCTACTGAAAGACTACGCTTGATAATTACAACAGTACTTGCCTGATCTACATCTATTATTGGCATTCCTGCCAATGGGCCTTCTCCAGTTCGAGCTGCAGGGTTACAAGTGTCATTTGCACCGATGACTAAAGCAATGTCGGCTTCAGGTAATTCTGGATTAATCTCATCCATCTCAATGAGTTGATCATAAGGGACATTCGCTTCGGCAAGAAGTACATTCATGTGTCCAGGCATCCTTCCTGCTACTGGATGAATAGCATACTTTACCTCTGTATCAAACCTATCAGATACCAAGTCTGCAAACTCCTTGACTTGATGTTGGCATTGACTTACTGCCATACCATAACCAGGGACTATGATGATTTTCTGTGCGCCATCAACCATCATTGCAACTTCATCAGCATCACTACCAACCTTAGTACGAGTTACTTGTTCCTTATCTGACCCTCCAAAGGCCTTGAACAAGACATCCTTTAGTTCCCGATTCATGGCTTTACACATGATGAATGTGAGGATTAAACCACTAGCACCAACAAGTGAACCGGCAACAATTAGAACACTGTTGCCAATTATAAATCCAGTAAATGCAGCTGCAATACCCGACAGAGAATTGAGTAGTGATACCACTACAGGCATGTCAGCCCCACCAATTGGAAGAACCAGTAATACACCAAGTATGCAAGATATTCCTATGATTGCAAAGAGATAGTCTGTATTTGTCGGATCATCAATTGAAAAATAAATGAGTCCTAGAACTCCAAAGAAAAGTATTGCCTTGATTGGGTTCAGCCATTCTGGACCCCACGTTGGTGTGCGAATCCATTTGCCAAATATTTCCACTCCGCCCTTGAGTTTCAGCATTGCAAGTAGTGAACCAGTAAGTGTCATCCAACCTACTAATGCAGACAGTCCAGCGGCGACTACAACGACTTGCAATTCTAAACCGGTTGGTAATTCCAGACTAGAGTCCTCGATATACTTCCAAGATTCAGAAAGTGCAACTAATGCAGATGCGGCACCTCCAAAGCCGTTGAACAGAGCCACCATCTCCGGCATCCCTGTCATTTCAACTCGTATAGCCATAATAGCTCCAATTAGTGAACCAATTAGTAATCCTGAGCCGATAAGAATCCAGCCTTCAATGCCATCACCCAATTGCATTTCTGCGACTGTGGTCAAGACTGCTACTAACATGCCCATTGCACCTAATTGGTTTCCACGTGGTGCAGTTCGGGGATGACCAAGTTGCTTCAATCCAAGTATGAAAAGTACCGCAGAAAATAGGTAACCAATACTAACCCAACCGCCTAGCATCACTTATCCCTCCTCTTTTTTCCAGCAATCATATTCAACATCCTATTAGTAACAGCAAACCCACCTACAACATTAATCATTGCAAGAACTACTGCAACAAAAGCAAGCAATCCACTGACTAAGGTATCTCCACTTTCGTATACAACATTAGCACCAATAAGAGCACCAACAATACTGATCCCAGAGATAGCATTAGCACCACTCATCAAAGGGGTGTGTAAGGTTGCTGGGACTTTAGTGATCAATTCAAAACCAAGGAAAATGGAAAGCACGAATAGAGTGATTGAGCCGATAAGCATTGCAGGATCCATCAGAGAACACCTCCTAGACGAGTTTGCTTACTATGCATCTGTCCTTCGGAGCAAATCAATACGCCACCCATACCCGATACATGGAAATCAGAACCTTCTGGAGCACCGACCAAAACATCGTCGTCTTCTGAAATTACTATTTTACCATTATTCATTATTGAAGTGATGAATGTGGTTAAATTATTCGAATACAACATCGATGCTGTGTTTGCCAGTGTCCCAGGTAAATTTGTTGTGCCGACAATAATCACTCCATTTTGAGTCGTGTAAACTTCGCCAGCCCTAGTATCTTCACAATTACCACCTACATCGGCATTCATATCCACAATTACAGCACCAGCCTTGAATTTGGCAACTGCAGAACTTGGCACTGTAATAGGTGCTGGGCGACCAAAAATACGGGCAGTTGTGATTATGATATCTGCTTCGCTGGCAACGCTACAAACTGTATCGTTAACCTTCTGGATAAATTCGGGCGTTAATGGTTTTGCGTAACCAGATTCATCCTCAAAGTCATCCATTCCATCGACTTCAATAAATCGACCCCCCACGGATTCAATTTGCTCGGCTGCTGATTTTCTAACGTCAGAAGCATAAACTATTGCGCCCAATCTCTTAGCTGTGGCTATTGCTTGGAGTCCTGCAACACCACTACCCATTACTACCACTTTTGCGGGTCGTACTGTTCCTGCAGATGTTGTCATCATAGGTATACCTCTTGCTACCGATGCCGCACCAAGAAGTACTGCTTTGTATCCTGCAAGGTTATCTTGACTTGAGTTTACATCCATTGATTGAGCACGTGATAATCTACGAGGTATCATATCCATTGATAGCAACACTATCTTTCTATCAAGACATTCTCTAACTCTATCTGGATTACGAAATGGATCCGCTACACAAGCAACAATTTGCCCTTCACTTAATTCTGAAATCTCGGGAAGATGAATGGAAATGAGTACTGGAGAATTAATTGCTTGATCTCTATCAACAATTACCCCTCCATAATCTTCGTATTCGGAGTCCAGGTAACTAGCAGCAATACCTGCACCAGACTGAATGACTACTTCAAAACCTGCCTTGGATAGCTTTTTTACAGATTTTGGCACTATTGCCACTCTATTTTCACCTTCTGGTTCAGTTACTACACCTAGTCTCAACACTATCACGCACCACCGAATGAGCCGTAGGCTCAAGCGAGATGAATGGTTCGAAAGGAACCAGATTATTGAATCAAACGGATAGTCTAGTTCCTACGCTTACTCGAATATGCTTTGTAGTATAGGCTCACTAAAGGCTAAGGGTTGACTTCTAATCCCAAGTACTGAGGGATCTAATGCGGCGTTCACAAGAGGAGAGTATGAGAGAACCGATAAGAGTTGCAATCACAGGAGCGGCTGGAAACATTGGATACGCCTTGCTGTGGAGAATTGCTAGTGGTGATTGCTTTGGAGCAGATCAACCAGTTATCCTGCAGTTATTAGAAATCCCTCCTGGAATGCAACGACTCGATGGCGTCGTGATGGAACTAAGAGATTCAGCATTCCCCTTAGTGAACGAAATCATAGGTACTGATGATGTGACTGTTGCCTTTAACGAAGCCGATGCAATATTTCTCGTCGGCTCTCGGCCACGTACAAAAGATATGGATCGCTCTGATCTTGTTGCTGCCAATGGGCCTATTTTTGTTGGTCAGGGGAAAGCCATCAACGAAGTCGCATCGAGAAACGTAAAGGTAGTCACAGTAGGTAATCCATGCAACACAAATGCTCTAATTGCCTCTGCTAATGCACCCAGTATCCCCTCAAGCCAATTTACCGCTATGACGCGACTCGACCAGAATCGTGCTATGGGTCAGATGGCGCAACATGCAAATGTCCCTGTATCAAAAGTTCATGATGTATTCATCTGGGGAAACCACTCCAACACAATGTATCCAGACCCTCGGTTTGCTACTATCGATGATCGCCCTGCTACCGAGGTGTTTGACAACAATTGGCTCGAAGGAGAATTCATAGATACTGTCGCAACACGTGGAAAGGCAATAATTCTGGCTCGAGGGGCCTCTTCAGCCGCATCAGCAGCGTCAGCTGCTGTAGATCACATGCGGGACTGGTGGCAAGGTTCGGATGGGCGTATAGTGTCCATGGCACTACCTTCAGAAGGTTGGTATGGAGTTCCTGAAGGACTCGTTTTTAGTTTCCCGTGTCGATGTCAAGGTGGAGAAGTAAGTGTTGTCGAAGATCTCCGAATTGATATATTCGCTCAATCCAAGATTGACGAGAATGTCACAGCACTACTTGAAGAGAGAGAGGCCGTTAGTGACCTTTTGTAAAGTATCAGATATCACAAAACTCTCTCAACCAACAGGATTATTCAGTTATTAGCCATACTAATTCATCGCCTAGTTCCACTTCGCTGATTTAATGAGTACTTTACGACACCACATTCATCTTGAGCATGATGGCAAAATTCTGCTTGTTGATCTCGAAGGTAATGGACCTGCAATACCACGAATGGGTCGGTCAGAAGGAAATGGTTTTTCAATTCGCCTTCCAACTCCTGAAGAAGCACATAATATGGGTTTGAAATGGGAAACTAAACGAATTAATAAATTTAGACTGGGGACTGAAATGCATGAAATAATCGTTGCGACTCCGAGTATTCCTTGGCCAGAAAAATGGGCATGGAAGGACGCAGTGATAAGTGATAATGAGGTTGATCCTGTAGCTCGAGAGTCCGTCTATAGAACTCTACATAGAGTGGTGAGTAAAGTCTGTATAATTAATTCAGAAAATAAGATATTAATGGCTAAAGTAACTAGAGGTTTTTTTACTGGATGTTGGACTTTACCAGGAGGTTTTGTCGATTATGCTGAACATCCTCGAATAGGTGCAGAAAGAGAAGCATTAGAAGAACTTGGAATAAAAATAAGAATACCAGATCCAATGGGGGAAACTCGTCCATCCACAGAAGGCAATCAAGACACTATAATAAGACAAGAAATTTTTACTCCCGATGGGATATGTTGGCTTTCATTCACGTACAGATGCGATGCTGACATACCCGCAGAAAATATCGTACCAAAGGACGATGAAATAGAAGAAGCAAAATGGTTTACGAGAGATGAGGCCCTATCAATTGCTGTTTCAACATTTGATATAGAAGCGATTGAAAAATTGCTCTAAACCAGATGATGGTGGGCCTGCCTGGATTCGAACCAGGGTCAAATCGTCCCAAACGATCTAGCATAGGCCAGACTAACCCACAGGCCCGTGAGTGATTCGGCCACTTTAGACGACTTTATGGAGTTGACTAAACCCATCGCCATGAATTTGAAGATACACGGATTACAACACCTTGTTCCTCTGCAACGCCCATAATGTAATCTAGAGAAGGTGTAGTAATACCTTCATTAGCAAGATTTAGAGAAATTATTTCTTTTTCCATAACTCCTTTTTCATTAGTTGATTCTTTAAGTATATGATGAATTTTCTCAACACCTATTTTTGATTCAGAAGATATATGTTCTGTTTTTTTCTCCTTAGCTAGACGTTTTTTAATCTCAAGATGAATTTCTTTAGGAATATTTGCTTGGGAAACTTCGTCTGCCAATTTACTTGAATTAGATAGTGTTTTCTTTGTTTTGAGATTGTTGGTTTCGCCACAAATATTACATCTCGCATTTTTACCAGAAAGTGAACCAAAGTGATTTCCACATTCACAAATTATCAGCAACCAACGAGTGCTAGAATTATCCACATCCTCTTGCAAATAAAGAAGGTTCAATAGTTTGTCTATGAATTCCTGATTTGCAATTAAACAGAATGATGAATGAAATAGTGTTCGGATGTTTGTGTCAAAGCCTCTTGTATGGATGAGTTGGCTCATTTTCTGTTGCCTATTTTTATTATCAATTAATGAATTGATAGAAGATAAAACAATGACTACAGAAGTATGGAGTTATCTTCTTCTAATGCCTCTAACTCTCGCTTTCGCATTAAGCTCAAGGCCGTTTTGGTTACAAAAAAATATGGTAGATAATATTAGTTCAGACATGGATGAAGACATTAAAGAGGGAGATAAAGAAGCACCAGACCCAGAAGATATTGGGTTTGATATTCCGATTATGTAAGAATTTACTTGAGACGAAGAGTTTCCAGATTTGCTGGTGCATATGTCTGAACTCTAAATTCATCTCGTAATCCTTGTCTGAATGCGTTACAAGTCTTAGCATCTCCATGATGGCAAATAATTTTCCTTGGAGTCGGGTTTAATGCCTTGACATATTCCATTAATTGACGCCTGTCTGAATGACCACTAAATCCATCAATTGTCACAACATTACAAGAAATTGGCACCATGTGTGTTTTTCCTTTATCCATAAGAGGAACTTCTGCATGCCCTTGCTGAAGTCTGCGACCTAGTGTACCTGATGCCTGATAACCAACAAAGCATAGCGTATTGTTAGTTTCAGGTGCCCAATGTTTGAAATATTCAATTATTGGACCACCGGTCATCATGCCTGAAGTTGCTAGAACAATGCATGGTGAAGGGTCATAAAGAATTGATTCTCTTTGTTCACGACTATCTACCTGTTTAAACCAAGGTGAATTAAATGGATTCTCATCACCACCTTTCAGGACCTTAGAACGCAAGTCTCGATTCAGGAAATCAGGATGACTGGCATGTATTGCTGTGGCTTCGGAAATCATTCCATCAAGCCATACGGTGACTGGTTTAACATCTCCTGATTTGAATAATTGATCAAGAGCAATCATGACTTCCTGTGATCGACCTACAGCAAAAACGGGACAGAATATTTTTCCACCTCTAGATAATGCAAGACGGACTAAATCTTGTAATTCTTGAGTGGCATCTTGCCGATTAGGTTGGAAATCTTGAGGGCCACCATAGGTTGATTCGATAACTAAAGTCTCCACTTTAGGGAAACGAACAGTTGCTGAGTCGAATAACCAAGATCTTTCGTATTTAATATCACCAGAGAAAAGTAATCTGTGTTCGGAATTACCTTCTCCTATTTGCATATATACACTAGAAGAACCTAGAATGTGCCCCGCATTCTCAAGTGTAACTTTAACATCTGGAGCAATGTCAGTTTTATCTCCCCATCTAATATCAACTACATGCTTTATGCATTCTTGAATGTCGGCCTTAGAATAAGGTGGTTCACTGCCTTCAGCTTGATTTACTTTGATATAATCCATTTGAAGTAGTGTCATTAGATCACGTGTTGGAGCAGTACAATATACGGGACCTCGATATCCATACTTGAAAAGAACGGGGAGCATTGCAATGTGATCTACATGTGCGTGTGTCAGAACAATTGCATCTAAATTATCCAGAGGAAGTAATTCTGGTGCATTAAAGAAAGGCTGGACTTCACTACGATTCATTGTTGGTTTAGCACCACAGTCAACTAAAATTCTTGATTCGTTAGTCGTAATTAGGTGCATTGCACGACCTACTTCTCTGTAAGAACCCAGTGCAGTAATACGAACCCATGGTTCGCCTGACCGCTTTGGTCGGTAAATACGAGTTCCAAATTTACGTAGAAGATTACGACGATCTTCAGCCATTTCCTTACGATATCTGCGAATATCATGTTGAGTTCTACTCTCAAATGCAGGAGCACGATCTACAGATACTAGCCAACCAATCTCGTCTCTAAGAGTCTTGATGTGTATTCCTTTTGGCCCCACTGCCGCAGCGGGATTATCGCATTCAAGAGTGACTTCTGAGAGAGCTGGGTCTAGCCATACGTTTCTTACTTCGGCCTCGGATGGAATAATCTCCGTAACCTTTTGGTGAACTGTTTCCTCATCCACTAATATATTGGGATGAGGGCGAACAATAACCCGCCTTTTTACCGTTTTAGCAATCTTAATTGTAAGTGACTGCCCAGAACCTGTAAATGCCTCGGGCTGAGGTGTGATTATTGCTATAGAACCTGCTTCAAGGTCTACTTCGTATTCTATATTATCTGGCACAAGCTGTGCTACTTTCTTTTTCACTTCTGACAATGTCAATCTCATTTAGCCCACTCCCGAGCATCCTCCACCCCTGTACGAATCCTCCAGAGAGGTTATTCGGCACAATGCCGTGGAGATTAATCAAATATTGGAAAGTAATTTTTCTACTTCTTCCTCTGTAAGTAATTGGAAGCCTTTTTCTTGAGTAATTACGGCAAGATCCATGCCATTTCCACTGGCAGCATCTCTTTGAGCCGATGCTAGAAGGGCCTTGGCCGCTACTTTTAGTGCTTCCTTTTCACTCATTCCGTCTTTATATTGATCTTCGAGCACACCATACATGAATGGACTTCCTGATCCAGTTGCGCAATATGAGTCAGGGATTGCACCTCCTGCAGAATCAATACTGTATACACTCGGGCCATCTTCATCTGTACCTACAATTAGTAGTTGAACATAGTGAGGTCGGCCAACAAGAATATTTGCAGTGAGAGTTGCTGCACCTCTTACTGTCATGGTTTGATTACGCTTCAATTCATATAACCTTAATTCAGCAGCGAGAGTTCTGGAAAGAGATTGGGCGTGCCCCACCAATCCCGCAGTAGTTAATGCAACATTCTCTGAAATTCTGAATAATTTCTGAACGCTCTTGTTAGCAATGAAGTGACCCATGGTGGCTCTGTGATCAGCGCCTACAACAACGCCCCCATCAAATGTGATCCCTACAGTGCTTGTTCCGGTCTTTACTACGTCACCAACTGCATTCATCTTACATCAACCTGCTTGGGCTACTTTCCCAGTAGTACTCACTCAATTCCGGCCCCTTATCAATCCGACGGGGGAAGTGGATGAAAGAAGGCAGTCTACTGATACTGCAACATTGACCATTATTTGACCGTATTACTCAAGGAGCATGAGTGTTGTCGGCGGTTTGTGAGGAAGCAGGAGAAGGACGCACCTCGTTGGATCGAGATGCCAAGTATTCCAGACAGTCAAACATCAAATGGAGTCGATGTGGGGCAGGATTATCACGACCTGGGGGAAATATACTCAGATGCACCAGTATCTCGTGGGAAAGGCGATGTGATTGTACACAGAGCGATATTAGACGACATCATGGGAATCCCTGAAATTCTAAATTGGGTTTCAGACGGAGATGTTGTGATTATAGAAATGAGTAGGCTAATGACTGCTGAAACTGAATTAAAAATTGCCATTGAACGTATTCAAGTATTTGTTGAAGAAGATCTCTCTGGCATGGTAGTTAGATTAGGGCAATCTAGATTGCTTCTACTTCCATCTGAATTTGCATTAACAGATAGAACAACATCACGATTTTGAGGTTTTTTGATGGAAAGTATCGTTCAACAACCATGCCCAATCTGTCATTCTAATGAAGGACTAACGCTAATTGTAAATATTTCAGAGATACCATACTTTGGAGAACATACAGAAATGACACTTGTTTGTAATTCGTGTGGTTGGAAAAATACAGACTTCATCCCTGCTGAAGGTAAGAAACCCAGTGCATGGTCACTTATTGTTAGTAGTACTAATGACCTAACAACAAGAGTAGTTCGATCCTCATCATGTACAGTAAGACTAGTTGAATTGGGCCTAGAAGTAGAACCTGGCGATAATGCAACAGGATATGTGTCTAATATAGAGGGAGTATTCAAGAGATTTGAAGATGCCATTGGAATAATCTACAGATCTGCATTATCTGAGGGTGATGAAGGGCGAAATGAGGTGGATGCCTGTGAAGAACTTATAGGGAAAATTAACGCGATTAAGAATGGTGATTCAAGTGTTGAATTGTTACTTCTTGACCCAATGGGACATTCACAAATACTTCATGATAAAGCGAAAAGTTGGAATCTAGGACCTGAAGAAATTGATAGTCTAGCCGTAGGCCCGCAGATTCCAATTATTGATAGTTCAGACCTAGATTGATCTAATTAAATAGCATCTGGGGCTAAGAATTCATCCAACCTTCCATCCCACATATCACGCCTATCGGAAAGTTCAGAGAGCCATTCGGAAGCTCTTTCGATGCAAATCTGTTTTATTTCGCCCGCTAGAAGTTTTCCAGATTCATATTCCCTACCTATTCTCAGTAATTCATTATCATCCTGTTCAAAGAAAAATTGGAGATATTGGAATGCTACATCCTTAGAACAATCTCCACCTAGTCTACGATGCTCTTCAACTGTAGGTTGGCCTCCGGAATAAGCACGTTTCACCTTCTTAGTCATTGATTCAATGGAGTCATCCATAAAAATTGTAGTTTCAGGTTTAGATGAGGACATCTTATCTCCAGTCATACCAATTGCAAATCTATGGTATGTGGAACAAGGAGGCATTAGACCCATGCCACCCATCTTGCGTTCTAGTCCTAAGACACACATGCGAACTTGAGCGATATCTTCTGTCTTCGCACCCGGTATGTCAAGAACGCCATGCTTAGGATTAGAAAGAAAATCCGAGTAACCCATTGGCTTCAAACTTGTTTTAAGATCCTCAAAAATTGATTCGCGGATTTTTCTATCCACACGCCCATTAGGAGAAACTCCAAACAACTGACTATTTGCTTCTTGGATAGACAAGGTGACAGAAATTCCTCCATTTTTCCGTGGTTTGACATTGAACCAGTGAGTTTTTCCAGTTATATCTCTAGTTAAACGAAGATGTGGATCCTGGTCTACTCCTACTGGAACCACTATTGGCCTAAGGCCGCCATATTCCTCCAATTGAGGATGAATAATATCACCCACTTGGACTAATGGTGCTTGTACATGAGCTAGATTAGTATCACCTTTGAAACCATAAATCGCTTCAAATTCAGAAAGGTTTGTTCTACGTCCTAGTGTAAAAGCGAGTCTTTGAACTGCGGGTCTTGTACTTTGGAAATATACATTAGTAGATTTAGGATTAAGCCCAAGAGCAGCATAATTGAGAATATACTCCTGCAAAGCGTTTTCTCGACCTGCTTTGAGACTAGTACCTCTAGTTGCTAATGCCTCTAAATCTGCTACTGTAACTGTAATATCTCCCCCTTGTTGTTGAAACCATCTTACTTGGTCTATTACCATAGAGTGTCCTAGGTGCATTTTCCCACTTGGCATTAGGCCAGTAAGTACACCAAATGGATCACTCCGCTCCATACAACCTAGGATTACATCTAAATCACGATGTGCGAAAATCAGACCTCTGCGGTGCAGAATTCCTGGGTTTGGGATCTTACCAATATCTATACTACCTAATCCGAATTGATCCCTTATCCTAGCATAGTCTGTCGACTGCTGAGATGCCCAAGGATCTATTCGCCCGTCACTATCCACAACCATGCGCGGAAAAACTCCTCAATCAACTTCTCGCCCAAAAAATAGGTCAAATGCACACCAATAGACCTCTAAACCTCAAGCCGACTCGAAGAAACATGGCGGTCATCCATTGCTTTGGAGCAGGACTTGTAGGTTCTTATGTAGCTAAAACTCTAGCAATCAGGGGTCACGAAGTACATGTACATGATCTAAATCCAAATAATAGGGAACTTGTTGGTCTCCAAAATATTACTTTGCATGAAGGTAATGCCTTAGATATCAACTTTTCAGATTATGATAATATTGACATTGTCATTAATATGTTACCTGGCGATATTGGACATGCACTAACAACTATTTTGGTCGAGGAAAGTGCTTTTCCTAGTGTAGATCTAAGTTTTAGCGAATATACTCCTGATGATCAAGATGAACATGCAAAGGATTGGGGTGGTAGAGTTCTTTGGGATGTTGGAATTGCACCCGGGCTCTCAAACATGTTATTAGCAGAAGCTTACAGAGTATTAGGGCCATTAAAGAATGCAGAAGTAAGAGTTGGAGGCAACCCTACTGGTCCTACTGGAAAATGGAATTATATGGCTCCATTCTCGCCAAAAGATGTGATTGCAGAATATACTCGCCCTGCAAGAGTCATTAGAGATGGTGAAGAAGTTGTCCTTCCAGCAATATCTGAGAGACATATGATACAAGTCCCTGAAAGAGGTGAGATGGAGGCATTCTTGACAGATGGTTTGCGTTCAGTTCTTAATTCCATACCAGTTGTTGATATGTCTGAATATACAGTAAGATGGCCAGGGCATATTCAGAGATATATAGATGAAAGAGATGCTGGGACTTTGAATGAAGATAAATTACTTCTTGAATGGTGGTTTGATACTAAAATTCCAGAGTTTACATGGATGGAGGTTACGGCAACAGACCATAATGGAAACAATATGAGATGGGAAGTAAGTGACTATGGAGGAGATGATGGTTCATCAATGGCCCGGACAACTGGATTGGTTACAGTGGGTTGCGTAGAGGCTTGGCTCGAAGACCCAAGTATGCTACCTCCAGGAGTTCATGCTCCAGAAAAACTCCCTCCCTCTGTGGTGAAAAGAATTATTGAGACGATGAAAGAAAACAGAGTTAAGATAATGGGGCCAGAAATCACCATTTAAATCATAAAAAAATGTTTATTTCACTAAAACCAGGTAGTATAACGGTTATATGAAAAACCTAGATCCGGTATTATGGCAGAGACACCCGCACCGGTAGTAGTCAACATCGGAAATATCAATGGACAAGTTGGCGCAGCACCTCAACAAGCGGCCCAAAATAAGCCAAGTGTAGCAGTG